>Ga0209530_1001475_pt1 | contig 10476 bp, 7 predicted proteins | sample BlaSpr_A8_Ref_O1_FD_187987 | JGI IMG/M metagenome (GOLD analysis project Ga0209530, IMG submission 187987) | Forest soil microbial communities from Thunder Bay, Ontario, Canada - Black Spruce, Ontario site 2_A8_Ref_O1 (SPAdes) (version 2) | ecosystem: Environmental > Terrestrial > Soil > Boreal...
CGCCGTTAGCCCCAGTCCCCGGGGCCCCGTTGACGCCGTTGCCGATCAGCGGACGCCCCAACAACACCTGGGTGGGCGCGTTGATCACCCCCAACACTTGCTGCTCGACGGCCTGCAGCGGCGAGGCGTTGGCCGCCTCGGCGCTGGCATAGGAGCCCGCAGCGCCACTCAAGGTCTGCACAAACTGGGTATGAAACGCGCTCGCCTGAGCGCTGAGCGCCTGAAACTCCTGGGCATAGTTGCCAAACAAACTCGAGATAGCCAACGACACCTCATCGTGGGCCGCAGCCAGCACCTGCGTCGTCGGGACCGCCGCCGCCGCGTTGGCCTCGCTGATCACCCGTCCGATCCCGGTCAAATCCGAGGACGCTGTAGCCATAGCCTCAGGTACCACGTTCACAAAAGAAGACATCAGCGACTCCCAATCACAAAAGGTGTTCGAGTAATTCGAGTGAATCGCGACGTGCGCGCCACAAGGTCGGCGCGACAGTCAGCATGGGGCGGGCAGCAATGGCCCTACGGGTGCTCCACCTTTTGCGATCGCAGGACACATTCTGGACCCGCGGTCGAGTTGCCTACTACCCGAATACTCAGCGAACGCATGCAGCAGGGCCAGTGTTAAAAAAACCCATACTCAATGCAGCAGGGCGAGGTTAAAAAGCCCGCACGCTGTGCGGAGTGCGCTGTGCGCCGAACTGTACAACGCCAACTGTAAAAAGAAAAGGCCCGCGTTGACTCATCGAAAATGCCCGCGCAGGCTTTTTCGGCCGTCGGCAGATCACCCCGGTGGGCGCCGACCCGCCCCCGCGCGGGCCGCGGCCACCCGCAGCCGCGGAATCGTCACCGACGTTAAGTGCCCGCCGGTATCGCAGGCGCGTGGTCGCCCCACCCGGTCGCGGCCCAGCATTTATTCGGCACCTGTTGATTTAACGCCGCTCATAAAAAACTGGCTTAACGCTGCTAGGAAACCCGTCGACTTTGCCGCCTTTTCCGGTCACCCCATAGTCGCAGGCCCAATTCCGGTGTGAATTGGGTTTGCGGCCCCTTCTGGAAGCAGGTCATCACCATTTCCACCCCCATTACCGCCCTGCGTTCGTCGAGCAGCTCGCCGAGGTAACTAGTCGTCGGTGAGCAACCCGTGATTTGCCGAGCTACGCGGACGAACGCCGCCACAGCGCAGCATCGCATCGTTGAGGTCTTCCGACACACCGGCGCGAGGCGAAGCTCTGCTACTGGCGGCTCACGCAGTCTCGTTTCCTGTCGCACATGGCGACCCGATGAGGAGTCGTCAAGATTGAGGGCCGAAGTGCCGCGCTAAGCCACCTCGGGTAGCGGTGCCGGGAACGCCTTGGCCTGGTCGAAGGTCTGCGCGTGTTGTAGGCGGTGGTGGAGCTGGCCGAGGAGTTTGTTGAACAGATGGCGGGTGGCCGCGGCGTGGCGATCGCCGTGTGCTCGCCGTTGCCGATAATGCGAGCGGGCGGGTTCGAAGGTGGAGGAAGCCGAGAACGCCCACATCCAGCCGACACTGGCCAGCCGGTTGTTCTTGATATGCCGGTGGGTAACTGACAACGAGCGGCCCGAAGCGCGGGTGACGGGAGCCGATCCGGCGTAGGCCTTTAATGCCCGGGCGTCGGCGAACCGGGCGCGGTCGTCTCCGATCTCGGCGAGTACCCGGGCGCCGGTCGAGTCCGCCAGCCCGGGGAAACTTGTAATGATCGCATAGTCGGGATGTTGTTGGAACAACTCCGCCGACGCGTGGCCGAGCTCGTCCACATTGGCGCACGCGGTGTCGAGGACGGCCAGTAGCGCCACTGCTTGTTTGCCCATTGCGTTCTCGACCAGAACTGGTTGGTGCAGTTGGGGTTTCCGCAATCCGGCTTTGATCTCGGCCGCGGTCTGATCGATGCCGCGGCTGCGGCCAGCGCGCCTCAACGCCGCAGCGATCCGACTCACCGACAGTTTGGCTGCGGCGGTCGGTGTGGGGGCGATGTCCAGCACGGCGCGTGCCTCGGGGCTGGCGATCCCCAGCGTGAACCGGCCAGTGAATACGGCCAGGAAGGTCGGGTAGAACTCGCGCAGCAGGGACCGCAGCTGATGGTGCGCGGTGGTGCGCCGCCAGATCGCGTCCTGATGGGCTCGGGCCAGCACCGCGATCCCCTGACACAACTCGCTATCGGCCGGCAGCCGGCGGTGCAGGTGGGCATCGACGCGCAGGATGTTGGCCAGCGTCATCGCGTCAGCGTGGTCGGACTTCGACCGTGCCACCGAATGGCGCTCCCGATACCGGGCCACCGCCAGCGGATTGATCGCATACACCGGCCGGCCGGTGGTCCGCAGGGAGGCGACCAGCAGGCCGCGTGGGGTCTCGATCGCCACCGGAACCGGGTCCTCGGCGCAATCACCGGCAGCAGTAAGCATTTCGATGAGCTCGGCGAACCCGCTGGGGTCGTCGGTGATGCGTTTCTTGGCGACCAGCTGGCCGCCCTCATCGATGATGGCGACGTCGTGATGGGATTCGGCCCAATCAATGCCGCAGAACAACAATGTCACGTCTGACTCCCTCCAACCATGGTGCGGATATTCGTGCGGGTCATACCCGAGCAGGATGCGCAGCGCTCTACTTACGAGGCTCTGTTGGCCTTCCCTCCGATGAGCTGTTCGCGATCCCAGCGACCCGCACGGCGTCGGTCTATGTTGAGAGCTCCACGACTCGAGAGAACTGAGACGTTGCCTCCGTGCGGGCGGGCTACAACCACGACATCCATCCCACCCAGCAGTCACCGCTCCGCCCCGGCGCGACACGCGTGAATCAACCAGGACGGCACAAGCGTTCCACGGCAAGCGTTTGCTAGGGCAAGGCGGGACCTGGCGAACAGCCATCAGCTCCGCAACCGCGCCGGTCTGTAGGAAGACCTCAAAAAGTCCGATAACACTGAGGCATTAGCGGCGGGACTGACGGCCGTTCGGAAGTAAGTAGATAACACCCACCGCCAGCGGCCAAGACCGTTCGGGCCGCACAGGACTCACTCCTGATCACTATTAGGAACGGTTCATCGGTAGCTGCGTCATCGCTGTCAGTCATCAGATTCTCTCCTTCCGCGGAGTGTTGGGTTAAATGTAAGGCTCGGAACCCGTGAGCCGGGGGAGGCTAATTAGGTCGGGCGAGGTTTGATGCGCCGCAACGGCGAGCAGATACCAGTGCGTCCTGCGTCACGAGGTGGCCACCCGGCGCATGCAGCGCAAAACATTCCTCACAGGGGTCGGCCCCATCACGTTGGACTGCGAAGTCGTGGCCACCACGGACGGTCAGCAGCTGGTGGTTCTCACCCCTCCCGCCGGTTCGTCGGCGATGGAGAATCTGCGCCTGATCGCCGTCGTGGGCGACCAGGCTGTGGGCTGATTGCCGCGTAGCCATTTGCGATCGCGAATCAAGAACTGTTGAACCCTCTACCCTCCGAGGGAGACCCCCGGGCACGATAGGCACGTGGTGCTCTCGCCGAAGGAGGGTTAGTGCCGGCACGGTCGGTAGAGGTCGAGCGTGCGGACGAAAGCCGCGCCAGCCTCCGGCGGTGGACCAGCGGGCGTCGCGGCGGGCTTACGGCGTTCCTCGTCTACCTGCTCGGAGCCGTCATCTGCACGATCGGCGCCTGGAGCGACCCGACGTCTGGCTGGGCCGGAAGCTGCTGCGACCAGGAGCAGACAATCTGGTACCTGGGCTGGACGCCTCACGCGCTTGCCAATGGCCTCGATCCGTTTTTCACGACCCAGATCGGTGCGCCCGACGGCGTGAATCTCATGTGGAACACCCCGATGACGCTGCTCGGGCTCCTCGGCTGGCTCCCGGCGAAGATCGGCGGCCCAATCTTCGGATTCAACGTCCTCATGGTCGTCGGCATCGCCCTCAGCGGCTTCACCGCGTGGCTCGCGATCCGCCGCTGGGCCGGTGACGGCCTTCACTCGATGGTCGGTGGCGCCGTCTACGCCTTTTCGCCATACGTTGCTTCCCACGCGGCCCTCCACCTGAACCTGGCCACTGCCTGGATCCCGCCGCTCTTCCTGCTCGTCCTGGACGAGCTCCTTGTGACCCGGCGTCGACCGCCGTGGCGAGCGGGGGTGGCGCTGGGAGTCCTCAGCACCGCCCAGCTCCTGATCACCGAGGAGATGCTTGCCATGAGCGTCGTGGCAGCCGGAGTGCTCGTCTGTGTCATGGCCGTCGCGCGCCGCGACGGGCGGGTCCGCGCGCGGTGGCGCGAAGGAGCGGCCCGGCTCGTCCCCGCGCTCGCAGTCGCCACGATGACGTTCCTCCTGCTTGCGGCCTGGCCGCTCGCCGTCCAGTTCTTCGGGCCGCAGCGGATCGGCGAGCAGGTTCAGGATCCCAAGACCTACTCGACCGACCTCCTGAACCTTGTCCTTCCGACGCCATACCAGCTGGTCGCCCCAGACGCGGCGACGCGGGTGTCCCACGAATTCAGCGGCCTCTATCACGAGGCGACGGGCTACCTTGGCCTGCCGCTCCTCGTCCTCCTCATCGTCGTGGCCATTCGCCAGTGGGACGACCTCCGGATCCGTGTCGCGAGCATCACCGGGGCGCTGCTCCTCGTGCTCTCGCTCGGGCCGTGGCTGCACGTGGGCAAGGAAGCACTCCACGTCCCACTCCCGTGGCTGGCTTTCGGGAAGCTGCCGCTCCTCAAACATGTTCTGCCGGGTCGCTTTACGCTCTTCGCATGGTTGGCGGTTGCGGTGATCGTCGCGATCGTCATCGGGCGCGCGACCCGCCTCGCCCCGCGGACTGCTGCGCAGTGGCTGCTCGCCGTGGTCGCGGCGCTCGTCCTGATCCTCCCCGCTCCGCTCGAACGGATGCCGGCCTCCACACCCCCCTACTTCCGCGAGTGGGCGAGCCACCATATCGGGCCCGACGAGACCGTCCTCGTCGCACCGTATTCCGTCGATGGGGCCCTGACCGCGCCGATGCTGTGGGCGGCGGAAGCCGACTATGGACTCCGGATGTCCGAGGCCTACGCGTACATGCCCTGGCCGGACGGCGTGACGGCTTCCGGGCCGCCGCCAACGCGGCTTTCCTCGATCATGCGGACGATTCAGAGCGGCAAAGCCTCACCCCCGGCGCGCGGCGAGATTCGCGCACAGGTCGCCGCCGACCTCCAGTACGGGGACGTGCGTCACGTGATCGTTGGGCCGATGCAGGAATGGGAGGCGATGGTTGCGTTTTTCACCGATCTCTTCGGCCGGGCCGCTGAGAGGGTTGGCGGCATCGCGATCTGGCGGGAGGTCAACGTCCGGGGCGTTGTGGCGCCGCCCACGTAGCCTTGGCAACGCCGAACTGCTATGCCCGGGATGGCTATAGTGGGCCGGGGTAGCGATCAGGCAGGAGCAGTGGCGGCGATGGCCGTAGGAAACAGTGGCGGCTCCCGCGCCGACGGCGATTCGTGGGATATCGCCTCGAGTGTCGGGGCTACGGCAGCCGGGGTAGCAGCGGCACGCGCGGCCGAGACGGCGCGCGAGGACCGGCTGATCTGCGACCAGTTCGCCGCGGTCCTCATCGACGGCCCCGAATTGAAGGAAATGCTGGCCAAGTCGTCGGAACTGGCAGCGACGGTGCCCGGCTACGGCGTCGTCCAACGACAGATGGTCGACTACCACGCCGCCCGCACCCACTACTTCGACGCGTTCTTCACCTCGGCCGCAGCTGCCGGCCTGCGGCAAGCCGTGATCCTCGCATCGGGACTCGACTCCCGGGCCTTCCGGCTGCCCTGGCCCGAGCGGACAACGGTGTTCGAAATCGATCAACCGGAAGTGCTGGAATACAAGTCAAGTCGATTGACCGCCGTCGGCGCAGCGACCACCGCCACAACCTGGCGGCGGGTCCCGGTCGATCTGCGTGATGATTGGCCAACAGCACTGTGCGACAACGGTTTCGATCCTGTACTTCCGACGGCGTGGAGTGCCGAGGGTCTATTGCCATTCCTCACCGGTCAATCACAGGACGCATTGTTGAGACAGGTCGAGCGGCTCAGCGCACCCGGCAGTCGCATCGCGGTCGAGTGCTACCGCGCCGACGGCTCACTGGTCGCGTGGATCGAGCGGATGGACCAACGTGTGCGCGCCGAGGCGGGGGATGAGGCAGCGGAGGCCTTCAGCGCTGGCGATATCTGGTACGACGACCGTGACCGGGCCGAGCCGGTAGACTGGCTCAGCAGTCGCGGTTGGCAGACGCGTTCGGTGGCCGCCGCCGACTATCTCGCCCAACTGGGACGTCCACTGCCGCCCGACGAAGACCCGTTCGCCGCGCTGGCCAACTTCGTTGTCGCTGAACGGGGCGAATCCTCGGGATGATGCTCGTCGCCGTCGGCGCGCCTCGCCGACCACATACAAAGCCGCCGCTTATCCTGTACCTAGCCGCCGTTCATCTCGCGGTGCTTCGGCCGCCAACGAACAGCGTTGATGCGCAAACAAATTGGATCCACCGCGCAGACCTATGAATCACGTAAGTCAGCCACCCAGACGGAACCGCAGGACCGTTAGCCGCGTTAAACGATTCGAGGGAGCGGCCCGGCTCGTCGATGAGCCAGTTGCCGATGGCATATGAACGCTGAGATCCCGACATAGAAGTTCCAAGGGGAGGAAACCATGGCGATCACTGATGTTCCGGCCTTCGCGCACTTGACTGACGCCGACATCGAGAATCTGGCCGTTGAGCTCGACGCGATCCGGCTGGACATTGAGGATTCCCTTGGCGCGCGCGACGCCCGTTACATCCGTCGCACCATCGCCGCGCAACGTGCCGTCGAGGTTGCCGGCCGGGTCATGCTGGCCGGCAGCTCGAAACGCTGGGCCTGGTGGGCGGGAACCGCGACCTTGGGCGTGGCCAAGATCATCGAGAACATGGAGATCGGCCACAATGTCATGCACGGCCAGTGGAACTGGATGAACGATCCCGAGATCCACTCCTCGACGTGGGAGTGGGACATGAGTGCGGCGTCAAAGCACTGGATTGCCGCTCACAACTTTCAGCACCACAAGTACACGAACATCCTCGGCATGGACGACGACGTGGGCTACTTCATCCTGCGGGTCACGCGTGACCAGCCCTGGGAGCGCTACAACATCGGCAACCTGCTGTACAACGCCCTCCTCGCGCTTGGGTTCGAGTGGGGGATTGGTTTGCAGACCGTCGATTTAGAGAAGATTTTGAAGGCTGGCCCGGAGCGCGACACCATCCTGCAGCGGACGCGCGAGTTCTCGGTCAAGGCCGGCAGGCAGGTGGTCAAGGACTACGTCGCGTTCCCGGCGCTCACCTCGCTGTCGCCGGCGGCGACCTACAAATCGACGCTGAAGGCCAACGTGCTTGCCAACGTGATCCGCAACATCTGGGCCAACGCGGTGATCTTTTGCGGTCATTTCCCCGATGGCGCCGAGAAATTCACGAAGACCGACATGATCGGCGAGACGAAGGGCGAGTGGTATCTGCGCCAGATGCTGGGTAGTGCCAACTTCGAGGGCGGGCCGGTGCTGCGATTTATGAGCGGCAACCTGTGCCATCAGATCGAGCATCACCTGTTTCCCGATCTGCCGAGCAACCGGTTGCACGAGGTTTCGGTGCGGGTCAGGCAGGTCTGCGACAAGTACGACCTCCCGTACACCACAGGCTCTTTCCTGATGCAGTACGGCAAGACGTGGCGCACTATCGCCAAACTGTCGCTGCCGAACAAGTACCTGCGCGACAGCGCGGACGACGCACCGGAAACCCGCAGCGAGCGGATGTTCGCTGAATTGGAGCCCGGTTTCGCCAAGACCGACCTAATGACAGGGCGCCGTCGTGGGCTCAAGACAGCGATCGCCGCGGTCCGCCAATGGCGTCGGGTAGCCGAATAGGTATACGGCGAGCTGGCTTGCTCGCGAAGGCTTGCCATGAGTTCTTCATCACGGGGCCGAGTTACTCAGTCCGACAACCAGATTGATTGTGACCGCCAGGATCACGGCCCCGAAGAAGTAGGAGAGCAACGCCTGGCACAGCGCGATGCCGCGGAGTTGTCCAGTCTTTAGATTGGTGTCGGCCACCTGGTAGGTCATGCCGATGATAAATCCGACATAAAAGAAATCCATGAACCGCGGATTCTCTGTTCCATTAAAGGTGATCCCGTGGGCTGAGTTCGAGTAGTAGACATCGGCATAGCGGACGCTGAAGACCGTGTGGACAACGCACCACGCCGCGACAATACCGACCACCCCGACCGCCGCAGCGAGATTCTTCTCGAATCCCGCCTTCGAACCTGCGGCAAGCAAATGCGCGACACCAGCCAGACTCGCCACGCTCGCCGACAGGATGATGACATCGGTGACCCACCCTCTCGGCGGGTCCTCGGGCCCAACATGATTGCGCGTCTGGTCAGCGTCCATCGGCAACACGACGATCCACGTCCACCCGAGATAAACGCACGCCGTAGCGATCCATCCGACGGCCGGTGCATACCTCCATCCCGCCGTCAAACCGACCAGCACCACAACCCCGAGACCGACTACTACTGCCACCATCAGCCGAATTACGACGTGCGTCTGCCAGCGCGACCGAGCTTGCTTTTCCATACCGCAAGCTAGCGTGCGGGCGGCGGAGCAACGTTGTTAATGCGGACAGCCCAAGCTGCCGATCGCTGTTACCTGTCACATCGACGGCGTCGGCGGCTTGCTCAAAGATGGAATTACTTCGCATAGAGGTGAATCCGGCATGCGGTTCGGATACCAAGTGATTACCTGGAGTAAAAGTACATGGTTAGTTCACAAATGCGGGAGCCGAGACGTGCGTCCGGCGACACTGCCACACTCGGCCGCCTGTTCCTTCTCGACCTCAGCGACGACCGTGTCGTTTCGCTGAATCCGGACGGCTCCGACCGCAAGGTCATCGTCACCGAGTGCAGATACCCCGATGGCATCGCGGTCGATGTCGCGGCGGGACACATTTACTGGACCAACATGGGCAACCCCACAGCAAACGACGGCTCCATCGAGCGAGCCGACCTCGACGGACGGAATCGCCAGACGATCGTTCCCCTGGGCGGCACGTTCACGCCCAAGCAGGTGCAGCTCGAAAAGAAGAGCCGAAGCCTGTACTGGTGTGACCGCGAGGGCATGCGCCTGATGCGCGCCAACCTCGACGGTTCGAATATCGAGACCCTGGTGGACACGAGCGAGGGCGACCCGCGACCGGGCCCGGATGCTACGAAGTGGTGTGTGGGCGTGGCCATCGATGTCGATGGCGGCAAGGTGTACTGGACACAAAAAGGCCCCGACAACGCCGGCAAGGGCCGCATGTTCCGCGCCGGCATCGAAATTCCCACCGGACAGACGGCGTCTAATCGAGCAGACATCGAAGTTCTTTACGACGGGCTTCCCGAGCCGATCGATCTGGAGCTCGATCTCAACAATCGCGTCATGTACTGGACCGACCGGGGCGATCCGCCGCGCGGCAACACGGTGAATCGCGCGCCGATGGATGCGGATGCGAAGGACCGCGCCGCTCCTGAGATCGTGTTCACGCACTTGATGGAAGGAATCGGCATCGCCCTGGATCTGGAGGGCGACCGAATGTTTATCACCGACTTCGGAGGCGACGTCCTTTCGGCCAAGCTCGATGGATCGGACAAGAAGGTCCTGCTCGTCGCTCAAGGAAACCTGACCGGCATCGCATATTCCGAAATTTCTTGAAAAGGACTCATCATGTCATTCGACAAACCAATTCGTTGTGTTGCCCTGGTCGGTACCGGAGTGATCGGAGCCAGTTGGGCGGCCCAGTATTTGGCGCGTGGGTTAGACGTGGTTGCGACCGACCCCGCCCCGAACGCTGAGGACAATTTGCGCAAATATGTTGACGAGGCCTGGGGGCAGCTTGAAGAAATCGGGCTGCCGCCGCGCGCATCGCGCGACCGCTTGAGCTTCACCAAAGACTCGAGGCAGGCGCTTGCCAAGGCCGACTTTGTCCAGGAAAACGGCCCCGAGCGACCGGACTTCAAGATGAAGTTGTTCGCGGAGATGGATGATGCGACGCCCGTCGATTCGCTCATCGCCTCGAGTTCGTCGGGCATAACGCCCAGCGTGATGCAGTCGGCTTGCAGGCACCCGGAGCGGGTCATTGTCGGCCACCCGTTCAATCCGCCCCACATCGTCCCACTTGTGGAAGTGGTGGGCGGCACCAAGACATCGCCCGAAGCTATCCGGCAAGCGATGCGTTTCTACGCATCGATCGGCAAGAAGCCCATTCATTTGCGCAAGGAACTGCCCGGACACGTGGCCAACCGGCTGCAGGCAGCACTGTACCGAGAAATGCTCTATCTCATCCAACAAGACGTGCTGAGCGTCGAGGAAGCGGACACCGCTGTTAGTTACGGACCCGGACTTCGCTGGGGTGTGATGGGCCAAAGCCTGCAATGGCATTTAGGCGGTGGAGCGGGCGGCATCAAACACTTC
>Ga0209530_1001476_pt1 | contig 10470 bp, 12 predicted proteins | sample BlaSpr_A8_Ref_O1_FD_187987 | JGI IMG/M metagenome (GOLD analysis project Ga0209530, IMG submission 187987) | Forest soil microbial communities from Thunder Bay, Ontario, Canada - Black Spruce, Ontario site 2_A8_Ref_O1 (SPAdes) (version 2) | ecosystem: Environmental > Terrestrial > Soil > Boreal...
GCATTCAGTCCTTGTTTTCTTTCTGGCCGCTTATGACGAAGCGCGGGCCCACATTAGTGGCAGCCATTTATGAGATAGGTTCTAGGCGTTCAACAGCTCGGGATGGAGGCTTCGCAGCCAGGCTAGGGTGTTGTTCTTGAGTTCCTCCGCGAGTTTCACCATCGCTTCCAATTCCTGATCTGACACGGCACCTGCAACGTCGTAAACCGACTTGTTCCTCTTATTGTTGAAGGTCTTGAATCTTTGAATGACCTTCGGGTTGGCCTTTATGGTGAGTTCCAGAGATTCGATTGTTTTTACCTGGTGACCTGCTTGGGTAACGGTGCGAAGACCGGAGGCGCGAAGCGCTGTCGTCGCGACGCAGAGCGCGGCGTTGAAAGCGGCGATAAATCGAAGGTCGGTCGAAACAGCTTCGACCTTTGAATCCGCAAGGCTACGATCCACAACTCCCAGAAGATCCTTGATCTCACCTGTGCTCGTTGGCTCCCGCCTTAGCCAACCGTACTCCACCCACTTTTCTAAGCTCATCCTCGTCTCCTAGCAAAAATTCCTTTTGGCCTTTGAGCACGGCGGTCAAAAAATGATTCCCGCTGGCGAGTTTCGACTTGAATTCCTCGACGGAATATACGGTGGGGTTGATAGGGCGGCCGATGTTTTTCTCAACGGTAGAGAGCCGTGAAAGGATCTCGTCCAGTGTCGCCTTTCCAACAACCATTAGATCAACATCACTTTGTGCCGTTTCTTCCTCGCGCGCGACGGATCCATACACAAATGCCACAAGGATTCGTTTCGCAAAAGGATGCAATGCTGATTGCAAGACGCTAAAGATGCCAATTGTCTTGTTTAGCAGGGCCTGCATCTCTCGAAATATGGGGGAGTGCCGGTTCGCCTGATAAAAAACCTGACTGCCCAGTGACCTGCGAATGATAAGTCCCACTTTCGACAGGTTTTCAAGTTCCCGTTGAACCGCGCCAACGCTGGAATCTACCTCGCGTGCAATTTGGCGTGTGTAGAATGATTGATCGGCCCTGCCATAGAGCAGGGCGAGGATTGCGCCCCGTGTGCGTCCGAACAGAAGGTCCCCAAGACCGCTGTGTGTACTCATTCCGAGAACAATTGTACTCAGGATGAGAACACATTTCAAGAGACCCCAGGGTTACATTCTTAGCTGGCTTGACACGGGTGCGCCTAGTTTTCTTGACAAAAACTCCGTGCCAGCCGTGAGTGTTGTCGACGACCCGGAGGAAAGCGTTAACGTACCGCGGTTTTCAGGTGGTCGATCGCGTGCGGGACCACTACATTAGGCGCAACCGCCGGTCGGCTCGGAATCAGCCAGCTGAATAGTGCGGTCGCTGCCGCCGCGCCAATTAACTGCGCCGCGATAAAGCCCACAACATCTGCCGGCCGAATGCCGCTGAAAGTGTCGGTCGCCGCTCTTGCCAGAGTCACGGCAGGATTCGCGAACGATGTTGAAGCCGTGAACCAGTATGCCGCCGTAATGTACGCCCCCACAGCAAGGGACACGACCGATGGGCGCAGTCGCGAACAGCCCCAGATCACCGAAAGCAACCCGAATGTTGCGATGAATTCGCTGAAGATCTGCGGAGCTCCGCTGCGATTGCGTCGCGATGTCGAAAACAGAGGCAATGCGAACATTGCGTGAGCGCTTACAACTCCGACGTAGGCGCCGAGGACCTGGGCGATGATGTAAGACGGAGTTTCGCGCCAAGGTATGCCCCTCTGCCATGCATCCGACAGCGAGACAGCAGGGTTGAAGTGCGCTCCCGAAACAGGTCCGAACGTAAGCATCAGCGCCACTAAGGCCGCTCCAGTGGCAATCGTGTTCGTGAGTAAGGCGATCGCAACATTGCCTCCAGCAAGTCGCTCGCCCATGATCCCGGAACCAACGACCGCCATCAGAAGGAATGCGGTTCCCACAAACTCTGCCGTCATGCGCGCTGTTAGACCGAATTTCATTGGCGACCGATGCTATCGAGCTCCTTCTTGAGCGACCGACTGTCGATGGAGCCGTGAGGTAGGGCTAGAAAAAGATCGATTCGCCGATCGAGCAGAAAGAAAGCGTCCCGAAACGCCTTCTGTATTTCTTCCTTTGTCCCTGTAACCGCTGCTGGTTCAGGAATGCCCCAATGTGCTGTCGTCGGGTGGCCTGGCCATACGGGGCACACCTCGTTCGCCGCGTTGTCACAGACGGTAAAGACAAAGTCCATTTTAGGCGCATCCGTTTTCGAGAACTCATCCCAACTCTTGCTGCGTAAGCCTGTGGTAGGGATCTGAGCGGCTCGCAGCTCGCTCAGGGCTTCAGGGCGCACCGTTCCGGTCGGATGGCTGCCGGCGCTATAGGCCGTGAACCGGGGTCGCCCCTTAAAATTCATGATTCCCTCAGCCATGATCGAGCGAGCGGAGTTGCCTGTACACAGAAACAGAACGTTGTAGGGGTCTGGCATTTCTTAGCTCGGCGGTCAGTTGCCGCGACTCGGTCCGCAGCCCGATTTTCCAGAGCCCGTTTTCGGCTTCGTCGCACGGACGAATGCGCTCATGAACTTCCCATCTACCTGCGGGACGATCGCGTCGACATCAATCCCCTCAGCTGACAAAATCTCACGCGCATTTTCTGCCTGGTAAATGCGTGTTGGTTCAATCTCGATCTCTTCGAATCCCGCGGCAATGAGCTTCTTCACGTATTCGACGTCCTCGAGGGCGCCCGCCACGCACCCAACCCACAACAGCACACTTTTGCGAATCTCGGGGTTTACGTCACCACGTGTCACTACATCTGAAACGGCGAATCGACCGCCCGGCCTCAACACCCGAAAAGCCTCGCGCAAAACGCGGTCCTTATCGGCTGACAAATTGATCACGCAGTTCGAAATGACCACATCCACCGAGTCATCCGGGAGTGGGATGTTTTCGATCTCGCCTTTCAGAAACTCAACATTTTCTAATCCAGACTTCCGCTTATTCTCGTTGGCTAGCACGAGCATCTCGTCCGTCATGTCCAGGCCATACGCCTTTCCCGTCGGGCCTACGCGACGCGCGGAAAGCAGCACATCAATCCCGCCGCCTGATCCCAAGTCCAGCACCACCTCGCCTGGACTGAGCTTCGCTAGCGCCGTCGGATTCCCGCAACCCAATGACGCAAGCATTGCTTCTTCGGGGATTTGCCCAGCCTGTACCGAATCGTAGAGATTGGAAGTGATTGGATCGCATCCGCACCCGGTTGACGCCGTAGCGCCACAACATGTACTGCCGCCGCTCTTCACTCGTAGAGCCGCTTGCCCATACTTCTCTTTCACCACTTCTTTAATATCGCTGGTACTCATCCTGCCTCCCTATCTGCAAATCTGAACGATATCTTGCGGTTTCAGGGCCTTGTTGCGAGTGCAGCACTCGGCGTACAGAAACCGCAACAGCTCTTGAAGGGCTTCTGTGTTGGCCGTGTACCGCAAGAAGGTGCTCTCGCGGCGCACGTTTACTAGATCCTCGTTCTTGAGCTTGTCGAGGTGATGGGAGAGGGTCGAATTCGGAATCTCCAGCTGTTCTTGAATCTCTCCCACTACGAGACCGTCTGGATGCGCGGACAACAACAACTGCATGATCCGAAGTCTGGGTTCGGTACCCATGGCCGAAAACATGTCGGCATACTTTGTGACCTGTTCCATATTTCTCTTCGCTACGAGACGCGACACATTTCGATAATGGCAGAAATATAGAATATGGTCAACTCGGGCCACACTTGGAGGCGAGATCTCGGAGAGCCACTGAAGTTCGCATTGACGACTTGAGTTCCCCCGAACACAGACACTGCGGAAAATTCTGCTGCCACACCAGTTCTGGCCGACCTGGCTAAGGCGGCGGGGGTGAGTCCAGACACAATTCGACACTATGAAAAGATCGGGGTTCTTCCGCGAGCTCGCGAACAGAGACGAATTACCGAAGAGCTTGGAATCTCTGCATTGCACCATACGTGGTATCAACCCTGGAATGCCTTTCAAAGTCAAGATGTGACACTGCTTCTGTATGGAGTCCGTGCTCGCAATCCCCGCTGGAGTGAAGGAGATTAGCGACCACCTGTCGGGTTTCGTGCCGATATCACTCAACCTGTGCGACTATTCGGCGGTTGTCGGATCGATCACTGACTTGACTTCCGAGACTCGGTTCGCCGGGAAGCCTCCTTGTTCCGCGTGTTCTCGAACCGTCTTTTCGTCGGGGGCAATATAGATGCAGTAAATCTTGTCTGCAGTGACGTAGCTGTGCAACCACTGGATCGTCGGTCCGAGTGCATTGAGAACGCCGCAGGATTTCTGCGATATGGTCCGGAATTGCGCCTGCGTCGCATTTTCAATTCCCGGAATGTCGCGCTCGATGACGTATTTGGGCATGTCTTTCCTCCTATCCTTTTTTTCTTTGATCTGTTGTAAGCAAGTGCAGGGAGGCGAACGCCTGCCGTTCCCGGTGCAGCCTCCCGATTTGTCTTTCGATCTGCCACGTCTACCTTTTGGCCCACAAAGGCACCTCTGCCTGACTTGCGACTCCAAAACAGCTTCCTGCGCCAGAGCGACTCTCCCGCACGACTCCGCCTGGCCCCGAGAGGGATGTTTTAAATGGGAGAAATCACATTTCAACGGGTCTGATTATTCCCGACTCTTTGGCTGTTCGATCCGACGCGAGCAAATGGAGGGAGGCTAACGCCTTCTGCTGTTCGCGGCGAGCGGCCTCCCCATCTGCCTTTCCACCGGCAGTCTACTGACCTATGCAAGTCACCTTGTTGTTCCAGTCGACATAGGCACCCTGAGGGTTTTCCCTCCAGGCCCAGACGTGCAGTTCAAAGAACGCAGGAATGTTAAAGCGGTTTGGGCTGTCAACGAATTGGAAGACTTGGCCATCGAGCACCGGAGGAGTGTTGTTATTACTTTTTAGCCAAGAGTCCGAGAAGACAATGAACTCGACGCCCACCAGGCGCATGGCGCCGTTCGCCGATGGCTCGTAGATCAAGGCTTGTGGTTGTGAGGCATCAATCTGGCCTCCGTTGAGCAGCGTGCCGTTGACGTAGTGCACGCCCATGGCACCATGGTCCTGACCGGTAACGCAGCCGAGGAAAGGCGAGTAGCCGGCCGCGGTAGCGGCATTGACGTTGATGTACTTCTCCGTGCCGGCGCGAACGAGTTGAACAAGATTGGGCGTGCTGGATGCAGAGTCTTGTTGCATTTCATGCTGCGCCAAGGCAAGAGACGAAAGCGCCAGCACGGCAACGAACAGCAGACACGGATGCGACGTGACAAACATTTTGGTTTTCATTCGGATCTCCTTATTGTGAGTGCACATTGAAGATTCCTCCCAAGGGGAACTTCTTGTGCTCTATCTCTAACAGCGCAATGACGGGGCAAATCTGATCATGGGATTGAGAAAATTTTCCCCTCGACCCCGAATCGCCGGGCAGGATGTCCGGATGTCCGCGACCTCAGGTGTCGCGACCTCAAGTTGACATTCGACAAGGACATGGCTACGCTCGGGAAACGCCTCCCCCCTTTGAGGCCTGTTCGTGGGGCAGAACTCTACACATACGATTACGAAGCTGTTGCACGGCTGGGAAGGTGGTGACCGCGCCGCGCTCGATGCCTTGGTGCCAGTGGTTTACAAAGAACTGCGTCGCCTGGCCCACTGCGAACTGCGCAAGGAGCGTCCCGGCCACACTCTGCAGAGCGCCGCGCTCGTGCACGAGGCTTATTTTCGGCTGGTTGGGCGGGAGCTTCCGCAATGGGAGGGCCGCACCCATTTTTTCGCAATCGCAGCCCAACTTATGCGCCAGATCCTGGTGGACTACGCTCGCCGCCGTCGCGCCTCCAAACGTGGCAGCGGCGCCTACATGCTCGAACTTGACGATGCCTTGTCCGTAGCCCAGGGAAAAGATGATGTGGACCTTGTCGCCATCGATGACGCCCTCAATACTCTTGCTGAGGTCGATCCGCGGCAGTGCCGCGTAGTGGAGCTGCGTTTCTTTGCCGGCCTTTCGCTCGAGGAAATCTCCGAGGCGATGGGGATTGCGACCGCGACCGTGCAGCGCGACTGGACGGCGGCCCGCGCCTGGCTGCATCGGGAGATTTCCCGGAGCCCCATTTCCCCGAGGCCCGTTTCCCGGAGCCCTAGAACATGAGTTCGGAACGCTGGGAGCGGACCAAAGAAATCCTCGAGCAAGCGCTGCGACTGGCTGCCGAGAAACGGCAAGCCTATCTTGAGTCGGCGTGCGGTCCGGATGCCGATCTGCGCAGCGAAGTGGAGTCTTTGATCGCTTCCCACGAGGAGGCCGGAAGTCAGTTTCTGGGCGCAGCCGCGCCGGATGTTCTGGGACTGGCCCCAGCCCGCACCCTCGCCTCTGGCACGAAGCTTGGACCGTACGAGATCATCGAACTGCTGGGCGCCGGCGGGATGGGCGAGGTATACCGGGCGCGGGATGCACGCTTAGATCGCATTGTTGCGATCAAGACTCTGCCCGCCGCATTCCCCGCAGACAGTGATCGGCTGCAGCGCTTCGCGCAGGAAGCACGCTCGGCATCTGCCCTCAACCACCCTAATATCATTACCATCTACGAGCTCGGACAGGATGGTTCCACTCACTACATCGCGATGGAGCTGGTCGAGGGAACAACTCTGCGCGACCTGCTCGTCTCCGGATTGCTGCCCATACGAAAAACAATTGAAATCGCGGCGCAGGTCGCCGAAGGACTGGCCAAAGCGCATGAAGCGGGCATCGCCCACAGAGACCTGAAGCCCGAGAACCTCATGATTTCTCATGATGGATTGGTCAAAATTCTCGACTTCGGAGTGGCGAAGCTTGCCTCGCCCAGCAAAAACCCTCTCGACCTGTGCTCTACCTCCGCCGGGTTAACGCCATCCGGTCTGATTCTAGGAACCGTGGGATACATGTCGCCGGAGCAAGCCGGCGGTCAGGAGGTGGATTTCCGGTCTGACCAGTTTTCGCTCGGCCTGGTCCTCTACGAGATGGTAACGGGGAAACGCGCGTTCGAGAGGCAAACGGCAGCGGAGACATTGGTGGCGATCCTTCGGGAACGGGTCGAGCCGATCGGATTGCAAAACCGCGAGGCCCCCGCTCCGCTGTGTTGGGCTATCGAAAGGTGCCTGACGAAAGAGCCCGATAAGCGCTACGTCTCTACCCGGGATCTCGCACGGGAACTTGCAGCCATACGCGATCGCTTCTCGGAGAAGCCGGTTCAGCAGGCGGAACCGCGCCCGGCCAATCTTCCTGTGCAGCGGACTGGATTTGTCGGGCGGGAGAAGGAATTAGCTGCCGTCAAAGAACTCCTGCTGCGTCAGGATGTGCGCATGGTCACGGTCACGGGTCCAGGCGGAATCGGCAAAACACGCCTCGCAGTGCAGGTCGCCAGTGGCCTGGTTGAGCGCTTTCCAGGTGGCACTCATTTTATCCCACTCGGCTCGCTGAATAATCCGGACTTAATCGCCTCCGTCATCGCTCAGACGTTGGGCATCCGGGAGGCGGGAGGGCAATCGCCGGTCGAAATACTCAAGGCCAACTTACAGGATTCATTGTGCGCACCAATTTTGCTCCTGCTCGACAACTTCGAGCATCTGCTTCAAGCCGCGCCTACCGTGGCAGAGCTTCTGGCCGCGGGTCCTAATCTTAAGATCCTGGTAACCAGTCGCGCCGCGCTGCACGTGTACGGGGAATATGAATTTCCGGTTTCGCCGCTTGCGCTGCCGGATTTGCTATCCAAGCCCTCAGTGGAGATCCTGGCAGAGTGCCCGGCGGTTGCGCTCTTTGTCCAACGCGCCCGCGCGGTAAAGCCACTTTTCGAACTAAACCGCGAAAATGCAACCACCGTCGCCGAAATTTGCGCTCGCTTGGATGGCCTGCCGCTCGCCATCGAATTGGCAGCAGCCTGGGTCAAAGTCCTTTCGCCCTCTTTAATGTTGACGCGGCTGGCGAGCCGCTTGCAGCTCTTGACTGGCGGTGCGCGGGACCTGCCGCGGCGACAGCAAACGCTTCGCGCCGCCATCGATTGGAGCTACGATCTTCTGACCACTGCCGAGCAGAAGCTTTTCCGAAGATTATCGGTGTTTGTGGGCGGATCGACGCTGGAAGGCGCTGAAGCTGTGTGCAACCCTCAAGGCGATCTCGACTTGGACTTGCTCGAGGGGATGGCGTCCATGGTGGACAAAAGCCTGGTGCGGGAGGTCGGGCCGCCGAAGGGGGAATCGCGATTCGTCATGCTGGAAACGATCCGCGAATACGCTCTGGAAAAGCTGGAAACAAGCGGCGAGCAGCCCTTAACGAAACGTGCCCATGCCGCCTACTGCTTGGTGCTGGCCGAAGAAGGGGCTATGGAAGAGTGCCGTGCGCAAGCAACGGACTGGCAGGAACTCTTCGCGCTCGAATACGACAATTTTCGTGCCGGTCTTGACTGGCTCACAGAAACCGGAGATGCGGACTGGGGCTTGCGTCTTGGTACGGCGCTATTTCGTTTTTGGGAGATTCGCGAGTATCTCGCCGAAGGCAGAGACCGATTGGGTAAACTGCTGATGCTCGCTGGAGCGGCAGCTCCCACCAAGGCGCGAGCACGCGCGCTTTTTGCCGCTGGCGTGCTCACCGGCGAGCAGGGAGATTACGCCTCCGCGGATAAGCTTATCAGCGAAAGTCAGGACATCGCTCTTCAGTTGGGTGACCGCAAGGGGGTCGCCGTTTCTCTAAACGCGCTTGCCGTTTTCGCTCGTGACCGGGGTGACGTCGCAAAAGCGCGTATCCTGTTCGAAGCAACTCTTGGGTTGTGGAGAGAACTTGGCGACCAGAAGGCCGTCGCTCGGGCTCTCAGTAACCTGGCCAATGTCCTCAAGTTGCAGGGAGACTACGACCGCGCCTACGCCCTGCACGTGGAATGTCGTTCGATCTTCCAGGGATTAGGAGATCGGGCAGGCGTCGCCTGGTCGCTGAACTACCAAGGGGATGTCGCACGCGATCATAGCGATAGCGCCGCGGCGCGGACATTGTATGAACAAGGCCTGGGAATCTTTCGGGAACTTGGTGACCACTGGGGCATTGCTGGCACGCTCGCTGATCTGGGGAGCCTGGCGAGGGAACAGGGAGATTATTCTAGTGCTCACTCTCTGTACGCCGAAAGTATAAAGCTCTTTCGGGAACTGGACCATAAACGCGGAATTGCCCGTCTGTTAGAGTGCTCCGCATGCTCGGCGGCTGCTCAACGCGAAGCGGAGCGTTCGCTGCGGCTGGCTGGCGCCGCGGCTGCGTTGCGCCAGAACATTGGCGCTCCGCTCACGCCGGCCGAACAAGCCAAACTGGAGGCAAGCCTGCAAGCGGCACGGAAGGCATTGACCGACACCCTAGGTACGAAGGCGTGGTTAGAGGGTTGGGCTTTGCCGGTCGAGAAAGCGATTGAAGAGGTGCTGATGCCCCAGACTCCATCTCCCTTAAGTTAACGGTGGGGAAGTGTCGTCGAAGTGGCGCTGATGGCGAAGCCCACGGCCAAAAGCGAAGTATTCAACCTGCGCTTACCCGCCCATTGTCGGGTCGAGAAGTCGCCGCACAGCGGAGATGCGGTTCGCAGGTAGGCCTACGCGCTTGGCGTGTTCTTGGATGATAGCTTCGTCCGGGGCGAGGTAAACGCAGTACACCTTGTCGCCGGTTACATAACTATGGAGCCACTGGATCTCGGGACCCAATCCTTCCAGAACCTTGACCGACTTTTGAGAGACTTCCCGTAATTGGGCGTCCGTCAGATTTCCAGCTCCTGGGATTTCCCGCTCGATGACAAATTTGGGCATGGCCCCTCCCGGTGCCCACAGATGCTACCATGCAGGTGCAGCGGCTTCAAGACAGCATGGCCGGAAACCGTCTGGATCACCGGGAAGGGGCCATGGATCATGCAATGAGGTTGCCATGGATATTCGATCGCTTCAGAAGCCGTTGAAAGAGCAATACCGCAATGACCTGAACGCCTCGAAAATCACCATCCGCGCAAAAGGTGAACAGACCGATGTTCCGGTAGCGTGTTCGGTCGATATCGGACGTGCCATCTACCAAGCCGAAGCGCACAGGGGAGTTGGAGGCGCAGGCACCGGCGCCTGTTCAGGTGACCTTTTGCTTGGGGCTTTGGCAGCTTGCGCGCAGATCACCTGCCAGATGGTGGCTGCGGCTATGGGCATACCGACCGAACGCATTGAGGTAACGGTGGAGGGAGACTTGGATCTGCGAGGTACACTCGGCATATCAAAAGACGTCCCGGTAGGCTTTGAAAGTATTCATCTTCGTTTTGAGGTTGTTGCGCCTAAAGCAACACCGGAACAACTGCGCGCATTGCAGGAGAAAACGGAACAGTATTGCGTAGTGATGCAGACCTTAAGGCAGCCGCCGAGTCTCGAGACCAAGTGGGCCGGTCAAGATTGAACACAGAGCACCCTAAG
>Ga0209530_1001478_pt1 | contig 10463 bp, 8 predicted proteins | sample BlaSpr_A8_Ref_O1_FD_187987 | JGI IMG/M metagenome (GOLD analysis project Ga0209530, IMG submission 187987) | Forest soil microbial communities from Thunder Bay, Ontario, Canada - Black Spruce, Ontario site 2_A8_Ref_O1 (SPAdes) (version 2) | ecosystem: Environmental > Terrestrial > Soil > Boreal...
CCCTTGCCGGACGCGGGGACTTTGGTGCCGATCAGGCGGCCGCTGTCTTGAACCGCGGCACCAGGGACGCCGCGCAGCGAGCAGGCGCGGCGGCCCGTATTGGTGACCTCCATGACGTAGCCGGTGCCGCCGGCGAAGCCGTCACCCGGAAGCGTCGCCCAGACGAACGCCCCGCCTGGCAGTGCCGGGTGCGCGTTGCCACACGCCGGTGCGGTCACAGCCGTGTGCTGCGACGCGGCGCTGCGGGACGTTGACGCCAGCGCCATCGGCGCGAGCACGATAGCCGCCGCGGCGATGACGAGCGCAGCGATCAGTGGCTTGCTGATGAGTTGCATGCCGGTCTCCTCCTCAGATCCCTCCCAGGGTGGGCGCCTGGCCGCCCAGCCCGCTTTCAATCGTGCCGCACGTTAGCGAGATTTACCCCGGGGCGGCCGGGCGACCTATCGCCGCGCCAGGCCCTGACTGCCTGCCGGCTACGGCGTCATCGTGATGGCACCGGGGCTCGTCCCGGCCATGACCGGCTAGCAACGTAGGCCGTCTTCCCGTCCGGAGAGACCGCGATTGGCTCCGCGTTCCTCTGCGCGGCAGATGAGCGTGTTCGCCTGGCGCAGCTATAGAACTGCGCCAGGCGAACACGGGGGTGCCATTCCTCACTAGTCCCGGACATAGTAACTGGCCAGCACGCCATCGAAGCGGCCGGTTCTGCGGCAGCAGCGGCGGAAAGCGGCGGCCTGAGCCGCACGGGCACAAGTCGTTCCGGCCGAGTTTCTCCACCAGTTCAGTGCCGGTGCCGATGACGCGATCGCCGCGTTTGACGCGAGACTCGCTAGAGGGAACCCCCGGCGGCGCTTGCTGACTGGCTCAAAAGGATGCTTCGGTGTCGTGGTCGCGGTACATGATCGTCCTCCCTGATCGCATGGGGCAGGAGGATCGTAGCCAGCGCAGCGCAGCTGGCGCGAGTCGTTTTCTGGCAGGCTCGACGCTGATCACTGGCACGCTACCAGCGGCATGAGCGGTAAATCAGTCGACCTCGGCGTTCAGCTCACCTACGGTGAGAAACCGGCCGATCTGGCGGTGAGGGCCAGAGCCCGGTTGTCCCGCGAGGTTCAAGAAGCCTCAGGAAGTAGGCCGGCCTAGCCGCCAATCCCGCCCCGCTACGCGGCAGATGATTGTGTTGGAGTGGCAGGCTATTATCTGCGTTGCGACTGAGCCTGTTACCCAAGCGGGCAGTCCGAAGGCTTCGAACTGGATGAGTAACCGGCGATGGGATTATTCCGGTTACCAGGCAGCAGATATACAGCTATGGCGTTGCCGCCGCCACAATAATTTGTCCCCGACCTGCGGCGCGGGATTCCGTTAGCTTGATCGCCAGATTAACGTTGGTGAGAATAAGCGCCAGTTCGCGTCAACCGGGCAAACACCTGAGACGTCGAATCACCGGGGACCCTTCCTGGCGTCACAATGCTGCGACATGACAGCGCCCCGCGCCGGACTCACAGCGATCGGAACAGATATGAAACGTCACGTCAGAGGAATACTCGCCGCGCTAGCCGCTGCGGCAGCTGCCGCGGCGATGCTCATAGCCGCCCCGGCCGCGACGGCTGCCGCGACGACAGCAGCCCCGGCGGCTGCCCTGCGGTGTCACGCCTCGATGAGCAACAGCAGGCCAGAGGACTACACCACCATCTACGTGAACGTGGGCACCGTCAGGTACGCCGCCATCACCACTGCCGCCCATTACAGGACAGTCGACCGGAAGCACTCCGGCCAGGCGAACGCCGGGGGAAACGCGGCGATCCGCTACTACATCAGCGGCGCCACGCCCGGCTACCGGGTGACAGTGAGCGTTACGGTCACCTCTGGCCGGAGCCGTGGTACCTGCTCGACGTCGTTCATACCGCGGTAACTGGCAGGCACGAACGGCCCGGCTCAGACGATACCGCCACCTGTCAGGGCGATGCTGGCGCAGTTCAGGTCGGCCGTCATCCGCTCGGTCGGCGGCATGAGCGGCAACGCCAGTCGAGCTGAACCGTGGGCTCAGCTACGGTGGGGAGGACTAGAGGGTTCAAGAAGGCCAGGAAGTAGACCCGGCCCGACTGCCAGTCTGAGTTCACAACGCGGGGTGAACCTACGTTGCCAGATGGCTCTTTTATCATGAGAAACCAATGAGCCAAGAGTGCAGATAGACATACTGGCGTGACATCTTGAGGTGAGTGATTGTGGCGGACTGGATCTTTCAAGCGAACCCCAAACGGTATGACGTTCATGCCGCCGTGGTCAGATCCTCCCAGGACTGGTGGAACACCCCTCGTTACCGAGACCGCATCGCGCTGAACGACCGGGTGTGGCTCCAGATCGTGGGTCCTGACAGGCCCGGCCTCTACTACCTGGCCACTATCGTGAGCCTGCCCTATGAAACCCCCGAAGACGAATTTGGGCCGTGGCATACCGACATCCGGTGGGACTATCGTATTGATCCGCCGCTGGCCAGGTCTGAGCTGGTCAATGATCCCGCTTTTCAGTCGTTCTGGGCATTCCGTGGCTTCCAGGGCTCGAATGTGCCCGTGCCGCCGGAAACCGCGTCAAGGCTGATGGAGCTTGCCCGGCCGCGACTCGTGGGCCTAGACAGCGAACAGCGCCCTGGCGTGGCCGAAGAGCTTGAGGTCAGCGCAGCCATCGAGCGTCATAACGCGGCGGTACGGCAAAAGCTCAGGCAGGCGATTATCGCCCTAGATCCAACATACTTCGAGCTGTTCGTGGTTCGTGTACTCGCTGAGCTCGGCTTCGAGGTTGAGCACACAGGGCGGACTAATGATGGAGGTGTGGACGCGGAGGCCGTGCTCTCTATGGAGGGACTGACATCAGTCTCGACCAAGATCCAGGCCAAGCGCTGGTCTCAGCCGGTACCGGGACGAGTTGTTCGCGAGCTTCGCGGAGCATTGCGAGTGGATGAGCGCGGTCTCATTGTGACCACTGCCGAATTCACGCAAGGTGCAGTACTCGAGGCCACCGCCGAAGGCAAAACGAAGATCGGACTGCTAGGAGGTAACGCACTTGTCCGGCTCTGCGCCGAGCGAGGTATCGGGGTTGATCGAAGGCAGGTAACGCTACTGGAGCTCTCGTCGGCCGAGCTGGTAATAGGATAAGCTCCACCGACCTCCGTTCTAATGGTATGGCCAAGTCCTGTCTGGCTGGAACACCAAGACGGCAACTCGCGCTGGGGTCCCTGAAGGGTTCCTCTGCCACCCGATGGATTGCTATGGCGATGCGATCATCGCGGGCCAGTCCGATGGGCGACTTGCCCTGTACCGAGCGCTCCTCGCGGCAGATGAGTGCACGCGGTCAGCGGCAGCTGGAGCATGTACGCGGATACCTCTGCTGCCCGCGAGTCGTGCGGTTCCGCTGACGTGGCGTGCCGTTCCGGCTGCTGCGCTCCGCTCGGCCGCGCTCGCCCGTCACAAGCAGCGAGCGCCAGCAACGATGGCCGCGGCCTATGCCCGGCCGGCTTCCTCCCGCTGGAGGTTGCCGCTGCCGATCACGCTCCGTCTTAGCCGCGGCCAGCTCATCCGGTACACGTGTGATCCGCGGCAGAACAGTGCGCCCAGCTGCGTCAGCGAGTGAGCGTGCCTACAGTGGGCTTATGGCAGATGTACTTCATCGCACCTACTTGCCGTTCACCGCTGATCAGCTGCGAGAGCATTTCGCGCCCGTTCTCGGCCCTGGTGAGAGGGACCGGCACCTGAGGTACTACCTGGCCAGCGTCGAAGAGGCGAGAAGGTATGACGAGCTGATCCGCGTTGGGGATAAGCCGACGCGGGCGCAGACGCGGCTGGGCCGGCAGATGGAGAAAGACGAACGGTTCTGGCTGGCCACGGCCCTCATGAGCCTGTATCACGCCGGTGGCGGCTCTGGCCGGGGAGAGCTGTTCGCCCGCCTGCTCGAGCGAGCCGGGCTGCAGCCCCCACCTGGCTTCCCGCGCTGGGAGGACGCGCTGGCCGGCGATCTGGACCTGTTCTTCGAAGTCAGTCTCCCCTCGCCTGGCCGCTACCGCGCCTGGCTCCGCGACCATCTGGGCGAGCGCGTCCCGATCCCTTACCTCAGAAAGCAGGCGGAGGCGCCGGGGGCGCGGCTGGAAGGAGCGACGAAGGCCGACGCCATGCTGCTCGCTCCCGCCACCGGAGTAGCGGTCATCTTCGAAGCGAAGGTGCTCTCCGATATCTCGACTCACGTCACGTTCGACCTCGCCCGCAACCAGCTCGCCCGCAGCATCGACGTCATGCTCGAAGCGAACCCGGCGCTGCCTGCCCCGTTGAGCCTCCGCCAGCCGGAGCGGACTTTCCTGGTGCTGCTGACACCCGCGCTCACGCAGCCCGGACAAGCCGGGGACATGATCAGCAAGAGCAGGCTCTACGGCTGGCTCATGCCGGCTTACAAAGACCCGGACAGCTGCTTGCTCCGCCAGCACCTACCCCACCGCGACGGCTCCGAACTGGCCGGAGCCGCCGAACGACTGGGGTGGGCGAGCTGGGAAGACTGCCAGTCCGTAGCCCCGGGTGCCTGCTCGTGGCTGACACCCACCCCCGGCACCGGGTGACGATGCGACCAAATCCGATCCCATCCATCCCATGGCCTCTTCGCGGCATGAGCGCATGTTCCGGCGGGAGGGTTTCACGCGATTGCGCTCGTTCCTCCGGCAGGGCCCCCAGCCAAACAATTTGCCCCCGGCCGACGGCCTCCGACATGATCGCGCTATGAGCAGATTCGCGGAAGTTATCGTCCTCGCGCGGAATGCCGAGCAGATCATGGAGCCGCTCACCTGCCCTGACGACACGCGCGGATGGTATCAGTGCTTTACCCGCATCGATGATTCTCTGTTCGAAGGTACGCGTACTGGATCGGCCGAGTGCTACGCATGGGTGATCCAGTTCCTACGGCCCACCTGGGCTGGTCTGCTAGGAACCCTGGAAGCCTTGCACTGGCCCGATCCGGGCTCGGTGCAGGTCCTGATCCGTGATGAAGAAGATTCCTGTTTCGGACTGTGGATGATGTACGAAGAGCGGCTGGTCGAGGTCCCGTTGCCGCACACCCGCCGGACGAGTTACCGAGACAGCGTGACCGGCGTGCTTACACGTACTGACGTGCGCTGATCGCAATCACTGGAATCACCCTCAGGCCGGTCCCGCAGCACGGCCGCGCATTGAGCGCTGATGGTCTGACATCGGCCGGATGGGTACAGCTCACAACGGCAATCTGCCGCGGCGGGCCGCTGAGCACGACCTCGGTCAGCGATATCGACGGCTACTTTCCGGGGAGCTGACATTGGCTCGGCCTCGCTGGTCGCTGCTCGCCACCCTCACCCTCCTCGATGCCGCGACAGGCTACGAAAAGTACAATCGCAAGGCGGCAGATGAGGATCGTACCGCGACGTCTGCGGCTCTGTTCGATGACGTGATGCGTCGCTAGTGCTCCTCTGTCCACCTGCCGTCGGCGTCGAGGCTGCCGAATACATGGTCGGCGAAGTGGCCGCCCGCGATGATCGTCCGGCCGGCCCGGCTGCGGTCCAGAAGGTTAAGGCGGTGGCCGGCTGCGAGCGCCGGATCGGCGTCGGAACGGAATTGCCAGTGCGGCGCAGTGAGCTGGGCCGTGGTGTGGAAGGCGTCGCCCAGGAGCAGCACTCGTGTCTGGGACGCCGGATCGGTGATCAGCAGACTGGTGTGGCCTGGGGTATGACCCGGGGCCAGGACCCTTTGCATGCCGGGGGCTGGTGAGTGCGCACCGAAGAATTCGACAACCGGGGACAGCGGTGCGAGGACTGTCTGCGGGTCCGGCCCGGTGGCCTCGGTGTGGGACTGCCAGTGGTCCCACTCAGCACGATCCACCAGATGCCGGGCATTGGGGAAGGCCAGACCGCCTCTGCCGTCGCTAGTCCAGCCGACGTGATCCCGATGCAGGTGGGTGAACAGGACGAGGCCGATATCCGCCGCCGACAGGCCCTCCGCGTGCAGGCTCTCCATCAGCCCGCCGCCTTCATAGGTTGCGACGCCGCGCACTTCGAGGTTGATGCGTCCCAGCCCCAGGTCGATGAGAGCTGCGCCGGAGTTGTTGCGGACAAGGAACGAGCCGACGCTCGCGACCAGCCAGCCGTTCGCGTCGAGGAGATGCCGATGCGACGCCCAGTCCTGCGCGGTGGTGGCCGGGAAGAGCGCCACTGGGTCCGCGTGAACCACTCCGTCCGGGAGATAGGTGACAGTGGTTGCTCCGATCTGGACCTGGTGCCGGGATGCGGCCTCAGGCATGGTGTCCCCCCAGGGTCGTGCGTCCGGTCACTGACTACCCTCGACGAGCCGGGGTCTTCGATCAAGTACGCACTTGCAAGTACGCGCTACCTGCACGTACGCGCTACCGTCGTCGCATGTCCCCGCAGACCGGCTCCCGTCCCCGCCCCGGTAGCCGGCGGCCGGCGCAGGCCGGACCCGTCCTTGAGCCGAGCACCCTCACCTGCCCGACCCGGCAGACCCTCGACCGGCTAGCCGACCGGTGGACCGTGGTACTGCTCGAGCACCTGGAGACGGGCGCGAAGCGGTTCGGTCAGCTGCGCGACTCCACTGCCGGCATCAGCGAGAAGGTGCTCACGCAGACCTTGCGCAGCCTTGAGCGCGACGGTCTCATCGCCCGCCGGGTACATCCAGGTGCTGCACCACAGGTCGAATACCGGCTCACCACGCTGGGCCGCTCATTGCTGGATCCGCTCGCCATGGTGCGCTCCTGGGCACAGCGGCACATCGCCGAGATACAGCGCGCGCGCCTTGACTACGACGAAGCTGGCACAGCAGAGACCCCCGGCCACCGCGCCGGCCACAGCCGCAGCCTGCACGATGAGTCCAGCGGCGCAGGCCTCGATGCCGGCAAGCGCGGCGCTTTTGCGCCAGCAAGTGACTGACTGCGGCTGGCCGGACGGGAACGTCCGCTCTTCGGCATGAGCGCGCATGGCAGCCGTGTCGCCCGGCCGTCGCTCGACGCCAACTCGACAGGAGCTGTGTGCTTGATCCGAGGAACGTCATCAGCTAGCGGTCGCGCCAGAGGGCGGTTCCGGATTGGCACGTCCCCAGCCGTGGTTACGGAAGGTCGTTCGTTCTCGGGAGCTGCGGGGATGGTCTGCGATCAGGTGCTTCGCCTTTAGTACGCACCGCGTGGCCGTTCGGCGAGCACGAGGACATCGTAGGTCGAGCGGTGGCGGGCCCTCGGGATGTGCTGGCAGGCGCGGATCTGGGCGGCGCGGTAGACGGCGGCCTGTGCGGACGGCGCTGTTGACTGATCCGACGTCGCGGGACCGGGTGTACCTGGTGACCGGTGGCAGCCGGGGCCTCGGGTTCGCTGCGGCTCGGGCACTCGTCGCGGACGGGGCACGCGTGCTGCTCAGCGCTCCGCACGAATCCACTGCGGCGGCAGCGGCGGCGCGCCTGGCGCAGGATGCCGCGCCCGGCGCCGCGGCATGGGTCATCGCGGATAACGCCGATCCCGCTGCCGCCAGTCAGCTGATCACCGCGGCCCGGGACCGTTTTGGCCGCCTGGACGGTGCGCTGATCAGCGTCGGCGGATCGCCGGGCGGGACGGTCTCTGAAACCGGGGACGCCGCGTGGCGGTCCGCGTTCGAGAGCGTCTTCCTGGGTGCGATACGGCTGGCCCGCGTCCTCGCGGCCGACCTGGGCGGCGAACGTCACGATGGTGTGGCAGCTGCCGCGCTCACCGGGACCGGCGGTTCTGTCGCGTTCGTCCTGGCCGCCTCCGTCCGCACCCCGCTCCCGGGCCTGGCCATCTCGAACGCGCTCTTCCCGGGGCTGGCCGGCGTGGTGAAGACACTCGCTGACGAACACGGGCCGTCCGGGATCCGGATCAACGGGCTGCTGCCCGTCCGGATCGCCACCGACCGGGTCCGCCAGCTGGATGCCCTCCTCGGCGACCCGGACGAGGTACGTGCCCGCCTATCCACGAGCATCCCGCTGCGCCGGTATGGCGAGCCCGCCGAATTCGGACGGACTGCCGCATTCGTGCTCTCTCCCGCCGCTTCCTACATCACCGGCGCGATGATCCCCGTGGATGGCGGTGCCATCCGCTCCATCTGAACACGAGGTCTGTGCGCGAGACGTTTGACCAGATGGCCGCGGAGCTGAGAGCGTGACATCGATGAATGAGCCTTTGCGTACCACCGCCGCGCCCTGGGCCGCGCGTGGCCCCATGTTCAGCCAGCCCGGCCTGGCCAGGCCGGTGGCGTGGACCACGCCGCATGATCTGCACCGGCTGCGCGCCAGCCACGCCCCCGGGCAGCTGGGCAAACCACTGGTGCCGGCCAGTGTCGCATCGCCGCGGCTGGGCGATGAGCTGTTCGCGCGGCTCCTGACCTACGGCACACCGCGTGAGACTCACCGCGGCGATGTGCTGTTCCGGCCGGGTGATGAAGACGTCGACCTGATCGTGGTCGACCAGGGTTCGGTGGAAGTTGTCCGGACCGAAACGGCCGGCGTGCCCGCCGCGACCGTCGCCGCGGTGGATGCGGGCGGCTTTGTCGGGGAGCTGAACCTGCTGACCGGGCAGAATGTCTACCTGCTGTGCCGGGTGCGGGAGGGCGGCACGGTCTACCGGGTGCCGCCGGAGCGCCTGCGGCAGCTCATGGCCAACGACGTCGAACTGTCCGACATCATCTTCAAGGCGCTGATTGCCCGCCGGGAACTGCTGCAGCGCAGCACCGCCGCCATGGCGGTGGAGATCGTCGGCACGGACAGGTCGGCAGCGGCGCTGGCGCTGCGGACTTACGCCGCCCGCCAGCGCCTGATCCACCTCTGGTTCGACGCCGGCACCCCTGCGGGCCGGGCGATGATGGAGTCCTCCGGCCTGACCGAGGACGACCTTCCCGCCATCGTCATGCCCGGCACCACGCTGAGACAGGCCACGCCGGGCGGGCTGGCCGACAAGCTCGGCCTGTCCTACCGTCGTTCTTCCGCCAAGCCGGCTGACGTCACGATCGTCGGCGCGGGCCCGGCAGGCCTGGCGGCCGCGGTCTACGGCGCGTCCGAGGGCCTGGACACCGTGCTGCTGGACGCCGTCGGGACCGGCGGGCAGGCCGCGGCAAGCTCGCGGATCGAGAACTACCTCGGCTTCCCGTTCGGCCTTTCCGGCGCCGATCTGACCGGCCGGGCCGTGCTCCAGGCGCTGAAGTTCGGAGCCCAGCTGGCCAGCCCCTGCCAGGCGGTCAGGCTCGACACCGACCGGAAGGGCGACCTGCTCCGCCTGCACCTGCAGGGCGGGGAAGTCATCGGCACCAAAGCCGTCGTCATCGCGACCGGCGCACGCTACCGGGCACTGCCGCTGGAACGCTGGCCCGACTTCGAGGGCGCCGGCATCTATTACGCGGCCACCGAACTAGAGGCCAGGGGATGCACGGGCAGCCCGGTCACGGTGGTCGGCGGCGCGAACTCCGCGGGTCAGGCAGCGCTGTACCTGGCCGGGCGAGGCAGTGAGGTCTCACTGGTCGTCCGCGGCCCGGACATCGCGACCGAGATGTCCGCCTATCTCGTCGACCGGCTGCTGGTCCATCCGCGGGTGACAGTGCGATGCCAGAGCGAGGTCACCCGGCTGGATGGCGGTGACTTCCTCGAGGAAGTCACCATCACCGACCGGACGGCGGACACCGCGCAAGCCCAGCCGTGCTCTGGCCTGTTCTGCTTCATCGGCGCCGAGCCCGCCACGAGCTGGCTTACCGGGATCGCTACCGGGGACGACGGCTTCATCCGGACCGACGTCCAGCTGACCGACGATGACCTCGGACCGGCCTGGGCCACACTGGGACGGCGGCCGCTCCCGTTCGAGACCAGCATTCCCGGCGTGTTCGCGGTCGGCGACGTCCACTCCGGCTCGATGAAGCGGGTCGCCGCAGCCACCGGCGAAGGCGCCAGCGCCATCGCCTCGGTACACAAGGCCATCGCCGCGCTGGCCTAGCGACAACGTTGTAGGGTACGTGGCCCGCAAACCCGAAGGAGAAGAACGCGCATGACCGGAAGCTTTCTCGAGGAACCCCCGGTGTCCGGCCCGGTGCAGGCGCTCTACGACGAAGATCTCGCAGACGAGGGCTACGTGTCGAACGTGTCCCGGCTGTGGGCGCACCAGCCGCAGACCTTGAGGCAGCTGTTCGGGGTGATGTCTGAGGCATTCACGCCGGGCGGCCTGGCTGTCCGCCAGCGCGGGATCCTGGTGACTGCCGCTGCCTCGGCCCTGGGTGACTCGTACTGCTCGATGGCGTGGGGCGGGAAGCTGGGCAAGGAATCGGGTGCCGCTGTCGCGGCGGGGGTTCTCAACGGCAGCGACGCCGGGCTGACCGGCCAGGAGAAAGCCATGGCCGCGTGGGCCAGGAAGGTCGCCACGGATCCGAACGCGACGACGCCGGCCGACATCCAGGCGCTCCGCGATAC
>Ga0209530_1001479_pt1 | contig 10459 bp, 9 predicted proteins | sample BlaSpr_A8_Ref_O1_FD_187987 | JGI IMG/M metagenome (GOLD analysis project Ga0209530, IMG submission 187987) | Forest soil microbial communities from Thunder Bay, Ontario, Canada - Black Spruce, Ontario site 2_A8_Ref_O1 (SPAdes) (version 2) | ecosystem: Environmental > Terrestrial > Soil > Boreal...
GATGGTGCCGTTCTGACTCGGCGAGAGTTGGAATCGCTCGGATAATTCGGGCAGGATAGTTCCGAGCATAGCGGCGATCATCCCATAGACAAAGATGGCGAGAATGGTGGCGAGGATCAACAAGCGTTAGCGTTCCTTTCAATCGCTAGTTTTCAGGCGCAGGTACGTCGACCCACGCTCGCGTACTGTGGCTCTTGAGCACGGCGTCGAGGATGGTCAGTTGCCTCAGTCCATCGACGAATTGCGGATACTCTGGAGTACCGCCGGCGCCGATCGAAGCATAAAACCTGCGGAAGATTTGCTTGAACGTGTCGTCGTAGCCTTCGCTGTGTCCGCCAGGAAGGTCGGCGTAGCTGCGAGCCTCCGGCTTGAGCAGAGACGGATCTTTAATAAAGATGTCATTCGCGGTGTCGCGGTGGCCCACCCATAATTCGTCAGGACGCTCTTGATTCCACGCTACAGAAGCTCGCGTCCCGTAAACCTCGATGCTGAAACGGTTCTTGCGTCCGGCGGAAACCTGGCTGGCGGTGACGCTGCCGCGTGTCCGCGCTCCCATGCGAAAAATGACCGCGCCGAAGTCTTCCGTATCTACCGCGGTCTCGATGTAATCCTCCGGTCGAAGCACCTTGCTGGCAAACGTTTCGACTGATTGCTTGGGCTGCTTGCGCGTGGGATGGAAAGTTTGAAGATCGGCGCAGAGCGAGCTGACCCGCAATCCGGTGACGTGCTCGGCCAAATCAAACCAGTGCGAGCCAATGTCGGCCATGCAGCGGGAAGGGCCGCCAGCCTTGGCGTCTACACGCCAGTTCCAATCCGTATCGTAAAGCAGCCAATCCTGAAAGTATGTACCTTGCACAACAAGAATTTCCCCGAGATCCCCAGCCTTGCGCATGGCGCGCATCTGCTGCACCATGGGATAGAAACGCAGATTGTGGCAAACGCAATTGCGCAGTCCACGCTCAGCGGCGAGCGCAACCAATTCTTCTCCATCATCAACGCTCGTGGCTAGCGGCTTTTCGCAGATGACGTGCTTGCCGGCATTGAGCGCATCCCTGGCCATGGGAAAATGTTGCGCGTTGGGCGTGCAGATGTGAACCGCATCGATTGCTGGATCGCGCAGGATCTCGCGATAGTTGTTCGTAATCTTCGGAACGGAGAATCCCGCGCCTAATCGTTGCGCGGCTTCTGCGTTTCTGCCTGCAATGGCTGCCGCCTCGACAAACTCCAGCCGTCGCACTGCTTCCAGATGCACGCGTCCCATGAATCCGGTGCCGAAGATTGCCGTTCTAATCGTCTTCATCGTGTTCGCCATCGCTCTAGACCCACCACGCAGCGCCGGGCTGCTCACGAATCACAATGCCATTCAGAAAATTTGCCGCCTTGGTCAAGCCCTCTTCGGGCGAGAGGAGGCTATCCTCGTGCTCAATCGATAACACGGAGTCGTAGCCGAACATGCGCAGAGTAGAGACGAACTCGCGCCACCACTCGGCTCCGTGGCCGTAGCCGCAGGTGCGAAAAATCCAGCCACGCTCGCGCTCCTGAGTGTACGGCTTGGTATCGAGCACGCCCGTGCGCGGCAGGTTGGCGGGGTAAATCTGCGTGTCCTTGGCATGGACGTGGAAAATCGCGCCTTCGAGCACGCGAACCGCGGCGATGGGATCGATGTTCTGCCAGAAGAGATGGCTCGGATCGAAGTTGCAACCCACGCTTGGGCCAGCGATCGAGCGCAGCCGAAGCATCGTCTCCGGACTATACACGACGAATCCGGGATGCATTTCGATGGCGATCTTCACTCCGTGATCGGCGGCGAACTTGGCATGTTCAATCCAGTAAGGTGCGACAACTTCATTCCACTGCCAGTCGAGCACCTTAAGATAGTCAGGAGGCCATGGGCATGTGACCCAGTTGGGAGCGGTGGCTTGGGGTGAGTCGCCGGGGCATCCAGAAAAGTCGATCACTACAGAGATGCCAAGCTTTTCCGCGAGCATAATGGTCTTGCGGCTCACGTCCCGATCATGTTGCGCGCGAGTCTTATCGGGATGCAGCGGGTTTCCATGAGAACTCAAGGCGCTGATCGAAGCTCCGTGATCGGCCAGAACTTTCTGAAACTCGGCGAGAGCAGAAGCATTTTCGAGCATCGAGAGCTTGCAGTGCGCGTCGCCCGGATAGTTGCCGGTGCCGAGTTCAACGGTGTCGATCTGCAGGGCCTTAAATTTCTTGAGAACCGCCGTTAGCGAAAGCTGCGACAGCAGGGGAGTAAATACTCCAACACGCATAACGATTTCTATCTCCTCGGATCGCAGTCATCATAGCTGATTATTACGAAATCAAGGATTTCATCGAAGCTGCCAGGCGCCAATCCGCCCGTTACCTCTGTAATCGCCGCAACCACGAACCTGTTGCAGAAATAACTTGACTGCGAGAAAGTAAAATCGATTGGGAGTGTGGAAAATCTATGCGCAACCGATTTGTAATTCTTGTCGCTTTCGGTTTGCTGGTCAGCGGGGCTTGGGCGCAGCAGTCGCAGAACGCCGCTCAGACCGGACAACAAAGCATGCCCGGCATGGATATGTCAGGCATGAAAAACATGCCGGCGGCCACTGCCAAAGACGCCGATAGCGCCAGCGATAACGACAGCGAAGCCAGCATGCATGCCATGCATTCCATGGAAGGCCACATGGATATGGGCCCGCACATGAAGATGACTGCGCTGCGTCCGTCCAAGCCCGGCGACGCCGACCGTGCTCAACAGATTGTCGAAAGCGCGCGCAAGGCTTCAGAAAAATATACGGACTATCGCACTGCTCTGGCCGATGGTTACAAGATCTTCCATGCGGAAATTCCGCAGAAGATATATCACTTCACCAACTACGGGTATGCGATGGAAGCTGCTTTCCGCTTCAACCCCGAGCATCCCACGTCGTTGCTCTTCGAAAAGCACGGCGATGACTACAAGTTGATAGGCGTCATGTACACGGCGCCCAAGCGCTTTGACGAAGATCAACTCGACCAGCGCATTCCGCTAAGCGTGGCGCAATGGCACGAGCATGTGAATTTCTGTTTGCCTCCGGCCGACAAGAGGAGCGAAATGAGGTCGCCCCATCCGCAGTTCGGCCTTCGGGGATCGATCACGACGCAGGAAGCTTGCGACGCTGCCGGTGGAACTTTCCATCCCGTAATTTTCAACTGGATGGTGCACGTCTATCCCTTCGAGAAAGATCAGGCGAGCATCTGGTCGGTGGAGCGCCAACACGGCGACGCCGACTAAAACTTCCGCTTAGCGTTCTGCAACCGCCTCAACCGATGATTCCTCAGGAACTGACTTCAGCCGGCTGAGGGCCGCGATCGGCCGCGCAAACGGCATGGGGCTGTCCTTGCTGTAAGCGCGCAGCAGATGATAAGTGATGAGCAACTGCGTCAGCGCCAGCGGATCGCTATGCCGCACTTCGCTGCCGTCGTTATAGTCGCCGAACTGGTCGGCGCGTAGCGGCCGCAGATCCGGAAGATGATTCCAGATGGTTTGTTCCAATTGGGCGGCGTGCTCGCGGCTCACGCTACCGTCGACTTCAAGAAACTCAACCGGCCGTCCCGAATCGCGTCCAAGTTCAAGGCGAATCCCCGCAGGCTGACCGTTCGTATGATTCACCAGATAAGTGAGGTCGGGATGAGGGATGGTCGGGCGCAAAACCAGATGAACATTCAAATGTCCATCGGCCTGATCAGACCCCACACCGCTTTCCGGATGAAAGCGCACCACGATGTCGGCGAACTCGCGCTGCGGGCGGATGAAGTCTCGCGAATCCGCCTCGCGCCTGTCCATTTCAGCCAACACCTGGTCGGATACATACCCGCGCTTGGAGGTGTCCCGCTTGATCTTCCACAGCCGTCTCATGTCCTCGGGAGGGTCAAGAAAAACCTTGACGTCGTAGAACTGCCGCATCGCCGGCGTGTGAAACCCGAGTAGCCCTTCCACAATGACGAACTCGCGCGGCTCCACGTACTCGGGCCGCACCAGCGAACCGGTGCTGTGGTCGTAGACCGGCTTGAGCATGGCTTGCCCATAATGCACGCGTTCCAGGTGCAGTTCCAGAATGTCAAGAAAGTTGCAGTCTGGATGGAGCGGAGTGATGTTCAGACGCGCGCGCTCGGCGCGGTCGTACTTGTGATAGTCATCGGCGCAGATGTGGGTCACGCGTTCAGGGCCCAACAGGCGGGTTAGCCCGCGAGTGATTGTTGTTTTGCCGGCGGCGCTGTCGCCCACGATGCCCAGCAGGATCGGTCGTCTTTTCATAGCTCCTCCTCGCTTCGCACCAAAGGCACAAAAGTTCTTATCTCCGCTTCGGCTTCTCCCTCCAGGCCTCCTTGGAAAACCCGGCTCTGACGCACATCGATGGCAGCAATGCGAGCTAACTGCTCCTTGCCGATGCGTCCTCCTTCGCTTACCAGGCGGCTGGCTTGGCGCAGTCTTATCCGGTCGAGAGCGTTACGCACGCTGCGGGCGTTGGCAAACTGAGGCTGCTTGATTCGCAGCTCAAGGTAGTCAACAAACGCCCGTCGCGACTCGTCGTCAAAATTATAGTTCTGCTGGCGCAGCATAAGGTCGGCGATGGTGGCCAACTCTTCCACCGTGTAATCGGGAAAGCTGATGTGGTGCGCCACACGAGAGCGAAAACCTGGGTTGTACTGAAAGAAAGTTGCCATCCGGTCTTGATAGCCGGCCAGGATCACGACTAAATCTTCGCGCTGATTTTCCATGGCCTGCAGTAACATCTCAACCGCTTCCTGCCCGTAGTCGCGCTCGTTTTCGGGTCGGTAGAGGTAATACGCCTCGTCGATAAAAAGCACGCCGCCCATTGCCTTCTTCAGAATCTCTTTCGTCTTGGGCGCGGTGTGGCCCACGTATTGACCGACGAGATCGTCGCGGGTTGCAACCACCAGGTGGCCGCGTCGCAGGTAGCCGAGGTGGTGCAGTATTTTCGCCATGCGCATGGCGACGGTAGTCTTGCCAGTGCCCGGATGTCCGGTAAAAGACATGTGCAGAGTGGGACGCTCGGTGGAAAGCCCAACTTTTTCTCGCAGCCGGGTTACCAGCAAGAGCGATGCCATGCGCCGCAGATAGTCTTTGACCGGACTAAGCCCAACCAACTCGCGATCGAGTTCGTCCAGGATTTCGTCAAGATTGGAATCCCGATGCGCCGCGCCAATGTCCACGAGGCTTTCCGCGGGCTCAGGGACCGGAGCTGCATCGACGACGGATTCTGTATCCAACTTGTGCATGGCTTTTCTCGCTCGCTAGATCGCCGATGTGCTCCTCGATCGAATGGTGTACTGGATCTGCCGGTCGGCCGCCTCTGTGCGATCGATAGAAAATCCCGGCTCGTTCTCGGGCCGTTGCACGATGAAGCTCAACATCGTGGTTTGCTTGCCCTTGGTACGGTCATAACCGTTCAGCTTTATGTAGTGATTGGGGAGGGCCTTCCGGCATTCGTCGAGGTGTTCCATGGCTTCATTCGGGTCGTGCAAGTCAAACATGGGAAGACCCCACATTTCCCAATACGAGTTCCGCGGATGCGGATCATCCGTGTGCTCGATCGAGAATGCCCAGCCATTGTCGAAGCAGTACCGCACCTGCGCTTTGATTTCGTCTTCTGTAAAGTCGGGCAAATAAGAAAATGTTCCCTGAGTGACTCGCATCATTAGTCTCCATTCTCAAATCGTGAACAAACGGTCAGGATACTGTAACTGTGCCGACTGCATCTGGCACGTCAGTTGACTCGAAGTCAAAGCTCACGTCCTTCCAGATATCCAGCGCCTTGCGCAACTCCGGCGACCAGCGGGCCGCTTTGTTAAGAATCTCCGGCCCCTCGGCAAGATAGTCGCGCCCCTCATTGCGGGCCTGAATCATGACTTCCGTGGCTACGCGGTTCGCGGTTGCCCCTTGAGCGATGCCGTCTGGATGGCCGATCGTTCCTCCGCCGAACTGCAGCACGACATCTTCGCCGAGAAGATGCAGCAACTGATGCATCTGACCCGCGTGAATGCCGCCGGAAGCCACCGGCATGACTGCCGGTAGCGACGCCCAATCCTGCTCGAAGTAGAGTCCCAGCGTTGGGTCGGCATCGATTTTGCCCGAACGCAAGGTGTTGTAGTACCCGCGAATCGCGTTCGGATCGCCTTCGAGCTTGCCCACCACCGTCCCCGCATGAATATGGTCGACTCCCGCCAGACGCATCCATTTTGCGATAACGCGGAAGTTCACACCGTGCGTCTTCTGTCGCGTGTAAGTTCCGTGACCGGCGCGGTGCAAATGCAGAATCACCCCATTGCGGCGCGCCCATTTCGCCATCGACTGAATCGCGGTATAGCCGACGGTCAGATCGATCATCACAATTACGGTACCGAGTTCCTTGGCAAAATCCGCCCGCTCGTACATCTCTTCCATGGTCCCGGCAGTTACGTTCAGATAATGTCCCTTGATTTCGCCGGTGGCAGCGACAGCACGGTTCACCGCCTCCATGCAGAACAGGTAACGATCGCGCCAGCGCATGAAAGGTTGGCTGTTGATGTTTTCGTCATCCTTGGTAAAGTCCAGGCCGCCGCGCAGCGCTTCATAAACTACGCGCCCGTAGTTGCGGGCAGATAGTCCGAGTTTCGGCTTCACCGTCGCGCCCAGCAACGGGCGCCCGAATTTATTCAGGTACTCGCGTTCCATCACGATGCCATGCGCCGGTCCCTGAAACGTTTTCGCGTAGTGCGGAGGAATCCGCATATCTTCGAGGCGCAGAGACTTGAGTGCTTTGAAGCCGAACACGTTGCCGATAATCGAAGAAGTCAAGTTGGCAATCGAGGCTTCTTCAAAAAGGTCGATATCGTAAGCGATGTAGGCAATGTGCTGATCCGTGCCCGGGACGGGATCGACTCGATAGCATTTCGCCTGGTAATTTTCGTACGGGGTCAAGCGATCAGTCCAAACCACCGTCCACGTCGCCGTCGAAGACTCACCGGCTACTGCTGCCGACGCCTCGATCGGATCCACGCCGGGTTGCGGCACTAAACGGAAGGCGCACAAAATGTCCGTTGCTTTTGGTTCGTAGTCGGCGTCGTAGTAGCCCATTTCCGCGTAGGGCGTGATGCCCGCGGCCCATCGACTTTTCTTTTTGCCGGAGTTGTTATGATTGCCAGCCATTTCTGTCTCCCTCACGAATCACTGATTTGTCCATTGAGGACACAAGCGGAAAGACCTGATCGAAGCGCAGCTTCAGGCGACGACAAGATCTAAACTACAAAAGCCTTTGACAGATTGCGATAGACGGATGCGACTTTCCAGATTGTGGCCGGCCTGGTTTGTCCGGCCACGTCCGTTCCTTCATGCCCGATTTCAAAGTTCCTCCGGCAGGTTTAGCCGGCCCTCATTGCGTTAGCCTTTGTATGGCAATTCCCGTACCAATGCCTCATGCGAGCTTTGCTACACGTAGCCGCAAGTTCGTAAGTAGTTGCTCTTTCTTTTGCTTGGGCTATGAATGCGAGATGGGATTTTCGACGGGGCAGGAATCTGAAACTTCATGAATGGTGACATAACTGTCTCAGCACAAAACCACTGAATTTTTTCAACTGTATGATAATAGATAGATTATTGCTTCATGCGAGATGCGGACTATTATGTCACATTTGAGAGACAAAAAAGTCTCACTTGGCTCGCCGAGACACGGGAGTGGAGATTTTATGCTTCGCCAATAGTCGATGAAATGTACGGCGCGGAACTTTTGCTAACTTCGCAGCCTTTGAAATATTTCCGCCCGCCTTTAGCAAATAGCTGGATAACGCTTCCCGTTCGAACTGCGCAATCGCGTGCGCTTTGCTCGACATAAAACTCATTTGTGGCGTAAACGACACAACCTCCTGCACGTGCAGCGGAAGATGCTCAGCCTCGACCACTGACGAGGACGTCAACACGACGGCGCGTTCGATGATGTTTTCCAGTTCTCGAAGATTGCCCGGCCAGGAGTAATTCTTCAGCAAAGCCAGCGCCTCGGGGGCAATGCTATCTACCTTTTTATTTACTTTGGCTCTCGCCCGCAGCAGAAAATACCCTGCGAGGAAAGGAATATCTTCGATCCGCTCGCGCAATGGCGGCAGCGTAATCGAGAAAGTGTTGATCCGGTAGAAGAGATCTTCCCGGAAAGTGCCTTCGCGAATGGCTGTCTCCAGATTCCTGTTAGTTGCGGCGACAATTCTTACTGAAACTTTTCGCGTCCGCATGTCGCCGACGGCGCGAATCTCTCCGGTTTGCAGTGTGCGCAAGAATTTAGCTTGAATCTCCAGGGACATATCGCCAATTTCGTCGAGGAACATGGTGCCGCCCTCGGCCTTTTCGAATAATCCTTTGCTGTCGTTGTAGGCGCCAGTAAAAGCGCCGCGCTTGTAGCCGAAGAGTTCGCTTTCGAGCAATGCCGGAGACAACGCGGTGCAGTTCAGAGTGACCAGCGGATGATTGCTGCGCGTGCTGTTGCGGTGGATGGCCCGCGCCACCAACTCTTTGCCGGTTCCGCTTTCGCCGCGAATCAGAACCGTCGTGGGTGTAGGTGCAACCTTCGAAATCAGTCCGGAGATTTCCTGCATCTTCAGGTTGCTGCCGATGATGAACTCGCCCTCTGCCCGCGCTTCGAGTTCGCGCAAAGCCAACTGGTAGTGATCCTGAAGCGCGTCTCCGCGATTTCTGCTGGCGGCAAATTCCGAGATAAAACGCGCCGTCTTGCCACCCACCACCTCCGTTCCCGGGGGCCGGAAACGGTAAACGTCGCGCCCCACGTCAGGATCGCCGGTCACATCGACGATGAGGTCGGCTGCATCGACTTTCAAAAATTTTCGATAGTTGGAGGCAACCGGTAAACCCAGTTCCCGCGCGAGAACAATGCCGGGCGCGCCTTCGTCCTTGTCAGCGACCCCAACGATTTCGACACTGGGGTCCTTGCGAAACAGTTCCACCAGCGCCCGTCCTCCTCGCCCGGCTCCGATGAGAATGATTCGCGTCATAATCTTTGCCAAAGCCCGAAAGCTCCGCACCAGGCGCGTATTCTACCGCATTGCCACTGCCGTCTGATCGGTCTGCTTCTAAGCCGAAGAACTGTAACCGATACTATCGCAATCGCTATATCATAAGACCGATGGCCCGGCCTGGTCGCAATACGGTCCCGTCCCCGTTGGACACGCCTTTCTTCGCCGGCAAGCCGCGTAAATCCGTTCCCCATGAGTTCGTGCTCGATGCGATTGCTTCGTTGTCGCCCGCGACCCGGTCCATGTTCGGCTGCCTGGCCATCTATGTTGAGGACAAGATTGTTCTGATCCTGCGCGACAAGGCCGATAAAACCGCGGACAACGGAGTCTGGCTCGCCACGACGGAGGAACACCATGAGAGCCTCCGCTGCGATTTCCCGAACATGCGATCCATTCAGGTGCTGGGGAAAAAAGTAACAGGCTGGCAAGTCCTTCCAGCCGATGCGCCGGATTTCGAACAGTCGGCGCTGCTCGCCTGCGACCTCGTCGTTGCCAAAGACCCTCGAATCGGCAAGGTGCCGGGTACCCGGCGAACTTCAACCTCGGGCAAGAAGAAGGCACGAAAATCCGCGAAGCAAACGAAGGCGCTCAAGAACGCAAAAAAGGCCGCACGGGCTCGTAACGAAATCCTGTAGAGACCTGCCTGTAGATTCCGTCTGATGTTCACCTGACGTCATTACCATTCCTGCTTCCGGGGCGGTTCGATCGTCGCGGGCAACGGCCCCACTGCTTCTCCCGTCAAATAGAATTTCGCCCAGGCCACACTCGTTGCTTCTCATCCCGAGGGCAGCGAGGGATATGGGTTTCCCCACGCGCCCCAAGAACACAGAGGACGGAATGACGAACTCAAAGGAAAAGCAGCGCAGCGTGCGGGCAATCGAGTGGCTTAACTTCTTCCTAGCCGACGTACAAACCGGTCTGGGCCCGTTCCTGGCGGCTTATCTGGCGTCCAGCGGCTGGAATCCTGGCAGAGTGGGATACGCACTGACCTTTGGCGGCCTGGTTACGGTTGCGGTGCAAACACCGGCCGGGGCCGTGGTCGATGCTGCTCGCCGCAAGCGGCTGTTGATTTCAGTAAGCCTGGGTGCGCTGGTGTGCGGCGCGTTCCTGCTGATGGGGTATTCGAGCAATCTCTCAGTGTATTCCGCGCAATTTCTCATTGGAGGGTCTGCGCCTTTCCTGGGGCCAAGCGTAGCAGCCATCACGCTGGGCGTTGTCGGCGCGAAAGCCTTCGACAAACAATTTGGAAGGAATCAGGCATTCAACTCCGCGGGCAATGTATTCACGGCACTTCTGATTGCATACGTGAGCTATAGGTTTGGCTATCGCGCGATCTTTGTCGTGGCAGTCGTGATGGCAATTCCAGCCGTGCTGTCGGTCTTGGCTATCGACGACAAACAGATCG
>Ga0209530_1001480_pt1 | contig 10458 bp, 10 predicted proteins | sample BlaSpr_A8_Ref_O1_FD_187987 | JGI IMG/M metagenome (GOLD analysis project Ga0209530, IMG submission 187987) | Forest soil microbial communities from Thunder Bay, Ontario, Canada - Black Spruce, Ontario site 2_A8_Ref_O1 (SPAdes) (version 2) | ecosystem: Environmental > Terrestrial > Soil > Boreal...
TCGACCTGGCGAACCGCGAACCCGTCGTTCACACATGGACCTACAAAATCAATGAAGCTGCGTGATATGAGTCGATCCTTGGAAGCGCCGTACTAGGGGCCTCGGGCATGCCTCGCAATTGAACCGCGAGGTATGGACCCACCCCGGCAACGCCGTAATGCTGTCGGCAACCGAGCCGACCACGGGGACGTTGCGAGGCGAGGGCGCATCCCTGGTGATGAAGTTTCCGCGCTCAGCCGTGGAAACCTTGGTTTCGGACCTCGGCTCCGCGCTCGTTCGGCCGATCGACGCAGCCAATGAGGCGTTGCGCCTGCTGATCGGCTATCTGCGCGTCCTGCTCGACGGCCAGCTGTTGACGAACAAGGATTTGGCGCGGGCCTTCGCGACACATGTGCTCGATCTGGCGGCGCTCGCCATCGGAGCTTGCGGGGAGGGCCGCGAAATCGCGGGTTCGCGCGGTCTGCGCGCGGCGCGGCTCGACTCGGTGCTGCGGCTGATCCGGGCCGAATATTCCGATCCTGAGATTTCATCCGAACTCGTCGCGGCGCGGCTGCGGATTTCGACCCGCTATCTCCACAAGCTGCTGCAAGAGACCGGGACGAGCTTCGCCGAGCGGGTGCAGGAGCTCCGGCTCGAAAGAGCGTTTTCTCTGTTGAGCGGCGAGACCCGCGCGGCGCGTAAGGTGCACGTGGCCGCTTATGATGCAGGCTTCAGCGACCTCTCGCATTTCAATCGACTGTTCCGGCGGAAGTATGGACTGACGCCGACGGCCGCGCGGGGGCGCCGCTGAAAGGGGATTGCGCTTTGCCGGTGCAACGAATCGCATTTTCCTCGCCGGGCGCCATGGCCGGTCCCGAGGAGGCGGCGCGACTCCGGCGCTGGTGGGACGAATACAGCGCGACGTTGGGCGGGCTCGAAGTTACGGCCGATCCGGAAATGCCGTTCGTAACCCGCGTAGATTACCTCCAGCTCGGCGCCGTCGGTCTCGGCCGATCCTCCGGTTCGATCAATAGATTCTATCGGGGACCGAACGGCGTCAGCCGCGACGCCCACGATTTGTTCCAACTCGTGATCAATCGTGGCGGGACGCCGAGTCTCGGAGTGGGAAGCGGCTGGCGAAACGTCGTCCCGCCGGGCTCGGCGATCTTATTCGATTTCGCGGGCCATGCCGAGAATGTCTGTCCCGGCGGCCATAGCGTGAACGCCGTCGCGTTGCCTCGAAAACCGTTGATGGAGGCCGTGCGGGACATAGAGAACCGCATCGGGTCTCTTGTCCGCCACGACAACGACGCGTTGCGCCTGCTCGTCACTTTCGTCGACGCAGCACTGAGCCTCGAAGGTCTGTCGCAGCAGGCCGTCGTCGATCGAGCCGGCCAGACGTTGATGGACCTCGTGGTTCTCGCGCTCGGCGCGAATCGCGAGAATACGGAAATCGCCGGTTCGCGCGGACTGCGCGCGGCGCGGCTCGAGGCAGCATTGCGTTTGGTCGGGGCCGCCTACTCCGATCCCGAGATATCGCCGACGAAGGTCGCCGTGCGGCTGGGAATCTCGACGCGCTATCTGCATAAACTCTTCCACGAAACCGGGGCGAGCTTCGCCGAACGCGTGCAGGAGCTTCGGCTCGAGAGGGCGTTCGCGCTGCTGAGCGGCGAGACGCGCGCATCGCGCAAGGTCCACGAGGCCGCCTATGACGCGGGTTTCAGCGACCTCTCGCACTTCAATCGCCTGTTCCGCCGCAAGTACGGCCTGACTCCGACCGCCGCACGCGGGCGGTAGCGGGGCCAGGCGCCAGCCGTCTCGACCGCTATATCGACTGCTTGGCGGAGACCTCGGCGACGAGCGTCCTATCGCGATCGGCGGCGCCACGTCCGGCCCCATGGCAATCGGCGTCTCTGATCTAGAGCAAGCGTGCGTCCGCGCTCAATCCGGCGCCGAATCGAGCGGCTCCAGCGGCGGCGAGATCGTTCCGCGCGCGAGATCGCGATCGAAAATTTTCAGGCCGATCTCCTCGTTGCCGTTGGGGTGGACGAGAACGATCGATCCCGGACGAGGATGTTGGCCGATCGCGAGCCAAGCGTCGGCCCCGAGTGCGATGAGATGGTGACGGCGCGCCGCCTGCATCAGCGGCGCGCTCGAGATCAGGCCGGGAAACCGGAAAAAAAGCGACGGCGTCTGTCCGTTGGCGATCAGCAGCTTTTCGGTGTCGAGGATTTCCGCGTCGGGGTCGACGCCGGGCGTCAGCAGAAAGTTGCGGTCGTTCGGCACGCCGCGGTGGAACTGATGATGGTAGGAATGGTCGACCCAGGTGATTTCGAACGCGCCCTCCGCCTGTTTCCGCAGCAGCCACTGGTAGTCCGCGAAGTGATGCAGCAACCACAGCCCCGAGACGGATAGCGCGATCGGCGGCTTGTCCTCTTTCTTGGCGAGCCCATCAAGAAAATCTCGGTCGAGCGGCCGTGAGCTCGGACAGAGATCGCCGGTGAGATAAGCGCCGGAAGACGATCCGTGAGTCAGCCCGGCGTTTTCGAGAAAACCGCGATGTTCGAGCCCGGGTGCGGCCGCGGACGCCTCGACCGCGTGCATAAAGCGCGTGCCTGAAAGCTCCGGGTCGGCTGCGTCCTCGCACGTCCAGCACGATGCGCGCTCCAGTTGCGTCGTCAACGATTGCGGGTCGGCGAGCAGCACGACCGGCTCGCCGGCCAAACTCATCTCGCGGATCGCCACGCTCCGGCGCCCATCGGCGGCGCGACAGACGCGCAGCACCGAGCGGTAATCGCCGACGCTGCTGGCGTCGACGAGATGCGGAGGGATCGAAGGCGCGACGAGGCAGGCCTCCTCGGCGGACGCGACGCGCGGGGCGAGGAGGGCAAGCAGCAACGCCAGCCCCAAACGAAATTTCCAATTTGGCTTTTTCTCGATGTACATAGGCAGGCGATATCCCCAGCGCGAACAGCTCGGCGAGGGCGCGCCGAGGGCGTTCCCTTTAACAGCGGAAAATGACGCGATTACGGGGGATGGGAAGCCGCCGAAAACCCCGCGCTATGAGCTGCCGTCAGCGCAATTCAAATCTCGTCGCCCGGCCAAACAATCGGGCGCTCCATCATTTCGGCGAAGGCGTAAGGCGAATCCACGGGAAATGTCCGCGTAGGCAATCCCGTCTCGCGCGCCGCTTCGTCTCGCGCGTCCTCGTAGGCGTCGGCGAGCGCCTCGTCCAGACGGCCTTTGAGGCCTGGATTCTTCCGCAATTGACGCTCCACGCGCCGCCGCTGCTCGCGGACAGTGATCGCCCAGGAGCGGCTGCGCGCGGCAGGCTGATGATCCCACTTCAAGAGGTGATGCAGCAGCACCCGCAACGCGCTCTCCAAACGGAGATACTGCTCCTCGCCCACGTCGTCGATCTCCTCGGCGACGGCGGCGAGGTCGAGGTCGCCGAGGCGCCCCTCGCGCAGCGACGCCGCCGTCTGGCGGGCCCAGGTATAAAGATCCCGCCCCTTGGCGACCGGGCTTCCCGCCTTCGGCTTCGCCGAACCGGACGCCATGGAGCCCGCCCCCTCAGCTCAGCGCGACGTTCAGCGCGCTCTCCGGCAATTCCTGGCCAAAACAGCGCTGGTAGAACTCCGCCACCAGGGTGCGCTCGAGTTCGTCGCACTTGTTGAGGAAGGTCAGGCGGAAGGCGAAGCCGATGTCCCTGAAGATTTCGGCGTTCTCGGCCCAGGTGATCACCGTACGCGGGCTCATCACCGTCGACAGGTCGCCGTTGATGAACGCGTTGCGGGTGAGATCGGCGACGCGCACCATCTTGTTGACGATGTCGCGTCCATCCTTGCGGGCGCGATAATGCGCGGCTTTGGCGAGCACGATGTCGACTTCCTTGTCGTGCGGCAGATAATTGAGCGTTGTGACGATCGACCACCGGTCCATCTGGCCCTGATTGATCTGCTGCGTGCCGTGATACAGCCCGGATGTGTCGCCGAGGCCGACGGTATTGGCGGTCGAGAACAGCCGGAACGCGGGGTGTGGGCGAATGACGCGGCGCTGGTCGAGCAGCGTCAGCCGGCCGGAAACTTCGAGCACGCGCTGAATGACGAACATTACGTCGGGCCGGCCGGCATCATACTCGTCGAAGCACAGAGCGATGTTGTTCTGCAGCGCCCACGGCAGCATGCCGTCGCGGAATTCGGTGATCTGCTTGCCGTCCTTCAGCACGATCGCGTCTTTGCCGACCAGGTCGACTCGCGAGACGTGGCTGTCGAGATTGATCCGCACCAGCGGCCACTTCAGGCGCGCGGCGACCTGTTCGATGTGCGTGGACTTGCCCGTGCCGTGATAGCCCGTGACCATGACCCGGCGATTGAAGGCGAATCCGGCGAGAATGGCCAGCGTGGTGTCGCGGTCGAAGAGGTAGTCTGGATCGAAATCCGGCACGTGCTCGTCGACCATCGAATAGGCCGGCGCCTCCATGTCCGAGTCGATGCCGAACACTTTGCGTACGGAGACTTTCATGTCGGGCGGACCGGCGACGGGCGTAGCGTAGTCGGACGGCGAGGGCGCGGGGTCGGCTTTCATGGGTCCTCCAGACCCTGTCGCGGCGGCGCCAGGGAAATGGGCTTATACAAACATTCTCCCGCCCGGCGAAAGGCCCGGGACCGAGGTAAATTCCTTCGCGAGTGCGGCGCCGGTTCTGCGCTCGTTCGATCAGACCAGGTTGCGATCAGACCAGCTTGTTCGCCCGCAGGAAATTATAGGCCTGGATGATCTCGCGCAATTTGTCTTCCGACGAACGGTCGCCGCCGTTGGCGTCGGGATGGTGGCGCTTCACCAACTCCTTGTATTTCGCTTTGATGGTGACTTCGGTGGCCTGGCCGTCGAGTTCGAGCGAAAACAACGCCTTCAGCGCCAGCGCGTTGTAGCGCGGGGCCTGCGCCGCGTCGCCGGTTCTTCTGGCGCCTTTGCGCCGCATCGAGCGCGCCTCGGCATAGACGGTCTCGTCGACGTGGGGCGCGCCGTGCGCCCCGGCGCGTGGACCCATCTTCCAGGTGGGGCGATGCCCGATCGCTTCCGCGGAGCGATATTGTGCGAGCGCGTCGTCGTCCATGCCCTTGAAATAATCGTAAGTCGCGTTGTACTCGCGCACGTGGTCCTTGCAGAAGCTGAAGTACTCGCCTTCGTGGTCGCGCCCCTTGGGCGCCTTGAAGACGCCCTCGGCCTTGCAACCGGGATGGCTGCAGACGGGCGCGGTCACCTCCGGCGTTGGCGCCGGGGCGTTTTTGCGCGAAGATTTTACGCGGATACGATCGAAGAGGGGTGAATTGAGATCCATGATTGAAACCTTAGGCGCCGACTCGCACGACGGCAAGCGGCTATTCGACGCGTGGGCTATAATGACTCCACGGGGATAACGACGTGTGACCAAAAGGCGACAGACGCCCCCGCTTCGATACGACGCTCTTTCGACTAGTCGCGCGCTGCCGCGTCGCGGACGATGAGGAACTCCCGCCATGACCATGAAGCAACGGATCGAGGCGCGCCTGACCGAAGGCCTGGCGCCGATCGCGCTCGAGGTTCTCGACGAATCGGACCGGCACAAGGGCCATTCCGGCGCGCGGGCGGGCGGAGAGACTCACTACCGCGTAGATATCGTCGCGGACCGCTTTGCCGGCAAGGGCAAGGTGGAGCGTCATCGCATGGTTTACGGCTTGCTGAAAGAGGAATTCGCCGCCGGCGTCCACGCGCTCGCGCTCAAGACGCTCGCGCCGGGGGAGACGTGAGCGCAACCGACGCCGCGCGACTCGCCTTCGAACTGACGCCCGAGGAAGCCCGGATCGCCGCCTCGCGCGCGGCGCTGCGCCGAGCGCTCGCGGGCGGATTGACCGGGCGCCATCTGGCGCCGCTCGCGGCCTTCGTGCTGGCGATGGCCTTCACCGCGATCCTGGCGTGGACAGGCCTGATCAGCAGCCGACACGGAGAAATCGCCCTGCTGCTGGCGACGGCGGCTTTCATGATCCACCGTCTTTGGACCCGCCGCCGTTTCGCGGCAGCCCGCCGGGAGAGCGCGGCCTCGATCGAGACGATCCGGGCCGCCGGCCCTTTCGTCCTCACCGTCGATGAGAAAGGCCTCACCCTGACCGGGTCGACATCGGCGCGCTGGAATTTCGCCGATGGGCTCGAGGCGGAGGACGCCGGCGGCATGATCTATTTCTGGCCGAAGTCGGGCGCGCCGGCCGTGCTGCCGGCGCGCGCGTTTCCGACCGCGGAAGCGGCATCCGAATTCGTAGCGATGGCGCGGGCGGGGATATCGGCCGCACGAGCGGGCCGGACGGCGCCCCTGTAGTCGCGGTCGCCAACCGCGTCGGTTCCGCTTGGTGGACAGTCGGAAGACGAGGCGCTCGGTGACGGCGGCCGCGCTCAGCGAGCGCGGCTACATCCCGGGCCGGCTCTCCGGTTACTTCGCCACGCAGGCGAAGCTGGCCGCGTCGCTGCGGCTGCCTTTGCCGGAATATTGCGCAACTGCCGGAAAGGCGCACCAGGGGCGCTGCGCGGCGACTCCTTTGCTCGGGTCATCGTCGTGGTACGAAGTCGCTGTGATCTGAGCGGGCGCGACGCCGTCTTCTACCCAATGCGCCAGCGCCGATACTACGTCATGCCCGGGATCGCGACTGGGCGAGGGGTAGCCGAACACGCCGCCGACCGCGTTGGGGCCCGGACCGCCGCCGCAATGCTCCATGCCGGGCGCCATGAACAGGCGATAGAAGGACCGGATTTTCTCGACCCCGCCCATCTTCTTGCCCACCGACTGGTAGTAGTCGATCGAACTGGCCGGCGGGATCGCCGCGTCGCTCCAGCCATGATACTGAAGCAGCTTGCCGCCGGCCGCCCGGAAGGCGTCGAGATCCGCGTCGGTCGCGTTCAGCGCCTGTCCAGTCTTCTCGTCGGCCTGCGCGAGATCGACGGAGACGGTTTGGCTGCGGAAATCCCAGTTCGGCTGATCGAGCACCATATTGTCGAAGAAGCCGGTTCCGAAGCCGTAGAGCAGCGTTCCCGCGCCGCGTTTCGGCTCGGTCCCGGTAATCCAAAGGCTCCAGGCGGTCGGGCCCGCCTCGCCGCCCGCCGGGTACCCCGGAAAGATCGGCTTGCCGACGGCGTCATGCGCGCCCGAATAGATCTTGCTCAGAGTGGCGACCTCCGATCCGCTCAGACAGGCCTCCGATTGACCGGCCTTGCAGAGAAGGCTCGAGGGATCGAACTGGCACTGGCCGGGATCATCGAGATAACCGCCCTCGCCGTGACAGACCGCGAGCGCCGCCTTGGTGACGACGGCAAGCTTTTCCGGCGGAAGCCAGGAGTCCGGCTCCTCGACCAGCGCCTGCTCGTTCCATATCGCGTTGGCCAGCAATTGCGTCCACGCATGCGCGGGCGCGCCGGCGACGATGCCGTCGTAATCCTTGGGGAAACGCTGCGCTTCCATCAGCGCTTCGCGGCCGCCGTCCGAGCAGCCGCTGAAATAGGCGTGAGCCGGGGCCTTCGCATAATAGGCCTCGACGATCGCTTTGGACGCCGACGCCGTTTCGTGAATCGCGCGCCAGCCGAAGTCCACGATCTTTTCGGGATGGCCGAGCGCCCAGGCTGCGTCGAGCGTGCCGCCGGAATGGCCGGTGTCGGTTCCCGAGACCGCATAGCCCGCCTCCAGCCCCCAATCCATCGAATTGTAGATCATCGATCCGGCGAAGCCGCCGTTGCCGACGCCCTCGTATTTGCCGTTCCAGGCCGTCGCGGGCGGTAGCCACACTTCAAACTGAATGTCCGAGTCGGGGGAAGGTTTGATCGTGCCCTGCACCCTGCAGAACGCGGCGTTCACCGTCACCGGCGCGGGCGGATCTTTTCCCATGACGCTGAAAGGCGGCGTGACAGCGGTGGCGGCTGAAATCGTGGTGTCGCCGAAGGTCTTGCCGGCCAGGGCTTCGCAAGTCGCGGCCGCGGCGCCGCCGGCGCTGAAGGATAGAGCCGACAACGTGGCGACCGTACTGACGGAGGCTAAAAGCGCGCGTCGTTTCGTCCGTTCAAACTTTGCATCGATCATGACCCACTCCCGTCTGGACCTGTCGTTCGCGCAGACGGCAATGCACGACAAAGGCCTCGTTTCCTACCCCCTGGTATTCCAGCCGACATTTCCCGTTCGGGATGTCGGTTCTCGCTAAATTTTGCGCCCGCCTCTCGTCGCTGTCAATTTCGAGAGCCCGCGCTGGCCATAGTCGCATCAAGCCGCGGTCGCGACCCGAATTTCCAATGTGAGACCAGCCGTCGCGAGATCGACCAGAGCGTCCAGCGAGAATTTGCCGAGCTTGCCCCGCATCAGGTCGTTGAGTTACGGGCGCGTGAGGCCGAGCCGGGCAGCCGCAGCCTCCTGAGACAAGTCCCAAGATTTGACATGTTGGACCAAGGCGCCGAGCAATTCCGCGCGCGCTTTCATATGGGCCGCTTCCGCCGGAATATCAGATAGCGCGTCGAAAACATCCTCGAACACTTGCGCTTCCATTTGCCTATCCCTTCCATGCGCGCAGCCGGATGGCCGCCAGATCGATGTCGTGCCGCGAAGTCGTCTTCGCTTTCTTCTGGAAGGCGTGCACTACGACAACTTGTTGGCCGCCAGAAGCGAGATAGATGATCCGAAAGGCGCCAGCCCCGTCCCGCTAGCCACGTGCAGCCCGATACCGCCTTGCTTCCGCAGCGAACCGCCTCACTCCCCGTAAGGCGTCCAAATATTCTTCACCTGCGTCGCGCGGCGCAGGAACTCGCGCCCTTGGGCCGCGCGCCAATCCAGCCCTGTCCCCAACGTCCACGTCGCCTTCAAATTTCCCGCCGATGCGACCTCGACCGCCTTCGCGCCCTCCGCCGATCCGGCGTGCCATATCGAATCGACGCCGTCGTGTTCGGCGAGGGTCTTGGCGAGAACGCCGGCCTCGCCGGTGACGATGTTGACGACGCCGGCCGGCACATCCGATGTATCGAGCACGGAATAGAAATCGGTCGCGGCGAGCGGATGAGCCGCGCTCGCCACAACCACGACCGCGTTGCCCATCGCGATCGCCGGCGCGGTCAGCGAGACGAAGGCGAGCAGCGGCGCTTCGTCGGGGCAGACGAGGCCCATCACGCCCCAGGGCTCGTTCATCGCCAGCGTGACGAATCGCTTCTGCGTCGAATGCACCGCGCCGTCGTATTTGTCGGCGAAGCCGGCATAGAAGAACAGCCGGCGGATCGAAGCGTCCACTTCCTCCCGCGCCTCGCGCACATTCGCGCCCGTCATCGCGCGCAGGCGCTCGGTGAATTCAGCCGCGCGCGCCTCGAGGTTCTCGGCGACGTAGTACAGCACTTGGGCGCGGTTGTGCGCGGTCGCCGCGCCCCAACCGGTCGCCTTGCTCGCGGCCTCGACCGCGTTGCGGATGTCCTTGCGGTTGCCCAGACCGGCCTGGCCCAGCGAAAGGCCCTTGGGATCGAGCACGCTATAGGAATAGCCGGAGTCCGGGCGCGCCTGCTTGCCGCCGATATACATCTTGGCGGTGCGGTCGATGCCGGAAGCGGCCGGCGCCGGCCCCGGCGCCGCGCTCAATTTCACGGTCGTCGCCCGCTTCGCCGCGCGGCGCGGCGGCTCGATCGGCTTCAGATATTCCGCCAGACCTTCGCGGCCGCCCTCGCGGCCAAAACCGCTCTCGCGATAGCCGCCGAAGCCGGCGGCCGCGTCGAACAGATTGGTCGAATTGATCCAAATGACGCCGGCCTTGATGCGCGCGGCGACTTCGAGCGCGCGATTGATATTTTCGCTCCAGATCGAAGCCGCGAGCCCGTAGCGCGTGTTGTTGGCGAGCGCGACCGCTTCCTCGGGCGTGCGGAACGTCATCGTGACCAGCACCGGCCCGAAGATTTCCTCGCGCGCCAGCAGCGAAGCCGGCTCGACGCCGCTGACCAGGGTCGGCGGATAGAAGCAACCGCGCGCCGGCAGTTTGATCTTCGGCTGATAGATGTCGGCGCCCTCGGCGCGCCCGGCCTCGACGAGGCGCCGGATACGCTCGAGTTGCACCGGCGCGACGATGGCGCCGATATCGGTCGATTTGTCCAGCGGATCGCCGACGGTCAGCATCGGCATCCTCGCGCGCAATTTGGCGATGAATTTGTGTTCGACGCTCTCGGCGACCAGCAATCGCGAGCCGGCGCAGCAGACCTGGCCCTGGTTGAACCAGATCGCGTCGACCACGCCCTCGACGGCGCTGTCGAGATCGGCGTCGTCGAACACGACGAACGGCGACTTGCCGCCGAGTTCGAGCGAAAGCTTCTTGCCCGTGCCCGCCGTCGTGCGGCGGATGATGCGGCCGACCTCGGTCGAGCCGGTGAAGGCGATCTTGTCGACATCGTCATGCCCGACGATCGCGGCGCCCGTCGCGCCATCGCCGGTGACGATGTTGACGA
>Ga0209530_1001481_pt1 | contig 10457 bp, 7 predicted proteins | sample BlaSpr_A8_Ref_O1_FD_187987 | JGI IMG/M metagenome (GOLD analysis project Ga0209530, IMG submission 187987) | Forest soil microbial communities from Thunder Bay, Ontario, Canada - Black Spruce, Ontario site 2_A8_Ref_O1 (SPAdes) (version 2) | ecosystem: Environmental > Terrestrial > Soil > Boreal...
TTGCCTGGCTGACGCTGGCCGTGGCAGGAATCGAGGCCAGATTGAATTGAATGTAGGTGGCCTGGGAGGCGCCATCGACATCGAGTAGCACGGCGGTGCCGAAGTTCTTGGTGGGATTGGCAGTGTTGATGTAGGAGTCGCCGAGGGGCGTGACTTGGGCGTGCGCCGCCGATGCAAACAAACTCAGCAACAGCAAGAGCGCCGGCAAAAACTGCAGCTTCTGGGCTTTCAGGACAAAGTGTCTGCGTTTCATTACATCCTCCTGGGTCTTCCTCCACAGCGGGGAGTCAGCGGGGAGCCTCTACTTAGGAAGTCGGAAACGGCGGATAAAAGACGACACCAGGGCCAAAAAAATTTCTATTGGGTCGCTTCAGGCATAGCTTAGCTATGCGTGCTTTCTAATTTGGGAGGAAGATCTCATGAATTAGGATCCGAACGATCCTCTGCTTCAAGTGCATATCGCTGGTGGGCGCATTCCAAACGGCGGGCAGGTCCTGAGCGAGACTCATCCATAGTTCCCACCTCCGTGGTCTTCATCCTTCTTGATACTCTCTATTTCCCAGCCACCGGCAGCACTATGCTCGACGGAGCCTCCTTCGAGCGATATACCCTCTGTGTGGCTTTCTCGTAGTCGGCATCCCCTGCTTTATAAATGTTCTCAACAAACTTCTGCGGGTTGCGGTCATATAGAGGAAACCAAGTGCTCTGGACCTGCACCATCATACGGTGGCCCTTGAGAAAGACATGGTCGTTGGGGTGCAGGTCGATTCTGTATTCGGTGACTTGGTTAGGGGTAAGCGGAAGCGGCGTTTCCATGCTGTTGCGATAACGCCCGCGCAGAATATCGTCGGCAATCATCAACTGATAGCCGTTGAGCACAGGTCCGGCATCCTGATTGGCATCTTCTTCCGTGATTTTCTGATAGTCCTCGGGATACACGTCGATCAGCTTCACGATCCAGTCGCTATCGGTTCCTGTAGTTGAAGAGAACAGGTCGGCGACGATATCTCCGGTGACCGCAACATCCTCGGTCAGCGGATCAGTCTGCCATGTCAGCACATCAGGACGATGCTCCACGAAGCGCTGATCCTGTACCAACCATGTGGTCCAAGCTGGCGCAGGATAAGTGGGCGTGATCGGTCGATTGCGGTACGGCACTGGATTGGCCGGATCAGAAATGTAGGAATCAAAGGCATCCTGTTCAGAGGGTGGTTCGAACGAGAGCTTGCCTCCCGAGCGCAAGTAAAGCTTCGTCTCGGTGATGCCTTTTTTGGGTGGCCATTCGTCGTAGTTCTTCCATACGTTCCTGCCGGTCTCGAAAGTCACTGCTTCGGGCTCCGTGAGCGGTTTGTCGTGCAGCCAATGCGCGAACCATGGAGCCAGAATATGCGAGCGATAATAGCGGGAGATGTCACTGCCCCAGTCGATTTCACCCAGTTTGCGTCCAGATTGATCCATCCACCCGCCGTGGTTCCACGGACCAGCAACGAAGTAGTTCAGATGCCCGGTATCGGTCTGCTTCAGCGCGGCATAGATGCGCGTCGGGCCGACGAAGTCTTCCTGATCGTACCAGCCAGCGACATTCAGGTTTGGAACGGTAGTGTGTTTCAGATATGTCGTCACGGCATGCTGCTTCCAGAAATCGTGGTTCGGATGCTCAACGAAGTCGTTCCAAGTCGGTAGCTTTCCATGGAAATACCTCGCATTCGCGTTGGAGATTGCACCGAGGGCTAAGTACCACGCGTAAGTGTCGTATTGGTCGAACTCGAAGTTTGTGTTCTTCTCCTTGGAGGTTTCAAGTAAAGCGGAATATTCGAATCCATAGCTCAATCGAAACGCGCCGTTGTGATGGAAGTCGTCATTAATGAACATGTCGTCGGGGGAAGCCTGCTCACTGGCAGCTTTCAGCGCGGGGTGCGGCTCAAGCAGCGCCTGCGTCACCAGCCAGCCCGGATAGGAAACCCCCAACATGCCGACTCGGCCGTTATTGTTCGGAACATTCCTGACAAGCCAATCGATGGTGTCATACGCGTCAGTGGCTTCATCAATCGATTTGGGATCGTTCCTGTCGCGGAGCGGACGCTGCATTACGAATGCGCCTTCAGACTTAAAGCGGCCCCGGATGTTCTGCGACACGAAGATATAGCCATCCGCAATCAGATCATCAAACAAACCGGACTCCGTCAGTGAATTAGAGTTTTCGGGAACTCCGTATGGAGTTCTCACGAAGAGAAAGGGAAGTGGACCGTCGATGGTCTTCGGTGTCCGAAGCACGGTCTGAAGACGGACGCCATCGCGCATCGGGATCATGACCTCTTGGTAGTTGAAGTATTCAGGCTTGTACTTGGATTGCACTGGAGGGGTTTGGGCAAACAGATCAACGGCCAGCAGCGAGAGCAGCAGAATTTGTTTCATGAAGATCATCGTATTTTGCCTTTCCGAAGTGGAACACCGCTGAGTTGAACGGCTAGCGTAGCACGGTCTTAGGAAGGGTGATTCGCCCATGACGGAATGAGCCCCCAGCGCATCAGGGCCAATTCCCGAGTGGGTTCCTTGGGATGCTGGCGGATGACGGGCACGGGCTGTGTCGGGGCGACGTTGAAGCGCGGACTCCAGTCGGGTTCGTCGGAAACGCTATCGAAATATTCTTCGACAACCTGCTTCCTCCGCGACAGTCGATAGCGGCCGCACACGAGGAAATTATCGCAAATCGGGCATTCGGTATTGGCGGGTTATGAGAAAAACCGAAAACGAAGCTGAGCGCAACCGACTGGGGAAGCATCTCACCTGTCCATTCACGTACAAAGGCAAGAAGTGTTGGGCAGGAGTAGAAACTAGAGAGCGTGGATAACGATGTTTTCTAAAGTGGGCCAAGTGCCTCTGGCGCGAGATTCGGCTTCCAGTTCGGCGTCCAGTTCCTCGTCGGTTTTGAATATACCGTGCTGCCGCAACATGTCCTGATAGATGGCTAGGCTGCGCAGAGCCTTCTGCTCCAGTGCGCCGCTTCACTCAGCGGAAATTCCAGATTTTCGCCATGCGCAAGTCTACGGGAGCGGCGGTCATTAGACAGCTTCCCAATCCATTGACAGGGGGAAAGTAAACTCAGGGGACACCCATAGTAATGGCGACCGCACTTAACAATCGCGGCAAATCTACGGGATTTGATCGATGACGATAGGGGATAGTGCACCTTCACTTTGGTGGGGTTGGGCAGCACCATTCTGGAGCCATCCTCGACACCATTCGGTTTCGTCGCAATCGTCATCTTCTTTTTCTTTGCCGCCGTCCTGCTCTTCGTCCTCTTCCTCGTCGGGCTGCTTCCGAAGGAGAACATCGGCAGGCACCACCAACCAATCAGAAGGGTCGGAGTCGGGGCATTCTCGATGTATTCTGCTCATGCTCAATGGAACGCTCACTGCCGCTAGGTGCTGTATTTGGACTCCAATCTGCACGGGACGAAGGGTAAACCTTGAAGGGCGAGCGGAACGAAGGACAGCAAGGCGGTGTTGCCCACTTTCAGGCAAGGGGCTCACTACGAAATCATCGACTCCGTGGAGCTTGCCCGTCGCTGCGTTCTCCCGCTGAGTTGGGTGCGCGAGCACGTCCGAAGTCGCGTCACAGACTCGATCCCTCATCTTCGCTTCGGGCGCTGTGTTCGTTTTCGTTGGGGCAGCCCGGAACTGGAGGGCTAGCTTGCGGAGCATATGGTCATTTCAAGCGCGTCTGGCAGACGAAAGCCGTGATCTTAATTAGAGGGCACAAGTTTCGTCCACCCCTTCAGTAAGCCGCCTTCGCCGGATCGAGGGTCATTGTTTTATTCACGCACACTGCTCGCCACAACATGGCTTCCACTTGTCTTTTGTGAATGAGCCAAACTTTCCAGCGTGCGGCTCGAACCAGATGTTCTTGGGTCCGTCCGACCCTCCCATCCCGTGTGGAAACCAATGATCGAACTCCCCGGACGATTTCTTTGTGCTCGCCGGGTATCCGTATGCGGCGCGTGGCAGATTCACCGATCTACGATTCCGTGGAAGAGCAGGGCAGAGAGCCCGCCCGTTTGGTCGGAAATCCTCAGAAAGCTGCCACTGCTGACAGAGAGCAGGAGCAGCTGCCTCCTTCAAATTGATGTGGTTCGCCGGTTCATTGGGGTGCCCCGGCCGCTTTCTAACCTATTGAAAAGGCTTAAATTGCAAAAGGGCTGGGAAGCCATGAGCGATAGAATTCGTTGCTATCGCTCACCAAATGTAATAATGTGAGTGATAGAAAGGGTGGCTATCGCTCATGACCTGGAACTGGCAGCAGCCTGACTGGCCCAGATTCGCCTGGAATCCCTCTCGCCTCGCCGCAACCGAACAGCAGTTCCTCCTTGGGGGAGGGACATTTGTCGGGGCAATCAAGCATCTTGGAGAAGCAGACCGCAATCAGCTGACGGTCGAGGCGATGAGCACGGAAGCGCTGACTACTTCGGAAATCGAGGGCGAGATTCTGGACCGGGCGAGCGTTCAGTCATCTATCCAGCGGCAGCTGGGATTGGCAGCGGACGACCGGCGAGCGGCACCGGCAGAACGCGGCGTTTCAGAGATGATGGTCAACCTCTACAAGACCTTCGCGGCGCAGCTTTCGGACGACACATTGTTTGAATGGCATCGCATGCTGATGAGCGGCAGGCAAGATCTGACGGATATTGGCCGCTACCGCACAAGCAGTGAGCCGATGCAGGTTCTTTCCGGCGCGATGGGCTCCCCGAAGGTTCATTTTGAGGCACCGCCATTGGCGAAGGTTCCATCGGAGATGAAGAAATTCATTACGTGGTTCAACCGAACTGCTCCCGGAGGTCAGGAGCCGTTACCGGCACTGACTAGGGCAGGGGCTGCTCACCTGTACTTTGAATCGATCCACCCGTTTGAGGACGGCAACGGCCGCATCGGCCGCGCGCTCGCGGAAAAATCCCTGGCCCAGAGTCTAGGCCAGCCGTCCCTGATCGCGCTTGCGGCAACGATCCTTGCCCGACGTGCGCGCTACTATGCTGCGCTCGAAGCAGCGAACAAAGGCAACGAAATCACCGAGTGGCTGGCCTGGTTTGCCGGCACGACAATCGAAGCGCAGCGGCGCACTCTTGCGCTCATCGAATTCCTTATCGACAAGACGAAGTTGCTCAACCGCATCCGGGGAGAGCTGAACGACAGGCAGGAGAAAGCGCTCCTTCGAATGTTCAAGGAAGGGCCTGAAGGGTTCAAGGGCGGTATGAGCGCCGGCAAGTACAGCACCATCACCGGTGCGTCTCCTGCGACAACAACACGTGACCTTGCTGATTTGGGGGAGAAAGGCGCGCTCATCAGGGAAGGGGAGCGCAGGCATGCACGCTACAAACTAAATGTTCCGTTGCGGCATGTGCCGCATATATCGGTGAATGAACGCGGGGAGATTATCGAGGGTTGATCTCATCGCAAGTGCCGTCATCCGCTGTCTCCCGCCGTGGCGGGCGGAGCCTCGCTTCGGCGTCCGAGAAAACACGCCGAGCGAGCAGAGCGCAGCATCGAGCGTCCGTCCCCCTTCGACCAGCGAACTGACAGCACCTTTAGATCGTCATCCTTTATATGGTGGACGCTGTCGTAACCGTGTACGAGTAGAATCCGCAGTCCATTCGAAACTGCCAGCTGGCGGCTGTGAGCCGACGTCCACGTAATCGAATTAGTCGGCTGCAAAAGCGACGTGTGCTGTTGTGCCAGCGAGTGATCTTCGGGCAAATGCGCGATCCACTGGTCACGCGCAGGTTGGACAACATGTTCAGACTCGGAACGACCATCCGCGCAGAAATCACGACGCGTGCACCCCAAGTCCAATACGTCCTGCCGCGACGGTCGACGCCAGCCTTCCACTTGTCGCTGGAGGAACCGCGTTCTCCGGTCGAACAAGAATCGGCGATCCGGCAAGCCATCGACGTTTTTCAGAAACAAAAAGCCCGCGACGACGAAACCCAGGCTTGGTATATCCTCGCTCGCGCTCTCCTCGCCGAGGGCAAAACGGTGGCGGCGAAGGAAGCGATGCAAAACGCGCCGGCCCTGGCCGCCAAGAGCCAGAATCCAGAGGTCCGCTGGCGAACCGCTATCGCTGCCGCCCCCATCGAGACCAGCAAAAAGGCCCCGTCCCAACCGCGGCCGGGATACCGCCACGCAAAGAGCTGGCTGCCGTTATCGCCAAGTCGCGAGCGCTGGGCAATCGCATCGTCGAACTCGATGCTCGTCTTGCACTGGCCAAAATCGAAATGAAGTCGGCACAAACCGCGGAGGGACGCGGGCACCTCACCGCGATCGAGGCCGACGCCGAAGCCAGAGGATACCTCTTCGTTGCACGCAAAGCTGCCATCGCTCGCGGCTGACTTCACCGCTAAAACCTAGGGACCAGCCAGGTGCACTCGACCATCGGCCCAAAGTCCGCCGGTTGTTTCACGAACCATTCGGACTTTCGCCTCGACCTTCGATCAATGTCACGAAACGATTGGCGCTTCCACCCGGAAAAGTTTCAGTGTTGCCATTGGGCCACCGAACCTCGATGTGATCGAACTGCAGGCTGCTTCCAAGCCCGAAGTGAAGCCGCAGGTCGTTACTGGAGATATAGCTAGAACCGCTCCGCACCTCTTGCACAAATTTATGGCCTCCAGCAAAAAGAGCGACCTTGGCGCCAATGCCGTCGCGATTTGACTTTGTACCCCGTGTGATAATGCCCAGCCAATGGTTATGATTGCTGGCTTGATTCACCAGAAGCAAAGGTTGGCCGCTCATGTTATTCACAACGGCAGACATGCGGCCATCATTCCACAAATCCCCAACCGCCAGACCGCGACTTGCTCGCGGTTCCGTGCAACCTGGCCCGGATTGCCCGCTGATGTCCTTAAATCTCCCACTGCCGGCATTCCAATACAGAAGCCTGGGCTCCCGGTATGTCGATCCGAGATGATTGGAGTCGACCTCGGGATAAACGTGGCCGTTGACAGCGAGGATGTCGGGGCGCCCGTCATTGTCGACATCGATAAACATCGTTCCCCAACCCAGGAAGCGCGTATTGAGGCTCAAACCGGCTTCGAAGATCGTAGAAGAAAACGTTCCCTCCCCATTGTTGTGGTAGAGAGAAGACGAATCGTCGGAGAAGTTTGTCTTGAAAATGTCGGGACGGCTGTCATTGTCATAATCGGCGACAGTGGAACCCATGCCCGCTTGTTCGCGTCCATCTTCATTAAAGGCTACGCCCGCTTCCGCAGCGACGTCGGTAAAAGTCCCATTTCTCTCGTTGTGATAGAGAATGCTCGGTGTGCTGTCGCAGGCCACATAGATATCGGGCCAGCCATCGTCGTCATAATCCAGAGTTGAAACGCTGAAACAGTAGTGCCCATTCGTCCTTTCGATCCCGCTGGACTTGCTCACGTCGGCGAACCTTCCGCCGCCGATATTGTGATAAAGAATGTTGGGCGAGGAGTCGAGGCCTCGCGGTCCGCACATCACTGGCGTGCCCTTCCACACACACATTACTCCCTGTCCCGGCTTGGGCGCAGTCTTGAGATTGAAGAGCACATAATTAGCGACAAGAAGATCGAGTTTACCGTCGCGATCATAGTCGACAAAGGCACAACCGGTGCCCCATGCTGTGCCGTCACCTGCAACTCCAGCGGCGTTGGCAACTTCTTTGAAGGTGCCGTTACCTTCATTGTGGTAGAGGCGATTCTTGCCGTAATAGGTGACGTAAAGGTCGTCGAAGCCGTCGTTGTCATAATCGCCGACGCACGCCCCCTGTCCCCAGCCACTGAAATCCAACCCGGCAGCGTGGGTGACGTCGGTGAACGTTCCGTCGTGATTGTTGTGAAATAGATGGCTCGCTGGTTGTGCGTTTTTTCCCTTTGCGTTGTCGAGCGTGGTGCCGTTCACCAGAAATATGTCCGGCCAACCATCATTGTCGTAATCGATAATCGCCACGCCACTGCCCGTTGTTTCGATAATGTACTGCTTAGTCTCGACTCCTCCGTTTACGTTTTCCATTCTGAGCCCTGCCTGCGGGCCTACATCAACAAACCAAGCGGGTCCGGCGTGAAGTTCGCTGGCGGGGTAAGGAGAGGTTGGAGTCTTCTTTGCCGAAGCACCTGTCGAAGCTGAAGGTTTCTGAATCTGGCCGGAAGTCGCTATGACGAAGACGAAGATGAATACGATGAAAATGAAGATTGTGAGGATCGAGCGACTACCAGGAAACCTGTGGCGCCACCACTCCATGAGCGAATCGTATCATCGGACCACACCCACGCGACCGGACAGGTACTGTGATTAGAATTGAAGCATGCGAACTCTTTCCGCAATTATCCTGCTAGGCCTGATTGGCGGCGCGGCCAGCGGCCAGTCGTCCGCCCCGGAGCCGCCCGCTGCCGCAAATCACGATGGAGCTTCGCCAGCATCCGCGGAACAAACTCCAGTTCCTCCAACGACGAAGTCAAGTGTGGAGCAGACTCTGGCGGCGGCCCACCAGGAATTGGAGCATGGTAAACCGCAAGAAGCGATCGCGATGCTGGAACAGTTAGCAACTACTGTGGGAGTTTCGGCCAAAGGCGTTCAACACGAGTTGGGCATCGCGTACTACCGTACCGGTAAATTGTTGTCCGCCGAACAAGCGTTTGCGCGCGCTATCGAAGAAGATCCGAATGACATGGAATCGGTGCAGATGCGGGGATTGTCACTCTATCGTTTAGGACGTCCAGCGGCAGCCATTCCCTTTCTCGAACGGGTCAAGCAATGGACTCCCAATGCGAATGCGGACGCCAATTATGTTCTTGGACTGTGTTATGTCAATTCGAACCGCATCGACGATGCTCGCATCGCTTTTGCGAATCAGTTTGCCGTCGCTCCCAACTCAGGCCCGGCTTATCTTTTATTAGGCAAAATGCTGATGCAGGCGAACCTGCCCGAAGCCGCCGCCGAAGCTGCGAAGAAGGCGCTGGAATTCACGCCGAAGCTTGCGTTAGCGCATTTCATGCTGGGTGAGTTTTATCTCTTCAAGTCCGACCCAGAACAGGCGCAGCGCGAGTTCGAGCAGGAGCGGGAGATCAATCCGGCGAACTTTGCCGTTTACGACCGCCTGGGAGATGTTTACCTTCGCTCTGGACAATATCAGCAAGCCCAGGAATCCCTCGCCAAAGCAATTTCGCTCGATACCTCGAGCACGGGCCCATTCATACAGATGGGGAAAGTGCTCCTGCGACGTAATGACCCTCAAACCTCTCTGCTCTACTTGCAGCATGCCGAAAAGATGGATCCAGGAAACTACATGACGCACACACTGCTGGGACAGGCTTACCATAGTCTGGGGCGAGAAGAAGATGCGAAGAAAGAGATCGATCTGGCATCGAAAATCCATGCCGAAAGTCAATTGAAGTTGCAGCCTGCGCAGTAACTCGTTTTTGTTACTGTTTTCGGTGGCGCACCGCCACTAGCTGAGTGCCGACTGGAACCCCGCGAGTCACCTTGACTCGCAAGAGCGCTTCGAATGGCTTTACCTCATCGCCGGCCGGTGCGGCCAGGCGGCGCAGCAACTCTTCGACTGAATATCTTGCGCAAACGTACTCGACGGCGGCCTGAGTTCCGATGGTTGTGGTTCCCGCCAAAATCAGCACATGGCGAGCCGGATTCAGTCCGCCCACGAGCGCGACAATCGCGTAGTCTTCGGTAAGCGGCTGAGACGAATCACTGGGGTAAAAGATGGGCGGTTGCCCAGGTTCGGGATGGACGTTGACGATGCCCAGTTCCCCTTTGTGAGGACCGGAGTCGAGACGCTTGAAGACGAAGTCCTGGCTACCCGGAAGATCCAACAGAGCCAGATTCTCTGCCGGCGAACCCACGAAAATGAGGTCGCTTTTCTTGGCTTCGTCGAGCGTAAAAAGGCTTCCCCGCTTCAGCTCTATAGGGCGATCCAGCAGGTTGAAGATCCGGTCGAGTTCATGTACCGCCAAGACCTCGCCTACTCCGGTGTAATGATCCAAAATCAAATCGTGGGAATCGCGTGCCGGATCCAAATAGCGCATGCCGGTTTCTGGACGCCCGACAAAGGCGGCATTACTAAAAATAACCAACGGCGCATCGGGATTTGATGCAAATTGATTCCAGAATCCACGCAGAGCGACAGGAACCGCCGCTTCACTCTGCTGCCGCGCACGGGCGGAATTAAGCGCTATCGAAAGAGCGACGATAGCCGCCAAAGCTCCGCCGAGCGCTAAAGAGAGCCCCGTAACCGCGACGATCCACCTCCGGGCGATCTTGCGCGGCTTGGGAGATTCAACCGGCAGCGGAAAACGCGTTAGAGCGGGTACAGCGACCGGGACCAGCGTCTCGCGATGGTGGAAACTGAGTGCGTAGCCCCCGTTGGGCATCTCCACCATGATGGGATCGGTCAACCCTTCATGGCTGTAATAGTCGAGCAGCTTA
>Ga0209530_1001482_pt1 | contig 10448 bp, 11 predicted proteins | sample BlaSpr_A8_Ref_O1_FD_187987 | JGI IMG/M metagenome (GOLD analysis project Ga0209530, IMG submission 187987) | Forest soil microbial communities from Thunder Bay, Ontario, Canada - Black Spruce, Ontario site 2_A8_Ref_O1 (SPAdes) (version 2) | ecosystem: Environmental > Terrestrial > Soil > Boreal...
CTCGCCTTTCGAGCCGACGGCTCGCTCGACCCCGGCGCAACCGGCCCTTATCAAGTGCACGGCCGCTACGCCACTGGCCAGGATGAGAACGATGATTTCACCTTTGCGCCTATGGAGCAGACTTGCAATCTGGCAGCGCTCGCGCCGAGCCACGAGATTCCCATGACCGGCGGCGTGTCGGCGGCCACAGCCACAGCCACGGCCACGACCACCGCCGCCGTCCGCCCCGACTCAGCGGCCTACAACAACGGCGGCACACTCTCCACGCCGGCAGCGCCCCTCGGCAACGCAACACTCACCATCGCCTCCGGCCTCGCACCGCAACCCGGCGCACCCAGCCCACTCGCCGGTCGACCCTACATCATTCTCCGCGACTCCTACGCCAATACGATGGCCCACGCGGGTGTCATGGTCCCTGCGGGCACCTCGCCCTACAAATTCGCCGGCATGGCCTGCGGCAATAAGACCCCCGACTGTCAGAAGATCAACGAAGCAATCAAGGCCGGCGCTATCTCCGCCGCTCGCGCCGATATCTCCGGCTCCGCCACGCTCCCCGGCGTACCGCCCGGCACCTATTACCTCATGATCAGCACGCGCATCGGCAATCAGTCCTTTATCTGGGATCACTCCGTCCAGCTCCGGTCCGGCGCGAACTCGCTTACGCTTGATCAGCGCAGCGCTTCACCGATCAACTGAGTAAAGAGCTTGAGCAGACGTTTCCGCGGAAACGTATATTGATGTTAATTCTTGATATTACCTGCAACTCATTGTTTTCTAGAAATACGTACTTCTTCGCTGGCCGATCTCGAGCCAGCCGCGATAGCTCACGATCAGTCCGATGAGGCGATGGCGGATCTCGACGTGAAAATGAAAGCGATCGTCGATCACCGTTTCATACGAGTCGCCTCCCGGCGCCAGGATCAGCGGTAGCGGCACGCCCCAGAGCGACCAGCGCCGAACCACGAGGCGCAGCTTGGCGCCCTCGACGAGCAGAGCCAAATCGAAGGTTAACGGTCCAAAGCGTTCGCGCAGCAGATGCGCCGATGCTCCGCGGCCCGCCGATTGGAAGCTGGTGAACGAGCGGCCGGCGAAAGTGCGCGTCCAGCATTCGCCATCGGCGCCGGGAGTGAACGCTACTTGCACAGGCACCTTCTGGCCGGCTGCAGGAAAGCCGACCACGAACGCGACCAGACGCGCTAGCGGACCGGACCCGCGCAGGACGTCGGCTTGGCCCGCGGCGACTTGCGGGCTCGCCAAGTGATGCATCGCGCGCAAGGGCGCCGGCAGCGCATGCCAGGCGTCGCCGAGGAGGCGCTGATAGAGCGGCTGCGTGGCTGTCTCTGGATCGGACCTGCGCGTTCCGGTATGGATGGCGCGTCGGGCAAACAGCGCTTCGTAGTCCTCGAGTTCCAGGTCGGTGGTGGCAGCCCGTGCCCCGGCCACGGGGCGGCGTGCAGCAAGGCAGCGCTCGATGATCGCCTGGCAGGCCATTGAGGGAATCAGGGGACCATCGTCCCCTTCTGCGAGCAGGTGCCAGGAGTGCGTTACCGGAACTCCGCAGGCGTCAGTGCCGGTAATGTCGACGAACATCCCACCGCGATGCTCGCCCCAGCGAACTCGATTGCTGACTTGGTGGATCAGGAAGGAGAACGGCATCAATGAGGGGAGCAGGCGAAGGCGCACCAGCCACGCCAATCCGTTCAGCAGCCGGTGCAGGATTTCCGGCGCCGGCCCGGCTCCCATCCACAATGACTCGGCCCCGGCCACAGCTCGGGCAGCACCTGCAGATCCGGTACCTCAACCAGGGAGAAGCGGATATTGCGAAGCGGCAGGCGTCCAGGAGGGCTGATGGTATAACGCAGCGACTCAGTCATAGCGACGCCAAAAGACGGCTGTCCGCCTCGAACCAGCGCCAGACGCTTCCCGGAATAACTCGCGATGGCGCGAATGACGTTCACGCCGACCCCCGCATACGGTGAGGGTGCAATGCCGCCGGTGATGGTCTTAAGGGTGGCCAGACCGCGCGCCAGGCGTCGGAGCACGGCAGCGGTGAGCACCGGAAAACTGCTCACACCCGAGAGGATGAATACCCCACGCTCGCGCGCCTCGCGATCGAACTGAGCAACACCCTTGACGAAATCGGAACCGTCGGCGAGGTCGAGGTAGTCAATGCCCTGGACGAGGCAGGCCTTGATGATGCGGTACGGATCCTCGCCATAGCACTGGAACGGGCCGGTCGCATCGACCACCAGATCGGGGTTGACGCCTCGGATCTGCGCAAGCGCATCGCCGTCGCGATCGAAGCGCAGCGCACTCCGGGGCGCGCCGGGCGCGAGGCGGTCGCAGAAGGTCTGCGCGAGCGCGAGAGAGCGCCCGCCAAACAGCAGCGTCACCCTCGCATCGACCGCCAGCAGCTGGGCGAGGCGCCCACCGAATGTTCCGTAGCCGCCGAGAATCAGGACCTTCGTGGCGATCGGGTTCACGCAATGAACCGATCCCGGTCAACGGCGTGCGGCAGATAGCAGGATTCGCGTCGACCGAATATCCGGAAGCGGTTGCGGGCCACCCAATCGTAGAGAGTATCGGCGAGTCGTCGCGGCAACACGCGCAGGATTCCGACCAGGGACCAGGGGAAAACGAGGCCCATGGCCAGGCGGATCGATCCCTCGGCCTTGATGAGCGCCACGCCGTCGATGATTAGGATGTTGGTTTGGTAATTTTCTGGGTCCAAGCCGTAATGGACATAGAGCGCCCGACCGAGCATGGACTGCGCCGAGAGCAGGCGGTATCGACCAACGCGATCGTAGCGCAAGACCAGATCGACCCAACGTGAACAGAGCACGCAATTCGCATCGAAGATGAATATCGGACGATCGTCAGGAAAGGGAGGCACCTTCGGATCGCCTCGATAACTGTACGGCGATAAGCGCGTGCGCCGGCCGGCCAGCGCAGCCACGACGTTACTATCGAGCATCAAGGTCACAGGTGATCTCGACCCCTTTTGCCGCTGCGATCCAACAGGCGCGCGATCCCGCCGCCCAATTTCATGAGGGTCGTGATTTTCGACCGAGGCAAGGCGATCATCTGGTCGTACCAACGGCTGAGGCGTTCGACGAAATCCAACATCTCCCTTAGGCGGACCTGCACCACGGGGTCCACGTTCTTGTCGTCACGCGTCATTTCGACGCACTCCCGAAGTGCTGCTGCAGCAGGGTCCAGTTCTCGGGCCTTCCGGCCAGCCGCGATCCGCGATACGAGGTTCCATAGATCTGTTTCAGCGGTGTAGAAAGTGCGTCGATCACCCAGAATTGGAACTGACCGAATGATGTTCCACGACTGCAGCTCGCGAAGAGAATTAGACACATTGGACCGGGCGATGCCCAACACATCCGCAATCTCTTCGGCGGCCAGCGGCTTCTTCGATGCGTACAACAACGCATGAATCTGGCTCACGGAGCGGTTTACACCCCACCGCTCTCCCAGGTTGCCCCACTCCAAAACGAACCGTTTGACGACTTCCGGCAAATCAACTTTTTCGTCTGTAATTTCTGTCATAACAGAAATTACAGACTAAACAAGTCCCGCTGTCAAGTAGGTCCGAAACGTGATGTCACAGCCCAATACAGCTAGTAGCGCTCGCGCCGTCGGGCTATCGTAAGGCCTGTGGACGCAGTATCCGGTCTCACCCGGGAGATCCCGCGCCGGGATGAGATTCGAGCACTTCCCTTGATTGGAACCGATGGATCGGGTGGCGCCACTGCGCTCAATGACCGCGGTCAAATCGTCGGCATTTCCGGCGACTGTTACAAAGCGGTGGGTGCGACGTCTGCCAGGCATGCCGTCTTGTGGGAGGACGGCATCCCGACCGAAATCCGTAACCCCCATGGGGACGCGGCCCCGTACTGGAACACCCCCATGATGATCAACGAGCATGGCGAGGTCGTAGGGTTCGCGGGAGTACCCAACGATCCGGCCGGCGAGTACACGCTGGCTTTCCGCTGGAACAAGAAAGATGGGTGGGAGTGGGTGCCCCTCTTGCCGGGCGAGGTCTCGGGCACGGCTTCCAGCATCAACAATCGCGGCGTCATTGTGGGCTACTCCAACGATGCTCACGGCAATCTCCATCCGTGGGTGCGTAAGGACGGTGTAACGTGGAACCTCAATGACCTAATAGAGCCAGGATCCGGCCTCACCGGACCTATCCTTCTCGTCTTTGACATCAATGACCGCGGCGAGATATCCGGGACTACCGTCACCGGCCAAGCCTTTGTGGCTTCCCCTGTGTGGAGACACTAAAGAACCGCGTGGTCCAGGCTGTGGGGTCAGGGAGGCCGTCGGGGCAACCGGCGACTGTTCCCCGAGAGGCCGGGCTGAAACGCGACGGATCAGCCGGCTTCATACGCAGTGGCTGTCGGCTAGGTTTGGTTGAGTGGCCCGCGACCGAGTCGGTCGGCTCGAGCAAGCGTTTCCGCGGAAACGTATATTGATATCAAATCTTGATATTATTTATAACCCATTGATTTATGAGGTCTGCTGATCAAGCAGCAGAACCATGTCTGCACGGGAAAGACCGTGCTGGTCCATCAGATACTGGTGCTCTCATCGCCGCCGAGATTGAGCCGAGGGATATTCCCCCTCGGCGCAATCTCGGACCAACTATCTGTAACGAATGCCGGAAGTTGCTCAGTTCGCTTCGATGAATTCAATCGCGGGATTCGAGTCGTCGATGCCGGCAACGCAGCTGACCAGATCTAGATTGTTGGTCTCGCCGGTCGTACCCGCATTCTTCAAACAGCGCGGCGCCCTAGAGGACCCGTCATGCACCCGGACGAGCACGTGAATCGTCGCGCCCTCATTGAAATCCGCTCTCGATCCGCCTGCGTTACCTACGACATTGAACTCCGCCTCGGTCCAGACGGAGCCCAAATGGACGACACTATCCTTGGCGGTGACGGTATACGCCTCGGTGCCATTGTAGAAAGTCACTATGTCGTGGCCTCCCGCTGCCGCTTGGCCTTCCAGCGCCATATTTCCGAGGTCAGTGATCTTCAGATCCGGAACGGCGACGGAAGCGCTGTTCCTGACGCAAGAGCCGCTCGCATCGTCCCATCCAGCGGGACACGCCTTCTTGCCCCAATTAAGCAGCCAGTACTGTATGAATACTGCCGCCTTGCCCTTGGTAAAGAAATCCGGCGCATAGACGAACTGCTGCCAAACCGTGCAGCCGCTGTGGCCGGCGCACACCGAGGTGGTGGCGTTGGCATTTGAATTGATCTGCAGCGTATATTCGTTCGGTCCAAGAATGCCACCGCCGCCGAACGACTTGACACCGACGCCCTTTTCAGACTTCACATCCGTCACCTTTGGGAACTGCCCTCGCGCCGCCGTAATCAATCCCGTGGCTCCCAGCGCGTAGTCGTGGCCGTTGCCCGTAATTTCCGACGCTCCATCCTCGGACGTGTGCGGCGCAGGACGAACTCGCGGCTCACCGACCGTGCAATCCACACTCTCCCAGACCAAGCTCGGGTACACCGCGTGAGAGCAGCCCTCAGTAGAGGCCGGGTTGTTCGACATGGCGGCGCGCCAAGTGTCGCGCGCCTGGGATTCAACCGAGCCGTCCGACTGAATCGCGGTCTGAGCCATGAGCGGCTGAAGCCCGCACACGCTTAGCACACTCGCGATCGCGATGCTTTTTACATGACGGATATACGCTTTCTTTCTTAACTGCATGAATTTCTCCCTAAAGCCAAATGTCAGATTTAACGGGTAGCTATTGAAATTTGCGGCTCAGACGAGCACTGCAGCAGCGCGAACGCTACCGCACCGGTCCTCAAAGTCAAAACTTGGGCTTATGTCTAGTAAGGCGCAATGGCGTTGAAATTCGTATCAGGACGAAAAGAAGATTCGTAAAAAGATGGCACGCCGATCGACGTAGGTTATGGCGTGACTCGGCGCATCGGCTTGAGGTACGTCTGACACCCAAGGCGAAATCGATGCTGAAGCGCGCAGCATCAGTCGAACGCAAGGCCGTCAGCGCCTATATTCTAGATAAGTGCTTGGCGGCTGCCGCGGAGATCCTCGCGGACCGCCAAGAATTCCCCCTCAGCGCCAAACAGTATGACGCCTTTGTCGCCGCGCTCGATAAACCCCCGACGGCGCGGCCTCGTCTTGAAAAGCTGCTGAAGACGCCCAGCGTTCTTGAGTGAGCGAGTTCGGCACGGTCGAGAAATTGCGCCGCGAGCATCTGCTCGACGATTTCGATTGCGGCAAAGAAGATTTGAACCGCCTTTTAAAACGTCAGGCATGGAATAACCAGCAGGCGCACAGCACTCAGACCTATGTTGTCGCGAAGGAACTCCGCGTCCGCGGTTACTATAGTTTGTCGGCGGGGTCCATCACCCATGACCAGGCGACCGAGCGCGTAAAGAAGGGGCTTGCGCGACATCCCATTCCCGTAATTCTCTTGGCGCGGCTCGCTGTAGAAGTCTCGGCGCATGGAAAGGGTGTCGGATCGGCGCTGCTTAAGGATGCACTACTGCGGGCGGCGCATGCGGCAGATACCATCGGCGCCAGGGCCCTGCTCGTGCACGCCAAGGACGATGGCGCTAAGGCTTTCTATGAACACTTCACGTTCGAGGCAAGCCCGAGCGACTCGTACCACTTGTTACTCATCATGAAAGACTTGATCAAGATGGTCGATCGATGATGCACACGGGTACTAAGCACAGCTACTAAACGTGGCTTTGAATCGCCCGGCTAATTATCGGGCGCAACCGGCAGTTCTCGAACGGCCGCTCAACTTGTTTCAGCACGGCGGGCGTAAAAGCGAAGCGCCGCTTCCTCGAAATCGCCCACGAGGAACTCCGCGATTGGCCGGGTATACCAATTGAAGGCCGTGCTCACCCGATATTTCATGCGCACTCGGAGTTCTGTGCCGGAATCCACACTGAGCAGCTCATATTCGGTATCAATCACGTCGAAGTACGCGCCACCGATCCTGACATGATCGTCCAATGCCCCGGCCGGAAACGAGTCGCTCGCAAACCGATATAGCCACCGCACCCGGTGGTTCGGCTGCCAGTCGGCAGCTATCTGGTCGAAATGGATGCCCTTTCCCATCGTGATGTGGCGCACTTCCGTGCCGTCAGCCAGCTCCGTGACGGCCGATGACGGCACCGGTACGCCTATGCGGTACATCCATGCGGTGCCGATTTCTTCCGGCCGAATGTTTCTTGCCACAATCAGCTGTGCCCAGACTTTCTCGGGAGTCGCTGCGACAACACATGCACGCTCGACTCTTCGTACATCTTGGGGAAGTGGAAGGTTCTGTTCAAGGCCACCCAGCAGGAGAGGCAATGCCGTGAATCCATAGATCGCCGGCCGTGCTGATTTGGTCCAACGACACAGGGCTCCCATCAGGAGCCCTCCGAATCCGCCCACGAACGAGAAGAGTGGCACCGCGAGGACAGCGCAGATCAGACCTTCCACCCTGATCACCATGGTGCCGATAACAAACAGCGCGTTCGCCGCGGCGGCCGCGAAGTAGTAGTAGGCCCAACTCCGGCGACCGGTACGCTCAGCTGCGTATATGGTTACCGCGCCCACCAGAACCGGCACCAACAGGGTAAAGGACGACTCCATAGCTGCATAAGGCTTCCCGGGCGTACCCGAGAAAAATAATCGCAAGGCGATGCCAACAAGTGCGCCGCACGCGAGCGGTACCGCCCAGCCAAACCGAACGACCCAGAAGCGATGCGGACCAGCCGAGCTAGGTGACGAGGCCATGACCGTCGATGCCGGAGCGCGTTAGGGATGGAGTGATGGTTACGACTTCGGGTCGATTGGGCAGGTCGGCAGGCAGTCGAATTGCCCAGACCAATCCGAGACGATGTAGCCCTAATAGCACCCACCAACCGGGATCCCACTCACCCGGTGCAAGCCCCAGCCGCGCAGATCCTGGGAAGGCGTGATGATTGTTGTGCCAGCATTCGCCCATCGTCAGTAGCGAGCTGAAACGAACATTCCGACCTTGGACGGCAGCACCGCGAACCTCGCGCCTCATCATGCCGTGGTTATGTGCGAAATAGCCAATCATCCAGTGGCCGAACACGCCAGCTGTCACCCTTGCGCAGACGCCCCACCACACGAATCCCCAACCTCCTGCCGCATAACAGAGCAACGCGAACGGCAGCTGTTGCGCCATCCAGGTCCTCTCAAGAAACCGATAGAAAGGGTCCTCGCCAATTCTCGGCTCAATGCGAATCTCAGGCGGCCGCAGCAGCATCAGCCGGCAGTTAAGCTGCCACCAGGCATCAATCCAGGGGGAGCGCCCGTGCCTCAGGTAGTCGTGGCACGTCGGCAGACGTTGCGCGTAATCCCGCAATTCATGCTGGCGCAGCAGTCCAATCGGGCCGGCCAACCCGACCTGCACGCCGAGATACACGAGCGCGTACTCGAGCCATTTGGGACATTGGAAACTTCCGTGCACTAGCCTGCGGTGGCTGCCCAGCGAATGACCGAATAGCAACACGACCATCGTCGAGACCAGAAAAAGATCAAAAGCGCCCCAGGTAAAGGCGGACGCACCGCCGACAAGGGCGCCCGCCAACATGCCGAAGAACCATAGGGACTTCGAAGGCGCGTAACGCACTGTTCCGTTGCATACTGCATCCAGATTGGCCGCGATGACCCGGTGCTGATCGAGGCCCGAAGCTACGCCGTCCATGGCCCGAACCCTATTGGGTCGCACGCCGGCGCTTTGCGAGCGCGCGGGATTCGCGTTTTAGGGGTCCTGCCACGGGGCAAATTTCGAAGGCAAAGCTCGTGAGAGTATTGACCAAACTCCCCGGATTGAGTCGATATAGAACACGCTGGCCTTTTCGCTCGCTGGTCACAAGACCGGCATTTTCGAGAACAGTAAGGTGCCGCGACATGGACGGTGAAGTCATCTTGAAACGGCCAGCGAGTTCCGACGTCGTGAGCTCGGTCTTGGATAAGTAAGCAAGGATTTCCCGACGCGCCCGGGATGCCAATGCCTCAAAGATCTTATCTGCGGACATACAGCAATAATATTAGCTCATTGCCTAATAGTCAAATAACGCATCGAACTGCCGTCGCCCTCCCCAATCGCACGGGTCGTGCGCCGACGGAACGAACTTTGACCGAGATTCCCACCTCAGAACTGTCAGAACTGCCTGTAACGCGCCTGAGTCTCCCCCAGAAAACTGAAAGCGCCCGATATACGATCGCGTCGCGAATGAATCTTCTACCTACTTCGATCATTCCTCGGCAGTTGTAGCAACGTGAGTCACGCGAACCCCCGGTTCACGATCTCCTCGCTACGTCGCACCGCTTGTATGTCAGGGTTTGCCACCTGCACTTCAGCATTGCCTGTTGGTCGGGCTCTGCGGAACCCTTCGAGCGGCGGGCAGGCTCAAGTGAAAAGTTGCCCCGCGGCCAGGGGTGCCGACAGCCCATAGGCGCCCACCATGCGACTCGATGATTGAGCGGCTGATGCGAAGCCCCATGCCGGTGCCGCGGGGTTTTGTTGTAAAGAACGCTTCGAATATCTGTTCCGCGAGTTGCGGTGGAAACCCTATGCCGGTATCAATCACCGAAACAAGAATCTGCTCGTTTTCATCCCGCTGCGACTTGATGACCATCTCGCGTATCCCATCAATGTCCTTCATCGCTTCGATGCCGTTGACGATTAGATTCATCGCGACCTGCTGTAATTGCACGCGATCCCCGACGATCTCGGGAAGATCGGCCGCCAGTTCTGTGCGGACCGATATGTTGTGGCGCACTGCTTCGTCGCGCAGGAGGGCGACGGTTTCTCGATTGATCTCGTTTACATCAAGAACCTCTCGATTCAGGGCGCCCCTCTGGAATTGTGAGCGGATCCTGCCGATGACGGCAGCAGCACGTTGCGCATCTCTTGCAATTCTGGTGACAATGGTGCGCACTTCATCGAGATCGGGTCGATCGCGCGCGAGCTTTCGCAGGCAGGTGTTGGCGTTGGTCAAAGTGCCGCTGATCGGTTGACTGATTTCGTGGGCCAGGGATGCCGTTAACTCTCCCATGGTTGTCACCCGATTGATGCGCACGAGATCGTCCTGCGCCTGGCGCAAAGCCTGCTCCGCCCGCGTGCGCTCTGTGATGTCACGAATGGCGCCTACAATTTCGAGGGCGCCGGTACTCACCGCTTGGCCACTGGCGTGGACGTACTTGACTCTGCCATCGGACATCAACAAACGATATTCGACATCGAAACCCATCTTTTCCTTGGCTGACTCGTCGAGGGTCTGCAAAACGAAAATGCGATCGTCGGGATATACACGCTGAAGAACCAGATCGAATGTGGGCTTGGCCGCTCGATCGATTTCGAAGATGTTGTAAGTCTCATCCGACCAGTAGATCTCGCTCCTCGCAACGTTCCAACCAAAACT
>Ga0209530_1001483_pt1 | contig 10444 bp, 9 predicted proteins | sample BlaSpr_A8_Ref_O1_FD_187987 | JGI IMG/M metagenome (GOLD analysis project Ga0209530, IMG submission 187987) | Forest soil microbial communities from Thunder Bay, Ontario, Canada - Black Spruce, Ontario site 2_A8_Ref_O1 (SPAdes) (version 2) | ecosystem: Environmental > Terrestrial > Soil > Boreal...
CGAGGAAGAGCTCCTGAACAAGCACTTCCGACGGAAGCACGGCGCGGGCGCCTACTATGGCCAGACTCCCGAGTTTTGAAGGGAATCGACGGGAGGGAACATGGCGCCGACAGGGCCAGCGCTTGCCCTCTAGACGCTCCGCTACAGGGATGCTATTTTCGAGTCCGTTTTGTGCGGTTCCAAGGGGTTGCGGCGCCATTCCTGAGTCAATCGCTTGGCGGCGTATAGTGTGCGCATATTCACAATATGTATTTGTCTAAACCAAGGCCACGTTGCCCTTTCGCCGCCTCGCTGCAGCACGGGAGCAACAGCTGCGGCGGTGTTCGAAATGCGTCAAACGCCCGCCGGATCGGCCAGCGCCGGCTTGCTCGCATCGAGACGCATTTTCAGATAGTCGGCGGCCAACATCGGCGCGTAGCGTGTGACCTCTTCTTTGCCAACACAGCTCGGGATCGTTTCCACGATCGCGTCCGGATTCGGGTCGTAGAAAAAGGCGATCGAGTACCGCTCTCGTGCACTGCGATTGATGACCCGATGCGGGGTCGAAACATAGACGTCGTTGGTCCAACGCATCAGGCAATCGCCGATATTGACGATAAATGCGCCGGGAACGACTGGCGCTTCGATCCAGTGTCCGGTGCGAGTGCGGACCTCAAGCCCCCCGACGTCGTCAGTCGCGAGCAGTGTGAGATTGCCGTAATCCGTATGCTCGCCCGCGCCGGTGGCTGCGGTTACTGCTTTCGACGCCGGATAGTGCAAGAATCGCAGCGTTGCCATCGGGCGATCGAATTTGTCCGCGAAGAAATCGGGCTTAAGGCCGAGGTCGCGGGCGAAAGTACAATGCAATCGGGCGCCGAGCGCTGCGCAGGCGTCGTAATAGGCGAGCGCCGTTTTGCGAAACCCCGACAGCTCCGGCCAGGCGTTGAGCGAGCGGAATGGCTTGCCCGCCACGAGCTCCGGATCGTCTGGCGCGAGGTCAAGTCCGATGTTGAAGGCTTCCTTCATATCCGGTCCTCGCGCCGGGTCGAGCGCCTCATGCAAAAGACCGGAATAGCCGCGATTGCCGCCGATCCTTTCAATCGCAAGCGCATGCTTGTCGGCCAGAGGTAGCCCGAAGAAGCGATCAGACTGCGTGAAGGCTTCGGCGATGAGCGCTGCCTCGACCCCGTGATTGACCACGTAGAAGAAGCCGACGTCGCGGCAAGCTGCGCCGACGTCCGTCACGACCGGGTTCAGCGAAGCCCCATCGCCTTCGCCGAATGATCCGAGATCGATGATGGGCAACGTATCCACGATCAATACAGTGTCGCCACCGGCGCCCGCACGACGCCGTCTCGCTCGAGAGCCCAAGCGACGCGCAGCGCGAGATCTTCGCGCCAAGGGGCAGCGATGATCTGCACGCCGATCGGAAGCTTCTCGCCCTCTGTCCAGACCGGGGCCGTGACCACCGGCAGGCCAATGAAGGATATTGGCTGAGTGAAGAGCCCAATATTCGGTCGCACCAGCATCTCACGGCCGTCGAGCACGAAGGTGGTCTGCTCGAGCCTGGGGGCGCGGCAAGGGGTCGCTGGCGCCAGCAGGATATCGACCTCGCGAAAGAGCGCGAGCGTCGTCGCATGAAACTGACGGCGGAATTTTTGCGCCTGCGCGACCCACGCGCCAGGAACCATCGTACCGGCGATAAGCCGGTCGCGAACTTCCGGGTCGAAGTCTTGAGCGCGTTCGCGCAACCGAGCAAAATGAAGCGCGGCGCCCTCGACCATCGTGATGAGATAGGCCGCGGAACGCGCCTGCTCGGCTTGGGCGAGTTCGACGACACGGTCCTCCGCTTTCAAGGCGCGGGCGATGGCGCCCACGGCGGAGGTTGCGCTCGGATCGGCGGAGCGCGCGAAATAGCCACCGAGCCTTGCGATGCGTAACCCAGCGACTCTTTCGTTGAGCGTTGGCGATGCTGCCGCCGCAGGCATGACGGCTTGCACCGAGTCCCTATCGTCGTGGCCAAGCATGGCGTCATACGAAAGCGCGAGATCGCCGGCGGAGCGCGCGAGCGGCCCCACATGATCGAGGCTGGCGACAAACGGGAACGTCCCGACGCGAGACAGTCGACCGTAGGTCGGCTTCAGGCCAAACAATCCGCAGAACGAGCTTGGTACGCGAATGGACCCGTTCGTGTCCGAACCCAGCGCGAATGGAACGAGGCCGCCGGCCACCGCCGCAGCTGATCCGCCAGATGACCCGCCGGTCATATGCTCGAGATCATGCGGGTTCCGGGATGGGCCGTCGTGAACATTCCGGCCCGTGAAATCGTAGGCGAATTCCCCCATGTTGAGCGCGCCGACCAGAACGCCGCCCGCGGCTTCCAAGCGCGCGATCACTGTTGCGTCCGCCTTGGCAGGCGGGCGATCGCGGTTGATCTTGGAGCCGGCTCGCGTCGGCAGTCCTTCGACGTCGAACAGGTTCTTGACCGCAAAGGGTGCGCCGGCAAGTGGCCCGAGACTCTCTCTGCGTGCGCGGGCCGTGTCGATCGCGTCAGCCTTGGCGAGCGCGCGCGTCGCAGTCATGTCAGTAAACGCGCCGAGCGCGCCATTTCGAGCTTCGATGCGATCGAGCGTCGCTTGGGCGATCTCGCGGGCGCTCACATCGCCCGTCCCAATCGCTGCGGCGATCGCCTGAGCCGTTCCGTCAAGGAGCGCGGCTGTCATGCTGTGAAGACCGGCGCCGGCTCCTGCTCATCGTCGAGCGGGACGGAGAAAAGCTTCTCAGCTTGCTCCACCGCGATCCGCAGATGCACAAGCGTTTGAGCGCGCGATTCCGGTGTCAGCGTCAAACCAAGCAGAGGCGCCATGGCGTCCACCACGGCTTCCGGATCGAACCCTTTCGCGGTCACGAAGTCCCCTCATCGAATGCGACGCGACGGGGAGCCCGGCCGGCCGTTGTTTTTCGTGCGTGAACCCTATCGCGCGTCATTGTCTGGAAGGCCGAAAAATCGGTCGCCATCCCGCGTCCTTGATCAGCGGGCGCTCATAGCGGCGATCGACCTCGTTGTCGAGCGCAGTACCAAACGCCTAGCTGACGCAGCGCGATCTCGCGCCTCATCTTTCGGCGCCGCGTCCGAATATTGGGCGTGAACGCCTATCTTTTCCGTCGCCCCTAAGGTTGGGTTAGGCAATCGCCGCCTAGCGGAATTTGCGTGGCTTTTGCTTTCGTTGAATGCTGATCGCTGCGCCAATCGGCGAGGCGCTGCTTGAGGGACCTTGGCCAGATGACCAGCACGATCGGAACACTTCTCGCCGCGCACGCCGCAGGCAAGTCGTTGGCGACTACGATCGAGGAAACGTACGCTCGCATCGAGAAGCACAACGATCCCTCGCTCTTCATCGCGATCCGCCCAAAGTCCGAGGCCCTGGCGATCGCGGAATGCATGGAATCGTCCGGGCCCGAGGGCAAGCCCCTCTATGGCGTTCCGTTTGTCGTCAAAGACAATATCGATGTCGCCGGGCTTCCCACGACAGCGGCTTGTCCCGCTTTTGCCTATCACCCTGAAAAATCGGCGTTCGTCGTCGAGAAGCTCGAACGAGCGGGGGCAATCGTCATCGGCAAGAGCAATCTCGACCAATTTGCGACTGGTCTCGTCGGCGTCCGTTCGCCCTATGGAGTTCCACGCAACGCGTTGCGCGCGGATTTGATACCCGGAGGATCGAGCTCCGGCTCGGCGGCGGCGGTCGGCGCGGGCCTCGTCCCGTTCTCGCTTGGCACTGACACGGCGGGATCGGGGCGCGTGCCGGCCGCGTTCAACGGGATCGTCGGGCTGAAGCCGTCACTCGGCGCTCTCTCCACGTCCGGCGTCGTTCCCGCCTGCCGCACGCTCGACACCATCTCGATTTTCGCTCGCGATGTGAGCGATGCCTTCATGGTCTATCAGGAGGCCTGCGGGTTCGACGAACAGGATTCTTACAGCCGCCCGTTCCCTTCCCCTGCCCTGTCGTCGTTTCCGAGCGGGTTTCGGCTGGGCGTTCCCCGCCCGGATCAGCGCCAGTTCTTCGACGACGCAAATACGTCAGCGGCTTTCTCGCGCGACATTCAGCTTATTGAATCGCTCGGCGCCCGTATCGTCGAGTTCGACTTCGAACCATTCGCCGAGGTCGCCCGGGCGCTCTATGAGGGCCCGTGGGTCGCCGAGCGCTACGCGGCGACCAAGCCGCTGATCGAGAGCAATCCGGACGCTCTGCTTCCTGTCACTCGCGCGATTATCGAGGGCGCGCGCAAGTTCGACGCCGTCGCTGCGTTCGAGGCGTTTTACCGGCTTGGCGATCAAAAGCGGAAGACGAGCCGTGTTTGGTCCGAATTTGATGCGATGGTGGTTCCAACTGCGCCGCGCCTCTACACCGTAGCCGAGGTCGAGGCCGATCCTGTCCGCCTCAATTCCCGCCTCGGGACCTACACCAACTTCGTGAACCTGCTCGACCTGTGCGCGATCGCTGTTCCCTCGGGCGTTCGTGGCGACGGACTGCCGTCGAGCGTGACGCTAATCGCGCCCGCTCGCGCCGACGGCCTTATCGCCGGAATTGCAGCGGCGATCGAATCTCGATCCGGCGCGTCGGCGTCGGCGCCGCCACAGTTGAACTCGCACACGACGGACCGCCGCATCGAGATTGCGGTCGTCGGGGCGCATCTTTCGGGCCTGCCCCTCAATAGGGAGCTTATCGAACTCGGCGCGTCTTTCTCGCGCGAAGTGGAAACGACGCCGGACTACCGTTTTTTCGCGCTACCCGGCTCTTCTCCACCCAAACCGGGACTGCTGCGGGTCGACGAGGGCGCCGGCGCCGCCATCAAGGCGGAGGTCTGGGCGCTCGACCCCGCGGGTTTCGGCGCTTTCGTCGCCAAGATCCCCGCACCCCTCGGAATTGGGACGATCCGGTTGAAGGACGGCGACTCGGTGCAAGGCTTTCTGGTCGAGGCCGAGGGGGTGAAGACGGCGGAGGATATCTCACACTTTGGCGGTTGGCGCGCTTATCTAAAGTCTCGCTGATCGGGGTTCGCCGGGTCAGCCGTTCGGGCTCCCCAGAGGTCCCGGCTTCAGGCGCGCAAGATCAAAAGCAAGGACATCGCGAAGAAGGTCCAAAAGCGCTTCCGCTCCGTTCTTGGCGCAAGCTTCGCCCTTCTCGGCTGTCGCCTTGGAAGCATCGCCGGCCGTGCCCAGCGGATGCAGATCACTCGCCATCCAGCCGAAGCCGATGGGCTGGGTAACCCGAAGCTGCCGAAATTTTTGCTCGATTCCGATCGCCGCGCTGACAAAATTTTGCGCTTCGCTCATGCGAACGGTCTTCGGCCTGAAGGCGAGCATGAGCGAGGTCTCCGCCTCGCCGCCATGGATGCCATGCGCACGTTCCTGAGCGGAAAACAGCTCCCCGGGATAGCCCAGCCGGTGCCAGGCTGCGTGGACCGCGAGCATGCGGTGGCGGATTCGCAACTCTCTCACCACCGCGTCGATGACCGGAACGTTGCCGCCGTGCGAATTCATGAAAATGAGCTTGCGGCACCCCGCGCGCGCGACACTGTCTCCGATCTCGGTCCACGCACGGGTGATCGTCTCGAGCGAAAACGTAAGCGTGCCGGGATATTCGATATGTTCGTTGGACTTGCCGATCGCCTGAATGGGCAGGATCAACACCGGCATATCATCAGGGATTCGCTTCACCGCGGTCGCGAAATAACCCTCGTTGATGAACATATCAACTCCGACCGGCAGGTGAGGCCCATGTTGCTCGATCGCGGCCACCGGCACGACCGCGACGACTTTGCTCATGTCGGCGGCGGCAAAATCGCGCCAGGACATTTCGGCCCAGAACTTGGTTGGCAGCATGCGGATCTCCCGGCGCTCAAGGCGCTCGTGCGGCGACGGCCTCGATCTCGATTTTAAATTCAGGCCGAGCAAAACCCTGAACGACCATCAATGTCGAAGCTGGCGGCGGGTCACTCACAATTTCGTCACGCACCTTCATGTAGCCGCCCAAATATTGCGCCGAGGCGACATAGGCATTGATGCGAATGAGATCTGCGAGCGACATTGATGCTTCGCCGAGGATCGCGGCAATGGCGCGAAAGCACAGACGCGCCTGAGCCTCCACATCCTCGGGAATGACGCCGTCGCGGCCAATCCCCAACTGGCCGGAACAGAAGACGATTCGCGCGCCGGGGTCGACTTCGATTCCATGCGCGTATTTTGCAAACGGCGGATGGATTGTGTTCGGGTTCAATCTACGCATCTTGCGAAAGCCTCCAGCGACCCGGTATTGGAGCGTCTGACGCCCTTGCCCCGGACATCTTCAATGGCGCCTAAGTTGCAGGCGTCGATACGGCAACTCGAGACGGGATCAAACAATGAAATTCCTTGAGCCTCGCCTGGCGTTTGGTGCTTGCCTGCTCACGTCGTCCGCATTTGCCGCCGATAAGGTCTCGTTCGGCACCAACTGGCTCGCCGAGGCCGAGCATGGGGGATATTACCAGGCGGTCGCCGACGGGACGTATGCAAAATACGGGCTCGACGTCACGATTGTGCAGGGAGGCCCGCAGGCCAACAACGAGCTCTTGCTGGCGGCCGGAAGGCTGGACTTCTACATGGGCGGCAATCTGCTGCTGGCCTTCGACGCAGTCGATCGCAACGTCCCGATTGTGGTCGTCGCCGCGGATTTCCAAAAAGATCCGCAGATCATGATGTCGCATCCGGGCGTCGGCCTCGACACATGGGCGGACCTGCCGAAGGCGACCACAGCTTTCGTGGGCAAGGAAGCGCTTGTCACTTTCTACCAGTGGATGACGTCAGCCTTCGGTTTCAAGGAGGAAATTGTCAGGCCCTACACATTCAATCCCGGGCCGTTCATCGCAGACACCCATTCGATTCAGCAAGGCTACGTGACATCCGAGCCGTTCGCCGTTGAGCGCGAAGGGCACTTCAAGCCCAACATTTTCCTGCTCGCCGACAATGGCTACGGGACCTATGCGACGACGATCGAGAGCCGCGCCGATCTGGTCAAAGATCATCCAGATGTTGTTCAACGGTTCGTCGATGCGTCTGCGATCGGCTGGTACAACTATCTTTACGGCGACAATTCGAAAGCGAACGCGCAGATCAAGAAGGACAATCCGGACATGACGGATGAGCAGATCGCCTTCTCGATCGGCAAAATCAAGGAATACGGTCTCGTCGACTCCGGCGACACGGCAAAGCTCGGCGTCGGGGCCATGACCGACGATCGCATCAAGAATTTCTACGATTCGATGGTCAAGGCGGGGGTCGAGAAGGCCGGTCTCGATTACAAGAAGGCGTATACGCTACAGTTCGTCAACAAGGGCGTGGGCCTCGATCTGCGCCCGAAATGAGGTGGCGCCACACTTTTCGCATGAACATCGGCCAGGAACAGCGGCGTGTGCTTGACCGCCACTTCGCTCGAGCGGGCGCCAATCGCCGATGACATTTGTCCTCCCCGCCGTCGGACCCTATGTGCTGAAGCGCGCGCGCGTCCTTGGCCGCATGCTGCAAAAGCCAGTCCCGCCGGTCGACTTTGATGGTTTCGCCATTGTCGACATCCTCGTTGACGATGGCGCAATCACGAAAGTCGTCCCTACCGGCGTCGACGACCTCGGCGAAGCCCCAGAAGTCGCAATGTCGGGGCGGATCGTGCTGCCCCTCTTCGCCGACGTGCACACCCATCTCGACAAGGGGCATATCTGGCGACGGAAGCGAAACCCGGTCGGGGATTTTCCGAGCGCGGTCGCGGCGACGATCGAGGACCGTTCCGCAAACTGGAGCGCCACCGACATCGCTGCGCGTATGGAGTTCAGCCTGCGCTGCGCTTACGCGCACGGGACAACGGCCATTCGCACCCATATCGACAGCGTCGGCCCACAAACGAGAATCAGTTGGCCGGTCCTGGCCGAAGCGCGAGAGCGCTGGTTTGGACGGATCGACGTCCAGGCCTCGCCTCTCTTCACTATCGACCATCTGGCGAACGCGACGCACGTGGCCGACATCGAAGCGATGCTCGACGCTTATGGGTCGGGGATTCTCGGCGCCGCCATCCGCATGGAGCCGGATCTGCGTCACGGGCTCAGCGTTCTCTTCGAACTCGCGGAGCGCAAGGGCTGGGAACTCGACTTCCACGTCGACGAAAGCTCCGATCCCGCGGCTCGCTCTCTCAAGGTCATCGCCGACGTGGCGATCGAGCGCCGTTTTACACGGCCCATCCTGGTTGGCCACTGCTGCTCGCTCGCGCTGCAAGAGGATGACGAACGGCAAAGAACCATCGACGTGGTTGCGCGCGCCGGCTTGAGCGTCGTGTCCTTGCCGATGTGCAATATGTTCCTGCAGGATCGTCAGGCCGGCCGAACGCCGCGCTGGCGCGGCGTCACCGCGCTGCACGAACTGAAACGCGCCGGGGTCAACGTGATGATTGCCAGCGACAACACCCGCGATCCGTTCTACGCCTATGGCGACATGGACATGATGGAAGTGTGGCGCGAGGGAGTTCGGATCCTGCAGCTTGACTACCCATTCGCCGACTGGGCGGAGGTCGTCTCGGCTTCTCCGGCTAAGGCGATGGGATTGGACCTCGGCGGCTTGCACCCGGGCGCACCTGCCAACATGATCCTGACGCGGGCGCGGGATTTCACCGAGCTTCTGGCCCGTCCGCAATCCGATCGCGTCGTTGTCAGAAACGGCGAAGCATCGAACGCCAAGCCACCCGATTACGCCGAACTCGACGCCCTCGAAGGCCTCGCGCCATGAGCGGAAGTTATGACATCGCCGCGCTCCGCGCTGAGATCGGTCCGATCAAGTGGGAGGACAATCCCATCCTGGTCAAGCAAAAGAGCCGCGACTTCTACTGGTATTCGCCCGTGCTGAAGCGCGAACTCGAGGCCGTAACCGCGGACGTGGTCGTTTCGCCGAAGAGCGAATCTGAGGTCCGGACCATCCTCGCGGCGGCGTACAAGCTTGGGATTCCGGTTACTCCGCGGGGCGCTGGGACCGGTAATTATGGCCAGGCGATGCCACTCATGGGCGGCGTGCTCTTGAACCTCGCCGAGATGAACACAATCCGGTCAATCGAGCGAGGACGCGTCATCTGCGAGCCTGGCGCGCTGCTGGTCGACGTCGACAAAGCGTGCGAAGCGTCGGGACAGGAATTGCGGATGTTCCCGTCGACCCGCGGAACCGCGTCGGTCGCCGGCTTCGTCGCCGGTGGGTCGGGAGGCGTCGGCTCGATCACCTGGGGGGGCCTGCGCGATTTCGGCAACGTGCTGCGCCTCCGCGTCATGACGCTCGAGGCCGAACCGCGCGCGCTCGAATTGACGGGGGAGGATCTGCACAAGGCGGTGCACGCCTACGGGACGAATGGGATCATAACCGAAGTCGAGATGCCGCTCGCAACCCACTACGATTGGGTCAACGTCATTGTCGGGTTCGACAGTTTTGACGCAGCGACAGCCTATGCACTGGCGCTCGGCGAGCAGGACGGAATCTTGAAGAAGCTTGTCACGGTCGTCGCCGGACCGACGCCGCACGAATATTTTCTGCGCCATCGGGCGCTCATCCCGCAAGGCGACAGCGTCGTCATTCTGATGATCGCTCCGCACGCGCTCGACGCTTTCGAAGCCTTCAGCCGGCCTTACAAGGACGCGCGTATCCTGCTCGACTCGAGCCGCGCGGCCCTCGAGACGCTCGCCGGCTTGCCCCCCAATTACGAACTGACCTGGAATCACACCACGCTGCGCGCGTTACGGGTCGATCCCCGCATCACCTATCTGCAGGTTCGGTATCCCAGCGAGGGCGCGCTCGCGTTGATCAAACGAATTCACGACCGTTACGGCGATGAGGTCCGAGGCCATCTGGAAGTCATCCGCTTCAACGGACGGATAGGGTTCGCGGGCCTGCCGCTGGTGCGGTTCTCCACAGAAGAGCGGCTCAACGAGATCATTGCCGAACACCAGGCGATGGGCGCGATGATCTTCAACCCGCACCGCTATACCCTCGAGGAGGGTGGCATGAAGCAGACCGATGCGATCCAGCTCGCGTTCAAGCGCGAGACCGATCCGCTGGGGCTGCTCAATCCGGGCAAAATGATCGCGTGGGAGAATCCGGACTTCGATTTTTCGGCCGGCAGGAACTTCCTTTTCCCGGGCCTTGAGGCGCGGGCGCGCGCCGCGCAGAGCTGAGCAGCGTTGCGCGTCCTGGTGCTGTTCGCCCATCCGGTCGAGACAAGTTTCGTCGCGGCGACGCACAGGAAGCTGGTGGAGGTTTTGCGCGCGAGGGGGCACGAGGTCGACGATTGCGACCTCTACGTTGAGGCCTTCGATCCTGTGATGTCACGACAGGATCGGATCGACTACCACAACGTGGCGGTGAACCGTCGCAGCGTCGCCCCCTATGTGGATCGTCTCCTCGCGG
>Ga0209530_1001485_pt1 | contig 10433 bp, 9 predicted proteins | sample BlaSpr_A8_Ref_O1_FD_187987 | JGI IMG/M metagenome (GOLD analysis project Ga0209530, IMG submission 187987) | Forest soil microbial communities from Thunder Bay, Ontario, Canada - Black Spruce, Ontario site 2_A8_Ref_O1 (SPAdes) (version 2) | ecosystem: Environmental > Terrestrial > Soil > Boreal...
GGACGCCCCCGCGGCAGTGATTCGTTCAGGCTGCGAGATCGCCATGCAAGAGTTTGTCTCCTCATTCAAGTATCAGCAATTTCGTCAACCCAAGCTCGACCAAGCGCAAATCGATGTCATGGTGCTAACCGCGGTGAAGGATCCCGGGTTCTTCGAGGCAGACGGCGCGTATCCGATGCGCGAGAGATTTTTGACCCTGTTGGGCCCGAGCTATCGATCAGCCGAGCTCTATCAACTGCTCTACGACAGCGTCAAACGAAAGCTCATCGAGAGTCCCACGAGCTTTGGTCCCACTTTCAATGGACATTGGTCGGCGCCCGTCGATTTCTTGCTGGACAGCGCCGTACCGAACGTCGAGCAACGCGCCGCGGCCCTCCTGCCGTTGGCGAAAAGCCCCTGCCAGGTCGATCGGCTCAGCTGGCTTTTGCAACGTCGCAATTACCACCCGGCTTTCGAGTCGATGCGATCCGTATATGTGCGTGCCCCGTCAAACCTGTCTGCGTGTGATGTCGAGTTCACGGCCACCATGGCCGGCCTCGATGCGCCGGCGACCACCGATGCGGTCCTCGAACGTCTGCGTCGGCTACTGGATGAGCCGGAGGGCGTGGATCGGAATAAACAGCTCATGGCGGCGGCTGATGCCTTCAGCGGCATGCCGATCGGAGCTCAGATGGAACATCTCTCCCTGGAAGATGAGGTGAGAGCCCACATCCACGATCCTGCGATCTTGCTGCACGGCAAGCGATTTTTTGATCACATGGACGCCCTCGTCGAGCGATCTCACGAGTACACACCCGCGAACTTAAGCTTCTGGATCAAAGGCCGAAGCGCGCATATGGTGCGCGAGAGTATCGCGCACGGCGTCGACGTCAACGTGGTCGGACCTCGTGGCGAGACTGCGCTCTTTCAAGCGATTAGTGAGGGCCGCGCGGACCTGGTTCAACCATTGGTTGAGGCTGGTGCGGACGTCAACCACGTCGTCGGCGGCGCCGGCAACGCACCCGTGATCTCATACGCTCTGTGCGCTCGACCGATCCACAATCCGGGGGACGTCGATGAGTCAACTGCCATGGTGAGGCTGCTGTTGGCACACGGAGTCCGCGCCCATGAATTGGACGTCGGCGGCATGACGGCGATCCAACGTGCCGCGGGTTGTGCCAACCCCGCGACGCTCGAGGCGTTGCTGGGTGCCGGAGCCGAGGTCTCGGAAGGGGAGAGCTCTGGTCGATACTTTGGATTCGGCACACCATTGCACTACGCCGCGCGATCCCACCGACCCGAGAACGTCACCTACCTGCTGGATCACAAAGCCGACATCGATGCACGCACGGCGAAGGGCGCGACGCCTTTGTGCTGGGCGGTCGCCGCGGGTGATGTTGAGACGGTAAAGCTTCTGCTCAACCGCGGCGCGGACGTCAGCCTCGCGACGGACGGCGACGTAACGCCGGTGTTCATGGCGCACGAAATGCTCGGTCCGGACGGAAAGCCGGACCCGCGCGGCAAGCTGATGCAAGCCATGCTGCAGTCCCACGGGGCGTTCTTAAATCCCCTCACGGTCGCCAAATACAAGCTGCTCGGCGCCGTGGCCGTCGCGGCGTTCATGATGGACTCGGGCAAGAGCACGTACTGAGGCCCGCGTGAGCGCGAGTGGCTGGCCGCGACCGGCCTTCCAAGAATATCGCGCACGAGTCGCGGCACGCGCCTGAAATGCGTACCAAATGATGGGGAACTACGCGGACGCCTTGAACGCGTACGACCGCGCGAGCGCCCTCGGAAACTCATTGGCCCCCGGTAACGCCCAGACGCTGCGTGCGGCGATGAGTCAGCGCGTCGCACCAGCGCGCTCTGGAAATCTGTCCTGCGACGCCTTCTGTCAGAAGCACTTCGAGAACGTGCACCGGGCCTTCGAGGGCGAAGCGCCTTTGAAGTAAGGTGCCTCGATTGGGCGGCTGACTGGGGGTCGCGTACTTTTCGTGCAGAAAGTAGCACTTGTCCGGATAACTTTTGGACGTTGAAATCAGAGAAATAGTTAGTCCCGCTCATCTCCCTTGACTGGATGCACCTTGGGCGCGCGTCGAAGACATTTAATCAGAGCCTTCGGCTTGGCGGATCCAGCCCGCTGCTGCAGGAGCTCGCCGGCTGTGCGTAATGCCCCGACCTTCTCCGCGACGGCGGCAGCGATGAACTGATTCAGAGATACTCCGTCAATTTTCGCGAGTTCGGCAGCCGCGTTCTTCACGGAATTCGGCAGCTTCAGGGGATAGGTGTTCTTACTCAATTCGCCAGCTCCTTCAAAAACTCGGCTGGTGTCAGCGTTCGAACATCGAACCGTGTCGCTGCGGTTCGAAAGTCATTCACGTTGTGCGTAACTACCGCCGAAGCTCTTCCGTTGACCGCGGCTTCGAGAACCATCTCATCTGCGGGATCTCGCAGTTGCGGGCGCCAAAGAAAATTCAGCTCGAGGGATTCGGCTGCGCTCGCAAACGCCGCAAGAAATCCCTCAACATCGGCAGTATTCATGCCGGTTGCGAGTTGCTGCTCCGCCCGCAGCCACTTTGACTCGTACTCGAGAAAGAGGGCGGTTGTTACCAGCGGGATGCAGCGCCTATCAGCGACGGCAAATAGCACCCGATTGCTTGTGACATCCTATAGGATGTCTATAGATATGCGAGCCAAGAACGTCGAGGGCGCCGGAGCTTCTGCCTGAAGGGCCGGAAATAGGCCTAGCGCGTGCGCTTCCCAGCCGTTCTGAATACCCGCTCGATCGCCGCCATGCCTAATTGTCGAGGCCCGTTGCGAACCTCTAGGACATCCGCGACCATGTCGCGCAAGCACCCGGGGGATGGAGATGACCGAACGCGATAGCGACGAGAAGACGAGCGCTAGCACGCCGATCGTCTTCATCAGCTACGCATCGCAGGATGCAGCAGTTGCGAATGCCATTACCGAGGCGCTAGAGCGCTGTAGCCTGCGGTGTTGGATCGCGCCAAGGGATGTCATGCCGGGGGCTCCTTACGCCGGCCAGATCATTCACGCGATCGATGCCGCCAAGGCCAGCGTGTTGATATTGTCGAAAGATGCGGCGTCATCGCCGCATGTTCTGAGAGAAGTGGAGCGCTCCGCCTCCAAGCGGCATCCGATCGTATCGCTGCGGATCGACCAGGTGCCGCTACCGGCAGACTTGGAGTATTTTGTGATGGCATCGCATTGGCTGGACGCGAGTGCCGGCGACATGGACCGAGCGATGCCCAAGCTCGTTGCAGCGGTGCAGGTTGCCGTAAATGCCCCTGCCGCGGTGTCGGCGGACGCTCCCACACCTGCCACATCCCCCGTGTCTGCACCATCAACACGTAAGTTGGCTCTCGTCTTGGCTTCGGGAGTTGGCTTGGGTCTTCTGGGTTTGGCAGTTGACCGCCTGTGGTTATCGAACCGTCGAGCCGTGGCCATCCCCGTGGCGGCCCCGGTTGTATCGGCACCAGTATCCGTCCCTGCTGCGCCGACAATCCCCGACAAGTCAGTCGCGGTCCTGCCGTTCGTCGACATGAGCGAGAAGAAGAACCAGGAATATTTCTCCGACGGGCTGTCGGAAGAACTCATAGACATGCTGGTCAAGATCCCAGATCTTCGTGTCCCGGCGCGCACCTCGTCGTTCTACTTCAAGGGCAAACAAGCGACTATCGCCGATATCGCCAAGGTGCTGGGCGTCGCACACGTGTTGGAAGGCAGCGTGCGCAAGTCCGGCAATCATCTGCGAATCACCGCGCAACTCGTTCGCGCAGATAGTGGATACCATCTCTGGTCGGAGACCTATGACCGACAACTCGACGATATCTTCAACGTCCAGGATGAAATCGCCACGGCTGTCGTTGGTGCGCTCAAGCTCAAGCTCCTTGATGTGCCAACTGCAAAAGACCGGCAAACCACTAATCCGGCGGCGCACGATCAGTATCTGATCGGCCGGCGACTTCTGGCGGGCGGCAATTACGCTGTGGATCGCAATGCGGCTGAGGCCTTCAGGAGAGCCGTAAATCTCGATCCGAACTACGCCTCGGCCTGGGCAGGACTCGCCGAAGCGACGCTTGATGCTCTTGATGCTGATTCCACGTTGGTCGCTGAGTTCAACGCTATGAGGCAAGAAGCACAAACTGCGGCCGACAAGGCGATCGCGCTGCGGCCGGATCTTCCCGATGGGTACATCGCGCGAGGGTATATTCGATCGATAGATTTAAAGGACTTCCGAGGGGCAGATCAGGATTTTCGGCGCGCGCTCAGCATCGAACCCGAAAATTCCGAGGCGCTTTTCCGGTATTCGAACTCGGTGCTGATGCCCACAGGCCGTCTGGACGAGGCGGTCGCGATGGCAACGAGAGCGGTGAAGAGCGATCCGCTCAATGCCGATGCCTGGGCCAGGTTGGGGGGGAACCAGTTTTATCGCGGCGATTATCTTGCTGCTCGCGAGTCGTGGCAGCGCTCCCTGGAGATCAATCCGCAGCAGTCGTGGGTCGCTAGCTCCGTGGCGTACACCTTCTTATTGGTAGGAGAACCGGCGAAAGCCCTTCCGATCGCCCAGCGAGCATCGTCTGAAGTGTTTCGACTACAGGGCGCTGCGCTCGCTGAACATGATCTCGGTAACGTCAAAGAAGCGGAGCAACGACTAAGCGAGCTAATCGCAAAGTCTGCAGACAGCGGCGCGTACCAAATCGCCGAGGTCTATGCCTGGTGGGCTGATAAGGATAACGCGTTTCAGTGGTTGGACAGGGCTTCCGTGCAACACGACGGCGGCCTCATACTCGTCAAAGTGGATCCGCTGCTGAAAAGCATTCGCCCGGACCCTCGCTTCAAAGCGTTCCTGCGCAAGATGAATCTGCCGGAGTAGCGATTGAGGAAGTCGGAGCTCGAGTTCGCTTTCCAGAAGCCGACGCTCGTGAAGGGCAGACAGGGGTCAGGACCGTCAATCGAACTGCGTCCCCGATGTCCCCGACATTCGGCAGATTGGTTGTAAAGATGATCTTGCGCCCCTGCGCACGCATCACGCCGTCCGCGACAGCCAAGAAGCGGTGCAGATCCACGTTGCCGTTGGCGCGAGCCATGAGCAGGTGATCCGCGTCTTCGATCACGAACGCGTCGTGACTGCCGGTGATAAATTCGACGAAGATCTCATCGTTCTCGAGCGCGCGCTTGTTGGCGCCATAGGGCACCTTGGCGCTGTCCGCCTTGCGAGCCGACATCGCTGCCAGAATCGCACGCACCAGGCGGGTTTGCCGGTCCCAGGGTGCTGATTTCGGGCGCGAGGTTGAAGGCGTGCAATACGGGGAACGAATGGCTTGGACCTGGCCCGTTTCGGCGGAGCAGTTTAAAACGTTCAGCTCTTTCCGGGCGGGCCGCCGGTCGGTCGAACATGGCTATTGAACTGTGGTGACCGTTTCTCGAGAAACGCAGTCATTCCCTCACGGCGATCCTGAAGCCCAAAGCTAGCGTGAAGCGCTCGTCTCTCGAATAGAAGGCCAGAAGCCATCCCTGTTTCATAAGCCTGATTGACGCATTCCTTTATCGACATGGTCACAGGGCGCGACAGCGCGGCGATACGGGCTGCAGTGCGGACAGCTTCTTCGACGAGTTCGGCGGCAGGACATAGCCGGCTGACCAGGCCACAGCGCTCGGCCTCCTCGGCTCCCATGATGCGACCGGTCAGGCACATTTCCATCGCCTTCGACTTCCCGATGAAACGTGCCAGTCGCTGTGTTCCGCCCCCTCCAGGAGTTATGCCCACTGTCACCTCAAGCTGGCCGAATTGCGCTGTATCGGCCGCGAGAATGAAGTCACACATCAGGGCAAGCTCACATCCGCCGCCGAGGGCATAGCCAGCCACTGCCGCGATAACCGCTTTGCGACAGGTCGACAGCCGCAACCATTCGCCAGCGTTGAATTCGTCGAGAAAAGTTTCCTCGTAACCGCCGAGTGCTGCCATTTCCGCAAGATCAGCGCCAGCCGCGAAGGCTTTCCGTCCACCGGTAATAACAAGCGCACCTATCGATGGGTCTGCTTCGAAACGGTCCACTGCCTCGGCCAGCGCAACGATCATCGCGGCATTGAGTGCATTGCATACTTCTGGCCGGTTCAGGCGGATAAGTCCTACTGCTCCTTGTTGTTCGACAATTACAAACTTGTCCATTTAATGCCTCCTTCCGGAGTCGACGCGGGCTGTTTGGCAGTTCGACCTATCGGAACAGTGAATATCTTCGGTCACAGTACTTCGCGCGTCGCGGTAGATCGGCGAACTCGTTCCCGCAGCTTTAACATGCCACTGGAGTTTGAGTATCCATCTCGGGCCCGTTTGCTCGCCAACGCGCGGCATTATCGGCGCTCGAAGGCGCCTCCGACCCAAGGGGACAAAAACAGGACAAACGACCCAGAGTTATTCTAGAAATATATCATAACTTATTAATTTATTGGCTCCCCGGGACGGAACCGAAATCACAACGAGGCCGATAATTTCAGGGTTTCGGTGCCGAAGCTTTACGCAGATACCCCCAAACATGCCCCGCTAATGACTGGCTGCTGCCGGACGTTGTCGGATTGATGCACACGACCGCCTTCTTAAGTGCCCCGGGTTGCGTTGCGCGTGGCAATTGGCGTGTCGATTGATACCTTTCCCGTAACGCGTTACGCTGTAACGCGTTACGGGCGGGAGAAGATCCATGGCAGAAACTGCGGAGCGAATGAAGGCTATGCGCGAGCGACGCCGCGCGCGCGGCTTGCGGGAATTGCGCTTGGTCGTACCGGATGCACGCTCGAAGGCGGTCCGCAGGCGTGTCGCCAAGCAGGTGGCGGGTCTGGATCGGTCGCGCGAGTCGGAGGCAATACGATGGGCCGAGGCGGTTTCGGAATTTGATGGCCAATGAAGCGCGGCGACGTGGTGACAGTCGCGGCAACCGGCGACTATGGTAAGCCACGACCTGCGGTGATTGTGCAGACGGACGCGCTCCCGGCCGAACATGCGTTTGTGGTTGTCTGCCAGATGACTTCCGAGTCCAACGATGCGCCTGATTTTCGGATAACGATCGATCCGACCGAGAAGAACGGATTGCGAGTGAGATCGCAGGTGATGGCCGACAAGCCGGTCACCGTTCGGCGTGAGCGAATTGGGCGGCAGGTCGGCCATCTGGACGACAAAGACATATCGCGACTGAATATCGCTTTGGCGTTTGTCATGGGCTTGGCGGACTAGCAACCTCTGTACCGGCTTTCGCATGGCACCGCTATTTCGGTGTGGAATTTGCCGCGCAGGTACATCGGGAGCATGCCAAGCGCGGACCTCGTCGCTTATCGAAAAGATTCCTGGAGGGCTAGTGATAAGAACTGACCGCGACAGTCTCCAGCATCGCCCCTGATCATCGAGGACGAAATCGCACTGCGCGAGGATCGACAGAAACGTTCTGATGTTGCACGATTTCACCTTTCGGAATCCCGAGGATGCGCTCGTCAGCCTCTCCGGAGACGACAGACTATTCAGATTCGAGGACGCGCGAATAGATTCTTGAGGGGGACTGACCATGGCCACAGTGGATACCTATGATGCATTGGTGCTTGGCAGCGGCGAGGCGGGAAAATCGATGGCGTGGTATCTCGGCGGTACCGGTAAACGAGTTGCGGTCATAGAGCAGCGCTATGTGGGGGGTTCCTGCCCGAATATTGCCTGCTTGCCGAGCAAGAACATCATCCACGGAGCAAGCATCGCTCACACGGTAGCCACGAGCGAGGCGCTTGGAACCCGCGTCACAAGGAACGTGTCGATGCGGGAAGTTCAGGCGCGAAAGCGTGCGATGGTGGAAGGACTGGTCCAAACACATCTGAATAAGTTCGCCGCCAGCGGTTGCGAACTCCTGATGGGACGGGGCTCCTTTATTGCCGAGCGGACCATCGAGGTTGCACTCAACAGTGGGGAAACGCGCACGCTGCGCAGCGACCAGGTCTTCCTTGACGTCGGAGCCTTCGCAAGACTGCCGGCGCTATCCGGGCTCGTCGAATCCGGTCCCCTCACGCATGTCGAGCTCCTTGACCTTGACACAGCTCCAGAACATCTGCTGATCTTGGGCGGCGGCTACGTCGGGCTCGAGCTCGCGCAAGCGATGCGCCGGCTCGGCAGCCGCGTCACTGTCTGTGAGCGCGGCGAGCGGCTGCTACCCGGAGAGGATCTCGATATCGCCGAGGGGATCCGCGACCTGTTGCATGGCGAAAGTATTGATGTCATCACCTCGGCTAATGTGGGTCGCGTTTCCGGGCGCTCCGGTGACAGCGTGGCACTCCACGCCATGATCGGCGGTACAGAGAGGATCATCGAGGGTTCGCACTTGCTGGTTGCCCTCGGTAAGTCGCCGAACACCAACGGGATAGGCCTTGAGCGTGCGGGCATCAAGCTGACGCCCTCGGGCTATGTGAGCGTGAACGATAGGTTAGAGACCACGGCTTCCGGCGTTTGGGCGATGGGTGACTGCGCGGGGAGTCCGGCGTTCACTCATATGGCATTCGACGATTTCCGTATTGTGAGGGACAATCTTTGCGGAAAGCGGCGCAGTACCACGGGGCGACAAGTGCCTTTCTGTCTTTTCATAGAACCCGAGTTGGCGCGCGTCGGACTGAACGAGATAGACGCCAAACGGCAGGGCGTCGCCTACCGGCTGGCCGAGCTCCCCGTCTCCTCGATCCTTCGCACCCGCACGACCGGCGAAACGCGTGGCAAGCTCAAGGCATTGATCGGCGAGGACGATCGGATTCTCGGATTCACCGCGTTCGGCCCGGGAGCCGGCGAGTTGCTGCCCCCGGTCCAGATCGCGATGCGGATGCGGCTTCCCTACCACGCAATAGAGGAATTGGTTGTCGCACATCCCACTTACGCGGAAGGGCTGGTCTCGCTTTTCTCAAATATACAGCCGCTCTCGCCTGACATGTCCTAACCGAAAGCGCGCTGCCACGCGCGCGCGGGCCGCGGTGTCGAGTGATTCAGAGTTATTCTAGAAAATTATGGTAACTTATTGATTTTATGGATCCCCGGGACGGATTCGAAATCGTAAAGAAAAGGCTGGGAATTTCAGCGTTTTCCTGACTACGCCTTGTGCCGATACCCCCAAACATACCCCCGCCGATGACTGGCTGTTTCTGGATACTCGTGGCTCTCTCTGGAAGTCGAGATCTCAAGAAAGCACTGGGACATCGACCGGCTAATTGTCGGCAGGGGGGTGGCATTCGCCTACCGGCCTCGCGATGCCCTGCACGGCCCGGATCTCCTCCAGAAGCTTCAGCGGATCGAGCGCGCGCCTTACGGCGACTAAGGACCAGTTGGAAGAACACTACGCGAAAGTCGGCGCGCTATTGAACCGCCGCTATTTCACTCATTGAATGGGCGACGGCGCGTCCTCTGACCCATCAGCTCTTTCCCAACTGCCGATAGGGTTCTTTGACGATCTGATAAAGGCCGTAGCACAGCAGCCCGCACGCCACGACACCGAGCAGCCATTCCCCATAGGGCTGCTGTTTCAGTCCGCCGAGCGCCCCGGCGACGCCGCCTGAATAGCGGGGGTCGTGGCGCCAGGCGGCGTTGATCAGATAACCGCCGACGAGGCAGAACAGGGTGCCGCGCGCGAGGAGTCCATAGACGCCGAGCGCGCTGATGGCGAATCGAAAGCGTGTGCGGCTGAGCTCGACTCGTTTGTTCTTGTCGCGAGTCAAGGCGCGATAGAACTGCCAAAGTCCGAAGATGACGATGCCGGTACCCACGAGCGCGACGATATGGCGTCCCACGGGCAGCGCGAAGGCTCTTACCGTCCATCGAACGGGACTTTGCTTCTCATCGTCCGCTCGGCTGAGTCCGAGAATGCTCCAGACCGCCTGGCCCACGAACACGCAGTGAAACACCCCGTTCAGGAGATGCCCCACGCGCACCATTCGGCGGCGGGGGTTGCGCCGCTCTGCCCGATGCTCGGGGTCCGCGATGGCCACGACCAATTGCCACAACACGAACGCAACTAGGCCGACCGCGAGGACGGCGAGCAGCCCATCGCCGAGCGGCAGCAGCATCGGGATGAGCCGTTCGTCATCTCGCACGATGCTGGCCAGATCGGGCTCGCCCGCATCTGCCGCCACGGACAGTGCGTCGTTGAATACAGCGACCCCACCCGGCCGGAGCAGTCGCAGCACATCCGCTAGATAGTCCGGATGATCTCGCGGATCGGCGTCGCAGAACACGGTGTCATAGGCGGCGTCGGAGAGCCTGGGCAGTACATCCCGGGCGCGGCCGAGAATGAGACGGCTCTGGCTGGACGCGAAGCCTGCCTTGGTGAATGCCTGCCGGGCCATCCGCTGGTATTCGGGCTCGGTATCGACGCTGGTGAGCGTGCCGCTTTGGCGCATGCCGCGTAGCAGCCAGATGCCGGAGC
>Ga0209530_1001486_pt1 | contig 10425 bp, 9 predicted proteins | sample BlaSpr_A8_Ref_O1_FD_187987 | JGI IMG/M metagenome (GOLD analysis project Ga0209530, IMG submission 187987) | Forest soil microbial communities from Thunder Bay, Ontario, Canada - Black Spruce, Ontario site 2_A8_Ref_O1 (SPAdes) (version 2) | ecosystem: Environmental > Terrestrial > Soil > Boreal...
GTGCTGCGGACCTTCAGCTATTTCGGGCGCATCACGCCCGAAGAACACGCCGCGGTCCGGAAGATTCTCGAACGCGCCGTCCGCGAGACACCGGATCATGCCGATAGCTGGGCCATGTTATCCATGATCTATCGCGGCGAATTCGCGCAGGGCTTCAACGCCGGGCCCAAACCGCTGGACCGCGCTCTGGAGGCCGCTCAGCGCGCCGTGGATCTGGCTGCTACTCATGCCCTCGGCCACTACGCGCTGGCGACGGTCTATTTCTTCCGCAAGGAGATGATTCCTTTCCGCGTCGAAACGGAGCGGACCCTGGCGCTCAATCCTCTGGATGCCGCGGCGAAAGCCTATCTTGGCTTGTTGACCGCCGCATCGGGCGAGTGGGACCGCGGTTGCGAGATGGTCGAATCGGCCATGCAGCTGAATCCCAACTGTCCGGGATATTTTTATTTCGCCCGATGCTGTAATGGTTATCGGCAGGGCAGATATGCCGAAGTCCTGGAGGCCGCAGCTCGTATCAACATGCCGAACTACTTTCATGTTCCCGCGCTGCGGGCAGCGACCCTTGGTCAACTCGGCCGACGCGAAGAGGCGCGGAAAGCAGTTCAGGACTTGCTGGCTCTTCGTCCTGACTTTGCCGCCGCAGCGCGCCAGGAGTATGCCAAGTGGTACAACCCCGAACTGATCGAGCAGTTGGTCGAAGGCCTGCGCAAGGCCGGGCTGGAGATTCCGGAAGATTAGAAAAAATTTCCAGCGGAATCGCAACTCGCCTCCGCGGCAAAAACGCGCGTATCCAAATTTTGCTTCGGGCATCAAATCAGTTGCAGCACAATATCGTGACAACAGGTAAGGAGTGATAAGCATGAATTCCAGGCAAGTGGTTCTCATCACCGGCTCCAGCACTGGTTTCGGCAGACTGTTCACGGAGACCCTGGCGCGTAAAGGGCATACTGTTTTCGCCACGATGCGGGATCCCGAAGGTCGAAATGCAAAAAATGCCACCGAAATACGCACGCTTGCGAAAAAGGAGTCGCTCCCGATCCACGTCATTGAATTAGACGTGACCGATGATGCTTCGGTGGGGCGGGCCGTGGATGCCGCCGTCGGAAAAGCAGGGCGCATCGATGTGGCTATCAACAATGCCGGCTATTTCCTGGGGGGTCTGGCCGAAGCGGTCACCAGCGAACAAGCGCAGCGCCTGATGGACACGAATTTTCTTGGCCCGGTGCGGGTCAATCGCGCGGTGCTTCCGCACATGCGGCGCCAACGCAGCGGCGTGCTCATGCACATCACCAGCGGCGCCGGCCGCGTGGTTCTTCCTTCCGCGGGCTTCTATTGCGCCAGCAAATTTGCGCTTGAGGCGCTGGCCGAGTCGTACAGCTATGAACTTGCCGGGCAGGGAATTGAATCCGTGATTGTCGAACCGGGGGCTTATGAGACTGCTGTCTTCGGCAACAGCGTAGCAGCTGCTGATGTGGCTCGCACCGATACATATGGCGCTGCCAATGAGTTTCCGGAGAAGATCAACGGGGCACTTTTATCCACGGCCGGCAACGCTCAAGAAGTCGCGGACGCCGTTCTGCGGATTCTTGAAACTCCCGCGGGAGAGAAGCAGCTCAGGTATCGGATCAGCGCCGCAAGCTTCGGCGTTGACGAAATCAACGCCGTCTCAAAGCAAGTGCAAGCCGGCTTGCTGGAAGCCTTCGGTATCGCGGCCGACACCAAATTCCTCAAAGGTGAAGCCGTCGGCTCTCGCTAGCTTTCTCTTGCACGAACGAGCTTCTGGAGGCGCCGGTCAACAAAGAATCTGCGCTCACGTGGCGCCTCCCTGCATTGCATTCAGCAGCGCAAAAGGCGACTACGATCTTGTTCTATCCTCCCCGCCCCTCATCATTCTTTACATTGATCAGTTTTGACCATTAAGAAACCGCTGGAATGCCTATAACCGAAGCAGGTTCTCGCCCAGGGCTGCGATCACGTTGTTGGCTACTACAATTAAACGGACTACCAACAATGCTCTTAAGGGCCCGCATCTCATATGAACTCCACAGCCGAGTTTCGGTTGAGCATCTTAATTGGCGCTTCGATCTTTTTCCTCGGGGTCGCCCGGGGGCCTGCCCAGATAGGCGTTGCACGATCTCTCCCAGTGGCTGCGACCTCGACGATGCCTCCTGTAATCGTGATCGGTTTCGTCGGTGGGTTTATCAAGCCCGATAATCTCGTCCACAGCGAGGTCCAACTCGCGGCGCGCCTGCGCAAGGCTTACCCTAGGGGAGTGGACGTGGAGACTTTCGGGAGTCATCAGGGGAAAGAAGCGAGAGAGAAAGTCCTGGGGCTGCTCGACACGAACCGTGACAAGGCTCTAACGCTCCATGAGAAACAGAATGTCCGTCTCATTATTATTATTTATGGGCATAGCTGGGGCGGCTCGGAAGCTATCGCCTTGGCACGTGAACTGCAGAAGGATGGCATCCCGGTACTGCTTACCATTCAAGTGGATAGTATCGGGAAGATTCACCAAAATGATGCAATCATCCCGGCAAACGTCGCCGAGGCCGCCAATTTCTACCAGCCGCACGGACTTCTCCACGGCCAGCCCGAAATTCGCGCCGCCGATCCAGCCCGCACGAAAATCATCGGAAATTTTCGATTCGACTATAAAGCGCGCACCTACGAATGCAAGGGGTATCCGTGGTACGACCGCGTCTTCGTGAAATCCCACACTCAAATTGAATGTGATCCAGATGTGTGGAAACAAGCGGAGTCTCTGATTCGGTCAGAGTTGACCGAGGTCACGCGGAGCAGAGATGGAACTCCCTGAAAGAAAGTATCACTCCTGAACTTCGTCGGTAACGACCTGAAAGTTAATCAATTTCGCTCTGCCAAACGACGTTGTGATCGCGCAGTCGGTTGCATCGCGTCCGGTTGCCATCAGCACGCGCCCGATCCGGCGAATGTTGTGTCTCGCGTCGAACGTCCACCAGCGATCACCCAGATAAACTTCAAACCAGGCGCTGAAGTCCATCGGACTCGGAGCCACGATCACTCCTATGTCGCCCAGGTATCCGGTTGCGTAGCGCGCGGGAATGTTGAGAGCTCGGCAGAAGGTGATGGCCAGATGCTGAAAATCTCTGCAGACGCCGACTCGTTCGGTATACACCCTCAGCGCCGTGCGAAACGGGCTGGAAAACTCGTATCCGAAAGTGACTTTGCTGTGCACCCAATCACAGACTGCCTTGACCCGATTCCATCCCCGGGGCGCATTCCAAAATAGCTCCGCTGCCGTGTTGGACAAGAGATCAACTTCGCAGTAGCGGCTGTTCATCAAGTAAGGCAGGACATTCAGGGGCAGTTGTTCGATGGGAATCTCGGCTGCGTCGAGGTCCTCCTCGTCGGGCATTCCCGAATCTTCAATCAGCGTGGAATTCTGGAATCGAATCTTCCCAGGAGGAGCCACCAAGCGGCAAGCTTGATTGCCAAAGCCATCCTCATAGTTCTCGACTGTCACCAGTGGATCGGTATGCAGTTCGTCAGGCTCCAGCAAATCCTTCTTTCGCGACGGGTGCACGTTGAGCAGGGTTACAAACGGTACTGTCCCAACCGTCTCGAACTGAATATCGTAGCCAAGGCGAATCTTCATGAATGTGTACGCATGAGATGCAGAAACTATCACGGTATCCAATCAATCTTCCACATTTTTTCTCGCTCGCTCGGATTACAAATTCAGTTTGCGCCAATCGGTGTATTATGCGGTAGGTTTGAAGCAGAGGAACACGTGACATATTGTTTGGGAATTACGACGCGGGAAGGTCTGGTTCTGGCATCCGATTCCAGGACCAATGCCGGCTTTGATCAGGTCAACGTGTGCCGGAAAATGTATCGTTTTGTCCAGCCGGGAGAGCGGGTTTTTGTAATTTTGACCAGCGGAAGCCTGTCCATAAGCCAGTCCGTCATTACCTTATTAGGAGACGATTTCGATTCCGGACGAGGGCTGGCCCAGGCCAACTCGCTCTATGATGCCGCCCGCATCGTGGGAGACTGCGTGCGGAGGATTTCCGACATTGATCGCGCTTCCCTCGAGCGCGATTCCTTCAGCTTCAATGTTCACTTGCTGCTCGGCGGCCAGGTTCGCGGCCAGGAGCCGAACCTGTATCTGATCTATCCCCAGGGAAACCCGCTTGCGGCCACGGAGGATTCCTTGTACTTGCAACTGGGCGAGTGCAAATACGGCCGGCCAATTCTCGATCGCGGTATCCAAGCCACAACGTCGCTGGAGGTAGCTGCAAAGTATGCTTTGCTGTCGCTGGACGCGACTATGCGTTCCAATGTCACCGTTGGACCTCCCTTCGATTTGTTGCTCTACAAGAAAGACAGCCTGGAGATTACCCGATATCGCCGGATTTCCGCTGGGGACAGGGATCTGAATCTAATCCATTCCAGTTGGGAGCAATCGCTGAGGCGCGCGGTGGAGCAGTTGCCTGACATTGAATTCCAGCCGTCAGATAACTCAAACCCTTCCGAGAGCGTCATAGAAGTCGCACGAACTAGAGCATAGGAACGCTCGACCTGGCGCGCTCTTTCTTTGATGACTCGAATCGATTTTCCCCATCATCGATCCGCCATCTTATGGGCTATTCTTGCAGGGATCAATCGCGGTAATCATGATTGTAGAAGCGCATACGTCCGATGTTAGCGGTGTAACGGCGGCCCTCCACCATTACGAACTGAACGGCGCTTACGACGAGATGTTCGTCGCCGAAGACCATCCACGAAGACAATATCGTCCCCTTCACAACTTGCTTTTGCATCTGGGTCCCGATGAGTTGCGGCGCAGCAAGCACGAAGCAGACCAGTCGTTCTTCAACCAGGGAATCACTTTCACGGTTTACGGGAACGACAAAGGCACGGAGCGTATATTTCCTCACGATCTGCTGCCCCGAATCATCACGGCGGCGGAATGGGAAAAAATTGAGCGCGGGCTGATCCAAAGGATCACAGCTCTGAATCTTTTTCTCAAAGATGTTTATCACGAAGGCAAAATCATTAAAGACGGGGTTGTTCCGGGCAGTATCGTCTATACCTGCAAACACTATCGTCGGGAAATGCGCGGAATCAAAGTGCCGCGCGACGTCTACGTCACCGTAGTCGGGACCGACCTGATACGAAACCCGGCGGGGAACTTCGTGGTGCTGGAGGACAATCTGCGCGTTCCCAGCGGGGTTTCTTACATGCTCACCAGCCGCAGAGTGATGAAGCAAATCTTCCCCGGACTCTTTCAAAAATGCCGGGTGCGGCCAATCGAGCAATACAGCCAGGTGCTTTTGTCCACGCTGCGATCGCTCGCTCCCGAGGGCCGTCCCGATCCGACCGTGGTTTTGCTGACGCCCGGCCCTTACAACTCGGCTTACTTTGAACATACTTATCTGGCACGGCAGATGGGCATTGAGTTGGTCGAGGGGCGAGATTTGGTGGTGCACGACAATATCGCCTACATGCGAACCACCTTCGGCCTGCAACGCGTGGACGTGATCTACCGGCGCATCGACGATGATTATCTCGATCCCCTGGTCTTCGAGCATGGCTCTGCCCTCGGCGCCGTGGGCCTCTTTAATGCTTATCGAGCGGGAAACGTTGCCTTCGCAAACGCGCTAGGAACCGGCGTCGCCGACGACAAGGCAATCTACGCGTATGTGCCCCAAATCATTCGTTACTATCTCGATCAAGACCCGATTCTCGAAAACGTTGAGACTCTTTTGATGTCCGATCCGGGGCAACGTGAGCACGTTTGCCAGAGATTGGACGAGTACGTAGTGAAGGCGGTGGGCGAGTCGGGCGGCTACGGCATGCTGATCGGTCCGCATAGCACGGAGCAAGAGCGCTCAGAATTTCGGGAGAAGATTTATGCGCAACCGCGAAATTATATTGCGCAGCCCACCATCAATCTTTCGACCGCGCCATGTCTTATTGACGGAACAATCGAACCTCGTCACGTCGATCTGCGTCCTTATGTTCTCTACGGCGACAAAATCACGATTGTCCCCGGGGGACTTACGCGAGTGGCGTTGCGAAAGGGTTCTCTGGTTGTGAATTCGTCTCAGGGCGGGGGATCGAAAGATACGTGGGTGCTGCAGAATTGAGTTTTCTAAGAATTGGATGATCCATGCTTTCCCGTGTAGCCGACAGCCTTTATTGGATGAGCCGTTATTTTGAGAGGGCGGACAATGCCTCGCGCGTGCTGAAGGCGACTTACGGGCTAATTCTAAATCCGGCAAAGTTTTCCACGGAAGAGCGTTGGTTTCGTGCCGTTTCCTCGCTCGCCCCCGGCGCGGCATCCAGCAATGTCGATCCGCAGCGCGCTCTTTTTTTGTTAGTGGCCGACCCGGAAGGGGCTTTCTCGATTGTGAAGTGCATCGGTGGCGCCCGCGAAAATGCCCGGCAAGTCCGCGAGGAAATCAGCTCGGAGATGTGGGAGCACTTGAATCGTCTTTTTCACGACGTGACCGGCTCCGAGTTGCAGCCCGATGACGATGCGGGTGCAATGCGAGTGGTGAACCTGGTTCGCGAGGGCTCGTACAGGTTTAATGGAATTAGCGCCGCCACGATGAATCATGACGAAGCCTGGCATTTTATCCAGCTAGGCAAATATATGGAGAGGGCCTGCAATCTCTGCGTGATGCTCGACGCTTATTTTGTCATCGACAAGGACGCTGACGATTTGGATTGGGTCGGCTTGTTAAGCAGTTGCGCGGCCTTTGAAGCCTATTGCAAGGCGTGTACCGCCGAACTCAAACCGGAGCGGATCGCGAATTTCCTCTTGCTGAAGCCAGAGTTTCCTTATTCGGTTCGCTATTCGCTGGATCGAATGCATGAAGCTTTGACGTCAATCAGCAATCTTTCCTTAAGCCGCAGGACAGAAAAGATTGAAAGACTGATTGGCCGTTTGCGATCCATGGTTGCCTACGTACAGGTCGGCGAAATCATTCCCGGATTGCACAAATATCTTTTAACGATCATCGAACAATGTCGTGAACTGCATGCGGCGGTCCACGAATTGTATATCGAATATCCGATCGAGGTTGCTTTCCAAACCTAATGTTCTACGCCATTCGCCATTTCACGCGCTATCGCTACAGCCATCTCGTCTGGCAGAGCATGATGGAAGTTCGCATGCACCCGAGAAGCGAACGCAACCAGCGCTGTTTTGTTTTTCAGCTCTCGGTAAATCCTCGGGCCCGGATTTTCGGATATACGGATTTCTATGGCAATCTTGTCCACCACTTCGACTTGCCTTCACGCCACGGCCAGCTCACGATCATTTCGGACGCCCTGGTAAACATCGACGCGCAGCCATCGGTCCCCGAAACCATGGAGTACGAAGCGTGGCGAGACCTCGAAGAACTCGTCGAAAAGAACGATTACTGGGACATGCTGATGCCCAGTCATTTTGCGCGGTCGTCACCGGAACTTGAAGAGCTGGCAAAAGAGATCAGCGCCAGCGAACGAAATGGACGAAGCCCTCTGGCGTTCCTCCTGGATATTACTGCCGGAGTGCATCGAAGTTTCAGCTACGTGAAGAAAAGCACTACGGTAAACTCACCGATTGAAGATGCGCTTCGCTCACGCCAGGGTGTGTGTCAGGATTTCGCCCACATCATGATCGCGCTCGCCAGAAATGCCAGAATTCCCTGCCGTTATGTCAGTGGATACTTTTACCACAACAGCGAAAATACGCATCCGTCAGCGGACGGTGCCACCCATGCCTGGGTGGAAGCTCTTCTCCCAGGGTTGGGCTGGGTAGGTTTTGATCCCACCATCAATCGCTTGGCAGGGGAGAAACACATTCGCACCGCCATCGGCCGCGATTACGCCGACGTTCCGCCCACCATGGGCGTGATGAAGGGCAAAGCCGACACGCAGCTCCAGGTTCGAGTTCGAGTGACACCATCGCAAGCGGTGCTTCCTCCAGACGAGGAGTTTGCGGCCGATGAGGAATGGTCCCAATTTCTCGACGAGACCCAGGAGTCGCCGCAGGTCGATGCTCAACAGCAGCAGTGAAAGCCTGCGCCGTGGGTTTCGAGTGATCATGGCCCGTTCTCATCTGGTACGCTGTCGGATGATAAAGAACCTCCTCATAGGAAACATAAGTTTTGGCGACGGTAATCAAAGTAACCACTTGGGGCTCGGTTTGGAGGACGGATTGGCACTACGCCGGACGCGTTGGGACAAACTGTCCCGTCAGCTATTGTTAAGCTTTTCCAACTGATTGACTCCAGGCAGCTTAATCTTGCCCGGTTCGGCATCCCGCCTGCAATTCCACTCTTGCTTCTCACCCTGTAATTAAGCGGACCCGTGAGTCCGCCGGAGGATTCGGTTCCATGAGGAAGTTTCTGGTCATCTGCTTTCTGACAGTAGTCACGCTGGCCTATGCCGACAATTCGAAATTGTCTCCAGATCTGCAAGCGGCTTCGGCGAAGAATGTCGTAGTGCTTATTCAATACAACCATGCGCCTGAGCCCCGGGATTTCCAAAATCTTTCCAACCTGCTGGGCACTGTCGTGAAGGATTTGCCCTTGGTAAACGGAGTCGTCGCAGACATTCCGCGGGCAAATATTATCGCCCTATCGAATCGGGCGGATGTGAAATATATCAGTCTGGACCGCCCGCATCATGCCAGTGGCGGCCACAGCGCGCAGGACGCGATTAACGCCTATGCAGCGTGGCAATCCGGTTACACCGGCAAGGGCATTGGAGTCGCTCTGATTGACAGCGGCGTATTCAAGCACCCCGATCTGCGGGGTGGGGTTCACAATTCGTCTCGAGTTGTGTACAGCCAAAGTTTCGTGTCTGGCAGGTCCAGCGCCGACGACCAGTATGGACATGGTACGCACGTCGCTGGCCTGATTGCCGGAGACGGCGCTAGTTCGACGGGTCCAAAGTATTCGCGCACTTTTGAAGGCGTAGCGCCGGATGCGAACATTATCAATCTCCGTGTGCTCGATGAAAATGGCGAAGGAACGGACAGCGCGGTTATCGCCGCCATTGCGCAGGCGATCAATTTAAAACCGCTGTTTAACATCCGCGTGATCAACCTTTCGCTGGGCCGAGGTGTATTTGAAAGTTACAAGCTTGACCCAGTCTGCCAAGCGGTGGAAGCAGCCTGGAAACATGGCATCGTGGTAGTCGTGGCTGCGGGCAATGACGGACGGTTCAAGCCGACGGACGGTTATGGCACGATCAACTCACCGGGCAACGACCCCTACGTCATCACTGTGGGTGCGACGAAGCCCCTGACACCCAGTCGAACTGGTGATCTGATGGCCAGCTACAGTTCAAAAGGTCCGACCGCTCTGGATCATATCGCCAAGCCCGACGTGGTCGCGCCGGGGAACATGCTGGTATCGCTCGAAGCGCCGAACAGCACGCTTTATGACGGGTATCCGGGCAATCGGGTGCTCTACAGCTATTACGTGAACGGCGGATCCAGCGCATACTCTTCCACTTATTTCACGCTCAGCGGGACCAGCATGGCTACCGGCCTGGTCAGCGGAGTGATCGCGGATTTACTGCAGAAAAGTCCTGAGCTCAAACCGGATCAGGTCAAAGCGCGGCTGATGAAGACGGCGTGGAAATCCCTGCCCGTGTTTAGCAGCATCTTCGTTCCGACCGCCGAAACAACCTATACCGATCAGGACGACGTGTTTACCGTCGGTGCAGGTTACGTGGATGTGGAGGCGGCCCTGGCCGACGCAGACGTCGCTACCGAAACCGCAATGTCACCGACCGCAAATTACGATCGGAAGACGGGCAACGTTTACCTGACGCCGAGCGCGTCGGCGGTGTGGAATACTTCACCGGAATGGAACTTCCGGACGGTTTGGGGCACGTCTCAGTTCGTCCATTCAAACTCAGCCATGTGGGGGGCCTACGCCGTTTGGGGCAATAGCGCCATCTGGGGAAACAGCGCGATGTGGAAGAACAGCGGCATGTGGGGCAACAATGACGCGTGGGGCAGTGACACAATTTGGAGCGACAGCGCCATGTGGGGCAGCAGTATAGAGGCGGGCGAGCCGAATTAACTAGCGGAGCTTTCGTTTTGCCCGCAGGGGACAGCCTGGCGCCAGCCTGAGAGCCTTGGGTTTGGCTCGCGTCAGGTTCCCCTTCGCCTAAAGGCGGCTGCTGATAAACAACGCCATTCTCCTGCATCGCTTCCGTCGCCGTCACTCATACAAACATCAACGTCAACCGTGACGGTCTGCGTTTCTGGACTCAGCCCGTGTACCGCAGTCTAGCTACTACGAACGATTTCTACCCTACGATTCTTCGCGCGACCCTCGTCCGTGGAGTTGCTGGCGACTGGCCGAGCATCTCCGTATCCTTTGGCACTGAGACGGCTGCGGTCGATGCCGTGATCGGCCAGCCAGTGCTGCT
>Ga0209530_1001487_pt1 | contig 10425 bp, 15 predicted proteins | sample BlaSpr_A8_Ref_O1_FD_187987 | JGI IMG/M metagenome (GOLD analysis project Ga0209530, IMG submission 187987) | Forest soil microbial communities from Thunder Bay, Ontario, Canada - Black Spruce, Ontario site 2_A8_Ref_O1 (SPAdes) (version 2) | ecosystem: Environmental > Terrestrial > Soil > Boreal...
GACCTGCAGTACCAGGGTAGGTACCAGGCCATGAAGGCCTACAGCCAGTCCAAGCTGGCCGAGATGCTGTTCGCGCTCGAACTGGACCGGCGCAGCCGCGCGGCCGGCTGGGGCATCGTGTCCAACACGGCGCACCCGGGCCTGACGCTGACCAACCTGCAGACCTCGGGGTGGAACATGGGCCGCGATAAGCCAAGCGCGCGCACGGCCGTGTTCCGGCAGACCTCGAAGGTCTTCCCGTTCCTGGTACAGCAGCCCGGGACCGGGGCGCTGCCGACGCTGTACGCGGCGACCAGTCCCGACGCGCGGGGCGGCGCCTTCTACGGCCCCGACGGTTTCGCCCACCTGACCGGCGGGCCGAGCGAGCAGAAGCTCTACCGCGCCGCCGAGGACCGTGATGCGGCGAGCCGGATCTGGGCTGAGGGCGAGCGGCTGGCCCAGGTCAGCTTCCCGGCGGTTCCTGGATGAGCGCGACCACCTGTTCCGCCTGGCCGGGCACCCCACGCCGGCCCGCGAGCTGCGCCTGGAGCACCTCGACGCCGGCCTCATGCGCGTGCTCGACCGGCTGCAGGATACCCCGGCGCAGGTCGTCACCAGCCTCGGCGAGACCCTGCTGCAGACCCCGCCGGCCGTCGCGCTGCTCGGCGACGAGACCGCCTATACCGGCCCCGACCGCAGCATGTTCCACCGCTGGTTCACCCGGCCCGATACCCGCCAGATTTACCCGCGCGAGGACCACGAGATGCACAGCCGGGCCTTCACCGTCGACCTGCGGTCCCTCGCCGCTCGCAACGGGCCCGCCAGCCGCGCCGCCGCCCTCGCCCGCAGCCTGCTCGAAGTCAGCCCCGAGTTCGCCCAGCTCTGGAGCGAGCATGAGATAACAGCCCAGCGCGCCCACCGCAAACGCATCAGGACCGCTGAGCTGGGCGTGCTCGATGTGTACTGCCAGATGCTGTACGACCTCGACCAGGACCAGGCCCTGCTGATCTTCACCGCGACGCCCGGCAGCGACAGCTACGACAAGCTCCAGCTGCTATCGGTGATCGGCGCCCAGAAACTCCCCTCACCCCCGTAACCGGCGAAGACAGGCCATCACAGCGAATCCCGCAGGGCAAGCCCTGAAGGCCGGTCCTGCGCATCAACGGCACCCGGTACGTGCTGACTGGTGCTAAGCACCAACGGGTTTGCGGCGGGCGCTAGCCGGTAGCTGGCGTAGATGCGGGCCGGGGCCGCTCCCCCCACGGCCCCGGCCCGCGCAGAAACAGGGCTTGACGCCGCTACGTGCGGCGAAATCGCCTAGTCGCACGTAAAAGCAATGTCGTTCTGATCATTAGGCTGGATCTCGAACACCTGCTGGCCGGGCGGGGACGTCGTGTAGCCGTGCGCTTCGGTCCACCGCGCCAGGTCCTGGTACACCATCGGGAAGATGCCGGCGGCCGGTCCGGTGCGCACGGCGACGGATCTCGTCGTAGTGCCGGAGGGTGCGAACCGACACTCCTCCGATCCGGGCGAACTCACCGATGCTGAACATGGTTTAAGCCTGCAGCCCTCACGTAACGTGAGAGTCAAGACCCCGGTAGGCACCAGCACGCCGACGCCTGAATCGTTACCTGACCGTTGTCATCCGGGCCGACGGGCATGGTGTCAACAGGACATGCACATCTTGCGCCTGCCGCTCGCCGTACTAGCCGCCGCGGCGCTCACCGCTGCCTGCACGGTCCCGGCGCATGCGGTCACTGGCTGGCAGCCGGCCGAGTCGGTGCCGGCGAACGCGGCGGCGTCGAGTGCGCCCTACTACGTCATCGGCGGGGTATCCGTAGTGAACGGGTTCACCGGCGCGACGCTGGCCACCATTCATGGGCCTGATCACCGTCCGCTCATCGTGATCGGTGCGGCCGATGACGACCGGACCTTCGTCCTGGCCACCCCTACCTCGTTCTACGAGCTTCGCCTCGGGAGCCAGGGCAAGCCCGAGTGGCTGACCGCGGTCCGGGGCAAGGTGCCGCCGTACGGTATCGGCTCTGTGACCGCGGTGTCTCCCGACGCCCGGCAGGTCGCGTACACGACCGCGACCGGGGGGATCACTGTCGTCTCCCTCGTCACCGGCGCGGCCCGCTCCTGGAGCTCCGGCAACGGGGGCAGCGCAACGGACCTATCGTGGGCGGGCGATCGCTACGTCGCCTTCCAGCTCAAGTCGTCGATACGGGAGCTCGACACCGGGGCGCCCGGGCACAGCCTGCTGACGTCCCGGATTCTTCCGGTCACGGCGCCCGCCTCGGACGGCATGCTCAGCGGCCTGTTCAACCCGGTCATCACGCCGGATGGCTCCAAGCTCTTCGCCGCTGCCTGGACCGGCCCGAACGACTCCATCACCGCGGAGATCGAGGAGTTCTCCGTCAGTACCGGGAAGCTGCTCGCCGTGGTCATGCCCCCTGCGAGCATGCCCGGTCACGGTGATCCGTGCCTGGTGGTGTGGACCGATCCGGATGGCGCGCATGCGATGGCCGACTGCGGCACCGACGCCATCATCAACAACGGGGTCCCGTTCTCCGCCACCCTCAGCCTCCCCAATACCTCAGGCATCGACTTCGGCGGCATCCTCGCCTGGTAAGTGAGCCGGAAAATAGAAGGGCATTTCGGCTGGCGTTGATTTCCGTCAAGACGAATGGCTTCAGGAGCGGAGCGGGGCTTGGGGGCCGTCTGGGTGGGTGAGGCGGCCGGCGATAACCTGCTCGGCGTAGGCGGCCATTTCCGCATCGGGTACGCGCCGGTAGCCGTCCGCGGTGACGACGGCGGCCACTGGGTAGATCCGGCGGGCCATGTCGGGGCCGCCGGTCGCCGAGTCGTCGTCGGCCGCGTCATACAGGGCCTGCACGCAGCAGAGTACGGCGTCCTGCGCCGGCATGTTCTCGGTGTAGAGCTTCTTCAGCGCTCCCCGGGCGAAGATCGAACCCGATCCGATGGAGTAGAAATCGTGCTCCTCGTAGGGGCCACCGGTCGGGTCGTAGCTGAAGATCCTGCCGATGCCGTTATCCAGGTCGTAGCCGACAAACATCGGGACCATCACAAACCCCTGCATGGCGGCGCCGAGGTTGCCCTTGACCATGGTGGCGAGCCGGTTTGCCTTGCCCAGGAGGGACAGCGGCCGCCCCTCCATCTTCTCGTAGTGCTCAAGCTCAACCTGGAAAAGGCTGGCGAGATCGATTCCGATCGCCAGCGAGCCCGCGATCGCCACGGCGGAAAACTCATCACTGCGGAATACCTTGTCCGTGTCCCGCCTGGCGATCATGCTCCCTGCGGTGGCACGCCGGTCGCCGGCCAGGATCACGCCGCCATCGCACACGATCGCGATGATGGTCGTGCCGTGCGGCAGATCCCGCACCAGCTCGCTCTGGGCACCGCCCAACGGCGACACCGGAAGCAGCTCCGGCGCGTGCGACGAGAGGAAGTCAGTGAAAGACGAGGACTGCAATGCCGCCAGGGGAACGTCGCCTAGGTCCATTTCCATACCTGAACCCTACGTCGAATCGGGCCTAGCCGGTGATACCCGGCCGGTCGTAAAGAGCGGTCAGCGTGGCCTGCATGACCGCGAACGGCTTCGAGCCGCCGTCGCCGAGCGCCTCGCCGCGGCAGACCACCAGCGTTCGGCCAGCTCTGACCACTTCACCGGTCATCACGAAGCGCTGTCCGGCCGCGGGCGCGAGCAGGTTGATCGTGTAGGTCGCCGTCAGCACGGCCGCCTCGGGCGGCATGACGCTGAAGGCCGCGTACCCGCATGCGCTGTCCAGTACCGTGGCGACCGCGCCGGCATGCAGGAACCCGTGCTGCTGGGTGTACCTGTCATCGTGCCTGACGACCAGTTCCACGCGGCCCCGCTCGATCGCGGCCAGCTCCACGCCGAGCGTCGCCATCATCGCCTGCCGCTCGAAACTCGCGCGGACACGCGTCCGCATCGCCTCCGCCGGCTCGCTCTCCTCAGATTCCCGCACCGGATGATTGTCTCAGACCCGTTGCCCACGCACTCAGCTCGAGGGTTCAGAGTCAACCAGCACGGCTCAAGGTGCTGCCCATCGTGCACGACGGCAAGCGCTCGGTTACTCGAAGGCGGACGTGTCACCCGCGCCGCGGCGTACGATGACGGGCTCGTCCTGTGAGTAGTCGATCACCGTGGTCGGCTCGGTGCCGCAGTCGCCCGAGTCGATCACCGCGTCCACGGTGTGCTCGAGTTCCTCGGCGATCTCCCACCCCTGTGTCATCGGCTCCTCGTGCCCGGGTAGCAGCAGCGTGCTCGAGACGAGCGGCTCGCCGAGCTCTGCGAGCAGTGCCTGGGTCACCACGTGCCGGGGGATCCGCACCCCGACGGTCTTCTTCCCCGGGTGCTGGAGCCTGCGCGGTACTTCCTTGGTCGCCGGCAGGATGAACGTATAGCTGCCAGGGGTCGCCGCCTTGATGGCGCGGAACACCGGGTTGGGCACGAAGACGAACTGGCCAAGCTGGGCGAAGTCCTGGCACACCAGCGTCAGGTGGTGCCGCTCATCGAGCTGGCGGATCGACCTGATCCTCGCGATGCCCTCGGTGTTGCCGAACTGGCAGCCGATTGCGTAGCAGGAATCCGTCGGATACGCGATCACGCCGCCGCCCCGCACGATGTCGGCGACCTGGCGGATCGACCGCTGCTGCGGATTGGCCGGATGGATATCGAAATACCTGGCCATGAGACGAGCCTAGAGGCAGTGCAAGACCCCTAGTGCCAGGCGCGCCGGTTAGGCCTAGCGTGGGGGAATGACGACAGCAAGCTGGCAGGGGCAGACGGTCCGCGTCGAACGTCGGGGGCCGGTAACCACGGTGATCATGTCCCGTTCGGAGACGCGCAACGCTGTCGACGGGCGGACTGCGGCGGAGCTGACGGCCGCGTTCACTCAGTTCGAGGACGACGATGCCGCAGCGGTCGCGGTGCTCTGGGGTGAGGGCGGGCACTTCAGCTCGGGCGCCGACCTGAAGGCGATCGGCACGCCTGCCGGCAACCGGGTTGACCCGCCGGGACAGCCCGCTCCGCTCGGCTGCACCCGCATGCAGCTGAGCAAGCCCGTCATCGCCGCCGTCGCCGGATACGCCGTGGCGGGCGGCCTTGAGCTCGCGCTCTGGTGTGACCTGCGGGTGGTGGAGACCGACGCGACCTTCGGTGTCTTCTGCCGCCGCTGGGGCGTGCCGCTCATCGACGGCGGCACGTTCCGGCTGCCGCGGCTCATCGGGCAGAGCAGGGCGATGGACCTGATCCTGACCGGCAGGCCGGTGACCGCGGCCGAGGCCTACGACATCGGCCTCGCGAACCGCATCGTCGCTCCCGGCGAGTCCAGGACCGCCGCGGAGGAACTGGCCGCCGTACTGGCGGGCTTCCCGCAGACCTGCCTGCGCGAGGACCGGATGGCGCTGCTCGATCAGAATGGCCTCGATTATGCCGACGCCATCGCCACCGAGTACCGGCACGGCCTGCGGTCGCTCAAGGATGCCGCCGATGGCGCCGCACGTTTCACGGCCGGCGTCGGCCGGCAGAAAGCTCCGTAAGAGCTCCTCTTGCTGGGCCCGCTGGAACGCCTCGGCGTGCTGCACGTACTGCTCGAATGCCGCGGTGGTGCCCTCGAGGTCGCCGGTGGCCAGCAGATCCAGCAGCAATCCTCTGATGACTGCCATGGCGAGGCGGGCCTGCGCCCGGGCGGTGCTCTCGTCCAGCCCCGTTCTGGCCAGTGCCTCAGCCATCGCGGAGATCGACGGCTCGACGTTCGCCTCGAGGAAGCCTTCCGTGCCCGGGCGGCCGAGCAGCGCGTGCGCGTACAGCTCGAAGAACAGCCGTTCCTGCGGCCACAGCTTCGGGTGGCTGAAGTGCTGCCAGGCATAACGGGCGCCATCGGGCGTGAACATCCAGTCGGGCAGCCTGGTGCGCTGGGCCTCCTGAACCGCGCGGGCGACCGCCTCCAGTAGGCCCTCGCGGGAGCCGAAGTGGTAGAGCAGCATGCGATGACTGGTGCCGATGGCGGCCGCCAGCTCGCGCAGGCTCAGGTCGGCGATCCCGTCCCGCATCGCCTGGTCGACCGCGGCGGCAAGCAGCCGATCGCGAGCTTGCGAAGAAGCCATGATCCACTGTACCGTTTGGTTCATGTTCCATTTGGTACAGAAAGTGGGCAGGCCAGCGAAGGGAGCAAGCATTGAGCCAGCTGCATGTGGAAGCGGAAGGGACCGCCCGGGCCACCCCGGCTGCCGTGTGGGCGCTTATCTCCGATGCCACTCGCTACCCGCAGTGGGGGCCATGGAGTGCTGCGGACTATCGCAGCCCAGGCGACACGTCACCGCACGGGCCGGGCGCGGTCTACTGGCTGCGGTCAGCGCGCCGCGCCTACCTGCGGTACCAGGTCAGCGTCGAGAAGATCCTCGAGGCGGAGGAGGACCGGCGGCTGGTCTACATCGTCGTCGGCGGCCTCCCGCTCAGGAACTACCGGGCCGAGGTCACCCTGACTCCGGCTGCCGACGGAACCCGGATCCGCTGGGCCGCGACCTGGGACCCCACCCTGGTCGGCCGGATCGCGCTGCGCGGGCTGCGCGAGTTCTTCCCGCAGGTTCTCGCGGGCCTGACGGCCGCGGCGGAGGCGCAGGCCACCGCATGACGCAAGCCACCGGATAACCAGGTGCCGTGGTGCTCGGGAACGAGCTTGACCAGCGGCAGCATCAGCACGAGCAGCCCGGCGAACACCAGGAAGACGTAGGCCTGGTCGACGCCGGGATGGCTGCTGCGGGCGATGACCGCGGTCGTGACGGAGATCGCGACGATCGCACCGGACTGGCGGAACATCCCGCGCAGCCCGGCGATCGCGGCGACCTGATCGGGGGCCAGCTGCAGGCTCGCGTTGTTGGCGGCGGGCACGGCTAGCCCCATGCCGCAGCCGGTGATCGCGCCGGCGATTGCCAGCCAGGCATAGGGCGAGAGCTGGGCAGGGAGCGCCATCATGACCAGGCTCGCGATCAGTACCGTGAACCCGGCGAGCATCGGCAGCCGGTAGCCGGTTCGCCGCAGTGCCATGGCCGCCAGCCCGGCCACGGAGATCATGCCGACCGCCCGGGCGGTGAGCAGCGTCCCGGCGCCGAGCGCCTTGATCCCGTAGCGGTCCTCGGCGTAGAGCGGCACGAGCGCCGCGAAGCCAAGCGCCGCCGCCCCGTACACCAGGTTGATCAGGTTCATGACGCCGAACCCGCGCCCGCGCAGCAGCGCGTAGGGCACGAACGGCGCCGCGTCCCGCTTGGAGTGCCGGACGAATGCCCACAGCCCGCACCCGGCGATCGCCTCGCAGCCGAGGAAGACGGGGCTGTACAGCGGGACGTTCCCGGTGCCCAGGTAGCTGATGCCGAACATTGAGGTAGTGATGACCCCGGCCAGCAGTGCGATGCCGCGGATGTCGACGCGGCTGCGAACCCGGCGTGCCGAGGACGGGATGAACTTCGCCGCCAGGATGATCATGACGATCCCGATCGGCACGTTGACAAGGAAGATCCCTCGCCAGGACCAGTAGGTGACGAAGAGCCCGCCGAGGATGGGACCGATAATGCCGCCGACCGGCAGGATGGAGGTGAACATGCCGACCGCGCGATCGCGTTCCGGGCCGAAGTGATCGGACACGATGCCGGTGGCAGACGGCATGAACGCTCCGCCGCCGAGTGCCTGGATGAACCGGGGGATCAGCAGCAGGGCCATGTCCGGCGCGAAGCCGCAGCACAGCGAGGAGGCGGTGAAGACGACTGCCGCGACCAGGAACACCTTCTTGCGGCCGTACATGTCGCTGAGCTTCCCGGCCAGGGGCATGGCGATAACCTGGCCGAGCGCGTAGATGGTGATTGTCCAGCCGCTCCAGTTGATCGGCGCGTGCAGTTCGTGCTCGATCGCGGGCAGCGCGGTGCCCACAATGGAGGAGTCGATGGACGCCATGAACAAGCCAATGGAGACGATGGCGAATACGAGCCCGCGCCGTTCCAGTGCCTCGGCGCCCCCGACGCGGTCATGCTCAACAACGCTCACGGTAGTATGGTAATTGCTTGCCAGCAAGCAAACAAGCCGAGATTTGTCCGGAGGGTGTGATGGATGTCGAACTCGTGGCCCGGCTGCGCGCGGTCATCGGCCGGCTGGCCAGGCAGCTTAACGAGACGTCCACTGGTGAGGGCCTGACCCCCACCCAGTACTCGGTGCTCGCGCTGGTGCGGACCCGCAGCCCGCTGGGCCTGGCCGAGCTCACCGAACTGGAGGGCCTGAACCCGACCATGGTGTCCCGGGTCATCCGGGTGCTCGACGACGCCGGCCTGATCCACCGCCTCACGGATCCCAGCGACATGCGCGCGGCCCGGTTGCAGATCACCCCGGCGGGCGAGCAGATGCACGAGCGCATCAGGGAGCGCCGCACCAGCGTCCTGGCGGACTGCCTGACCCGCCTCCCCCCGCAGACCGCGGCCGCGCTCCTCGACACCGTGCCCGCCCTAGAAGCCCTAGCCGAGGCAGTCAAGCCGAAAACCGCATAATCAGAACGGCCTGTGGTTCCCGTCCTGCTAAACCCCGGCACGCCTCGCCAAGGCCTATTCGACTCGCTAGACCGTGGTGGTACGAATGGGGCCATGGAAGGTCGGCTGCTGCTGGTTCATAGCCCGCTGGTCGGCTGCGGGATCTGGGCGCCAGTCGCAAGGGACCTGGCCGGAAATGGCTACGCGGTGTCCGTTCCTGATCTGGCCGGGGCTGTCATGGCCGGGCCGCCGTATCACCTGCGCCAGGCCGGGCTGATCGCCGAGAGCGCGGCAGGCCAGCCCGTGATCCTCATCGGGCACAGTCGCGCGGGTCCGCTGCTGGCGACGGCCGGGACGATGCTGGGAGAGACAGTCCGGGGCTACATCTTCGTCGACGCGAGGCTGCCGGAGCCGGGGCGCTCCTGGATGGAGACCGTGACGCCCGCTCTCGCGGCTCGCCTGCGTGATATGGCCGGCCCGCGGGGCTGGCTGCCGCCGTGGCCCCAGTGGTGGGGCGAGGAGGAGCTGGCCGCGCTTCTCCCCGATCCGGCAGCCCGGCAGCATTTCGCGGCCGGCTGCCCCCGGCTGCCGCTAGCCATGCTTGAGGAAGTTCTTCCGCCCGCACCGGGATGGCCGGACGCTCCCTGCGGGTATCTCCAGCTCAGCGAGCCATATCAAGACGATGCCGACAGGGCGCGTGACCGTGGCTGGCCGGTGCGGCAACTGATGAGCCACCACCTCGCCCTGCTCACAGAACCCGGCCAGGTCGCCCGCGAGCTACGCGAACTGGTCGGCCGCCCGTACAAGGAGCCATCGGCGAGGCCGCACCGTCCCCTGCCCTAGGCGGTCTTGCGGATCACCCATCGGTTTCTCCCGATGCCCGCTGCCTCTGGGGCGGGGCACTGCTCTGCGCTGCCTGGTGACGGTCCGGATGGCCGCGATGACGTTGCGCGGACCAGCCGGGGCGTCTGACGCGCGCGGCGACCGGGCACGTTGCTACGGGAGGTGCCGCACTGGCGCCAGTCGCAGCCCCGTGGCCGCCCCGGGCCCTCTCGCCGCGGTAGAGACTGCCCTTCGGCGTAAACAGCCACGTGCCGAAGCGGTCCTCGCCCATGTGGTACGCCGGCCACACCGCGCTCCCGTCAGGGCGCTTCAGCTTCCGGATGAAGGTCACCTCGGTGACGGAGCGATCATGGCTGGGTGACATCGGCGTCCCTGGGCAGTGCCGCGAACATGTGACTCCCCGGGCACGCGTGCTTACCGCGCACTTTTGTGGTTCTCCTGCTGGTTCCGTGGGTGGCCTTATCTTCCGGGAAGGCGGGGTCGCGGTTGGTTGTGCGGCCCCTCAGATGGGGTACTCGCGCGGTCCTTTCTGGTAGCTCAGGCCTGATGGTGTTGTCCACTGGTGGATACCTCCGGGGAGCTGTTTCACGCTCCATCCTCTGGTCTGCTTGAGGAGGTGGTCGTGCCGGCACCGGCAGCCGCCGTTGCAGGTGCAGGTGGGTCCGGCGGGCCACGGGATGGCGTGCTCGAAGTCGGTCCCCTTGGGATGGCGGGAGCAGACGGGCATCACGCATTCCCCGTCGCGGATCTGGACCAGGCGGCGGAGCCTGCTGCTGGGCCGGTATGCCTTCGTCTCATAGCGGTGATCGCAGTCCCCGCCCGGGATCGGGTCGATGGCCAGGTTCAGTTCCAGGTCCCCGATCGCGAGGATCCAGGTCCCGTAGCCGGCCTGATCGCCGTAGCCGCCGGCCGGGGGCGGCCCGGCGGGGGTGAGGGTCACTGTGGTGGTGTCCGGGCGTGGCTGGTCCGGCTCTGGCCAGAGCATCTCCTGCGGTCCCGGTCCCGGCGGCGGTGCCGCCCCGGTTCTTCGTTTCCGGGCGCGGGCGT
>Ga0209530_1001488_pt1 | contig 10418 bp, 8 predicted proteins | sample BlaSpr_A8_Ref_O1_FD_187987 | JGI IMG/M metagenome (GOLD analysis project Ga0209530, IMG submission 187987) | Forest soil microbial communities from Thunder Bay, Ontario, Canada - Black Spruce, Ontario site 2_A8_Ref_O1 (SPAdes) (version 2) | ecosystem: Environmental > Terrestrial > Soil > Boreal...
AACCCCGGCATCGGATATGGTGGGTCATGCTTTCCCAAGGATCTGATGGCATTTCGTGCCGTGGCGCGGGAAAGCGGATACGAGTTCCGCCTGCTTGATGAAGTCATGCGCATCAACGAAGATCAGCGCCAACGTTTTTTGCGCAAGGTGCACAACGCGCTATGGACGCTACGGGGTAAACGCTTAGCTGTGCTCGGCCTCGCCTTCAAAGGCGGGACTGACGATATCCGCGAATCACCCGCGATTCTGCTGGTGCAGACTTTGCTGCAAGAGGGCTGCAAGATCGCAGCTTACGATCCCGCAGCGCACGAGCGGGCGCGAGAGGTTTTCAATTCGAGTATTGAGTACGCGACTGATCCGTATGACGCCGCCCGCGACGCTGACGCTCTCCTGATTCTCACGGAATGGGACGAATTCGCCAGCCTGGATTTGGATCGCCTGCATCAGCAGTTGAAGTATCCCATCGTGATCGATGGGCGCAATCTTTATGATCCCGATTCCATGGCCGCGCACGGATTCACTTACTACAGCGTCGGACGACCTGCGGCCACGCCCGAATCTCCAGCCCTCGAGGCAACCATCCCGCCGAGGAAAGCTAGCCATTCATGAGCAAGCTGCGGGCGCTGGTCACCGGCGGAGCCGGCTTCCTGGGTTCCCATTTGTGCGATGCATTGCTGGCAGAGGGTTATTCCGTCATCGTCGTCGATAATCTGCTGACCGGACGACGAACCAATTTCGATCACCTCCGCAACGAACCACAATTCGAATTCCAGCAGGTCGACATCAATCAACCGTTCGACTGCGGCAAAGTGGATTACGTATTCCATTTCGCCTGCCCGGCGAGCCCGGTCGATTACACTCAGCACGGAATTGAGACTCTTCAGGTTGGATCAATTGGCACGTTTCATGCCTTGGATGTGGCTCGCAAATATGAGGCGAAATTCTTAACGTCTTCGACTTCGGAATGCTACGGCGATCCGTTAGAGCATCCCCAAAAAGAAACCTATTGGGGCCACGTAAATCCCATCGGTCCGCGCTCGGTTTATGACGAGGCCAAACGCTTCAGCGAAGCCGTGACCATGGCTTACCACCGTTATTACAACGTAGATACGCGCATTGTGCGGATCTTCAATACCTACGGCCCACGAATGCAGCTCAATGATGGCCGGGTCGTCCCGAACTTCATGAAGCAGGCGCTTCGCGGTGAAGATTTGACGGTGTACGGCGACGGCAGCCAGACTCGAAGCTTCTGCTACGTAAGCGATGAGATCGACGGTTTTATACGATTGTCGAAATCTTCCGAGCATCTGCCGGTCAATATCGGAAATCCCACTGAGTTCACGATTCTCGAATGCGCCCAGCGCGTGCTTGCGGTAACCGGCTCGAAAAGCAAACTTCGCTACGAACCGCTGCCGCAGGATGACCCCAAGCAACGCCAGCCCGATATAACAAAGGCACGAACCTTGCTGGGATGGGAACCGAAGATCGACCTCGAAACCGGGCTGCGAATGTCGTTGGATTATTTTAAGAAAGCGGTGTTGGAAGAAAAAGTGCTTCAACGCTGAACATCTTTTGCACTCTTTCTTCCTGAGCGGAGCATTTGCTTCGCGGAGCGGAGCAAACGCGGATTCGAAGGATCCCTACTCAAGCAAAAGGTAATCGGTCTGCATCAGGCATTCTTTCCAGAATGCACAGTAGACCTAAATCAGCTTTGGTTCCGACTGAGCCGACGCAATCAACTGCTGCACTTGTTTCCGCTGTTCGTCCGTTCTCAGGCCGAACTCTACTCCCATGCCGAATCCAGGGTGTGTGCTCAGCACTTTTCCGTGCACCCGCAATTTCAGATCCTCGGTGCGCACCATAATATCCAGGGCTGTTCCTGCGGGAAACGTCTCGATGGTCTCGATATAACAACCACCTGGGCTGATGTCGATCAGGGTGCAGCGCGTGGCTGCCCTGCTGTGTGTGCGAAAAACCTCGGCGCCCAGGCAACAGGTTCGCCGCGACAGGTTGCGGCGATCGCCGGCGGAACCCGACATCAAGCCGAGGCCGGCAGAGAGCCGCAGGATTGAGTCGTCATCACCGTTTGCGACCTGCGATTCCGTCAGGACGGTCTCCGGCACCTTATCCAGATTGGCTTCGAGCCAATTATTCAGCACACGGCGTGAGGTTTGCGGCACTTGCGAAAATCGAATGCCAACCCTTCCGGAAGAATCCTGCCACATGACCTCGCCTGACAATCGAATCAGCGAGGTGCTTCCCGGCGGTGAGAACTGGAAATAAACTTTGCAGTGCGGTGCTAATTTGTCGTCAGAGTGGAAAGCGATTCCATTCTCGCTCAAGTCCAAAAGAGCCGCAGGAACGTTTTCTTTGCCGGCGTAGGCGACGGAAGTGTTTGTCTGGAGCGGGATGCGTGGCCGAATCCGGCGCTCCCTCTGCATCAAGCCACGGGCGGCCCTCATGCCATGGCCGGCACGTTCGCGAGAGATCGGTTTGTAAAGGATGAAGTTCGCGCCCTTGGCAAGAATTGCGCGCACATCATTCAGCCCATTCACGATGGCGATTACGACCACGGTCTTGGTGGGAGAATTATTTCGAGATTGTGCGATCAGTTCGATCGCGGCAGGTTCATTCTGGCAATCCACGAGTACAGCATCGTAGTGGGCATCTTCGAGGCGGGCGCGAGCCATGCGCAGGTCCCCGCAGGATTCCACCGTGACGCCCATATCCTGCAGAACCCCTCCAAGCACCTGCACCGCCTGAGCATCCGAGCACACTAATAGCGAGGTAAGCGCCATGTTCACAGCCATGTTAGGTTCGCCGCCGGGAGCTCACAAGTTACCTGAGTCACGATTAGCGCCGGACATGACTTTAGTCATCTGGAGTTTCAGCGAGTAACCGGTTATGTTCGCCATGTAACCGCGAAAAGGTTGCGCGGTTCGGCAGCGGCCGTTTTTTCCTGTCCCCAAGAAACGAGATTCATGTCTTCGAAGACAGCCAACTGGATCATCGCGGCGGGCGTACTTTTGATGTTTGTCGGGCTATGTTTTTTTTCTGCCCTCCTGAGCGACCATCCCGAGGCGGACATGTTGGAGTTTGGCGCATGTCAGTTCTCGCTGGGCGCTCTGGTCATGGCTTGCGGTATTTATGCCAAGGCGCGAGCACTCCAAAGCGCAATTGCGTCGGGCGAGCCGCGAAAAGAACCGTCAAACTCGAATCAGCGGGTTCGCGGTGGTTGCGATCTCTGCGGTACGGAAGCTCCCGCGGTGCAGTGCAAAGTTCACCAACTGCACCTCTGTGGAAGTTGTTTAGCTCAGCATTACGACGTTCGCTCCTGCGCCTATGTGCCGACCACCCGCACGGCCAACAAGACAGGCAGAGGCGCGGCGGCGAATGCCCGAGGCGCATAACCGTTCTCTTCGCCTTCGCGCTTTCCCGGCGTCGTGCCTGCGCGCCGCAGTGCCAAAGTTACCGGAGTCACTTCGCCAAATTACGTTACGTAGGTCCAGCAATCCTGCCCCGGCCTTTAGTACTTTGACGCTCTCCGCTCCCCTCCTTACGATGAGTTTGATGCGGGTTAGCCAGCGGTCTTTCCGATAGGCGGAAAAGCCCTCCTTCGGCGTAACACGCGGCGAAGGATGCCAGGCTCAACCCCGAGATTGGCAGGTAACGCGAGGCCGAAAAAGCCTTTGGCTTATGGCTGGCCTCGGACAAACTCCCCGGAGAAAGAAAGGGTTCATGCTTGCACGCAAAATGCGCGGGTTTTCGCTGATCGAGATGATGATTGTCGTCGCGCTCATCATGATCGTGCTGGCCTTCTCCATCATGGCGATCCAGCCCTCGCTGAAGCAGAACGACGTGACCGAGGGCTACAACCAGACATTAATGGCGCTGCGGCAGGCACGCGACTTCTCGGTGGCCCAACGCCAGATTTATTTCGTTACTTTGAGCAACGCCGCAAATCCCAACTCGATCACCATCACCCAGGGGTCGACCGGAACGGTGACGGCGACTTATTTTCTACCCACGGATGTGGCCTTTGTTGCGTGGCCGGGCCTTCCGCAATCACCAGTTGCCTATCCCATGACGCCGGATGGCTTTGGTACGGGCGCAACCGCGATTGACTTCGACCAAGGCGTAGCGGGCGGCACCAAGAACGTGATCTATTTCTATCCCGACGGCTCGGCCGAGGACGCGATCGGCAACGTTAACAACGGCGTAATTTACATGGACATGCCCGGCTTCATAAACACTTCGCGCGCGGTTACGTTGTGGGGTGCGACGGGGCGTCTGCGGGGATGGCATCTCTACATGAACGCGGGACAGTGGTACTGGAGGCAACAGTGAAAGCTGAGTTCAATAACGCTTTCCGGCCGCGGGGCGGGAAACTCAATCGGGGTTTCAGCCTGGTTGAAGTCATGATTTCGATGGCCCTTATCACCATCGGGTTACTGAGTCTTCTCGGCATATTCGGATATGCGATGGCGGCCACGCAAGGCTCGCAGGAAAATGCGACAGCCAAGTTATTGGCGGACGAAGCCATGGAAGGTATTTTGACTGCGCGCGAGACCGCCAACATCAGCTGGGCGCAGATTAACAATACTGGATCGGGTGGAATATTTCTTCCTGGTTTCCAGCCCATAGATTGTGCAGGAGCGGATGGAATCATCGGTACTGCCGACGATGCCGCCTGCGGCCCTCAAATTCTGGAGCAGCCTGGACCGAGCGGAATCTATGTAGGAACCTGCCCGCCCGACAGCTGCAACAGCTTAATCAATTTCCAGCGCCAGATTTTCATTACACCGGTAATCCCCGCCGGCGGTGGTCCGCCCAGCGCGACGTTGAATACGGTCACGATCACGATCCAGTACACGCTACCGGGATTTAAGGTCCCCAAACAATACATCCTCAACACCTTCATTTCGCCGTATCGGTAAACGAGGAAAATTATGAGTTGGAAGTCTGCAAATTCGAGTCGCGGTTTCACCTTGATCGAGATCCTGGTGGCGCTCGCTATCGGCACCCTGGTCCTAGGCGCCGCCGTGAAGTTATTCAGCCAGGCCATGGGCGCGACTTTTGTGGTTTCGCAGCGAGCCGAGATGCAGCAAGATCTGCGCGCCAGCTCCGACCTGCTGATCAAGGATATAAGTTTGGCGGGCGCTGGCTTACCGTCGGCGACGGGCATCGCGCTGCCTCAGTCAGGAACGAAGCCGATTTACGGTTACGCTCCCAGTTGCGCCGCGAAAAACAACTGCGTTCCCGGCAACGGCATTGCTTACCCGTGTACCTCGGCCGGGGCAAATCCGTGTAATCCAACTCTCTATGGACTGATTCCCGGCTTCCAGATGGGTATTCAGCCGCCCGGTAGCCCGGGCAAAACCGATGTGATCACGGTCGTCTATAGCGACACTGTGCTTGCTCTACCTTGCTACACCATCCAGACCATCACCAGTACTGCCGTAACGGTACAGCTACCGGCTGTCCTGCCGTCCAGTTGCGTTCTAACCCCGCCCCTGGTGGCGCCTCAGCCCGTAACCACGCTTCCGCCAGCGGCGCCGGAACTGGTCCCCGGTGATGTCGTACTGGTTCAGAGCACGGTGGCAGGAAACTCCGCCACTGCAGTCGGCGAGGTCACCAACGTGACCAACAACGGAGGCAATAACTTTACGATCGACTTCGCTTCCGCGGACCCGCTGAATCTCAACCAACCCGGCGCGGCCTCCGGTGATTTGGCGCAATTGGTCTGCGCGTTTCCGAACTGCCCCACGACCGCGACGACGACTCGTATTTACGTGATCACCTACTACCTCTGGATGATGCCCGATCCGCTTGGCGTCGGGAACGGAACGCCGACCCTGATGCGGCAGGTGAACGGGCAGAGTCCGGTGCCGGTGCAGGAGAGCGTGGTGAACCTGCAGTTCACTTACGACACTTACAACACCAACGGAACTTTGCTCAACGCGGTCGGCGACGGAGGCTATTCAACCGGGACGTCGTTCAATCTGATTCGCAAGATCAACCTGATTCATTTGACCACTCGCGGCCAGATGGCCGGCGTTCAAAGCGGTCTCATGATTTCAAAAGGCTACCAGACTTTCGATACGCAGACTTCCATCAGCGCGCGAAATCTGAGTTATCAGAATCGTTACATCCTCACTCCGTAAGTTGCGTGGGGAGAAATTAGGAGTGGAACAGAGACAGATGTACGGCAACAAGGAGCGACACGATGCGTAGGACGAAACTTGTTTCACGAGGATTCACTCTGATTGCAACCCTGATGCTGTTGTTGATTATGTCGGGAATTGCAATCGGTCTGCTCATGATGGTTAACACTGAAGGCAAAGTGGGTGGCCAGGATGTACAAAACAATCTGGCTTTCCACGCCGCTGAAGGTGGCATTGAACACATGACCTCGGACTTGGCGAACATGTTTCAGAACATCGAGTCGCCCTCGGTATCGCAAATCGAAGGGCTCAGCTCGGATGCGCCGGCCAGCAACAACATGATGAGTTATCCGCTCTACACCCTGACTCCGGCGACAACTCCAGGCGGAGCGCTGGCCACCAGTTGGGGACAAATCGCTAGTGGAACCTACCAGGGCCTGTACGCGGAGTTGCTCCCCGTCAGCCTGCAAGTAACCGCGAGCACCTCGCTCGCTGGACTCGGAACCGTCGGCGACGAAGTCAATATGTCACGCACCATCGAAGTGGCGTTGATCCCCGTGTTCCAGTTCGGCGTGTTTTCCGACAGCGACCTGGGTTTCTACGACAGTCCGACTCTCAACTTTGCCGGTCGTGTCCATACCAATGGCGATTTGTACTTGGGCGTCGCTGGCGGTTACACCCTCACCTTCCACGACCAGCTTTCAGCTTTTGGAAACGTCATCCGTGCAGTACTTCCCAACGGACTAAACGCGGTTGCCTTCAATGACACGGGAACGGTGTTGATCCCGCAGGCGACTGGCGGCTGTGATCTGCCTGCACAGCCAGCCTGCAAGGCAATCACGCAGACCGAAGGCAGCGTCGTCGGAGCGGGAGGCAACCCGCCCGCTTCGGCGCCGACCACAGGACCACCGTCGTGGCAAACAATTTCTCTGGGCTCGGCCTATTTTAACGGCTTTCTCATCGATGGCGATTACGGCAACACCGTATTGGGCACCGGCGCCACCAACCTTACCCTGCCTTTCGTCAATGGCACCACGGGAACCAATACAGGCCCGCAACCCTTTGAAATCGTTCGCCGGCCACCGCCTGGAGAAGTATCCACCAGCGCGCTCGGTGCATCGCGACTCTACAATGAAGCGGAAATTCGCGTGTTGCTCTCCGATACTCCCGCCGACCTTCCCGGCGGCGTAGGCGATCCCAACAATATTCGCCTGGCCAACATCATCGGAGGAGTTTATCCATACGGCATCGCGGCGTCGACTCCAGCTTTACCGGCCCTGGCCGACGGAGGCAGCTACAACACTTATTTTGCCGCTGGAACCACCGCATATCCCGACACCAGCACGTGGACCAGCGCGACTGCTCCAGTCGCCAACCCGACCTTGACTCCGGATTGGCCTTACGCCCCGGTGCAACCAATCGCGGCCGACATTACTTTCACCAATGACCAAGGCCCTCCAGCCGCACCGTTAACTACGGTGGTTGCGAACCCCTACGGCTTGACTAGCGTGCCTGCGTCCCTCGCACTTACGCCTTGCACCAATACCAATCCCCCGGTTTGTCCGGCTGCTCCCGTCCCTTACTACAACGCACCTTATCCGTATTTCACGCCGACGGCCTCTACCCTCACCAATACCTGGAACCTGATTGATGGCTACCTGCGCGTCGAATATCGCGACGTCAACGGCAACTATCACCCGGTCACCGCAGAGTGGTTGCAACTGGGATTCGCCCGCGGCCCGCTTCCTCCAGTGGCCGCTGGCAGCAACCCGATCAACCCGAATGCGATCCTGATTTTCCAGTACCCTGCGGATCGCAACGGAAACGGCGGCTGGCCTGATCAGACGGGTGCCGGCCCCACTGGCTGCGTAAAGACAGGCGGGGTGTGGAACTGCGTCAAAGCCAAACCGCCTGAGGTTACCCTCGACCAGACCACTCTCTATCCCTGGTACGGTGACAGCAAAGCCGCAGTGCAAAGCGTCAGCATGAACAACTGGTATCCCATCAACTTCTACGATCCGCGAGAAGGCGAACCGCGCGATACCCAGCAAAGCAACAACAGCTGCACGCCCAACGGCATCATGAACGCCGTGGAAATCGACGTAGGCAACCTCAAGCGATGGCTGTCGGGCGCCACTGGCGTCAGCGGCACGTTGGTCGACTACATCTCGCAGAACGGGTACATTCTCTATTTCTCTGATCGCAGAGGCATGTTGCCCAATCCCTGGGGCACGCAGGTAGATGCTGCGGGCACTAAGACCGGGGACTCCGGCTTGGAAGACGACATCAACAGCGCCTCTGCCGCGGGCAATCCGAGCGGCACGTTGGATCCCATTCCTGTGGGCAAAACGGTTTCACCCGAGGACGTAAACCTGAACTCACATCTGGACAACTTCGGAGCCGGCAACATCGGCTTAGGGTTTGGTTACGGCGTCGACAATGGCACTGGCAGCGCCTACAACATTGCTAACAGCGTCAACCGCCAAATTATCAATGCAGCGCCTGCTCCGGATACATACCTTATCGCCAACCGCTTGCCCGCCTGCATCATCGGCCAGAAGAACTGGGTCAGCGGCGCGCGCCACGTGTTGAAATTGGTCGACGGAACCCTGGGCAATCTGCCCCTTCGTCCCGATAACAGCAAAGGTGGATTCACCGTGGGCTCGGAAAATCCCGTCTACATTTACGGAGATTACAACACCAATGCCGCCGATCTTATCTGGAACACCCCGCCAGGAGCCGATGCGGTGGGCATGGCTGCGGCTGGCATCGTCGCCGACGCCGTTACCGTGCTGTCCAACGCCTGGATCGATCAGAACAGCTTTTACAACGTTTGGCCCACCAACCCCTACACCGGCGTGAACTCGGTTGGTTTCAACGTTCCTGCCCCCGCCCGTACCGCCGCGACGACTCATTATCGCGTCGCGGTGGCCAGCGGCAAGAACATGAACTTCCCCTTCCCGGCGTGGGAGAACAATAACGACTACGGCTTTGGCACCGATGGCGGCGTGCACAACTTCATTCGCTTCGTCGAGGACTGGAGCGGCTCAACCCTCAACTACGAAGGCTCCCTGGTAAGCCTGTACTACGCCACCTATGGAACTGGCGTATTCAAATGTTGTAATTACTCGGTGTACGTGCCGCCGGCGCGAAACTATATTTTCGATCCGGACTTCACCATACCGTCGCAACTGCCGCCGGGAACGCCGATGTTCCGCGACATCGACAACTTGAGCTACCGGCAAAGCTTCACCCCGCACACCGGCTGCTACTAAGCCAGCCGTAACTCAACGGCACCCCGATCCTGCTGCCCAGGATCGGGGCTCTTCACTTTGGCAACCGCATCGGATCTAGCCAGCGAGGAAAGACACGGCATCAGCTGTGGAATGGCATAGCTTCAGCCAAGCTGTCCAATCCGCACCAAGCTGCGGCCTGAGACGCTGAGCCCTGTAAAATATCCCAATCACGCTCCAGGAGGATTCACTTGCCGAAGATCACCGCTCTTTTCTGGGACGTCGGCGGCGTCCTGCTCAGCAACGCCTGGGACCACGACCAGCGCCGGCAAACTCTGAAAGAATTCGATCTCGACGAAGTCGAATTCGAGAGCCGTCACGAAATGCTGGTCTCTTCTTTCGAGCGCGGCAAGATCTCCCTGCAAAACTATCTCGAGCGCACCGTTTTCTATCGTCCCCGGTCTTTCACCGCTGGAGCTTTCACCCAGCAGATGTTCTCCCTGTCGACGCCGATTCCCGACTCGCTGCAACTGGGAAGAGAGTTGAACCGGTCCGGCAAATATCTGATGTCCACCATCAACAACGAATCGAAGGAGCTGAATCTGCACCGCATCCAGACTTTCGGCTTGCGCGAAATCTTCAGCCTATTCGTCAGCTCGTGTTTTGTCGGATTGCGTAAGCCCGAAGAAGGAATCTACCGCCTCGCCCTGGAGATCACGCAGCGGCCTCCCGAGGAGTGTTGCTTCATCGACGATCGCCCGCTGAATCTGGACAGCGCTGCGCGGCTGGGAATGCACGTAATCCAGATGAAGACAGCGGAACAGTTGCGCGCAGACCTGCAAAAGCTAGGCGTGGCGGGATGATCCGCCGCAGCAGCCCGTCGTAGAAGGGTGGCCCACCCATTTCCGCGTTCGGAAAGGGGGCTCGCTACGCCGCCACCTGCTGCGCGGCGGCTTTATCGGCAAATACCACTGCTTGATCCTGTCGAACCCGGCCGGCTGGAATCGACACGTCGCCCTTG
>Ga0209530_1001490_pt1 | contig 10409 bp, 14 predicted proteins | sample BlaSpr_A8_Ref_O1_FD_187987 | JGI IMG/M metagenome (GOLD analysis project Ga0209530, IMG submission 187987) | Forest soil microbial communities from Thunder Bay, Ontario, Canada - Black Spruce, Ontario site 2_A8_Ref_O1 (SPAdes) (version 2) | ecosystem: Environmental > Terrestrial > Soil > Boreal...
AGTCAGTCGCGGCTTTCCTCCAACCACACACATCATCTCCGTCCATGCCCCTTGTCGCCCGTGCCATGTGCTGTCTGATGACGGGTGATTTCAGCGAGGAGGACTTTAATCATGTTTTGAACGCTCAACTTGACTCCCTCGCTATCTCTCCTCAAGCTAAGCAAGGTATAATTCCCGCTCTTCTTGGCATCGCAAAGCTAGCCAAAGTGCAGTCGCGGGGGTATGTTCGCGCAGTACCCAGTCTCGGTATATGATTGTCAAGGGCTCGTTAATGTACTAGCACACCCACGTCGACGTCACTATTACCATCCAGCGCGACCAGTTCCGACCCCGTGGACACCACTAGTGGACCCTCATATCAGTTGCGCCAGCGATCCTTTTCTTCTAATTCCGGAAGCGGTCACACCATCTGGTACTTTGGAAGGTCTACTTCAAGCATCCTGATGCCGCCTACTATCCCCGAGGCCAAGACTGGACATCTTTATGTTCATCTCGACACGTCTAGGAACGTATCTTCGTATTGGATGGTCAGCGTGGCCAATCAATGGGAGCGCGTTTCATCGGGGGTGGAGTCCCCTCTCAATCATGATCGGGTCCTTGCTATCCGCGCAAACGGAGAACCAAGCTGGATTACTCGTGCATCGACCATCACCACAAAGACGAGGAAGGAGAAGGAGTTTCGAGAGAAATCGGTGCAAGGGTAATAGGCAGTGCTTTCGTTAGCTTGAAGGCCCATCACTGTTGGCAATCGATGTTTTGTTTTGACACACATTATCGAACTTGTTTTTCTCTCAATAAAAAAGTGCGTGGTCGTCGCTTGCAACTACAGTACAGTAATGTCATTATGATTGGCGCCGTGAACATGACAACAGTGTTCACCGAGGCAAGCTCTGGGAGGCCGAACGATTGGAACGTGGCACGGATGGTAACTGGAGAGGTGGATGAGTACGTGAATATTTTGCGAGATGGAAGTGGTGAGCGTGTCCCTCCCTTTTTCATTTTTTTCATTGTTCGATTTCCCCTTTTTTTCATGCGGACATGTTTGGCACGCCGTTTGCTCACATTTTACCCCTTGCAAATGGAAAGCTTTGCCTCCACATGTGAAATTTGAGTCACTTACAGTGGGATCCAATTCAATTCTGAATATCCGACCAATCAAATTCGGGATTTTCAGAACTGAATAGAGTACTACATTTCCGCCGTGTATACAGCTGTAAGCGAAGGCGTGCACCTGAGCTCTGAAGCGTATTCTGAAAGCACAGGACGTCACAAGGTGCAACCCTTCCATTGTGTTCTCGAAAGAGATGAGCCGGGTCCGGTCAGCTCGCGCGAACACCGGACAGGATGCAGTTGTTTCATTGTTTTTTTCCGTGTCCATGGTGCTGGTGTATTCTTATCCAATCATTTATCTTTCAACCGATGGGGCCGGACATATGAATAAAGAACTGATGCGTTGATGGTGCCCCTGACCGACCTATCTTTACATTTGACAAATTGGCACCATTCATTGTCCAGTTCCAAATATTCGTTAAACAATGATGGATGTCTAACTCACGCGACATGCTTGATCAAGGGGTGTCAATACGCTGACGGTTAACAATGTGGTACCCAAAGCCTCTCTATTCCAGGGATTAGACTGACTCATACTTGGATGGACCTTGCGTCAGTGTGAACTGTCATGCCCCAGTATATAACAGTGTCATTTTCTTCATGCCGAGATATCCTTCTCCCATCTGAGGTTATGGAAACGAACGTCGAGCTAGAACAAGTAGACAAGTCTTTCCTGTCCAGCGTTGAGCAGTCTCCGACCGCGCAGGTCGGGGTCACGAACTCTGACCATGATGAGAAAGTACGCGGTCTTCGGGTTTTCACAGTTGGTTCCTCTGACTAGCTCAAGCTATTGGATCCAATCTCTCCTGACCCAGAAGGATCCCCCAGTAATGACGTTAGTGCAGTGAGCAAATCGTCTCGTTGAATACTAAAAGAATGCTAACTTTTGCGTCAAGGCTTCGGCAGAGTCGACTCCAGAAGATCCCGAGGGTGCATTTCCCCCCAGCAAAGCCGTGTCCCAGCCGAGTAGCACGGCCGCAGTAGAGCCTAGTACAGATGTCCGCACGACGCCCAGAGGTACAGATATGCCGCTATCTCTGCCTCCGAAGTTGAACTGAAAGCTATTAAAAGACATACGCCGCAGCACTAGACGTCGTCGTGCACACATCTTGACCTATCTCGATGACTTGGACCACGACCTTACCATAGTTGAGTACAGAGCTGGATTCAACAACACAAATATCCAGGAGACCATGCAGCGCTTGATCGTCATGGAGAGGAAGATATTGAGGATTAATATGGCGATGAACAAATATCTTCTGGGCCAAGAGGATAGGTCATTAGGGAGGAATACCGCGATGACGAGAGTCGAAACAGCTAGCTTCGGTCTAATGCTTGTGATTTCCTTGTCTTTCGTTGCGATGGCAGTTCACGACTTCGGCAAGTAACGTCTTGAGTAACGTGGTCGCGATCTATACTGTAAAATAGGCAATACGCAGCGAATACACATTCGAATATTATGACGCACATACATACAACCTTTAATTCCTGGTCAAGACAAAGCTGGGAGGATTAGCACGAAAAAGAAAAAAGAAATCGCGCGATCAATGCTCGAAAGCGTGTGCGTGAAGTACGTGTGGCAGAGAAGGGCATTGTCGGATTAGGTAGAGAAGAAGGGGGAGAAGCAACAGCCGTCGATCACAGGTGGAGGTTTAATCCGAAAACGATTAGAGAAGGGGGAGGAAGAGACAACGCCAGGCGAAGGGAAATAGAGAAGTCAACCTGAAGCAGTAAGAGGGATGGGGCGGAAGTGGGATCGTAAGAACAGATCGCGGACGTGCAACCGGGTTCAAGGCGGACGCGTTGTGAGATGAGTTACACACGTCGAAGAGAGGGTGGGAAGATGAGTCGGCGGAGGTCGAGACGGAGGCGGGAGAGGCGTGGAAGAGTAGGTTCAGAGAGTTTACTCGACGTTGCCCCGAATAGATGGATCAACGCGAGAAACTAATCTGAAAGGAAAGAGGGTCAGTAACGTAGCGGCAAGGGATGAAGTTCGATTTTGAAGTAGTAAGAAGCACGAGAATACTCAAGTCGCTCAGGTGTCTTCGACGTTAGACAGGACCCGAGTACTTAGGAGATTCACGCCGGACGAATGGAAGAGAGAGAACGGGGGAATTCGACGCTGACATTGAACTGAAACGCGCGTCCTTATATACATTCGTACCGGTACCTAGGGGCAAGCGAGTGGAAAAGTATCGAAGTCGAAAGTTGTGAGGGGAAGACGACGAAATGGGGGAAAAGTAATCGAATTGTTCATAGTGGAAGTGTGGTGATCGGGCGAAGACACGAGGCAGGCGCGAGGCGCGGAACACGAGGCGTAAGTGGGAACGAGGGTTCAGGTAGTACGAGGACGAGGCCGAGTTAGCAGTGCCGGAGGTCGTAACGTCGCGCACTAAAAGTACAATAAAACTGTTAGAAAGGGTAAAGAAAATAAAAGAATATTGGGCGCGCCTGTGCCCGAGACAGAGAGTGCGACGTGGGATATCCGAACAGACTAAGAACGCGGCCACGCAGTTGGTCGGCCGAGGGTGGTGGTACAGGCGGTATGAAGGAACGTCGGGAAGGAAACTGGTGGAGTGTTAAAATGATGAAAAGGGTATCCTTGCGTCATCGGCGTCGCAGTTGGCGAAGTATCAAGCCGTGAATGGTAAGGTGGGGGGCGATCGAGGGACATCCAACGACGGTGGAGAGGGCGATTAATGAGCAGAGGACAAAGGGACGACGGAGTTGTGGTTTAAGAAAAAGAGAACATGAGGCGAATGGAACGAGGAGGCATGACTTCGAGATTTCGATGGGCCGAACGGTCCGAGAGACTGCCGCAACAAAGCACTAACAAAGCTTCCAGGAGTATTCCGACCTGGTGGGATGGCGGCAATGGCCGAACACACTTTCTTCTGTCCCATGTTCCAACTCGCCGTTTTGTCACTGTTCGTTTCACTACTCTCCAGTTCCGTGCTCTGCCGAAGCTTGCAGCTTGATGCTGTGAGCTTGAGCATTTGCATGACTTGATAGTGCCTCGCCGAAGCTCGCATTATGCAGCTTGAGCGTGTGCGCTCCTGGTGGTGTTGTTTCCCCTCATCTTCGAGCCGGCTCTCCTCCCTTTACTTGCCCGCTTGCCAGTGCTGTGCTCTGCCGAAGCTTGCAGCTTTATGCTGTGAGCTTGAGCACTTGCATGACTTGATAGGGCCTCGCCGAAGCTCGCACTATGCAGCTTGAGCGTGTGCGCTCCTGGTGGTGTTGTTTCCCCTCGTCTTTGAGCCAGCTTTCCTCCCTTTACTTGCCCGCTTGCCAGTGCCGTGCTCTGCCGAAGCTTGCAGCTGTATGCTGTGAGCTTGAGCATTTGCATGACTTGATAGTGCCTCGCCGAAGCTCGCACTATGCAGCTTGAGCGTGTGCGCTCCTGGTGGTGTTGTTACCCTCGTCTTTGAGCCAGCTTGTTTTGGCACACATTATCGAACCGTTTTTCTCACAATAAAATGGAACGTGGTCGTCGCTTGCAACTACAGTACAGTGATGCGATTATGATTGACGCCGTGAGCATGACAACAGTGTTCACTGAGGCAAGTTCTGGGAGGTCGAACCATTGGAACGTGGCACGGATGGTATAAGTGGAGAGAGTTGGATGAATATATTTTGCGAGATCGAGATGGTGAAACAATGAAACAATGACATTCTGTCCAGTGTTCATGCAAGCTGACTCGACTTTCGAAAACACAATGGAGGGGTTGCACTTCCTGTTACTTCCACTTTCAGAAGACGCTTCAGAGCTTAGGCCGCTACCATTTCTCCTCTCTCCTCTCCTCTCACCCCTCTCCCTCCTACTGTCACGCTGTTCGGATATTTTTTGTCATCCTTTCCTCACGGCACCCTTCACGAGCAACCCCGATGTGCCGCCTGGGTTGCCTCGGTAGGATGTGTTTGTTGCCCCCCCCGCTTCCCTCCTGGCTCTTACCCGATGTCTTCGATCTGTGACGTTTCAAGCTTCAAGCCGTTCGCACTCTTTCCGCATGATACCCTTCAAGCAACTCTGGCATGCCACCTTGGTCGCCTCGATGGGGGCGCTCGTGGTTCTCCTCTCACCTGGTGGCGCTCGTGAGCTGTCTGTCAACCGAAGGTATGACGCAATCGGTCGAAGGTTGTTGGGGAGTCTGTGACTGTGAGTAGTTGGCTCGAGCCCATGGATATTCAGGTGAGAGTTCGTCGTCGCACTTCAGACGGGCTATGCCCGAAAGATTTGTTTTGACACCGTGACTATAGTGGTAGTGCTGTTCTCGGCCAGGGGTGGTGGTTCACTTGAGCGCAAAGGGGACGACGGAGGACTTGACGGGGGAGGTACGCAGCATCGCTCCACAGCCAGCAGATCGTATTTTTCATATCAATCTCTTTTCAGTCGAGGAAGGTGTAGCGACTGTCACCTCGAGGACCTAGGGACTTTTTCCTCACCCGCTCACCCTCCCTGTCATTATTTCTCTGCAGAGGCAGACACATGCGTGACCGTGAACTGCCAATTGATAGCCTGCTGTACTCTAAACGATTTACCACAATTAACAGGTTTTTTTTAGTTAAACTGGTACTCAGAACCATAAAAATGTAGTGAAATTCCGCGAAACAAAATTTATTAAAGTAAAATATTAAAAGGGTCTCTGCATGCACGACATTTTACCCCTTCCCGGCCTGATCAAGCTTTGCCTATTCGTTGAAGATAACGAGTCAATGCCAGTGTACGCTGGGTGGGATCAAGCCGTGCTGCGATGCGACCTCCTGGGCGATTCAAAGCCCCCGTGCCGCGTCCAGTGATGTTGGGTGAAGCGACATTGCGCTCGAGGATGTCTTGGCCAGAATTTGACTTTTTGGGATTGGCCTGAGTTGTCGGGGCCTGAGCCGCATCAAGCCGAGCAATGCGACCTGCACGATTCAAAGCCCTTATGCCGCGTGCAGAGATGTTTGGTGAAGCGATGTCGCACTCAATGCTTTCCTGACCGAAATCATTGACTTTATCCTTAGGCCTTTCCGTTTCAACCTTGTCGCGTTCCTGCGTCCCAGGATGTTTGTCAGGGGCCTGAGTTTGGTCGCCCTTCGCACCGGATTCAGCCTCTGAGTGAAGAGCAACGTCTCGCCTAAGGTCGCGAATCTCCTCGCCAAGCTCTACGTCCTCGGGCTTCCTCCAGTGGGGTGGCCTCTTTTTTTGTGCTCGCTTGCCTGCGTTTGCAGTCATCCTGCGGATATTTTGAAAGGCTCGAGGGGGGGAGGGCAAGCGAACCGGGGATGGTCGCCTGTGCCTGGCGCGGACCATGCTGCACGCTCTGTGAATTATTTGGCACGAATAGATCACGGATGGACAGGTGGAGAGAACACATTGAGTCAGTTGGCGAACGAAAAAAAAGGAACAGCGAACTCACACTGACAGAAACACAAGAAATGAAAAGAATAGTCTTTGGATTCTTAATTCACAGACTCGGGGCAGGGAAACAACGAAAGCACACGACGGATCGAGACAGGGCGTGAAATGTATTCGAGAACTCGAAGGGAAATGATTGCAATGATGCGGGGTTAACAGTACGTTCGCCCAACCCAAGGTAACTGGAAGTAAATTAAGCTCGTGACCAGCCTGTATATGGGGATCGATATACCGCAGGTTTGTCTAGAAGTCGATGCTGAAGTCGATGGCTTTGCGTGACTTGACTATTACGATTGATCGCGACACGACGCGTTACGCGTCACGCGTTACGCGTCATCGCGTCATGACGCGACACTGACGCGACAAGATTTGAATTGTGTCCGATGGTCACGCGATTGGCAAATTCCCCGCCACCCAAGTTGTCACCTTGCCACACCTTCAGCCTCTCTCCGCTACTAATTCTCCTCGCCAACTCACCACTTTCCCTCCCAACTTACTGTGCACTGTCTTCACGCTGTTGGGGTCTTTTGTCACCCTTTCCTCACGGCACCCTTCACGAGCAGCCTGGACGCGCCGTCTGGGTTGCCTCGGTAGGATGTGTTCGTTGCCCCCCCCTTCCCTCTCACCCGATGTCCTCAACCTGCAACCCTTCAAGCATCAAGCAACAAGCCGTTCTCACTCTTTCCGCACGACACCCTTCACAACTAACTAGCGTGCCGCCCTGGTTGCCTCGGTGGGGGCGCTCGTGAACCGTCTGCCCTGTCCTGGACTTTTAGGAAGGTCTGCCTCACTTCTTTTTTTCGGCGCCATGGGTTTCTCTGTATCTTTCTAGGTGAGTATCAATCTTTGTTTATTTTTTTTCGATATGATCTATGCGGTCACCCTCTCCTCCAGATCAGACCCCGTTGTCCTCGCAACTGTCTAAGCTGGAAGTCATTGGAGTGCTTCTCCCGACCTCACCCTCCGTCGTCGCCCTCTGACGATCTTAAGCCGCCTCGAGTCGCAGTGGGGTGAGCCGCGTTTGGAAGCCGCGTTTGGCACCTGCGCGCGCGTTGCTGGGTCAAGTGTCGTCGTGGCCGGTCCTGCTACCTCCAGTAGGCAACCGTTAGTACTCGCCGTCTTATAGGCGGTCAATCCTGACTTTGCACCAGCGTGTCAGGTTGGGGAAAAGAGGAGCGCGTGGGCAGGGCGGGAGTAGCAAGCCTACTGTTGTCCGGTTCTGGAGCGATGCTCGAGGTGAGTGCCGTAGTCGTCCTTCAGTTCAAATTTCAGGTTTCCTAACATCTCTGTAGCTACCTTGGCCTTGCATTCCTCATCTACAGGCTGGAGGCCATGGAACAATGCTCCTATCCTCATCCTCCGCCGTCACCCTCTGAGGACCATTAGGCCACCCCCTCCTGCCGCATTCGCGGAGTTGCAGTGGGGTGAGTCGCGTTCGGAAGCCTTTGGCACCGGTGCACGGCGTCGCTGGGTCGTATTTCGGTCTCAGTGTGGTCGGTCCTGCTGCCCCTCTGCGAGCAACCGTTAGTACTCGCCGTCTAATAGGCGGTCAATCCTGATTTGGCACTGCGTGTCAGGTCGGGGAAGAGGAACACGCGGGCAGGGCGGGAGTGGCAAGCCTGTTGTTTGTCGAGTCCTGGCCTTGGAGCGATGCTCCGAAGGTCCTTCGTGAGTGTCTTCGTCGTTTCCTTTCAATTTTGAACCTATCTAACTTCTCTCTAGCACCTTGGACTTGCATACCTCATCTACAGACTGGAGGCCAAGCGGAATGCCCCTACCCTCTTCCCCTTCCGCTGCCGCCGCTGATCTCTGGTGACCATCAGGCCACTCCCTCCTACCGTTGTCGCGGAGTCGCAACTGCATCGGGGAACTTTGGCACCGGCGTGCTGGGTCAAGTGTCATCGTGGCCGGTCCTGCTGCACCTGCTGGGCAACGGTGAATGTTCTCTGTCTTAAGAAGCAGTCAATCCTAACTCAACATTAGCATTACTCAGTATGTCAGACTGGTGAAGGAGGCTGGGCAGGTCACTGTCCCTCTGGTCTAACGCTACGTGTGGACACTCCATGGTGTGTGAGTGTTGCTCTACCAATTCTAATTCTTACCAGCGCATCAGAAGGAAGTGAAATAGCACGAGTTAGCGCGGAATTCTGATACGTGAGTTACCACAGAGTCGCGTCTTGCCGATTGCTTTCGGGACTGATCTCGATACTTAAAGTTTAGATACTCATATGATTCGTGAATCTACTTCACACAAAGGGTTTTTTTTTTGTCTGCAGCGTTTCGAATTATGAATGGCAGAATGCGCCGTCGTAAGCGTTTGTGAAAGTGCGTCCTTACCTCTTCATCACATCTAATTATGAGTCGCTGTATACAATCCTCGGATCTTATATTTATACAAGGCGCAACACTAGTCCATGGGTTGTCTATGGTCCAGCTGCGAGGATCCCATCAAGACCCTGGAATGAGTAACCGTACCAATTGCACAATGCGGACATGCAGTCGTGACTCGGGGCGGCCGACATCATTTGGGGCGGCTGTCATGGTCGCGGGCGTCGCAATTTACCAGTCACAACGTACTCGCGTAATGCTAGCCCACAATAATACCAAGTTCCAATTGGCTCTGACCTCAAACTTAAAGAAGCAGGTAACAATTAATGACGATGCGATGTTGTGATACGTAGTCGCGACCCCAAAATCATAACACTAATACAGAAGCGGGAAACAATGGCAATGTGCCGTTGTGATACGTGCTCAAGGCGCGAAGCAGACTCCCTAGCTAGCCAGGAATACGTAACAAGCGTACATGAGTCATCTTTATTTGGTGTAGTAATCATTCTGTGATGTTGCAGAGCTTTGATGTTCAGCCACAATACCGCATTCTGATTTACAATTTGAATGTGATGCACTACTCACATTTGATCGTCCAGTCCGAATCATCCTTCACTTCGTGTTGGACTTGGCAGGTACAGTGTTTAAGGCACGTGCAAATTGTCAACGAGTTACCTTCCGTCTTCGGTTTCCCTTCGTTTTCTGACGAAACCAATCCGTAGGAGGGCCCGACACAACTACACGCAAGCCGTTCCCACCACGACCAGATATTCCTCTTCGCCCCCAACAGACCAGTTGCGACCTTTCAAGCAAACTCAATGTCGTAACGCATCCGACACTTAGCGCTGCACCACATACGGGCCGAGGGAGTTTCTTCTTTTCCGGAGGCGATGATTGAACTCACGCATAGACACGAACATTAACGCTACATAGGTTCTGTACTCTCAGGTGAATATATTCACTGACTGGCGGCCAGTCAGTTGTACTGTCGGTGCACAAGTTCTACGTGGAAAACCTTTTCGTCGAGATATTCCGAGCCTTTGGTTTTAATGTGTTGAGACATCGACATGCGATGTTCCAATGTTGTGTTGTCGGTTGAGATCTAAACGTCTCGAGTCTTGATGTCTTTAGTTGTTGACTCACGATGTCCCGATGTCGGATGTCAGGCTGAATATCTTCTTAGTGAGTTCTGAAGAGATATAGGTATTATATTGAGGATATACACTGCCATGCTATCAGGATAAATGACTCGAATTCATTGACAATGAATGGTCAAAGTCCATTGAAATTTTATAGGTAATGATATTGTAAATATATTCACAATGTATCTTGTGGAAAAAGCCTTTTTTTGTTATAGAGTATATTGTGAATAAGTTTGCAATATTTTATGCAGCAACATTTTAGACATTTTTGGAATACCTTTCTTATAAAATTAACATAAGAATCTATCTTACATTGGACAATGCCCACAGTGTGTGGAGGGGTTCCGTTCTATGCCGGTTATTCGGCATACTTCCCTCATAAACTTTGATGTGAATCGTGGGTCTCGATCACTGATGACCTTGGTAGGGAG
>Ga0209530_1001491_pt1 | contig 10399 bp, 10 predicted proteins | sample BlaSpr_A8_Ref_O1_FD_187987 | JGI IMG/M metagenome (GOLD analysis project Ga0209530, IMG submission 187987) | Forest soil microbial communities from Thunder Bay, Ontario, Canada - Black Spruce, Ontario site 2_A8_Ref_O1 (SPAdes) (version 2) | ecosystem: Environmental > Terrestrial > Soil > Boreal...
CGGGACGTGGCTCAGCCTGGTAGAGCACTCGCTTGGGGTGCGAGGGGTCGGCAGTTCAAATCTGCCCGTCCCGACCATTCTTCTCTGTAAAATAATGTAAAGCACCAGCCGATTCGGCCCCCACGGGTTTACCTTTTAGGGATAAACTGTAGGTTCCGAACGGAATTCTCTGACGTTCTTCAGGTGCGTTTTTTCCGTTCTCGCTGAACTTTTGTTACTCTAAAGCCAACCCGCTTTATCCGATCGCGCCGCAAGACCTGAAGTCATGTTTCATCGAATGAAATTTCAGGCTTCATTCTGATTAAGCCTGAATTATTAGGAGACGTATTTTTGAAGACTTTTTTGTCCCACGCTCTTTTTGTATTTGCTTTTAGTACGTTGCTGTCGCTCGCCTCGGCTGCGCAACAAACGTCGCCTGCCAATCCACCCGCGCCGCAGCAGCCTCAGACCGCGCAGGCCCAGCCAGCCGACCAGACCAAAGACGCCCAAGGTCAAAAGCAGACCTCCGATACGACCCAGAGCACCTCGAAGGATCGCCTCTTTTTCGCGCTGCCAAACTTTTTGACGCTGGAAAATGCGGGGCAGGTTCCGCCGCTCACCGTGGGGCAAAAATTCAAAGTAGTGGCCCGTGGCGCTTTCGACTACATCCAAATTCCCTGGTACGCCGCTCTGGCTGGCGTCAGCCAGGCTGAAAACAGCGAACCTGGCTACGGACAAGGCGCCGAGGGCTATGGAAAGCGTTTCGGAGCAGCCTTTGGCGATGGCACCATCGAGAACTTCATGACCGGCGCGATTCTTCCGTCCATACTGCGCCAAGATCCTCGTTTCTTTCAGGAGAGCAACGGAACATTCTGGCATCGCACCCGCTACGCCATAAGCCGCATCTTTATCACTCGCACCGATTCCGGCCACCGGCAATTTAATTTCTCTGAGATTTGTGGCAGCGGGGCCGCCGCTGCCATTTCCACGTACACTTACCATCCCAGCGCCGATCGCACTCTATCAAACACTGCCAGCGTTTGGGGAACACAGGTGGGATACGACACCGTGACTTACGTGGTAAAGGAATTCTGGCCCGATATTCGCCGCAAGGTGACCAAGAAAAAGCAACCGGCTCCCGGCAACTGATCGAGCCAGCCAACCTTCCTGAATTACAATCCTCGAAGTCTCGTCGCGCCAAAAGCGGAGGATTCGCATGTTTCAGCCCGACCTGCTGCACCACAAACGCATTCTCATCACCGGCGGCGGCACCGGTTTGGGCAAAGGCATGGCCCACCGTTTTCTCGAACTGGGTGCGACCGTCTACATTTGCGGACGCCGCGAGCAGGTTCTATCAGAAACAGAAGCCGAACTGAGCCGCGTGGCGCCGAATAAAATCCGATCTTTCCGTTGCGACATCCGTGATTTGCCACTCGTGGAAAAGATGATCGAGTCCATCTGGAAAGATGGCCCGCTCGATATTCTGGTCAACAATGCAGCGGGAAATTTCCTGGCCCGCACCGAAGAGCTGTCCCCGGGCGCATTTGAAGCTGTTCTCGGAATCGTGCTGATAGGGACGATCAATGCCACGATGGCTTGCGGACGCCGATGGTTGAAAGCGGTGCATCCCGGCGTGGTGTTGAACATTGCCGCAACCTACTCGTCGACCGGTTCCGCATATGTCGTGCCTTCGGCCATGGCCAAGGCAGGGGTTGTCGCTCTTACTCGCAGTCTGGCAGTGGAGTGGGGAGACCGCGGCATTCGTATGAACGCGATCGCGCCTGGTCCGATTCCAACCGAAGGAGCGTTCTCCCGCTTGCTGCCGCGGCCGGAGCTCGAAGAATTTGCCCGCGATCGAAATCCGCTGCGCCGCTTCGGGACCGTCGAGGAGTTGGCGAATCTGGCTGCATTCCTGGTGAGCGATGGTTCGGGCTACATCAACGGTGAAGTGGTTGTGATGGATGGCGGAGAGCAACTGCAAGGTGCGGGCGAGTTTACCGCGCTAGGCAGATTCCTGTCAGAGGAAGATTGGAAATCTATGAAGCCGCGCAAGGCACCGAAAAGCGGGGAGTAAAACGTTCTTCATCCATGCGGCGTCGGCATCACCAGCCACTTCAGCAGCATGTTCACCAGCGTGAGCACGATCCCACCTATGAACGCCGCTCCGAAACTTCTTATATGAAAGCCCGGAACAAATGCCGATGCAAGTTCCAGCATGATGGCATTGATCACGAACCAGAACAATCCTAATGTGAGTAGTGTGAGTGGGAAGGTGATGATCTTTAGAAACAACCCAAGCGTCGCATTGACCAGTCCGATGACGATGGCTGCGATGAGCGCGGCCGCCGCGCCATCCACATAAAACCCCGGCACTACCCGCGAGGTGATCCAGACCGCCAGCGCACTGACGAACCAGTGCAACAGCATTCGAAGCATAAGTCGACCCTCCCGACTGCAAACAGACTATAAAGCGCAAAGCCAAACCTAGCAACTCGCAAGCCGGCGTTACAAACGTGAACCGGCATAGACTTGAATCGTGGCCCACAAGACAAATGCGGCGCGCTTGCTCGATCAGCTTGCTATCCGTTATGAATTGCGGGAATACGAAATCGACCCCGAAGATCTCGCCGCAGAAACCGTAGCAGCCGAGATCGGATTACCTCCCGAGCAGGTTTTCAAGACGCTGGTGGCGCGTGGCGATCGCAACGGAATCTGTATGGCCGTGATTCCCGGCAATACCGAACTCGACCTCAAGGCTCTGGCCACGGCATCTGGAGACCGCAAGATTCAACTTGTTCCAGTCAAGGAGCTACAGGGTCTCACCGGCTATATTCGCGGTGGAGTCACTGCCCTGGCGGCTAAGAAGGATTATCTAGTCTACGTGGATGAGACGATCGAACTTTTCGACACGATTTCAATCTCCGCAGGGATTCGCGGAATGCAAATTTTGATTACATCGGATGACTACCTGCTGGCAACCAAGGCGAGACTCGCGCCGCTGGCCCAAAGCAAAAAGTAAATCGTGGAAACCGGCCCCTGCGAATCTGCGCGCGTCTAAGCCCCTTTAGAAACAGTCTGATAAGTGGGGCCGACCCCAGCCATCTGGTACGACCTAAAGTTATCTGCGGTGTCGCCGATAGTCACAGATAACGGTAGGTTGAAGGAGGGCACAAAATGGCAACTCCGATTTTAGGGGGAACCGCTTTCGACTTTGGCGCAGCCGCGCAAGCTCCGGCTGTGCAACCGCAGACCACAACCACAACTGCATCTGCTAGGCCGCCAACTAACGTTGAGCCTTCAGGCGACAGTGTACAGCTGTCCGAGGGAGCGCAAGTCCGGCTTCTCAGCTCTCAGGGAGACCCCGTCTCAGAGATCGTCATCAACACCGCTTTATCGACTCAAGCGGTGAATAGCTACTTGGGAGTGACGCAGGCCCAAACACCACCGGTGGCGACAAACAAATAAGTAGATTGAGTTTTAGGCAAGGGTCTTGGCGGGCGTCGAAAAGATGAGTCCGGACTTCGGGGGAGGACCGACCTCATTCGGCGCCCGCCAAGACTTTGTTCTCCAGCCTTTCAAAAACATCTTCCGCCCGGCGCAATGCTTCTTGTATGTTCGCACAAATATTTTCGCGTCCAATGACATCTTCGAACTCGGCCTGCCGGATAAGTTGGGCGGGCTGCTCACAGGCCCCACAAAGAATCAGCGTCCGATTCACGGCATGAAGTTCCCGCGCTACTTCTTCCAACGCATATAACCCGGTCGCATCAATCGCAGTCATGTTGCGCAGGCGCAGGATGACCACCGGTGGCAGTTCTTGGATTTTCTCCAGGATCACCGCGACTTTATCCGTCGCCCCAAACAAAAACGGCCCGTGTATGCGGAAGATGGTCGCGTAGTGCGGAATGTCTTTATCCTGCAGAATGTGAATCCGGCCATCTTCGACGTAGTCGTCGGTGACCCGAGAAATTGTAGTAGTATCTGCCACCCGGCCGATGAACAGCAACGCCGCTAGAATCATCCCCCCCTCGACCGCCACGGTGAGGTCGGCAAACACGGTGAGAGCGAACGTAACCAGCCAAATGCTGATGTCGGTCTTGGTCAGTTTCAACAGTTGGGGAATCTCGCGCCACTCGCCCATGTTGTAAGCCACGACCATCAAGATTCCCGCCAGAGCGGCCATTGGAATATAGCGAGTCAGCGGAGCGGCAAATAGCAGAATGCAAACCAGCGTTAGCGCGTGAATTATTCCCGCGACCGGCGTTTTTCCACCAGAACGTATATTGGTCGCAGTGCGTGCAATCGCGCCTGTGGCGGGGAGCCCGCCAAACATGGGTGAAACAATGTTGGCCACGCCCTGCGCCATCAGTTCGACGTTGGGATTGTGATGGTCATTACTCATGCGGTCCGCCACTACCGCAGACATCAGTGACTCAATCGCGCCCAGCATCGCAACCGTAAAGGCCGGCCCAAGCAGCCCGTAAATGAGATCAGAGCGGAAGTGCGGGATGGCCATGTGGGGCAGCCCGCTCGGAATTCCTCCAAAGCGCGTGCCAATGGTTTCCACCGGCAATTTGAAGACGACCACCGCAACCGTACTCGCCACCATGGCCACGATTGGCCCGGGGATACGATTCGATATGGCCCGGCAAACCAGCATGGTCACGATCGTGCCCACACCGAGAATTGTCGCGGTGTAAGAAAGCGTATGAAAGTTGGCTGCGATGGTTTCCATGCGCAGCCAAAACACGCCCGGAACCTTTTCGATCTGTAATCCGAACAGATCTTTGATTTGAGTGCTCGCGATCAGAACTGCGATTCCATTGGTGAAACCAGTCACCACCGGGCGCGGGATAAACTTGACCGCTGTGCCCATACCCGTTATTCCGAGAATGATGAGCAGTACGCCAGCCATCACCGTGCACATGAACAATCCATCCACGCCGTGCACTGCGATAATGCCCGCCACCACGACTACAAAGGCCCCGGTCGGACCGCCGATCTGCGTCTTCGATCCGCCCAAGGCTGAAACGAGGAATCCGGTCACGATCGCACAATAAATTCCGGACTGCGGAGTTAATCCCGACGCAATGGCAAACGCCATAGCCAGCGGCAGGGCAACTAATCCGACCGTCACTCCTGCAGTCAAGTCGTGCAGAAATTTGTTCGAGTTGTAGTCACGCAGGCAGAGAACGGAAGCAGGCAGCCAGCGATTTTCTAGCTTTGCCGCGAAAGAAGTTGTACCCAGGAAGCACGCTCCATCGATAGTTGATTATGACAGGCATGCGCTGCGCCCTCTAATGAATTGTGCTACACGGAGGTGCCATGACGATCCTATTCGGTGATTCGCCGTCGTCGCACGAGCGACCATTCACGTTGCGTCGCGTACGCACGTGCAGTGCTCAATGCACGCCTTCGGAACCACGCCCTGGAGCATGATCGGGCTTATGATTCCCCACAACCACCACATCCACGCGGCGATTGAGCGCGCGGCCGGCCGCCGTGCTGTTGCTCGCGATGGGATGGTATTCTCCGTAACCGCCTGCCGATAGCCGCTGCGGAGCAAAACTGTATTTGGTGATCAGCAGTCGAATCATTTCGGTCGCGCGCGCGGTTGAGAGTTCCCAGTTCGAAGTAAATTGAGTATTGTGGATGCGCAAGTTGTCGGTATGACCTTCGATGCGGAGACTGAATTGACGTTCTCCGAGCAAAGTGGCCATTCGACTGAAGGCCGGCTGAGAGCCGGATTTGACGCCGGCCGAACCGCTGTCGAAGAAGCCCGCCTCTCGCAAACTGATCACTAGACCTTCATGGCTGCCTTTCACTTCTACCTCGCCCCGGGCGATTTCTGGAGCCAGAGCTTGCTCCAATTCTCTTCGAAGCTCGGTCAAATCGCGGTTTTCGTCGGGAATAGCCGGCACCACGGCGACATTCTGCGGGATGGCAACCGGTTGGTCGACCGGAACCATATCCGACATGTCGGCGGTTGGGTACGCCCCGAGCTGCTGGAATGCAACCTGAATCGCGGTCGCAAGCTTGTTCACCTTCTTCTTGTCCACCTGCGCAGTCGAATACATCACTACGAAAAAGGCAAAGAGAAGGGTAATGAAGTCGGCGTACGATACCAGCCAACGATCATGGCCGGCCTGGGCGATATGTTTTTTTCGGCGTCTCATTTCGTCGCAACCGCTGGAGCTTTCTGCGCTAATTCAGGTTTGCTTTCGCCCAAGAATCCCGACAACTTGGTTTCAAGCATCCGGGGATTCATGCCTTCCAAAATCGAGACCACTCCTTCCAGCGTCATCTCGCGCAGCACCTGTTCTTCGCGGATACGAATTCGCAGCTTGCCGGCAGCGGGCAGCAGAAAGAGATTGGCGGCGCCAACGCCGTAAATCGTGGCTACAAATGCAACTGCAATACCCCTCCCGACCTCGTCGATCTTGTCCAGATGCTGCATGACCTGAATCAAACCGAGGACCGCGCCAATGATGCCGATCGTGGGCGAAAAACCGCCGGCTGATTCGAATACCTGAGGAATTTTGTCTTCGTAATCGGCCTGATTGTCGAGCTCAAGTTCCATGATGCTTCGCAGCGCCTGGGGCTCGGTGCCGTCCACCGCCAGCATGAGCGATTTCTTCAGGAAAGGCTCTTTAATGTTCTCCAGTTCTTCATCGAGAGAAACAATGCCTTCGCGCCGCGCCCGGTTGGCGTACTTGACCAGTTCCTGCACCATCCTCCCCGGATTATGATTGGGTTGAAAAAAAACCTGCGCCAGACGCCGAACCGCAGCAAGCACGATCGGAAGCGGGAACTGGAGCAGCACGGCTCCGCCCGTACCTCCGAAAACAATCATTGCGGCGGTGGGCTGCAGTACCTGGGAGAGATGGCCGCCTTCGAGCAGCAGTCCTCCCACGATACCGCCCAGACCAAGTACCACGCCGCCCCAACTGGCCTTGTCCACAGGCGTTTACCTCCCGCCTTCTAGCTTTGTCTGTGCCAGATCGCAATCCGACGGCGCGGCCATCGCCGGAATGTGATTCATAATCGGAGGTACAGCTTGCAAAACCGAACGACGGAATTCGACGATTCGGTTCAGGACCTCATCCGCTTTTTCTCTTACCAGGAGTTTCTCCCCATTTACCAGAGTGATCACGGTGTCGGGAGACTGTTCGACGAACTTCACCAGATCTGAGTTCACTATCAGCGGGCTGTTGTTGAGCCGAGTCAATTGAATCATTGCGACACCTGGGAGACACGTTACCGACTGCTGACGCGCCTCACCTTCTTTTGTGTTCTATCGGCCAAAAAGAAGAAACGGTCTTAGCTTCGCGAGGTTACCCCGAGGGTACAAAGGTGTGGGCACTGATGGGACCGTCCGACCTAAAGGACATGCGCGCCGCGCCGATGAGCTTATTGAGAGCAACCGGCTTTCAATCTCAAACAAAAAACAACCGAAACGAACTAAGAACCCAATAAGGAGCAACTCCAAATGGCACTTACAATTTTGAATAACATCGCGGCGATCGCAGCCGAGAACCAGCTGAACATCACAAGTAACAACCTCACTTCAACCCTGGAGCAGTTGTCTTCAGGCTCGCGCATCAATAGCGGCGCTGACGATCCAGCTGGTTTAGCAATCGCCAACGGCTTGGAAGCCAACATCGCGGCCCTGACGCAGTCATCAAGCAACGCAACCGACGGCGTTGGCGAACTGCAGGTCGCAGATGGAGCGCTTTCTCAGGTCACCACGCTGCTCGACCGCGCAGTCACGCTGGCCACTGAATCCGCTACCGGCACGGTTTCCAACTCGCAACGCACCGCGCTGGACTCCGAATATCAATCCATCAAGGCAGAAATCGACAGTATCGGTTCCACCACCAACTTCAACGGCGGCCAGGTATTCACCACGAATACTCTGAACGTCTTCTTGAGTGATGGCAGCACATCGGGCAGCAGCACCATCGGCGTTACCACAGGTGCATTGTCCTCAGCTGGCCTTAATTTGGGAGGAGCAGTTGCCGCTACCGGCACTCTGACCCAGAAAGCGGGCGCTGCCGCCACCGCAGCCACCGACACCTTTACCGGAGCAGCCTTCACAGAAGGGGCCGCTGCTACGGGTGCGCTAACCTACCTGAACGCGGACAATCCCGCTGCCAACGACACCGCGACAATCGCTGGCTCAACTTACACATTTGTAACCGCGCTCACGGGGGCTGCAAATCAGGTCCTGATTGGTGGCACCACCGCGCAATCGGTTTCAAACTTGGGAGCCGCAGTCAATGCAACGTCGGGCGGTGCTGGAGTTGCTTATGGTGCTGGCACGGTCGCCAATCCCAACGTATCCGCGTCAGTTGCGGGTGACGTGATCACCCTGACCGCAAACCTCAACGGAACCGCCGGAAACGCTTTCACCACTGCGAGTTCCACGACCGGGGTAACCGGCGCCGGCGCTTTGACCGGCGGCCTCGCTGGCGCGACCGTATCGGTCGGTAGCCAAACCTACACTTTTGTGACCGCGCTGAGCCATACCGAGACAGCGAATGAGGTAGTCGCTTCGAGCGAAGCAACCGGACTCACCAATCTGGTTTCTGCGATCAACGGTACAGGCGGCTCCGGATACAGCGCCAACACCGTTGCCAACAGCCAAGTCTCGGCGGGAGCATCCACCGGTACGACTGTTCTCTTTACAGCGGATACCGCTGGTACCAGCGGCAACTTTATCACTACGGCAGCTGCGGGCACAGTGACCGGCAGCTTTAGTTCGGGGGATTTCGCTGGAGGCGCCGCAGCCGGAACCGCTCCGACCGCCGTCGCTGGCGACAGCGTGACTGTAGGCACGCAAACCTACAACTTTGTCAGTTCGCTCGGCACTCCCACGGCCAATCAAGTCCAGGTTCTGGTGGCGCCAACTGAAGGTGGCAGTCTGCAGAATCTGGCGGATGCTGTCAACGGAGGCAGCGGTGCTGGCATTAACTATGTATACGGCAGCAGCGCAACCGCCAACACCTCGGCCACGGCAGTGACCGGGCAAACCCCGACTGGGCAGGACACGGTCGCGTTCACCGCAATCACCAAGGGCACAGCTGGCAACAGCATCGCCTTGGCGACAACCGGCTCGGGAGCCAATACGTTTGGGGCTTCGTTCTTGGCGAGCGGCACCAATGGATCAGTCAACGATCTGTTAACCCAATCCGACGCTCAAGCTGCGCTAACGCTGATTGACGGCGCCGTGGCATCGGTTGCCGCCTTACGCGGAGCGATTGGCTCGACCGTCAACCGCCTGCAAAGTGCGTCTAACGTCATCACCAACCAGACCCAGAACCTGACTTCGGCGGAGAACGACGTCACCGCCGCGGACATTCCGACTGCGGTCGCCAACCTCACCCAGTATTCAATTCTGGAACAGACCGGTATTTCCGCTCTGTCCCAGGCCAACCAACAGCAGCAGCTTGTTTTGAAATTGCTGCAATAAGTATGGCTACAGCAAATTTAAGGAGGCGGCCAACCGCCTCCTTAACTTGCCTTCGTGAAGAAACTTAATAAACGTCGCACTAAGACAGTTTCCGGGACGCTGAAAAGTGCCCAAAGCCATGGTACGTCCGGACGACCGTCAGGAATGTCAGACGCGACCAACAAGCCCGTTTCAGGAAGTGTCCAAAAGAAGAAAATTCGATCGTGAAAAATCTCCCATCAAGCCGCGAATTGCCTCAGGATGTTATCGAAGTGCATCGGATCCTAAGGGAAGTATCCGCCCAAGCGGCGCGGTATTAGCGATAAGGCATAAGGAGAAAAGCTCATGGGAATCAGCTTTAATGCTTCGAGTCTGTTGAATGGAAACGGTATCAATGTGCAAGCGGTTGTGTCCGAGATTCAGGCGGCTCAGAGTGGACAGTTAACCGCCTGGCAAACGGATCAGACCACGCTGCAAACCCAGGCAACGGCTCTGACCAGCATTAACAACGATTTGTCGAATCTAGGCACCGCCGTGAGCGGGCTGACAGGTGTAGACGGAGCGCTGACCGCCGTAACCGCTAGTTCGTCGGAGTCGGCGATCGTGAATGCCACCGCCCAGACCGGGGCAACGCCGGCCATCTACAGCGTGGTGGTGAGCAGTCTGGCAACCACGGGAACGCTCTATACGGACTCAATCGCAAACGCCAACACTTCGATTCTGCCCTCGGGCCAGTCCACTGGAGATCTCCAGCTGCAGATCGGGGGATCAAGCGGTACCACAGCAAACATCGCGATCACGGCGGGCAGCAATGACACTCTTACTACGCTTGCTGCCTCCATCAATTCGCTGAGTGCGACAAATAGTTGGGGAGTTACCGCCAGCGTGGTGACGGACGCGAGCGGCGCACGGCTAGCCATTTACAGCCAATCGACCGGTAGTACAGGGGCTCTGGCGGTTACCAATAAC
>Ga0209530_1001492_pt1 | contig 10393 bp, 13 predicted proteins | sample BlaSpr_A8_Ref_O1_FD_187987 | JGI IMG/M metagenome (GOLD analysis project Ga0209530, IMG submission 187987) | Forest soil microbial communities from Thunder Bay, Ontario, Canada - Black Spruce, Ontario site 2_A8_Ref_O1 (SPAdes) (version 2) | ecosystem: Environmental > Terrestrial > Soil > Boreal...
AGCCCAACACTTCGCGGCGTCCTTTATCTTTGAGCCGATGGGCTATGCCTTGGGCAATTTATTTTCGGACCTGGAGTCCTTCGATCCTCCCTCGACGCCGGCGATGGAAGTCCGCGTTGTGCCGATTCACAACTTGTATGTGAAGTCGATGTTGGCAGCCACTGTCCGCTCACCTTTCTCACAAAACCCAACCGGCCTGGTTCCGCAGTTTAACGGAACACCCTTGAGTGTTTCGGAGATTGGATTCACTCCGGGCAAGGACGCATCGTCGGTGCGCGCCTTTGACGACGTCGAGGGCCGCAAGGGATATTCCGGCCTGTACCAGTTCGGCGCCTCCTACAATCCCGGCAAGTTCATGTCGCCGACGACTGCGACACCGCGGTCCGGCAATTACCTGCTGTACTGGATGGCGAGCCAAGCTCTTTGGAGGGTGGACCCGAAAGAAGGAAAGGGTCTGGATGGGACTTTTGCGTACGACTGGAGTCCTCCGAGCGTCAACCGCAACAACACCTTGCTAACCGCAGGGCTGCGGTTCAACGAGCCGCTGCCCCTCAAGATTCACAACACCATGTCGCTTGGCTATGTGCGAAACAGTTTGAGCTCACAGTTTCTTCCGCCCGGCATGCCCGCGTTTAAGACAGAGCAGGGTGTTGAGTTCAACACTCTGCTAGACCCTTTACCAATGCTCTTACTGCAACCAGTGGTGCAGTACTACGCGAACGTGGGAGGAGGTACGCAGCGCGCCGTCGTCTTCGGATTCAGAACGAAGGTGGAGTTCTAGGGAGCAGAAAGGAGTTCGCTCATGGACATCGGCGGACTTGTAGCAGCATTACTTCCGGTATTTTTTGTTCTCGCATTGGGATATTTCGCTGGCAAGCGCTATGCCTTCGATGCGGATCAAGCCGCGGGCTTGAGCAAGCTTGCGGTTTCATTCGCATTGCCCGCGTCTCTATTTGTCGGCATGACCGATATACCTAGGAATTTGCTTCTGCAGCAAGGCCGTCTCGTTCTGGCGCTGATTCTGGCTCATGTCGGCCTTTTTTTCGTTGCTTGGGCCGCATTGGGATTCATACGAAGCGTGCGCGGAACACCGGCGATCCTCTACGCCCTTATGCTGTCCACATCCGCCACCCCGGTCTTTGGCTTAGCCGTTCTCCAGCCGATCCTGGGTCCTACTGCCGCGGGAGCCGTGGGACTGGTCGCCTTATCTATCAATCTGGTTGTGCCTGCAACCGTCGTTCTATTAGAGGTCGATGCGGCCAAGCATCGGGGGATCGCCAAGGATCGTTCGACGTCGAATCCTGTCCTGACTGGATTGGCCTCGGGTCTGAAATCACCGCTCCTTTGGGCGCCAATCGTTGGAATTGCTATCGTCATCGCCAAAGTACCTCTGCCGCGAGTGATAGCCGCATGTCTTCAGTTGATGGGTTCCACGACTTCCGGTGTTGCTGTCTTTGCTGTAGGTCTGGTACTGGCCGCTCACGCGTTTCGGTTTTCCCGCATTGTATTTCTCGGTACCCTCGGCCGTCTCACCGTACAAAATGTAGTCCTGCTGGTTCTCCTGCGTTTACTGCACGTCGACAGTCCATTCGCGCGTGAGACGCTAATATGCTGTAGCTTTCCCTTGGCCACCGTTGTTGTGCTCTTCGCCGCGCGATATAGGTCCTCTGAATCTGAAACGGCATCCATGCTCCTGTTTTCGACACTTTCATTAGCAGTTACGGTCCCAATCATCCTCTGGCTTACGCATCATTGGCCCGTATAGGGAGTTTCTCAAGGGTGGGCTAAATAGAATCATTCACTCTGGAGAACACACAGGGAGAATAACTTATGACAGTAGCAAAACGCGGAATCGAGTTGCTCCAGGACCCGTCACTAAACAAATCGACTGCATTACAGAAGCAGAAAAACAGGGGCTCGGCCTCGTTGGTCTTGTTCCGCACGTCAGTTGGCTCCGACCAGCGTTGTATGGCCGGCACTCCCGCTTCGGCAGTGGAAGGACACCTGCGCGACCCTGCACATGTGGACGCAAATCATTGGTAAGATTCGCCTCGCACTCACTCGGCTCATTAACCACTGGTGGAATGTGCCGTTACATGGCAACAGATCGAGGTGTCAGGTTCAGCCGACTCTCGAAGCGCCACGATGGTGTTCTTTGAGAACAAGCAGAACGACGAGAGGGGTTCTACAAGGTTACTGGGGAAGGAGACTCAAGTGCCGTCCCCTTCCCCAGACCCCTTCTCTTGCCAGAAGATGCAAAACCGCTTTTACGAAAGCGGAAGCTGGGTCCAAAAAAACTGTGCCACTCTAAGGGGTCACCCCAAGGGGTTCGGTCCAGCTTCGGTCCAATTCAAGAGGTTGATTGCACCGCGTGAGTCCGCGTAAGCGACACCAGGTGCGGTACTTGTGTGATTTTGCCTGCTTTCTTGCAAAGCAGGTGCTCTCCCAGCTGAGCTACACGCCCTCCGATTTAACAGGTTAAGACACTTTACATCAATGCTTTAGATGCTTCAAGTTGGGACGATTTGGGACCATGATCGGTCGCATTTATCCCAACTTTGCAGCGATCTCCTTCCTGAATTCCCGCGTGAAGTGACTGTATTTGCTCGTTGTCTTGAGCGACGAATGCCCAACCCAACGCTTGATCAAGTCACCGGCAACACCACCCTGTTGGAGAACGGAGACTCTCCCGTGCCGGAACGCATGAGTCGTTCCGACCGGGATTCCGATCTTCTTGCAGAGTGGCTTCAGAACAAGGCGATTCACATTCCCATTGACCAATGGCGTTCCGTTGCGGCTCTCGAAGACTCGACCCGATTTACGATCGCCGAGATATTCCTTAACGATCGCCATCGTGCCGGCGTCTACGTCGACTTCCCGGTGGCCAGCTTTAGTCTTCGTGGCCACTTCCTGATGAATGAAAGTGGACCGTCTGATGTAAACGATCAGCTCCGAGAAGTCCAGATCCTCAACGTGAAGGCCAGCTATTTCTCCAAATCGCATGCCTGTTGCAAATCGCAATGCGAATAGAGCTTTGTACTGGCCCTCAGCTGCCTCGATCAATTGTTCCGTCTCCTTGGGAGTGAAGTAGCGTTGCTCCGTTTCAGGAATTTCCGGCAGACGAACCGTCCATTCACGTGTCGGTTTCCCGATGATAAGTTTCAGGACCTTCCACATGTTGGCGATCTTCTTCGGACCTAACGTGCCCTGAAGCTTCAATCCTGAAATCCATTCCTGGACGGTGCCTTCGGATCTTGCGTCCATCGCCATTTGTCCGAAATACGGAATCAGGTGCTTCTTCAGGATGTAGTGGCTGGAGTTTTGAGAAGACGGCTTGTGCATGGGAAGAACATTCGCTTCCCACCACTCAGCTTGCTCGGAGAAAAGCTTCACTGGCGTGAGTGCTTTCTCGAGATAGGAATTATCGTTCACTCCCAGCTCGTGCAGCATCACCGACAGTTTTCGTTTCGCCTCCGGTTTCGTCATCTCATCACAACGGCCGATCGCTACCGACTTGCGGGCACGTGTCGTGCTACCCGCAACGTCAATATAATATCGGCCGTGCCACTGTATTGATTCAGTCTGAAATGGAGAGATGAGGTCTTCCGTTAGTGAAGGGTCCGCCCCAATGGGGCGGGGATTTTCAAGGCATCGGTAGAAAGAATCTGCCAGGTTGTGCCTCAGCATGGTTCGATCCCTCGAGAGCCCGCTTCCGTTTTACCTGGTGAAGTGATTGTAATCCGGTTCGAAGAATCTGCAAGCGAGATAGCTCGTCGCCGGAGTTGTCGCTGATGACGCGCCAATTCGAGTTTGCGATCACGCGCCGCATGAATCTCGGTCCCTCGTGCGGCGAGCATATCCTGTGGCGTTAAGTAACCGATAGCACTGTGGAGTCGCACGGTGTTGTAGTGATTTAGGTAAGCCCCCATCAGGCGCAAGGCATCTTCCCGGGTGAGTGGCGTACCTGGCCGAATACACTCCGACTTCAGCGATTTGTGCCAGCGTTCCAGTTTGCCGTTGGACTGCGGATAGCCGGGTGAGGTGCGCACATGGGTCATCCCCGCGATGCGAATGAACTCTTTAAAATCCCGGGCGATGAACTGCGGCCCGTTGTCTGAAATAACCCGCGGTCGGGCTTCCGGATATTTCTCCCGCGCTCGTTCCAAAATGATTTCGATCTCCGCTTCGGTCATCGATTCCCGCAAATCCCAATGCACGATCGAACGGCTGTACCCATCCAGAATGCTGCACAGGTAATAGAAAGTCCCACTCACATTGATATCAGAAACATCGAAGTGCCAGTGCTGGTACGGCTGCGGCGGGTGCTCCAAGCCTGTTCCTTTCCGGGAGGGCTGGCCCTTCCCTCCAGACAGCAACCCGGCCTGCCCCAGCACGCGCCAAACGCTCGAGGGACTCACCGCCACCACGTCGGCATCCGGCATCATAAATGTCAGTCGCCGATAACCTTCCCAGGGATGCTGGTGATGGAAAGCGATGACCGCTTGCTTCTCCCAGCGAGCCAGCCAGAAATCCCGGGGAATCCAACCGTTGTGTTCATTGACCCGACCGTAGCGCTCCCGCCAGTCATAGAACTTGCTGGCCCGCACTCCCAGCCAATCGATGCATCGTCCGACGCCGATCTCGGTCCGCTCCGACCAGCGCCGGACGAAATCTACGACCAGATCCCGCACGTCATGCGGCACCCAGACCTGGGTCAGAGTTCCCCAAGACTTTTTTTTAAGGCGATGTGCTCAGCCATCAATTCGGCTAACACCTCGTCCTTGGTCTGGATCTTCTTTTCCAGGAAATCGATGCGTTGTTGTTCGGCGGGAGGATGCAGGCGGCCCTTGCCCTGGAAGACAGCAGCGCCGTTCTCGAAGAACTCTTTCTGCCAGCGGTAGAATACCGTCGGCTGCAGCCCCAGTTCGTCACAGAGATCCGATACCGGCACCTTATCCAACAAGCGCCGTCTCAGGATGGAAACCTTCTCCTCCGACGTGTAATGCTTCCGTTCTTTTCGCATGCGTCCTCTCCGTTATTGTCATCTTAACGGAAGAACGCTCTTTCCAGTTCCAGCTGAGGCAACACAAAAGTGAGCTCCACTGCAGGCCTCCATGCCAAACAACTGCACCTGCAAATTCGCAGTGAAGGCCAACAGTTGGGTGCGAGAACATCGCTTGCGGATCACCGCCCTACCCGTTGAATCCAATCCAACCAAATGAAAGCACGTCTTACCTAAATCAATGCCTAGAACATGTAGTCTCATGGGAAGCCTCCTTGCTACCGCACTCTACAACTTCTGGAGATCTGCGGCGGACCATCCCATTAAGTGAAATCGGAACAAAAGCACTTCTACGATAACAAGTGCCATCTCAACCGGGGAAACCTTGGCGCACTTGGCCCAGTAAGAATTCACTACTGAGGTGAACTACTCGCTGCAGGAGAAACGTTGAGCTTGGCCAGCTCGCTAGCAAAAAGCGGGTTTTCAGGGAACTCTGCGACGAGATCGGTAAGCTGTGCGCGGGCCACTTCTGTCTTTTTCTCACGTAGGGCTGCCAGCGCCAACAAAATCTTTGCAAACGGTCGCAGATAGTGGCCATGCTCGGCGGCAATTTCGAGTTGCTTGATACCTGTCTTCTTATCGCCGTGAATGCCGGCAAAGCCGAGGAAAAACTTCTTTGTTCCAGGCAAACTCCCAATGAAATAATTCGCCATGCCCAAACCAAGGTACGCATCAGCAGCGTCCGGCGCGACCGCTAACAGCTTCTTGGCATACACATCCGCCTCACGGACTTTTTTTAGGCTGTCTAGCTGATGCTTGTCTATAAGGCTGGCGTAATTGGCCTGCATACCCAGGCTTAGGGTGATGGCAAAAAGTGCATTCGGATCGCCCGGGTCTGTCTTCAATCGAAGCTGCGCCAAGTCCTGCGCCTGTTGGTCCGCCGCGAAGAATGCCGCGCGCAGCTTCGGATCGGGTTTTAGAGGGATTTTGCCCAGGAAACGCTTGTCGTCCAGGAAAAAACCCGAGGTGAGGACGCCTTGTCGATAACACTCCTCAAACAGATAGCTCGCCGCTTCCGAGGCGCTCCCAAGAGGGTCTTCGGGGTGGGACTTCTGCCAGACCTCGAAGTGCGTGCGGGCTTCTTCAAACTTAAGTTCGTAAAGTAGGCGAAAGCCGGCGTCGAGTTCCGGAAGGTCCAAAGCACGAGTCGGAGCCTGCCTGGAACCGGCAAGGGCGGCCCGACCGCCAGAGACTCCTGCCAACAGGGCACTGCATAGCAGCGAACAAACAAGCAAACGGAGCAGCGACGACCGTTTGGCTTTACTCAAAGCGGCCGATCCGGTCCGTGACGGAATTTTCATTGAAAGCACCGTTCGAAGCTATCGGGGCAGCGACCAAGCGTTTCTTTGGCATCGCTCTCCAGGCTCTTGAACCCTTCGAAACAAGCTGAACAGGAAAGGCCGGTGAAGGCGATACATCGAACTGTGTATTTAAAATGTCCGCGTGCGCACGCGGGGAGTTCCACACGCAAGACTACTTACTGCGAGTCGACAACGAGGTCGAACTGATGAGGTGGATCGACGCGCGGTTTCCAACTTTCAACGAAGGTCGAGAGTAGGCGCCTCGCGAGGCGCGTGTAACGGTTCTTCTGCGGTTGGCGAGTCTTCCGGTTTCAGGCATTCGGTTGGAGGCGCGCTGACCTTCGGCACTGTGGCAACGGTTCCGAAAAACACCCTGCGAGCTTTTTCAAACGAATCTTCTGCCATAGGATTCACCTGCTTCATTCAAGTCTTCGACTTGTTCGATCAGCTTTCCCCCGGGGGGATAATGAAAGACGCGAAGACCGATACCTGTACAGTTTGGGACACATTTGCGGGGTAATCCGGTCAGTAGGATCGGATTTGGATGCGCAGCGATTCTAAGAGCGAGGTGTTTGCAATCGCTCCACGAATCGGTGGGATTGTGTGCCAAATGCGACATACATCGCGCGGCTGACGGTACAAACTGGCTCATCGGGTTTCTGAATCCGAAAATCTTCAGCTTGGACGAGTCTGTAATGTTTGGATACGGACTGCTGGGAACCATAGTGATTATCTGTCTAATCGTTTGGCTCCTTCGTTCCTTGTAGGAGCGAAATCACATTGGATGGTTGCTTCACGGCGTCCCTCGAGCCACTAGACATCCACTCGGCACCGGCGTAGATTTCACCCTCCTTGAGGTTCCGAGACTCTCCGAGCGAGGTAAAAATGATAGCCGAAGTGAAACAGAAGTACCGCGGAGTACTTTGCCGTCACTGCTGTCAAGCCATTCCGCTCTCGCCATCGGCGGAACGTAGGGGAAGCCAATTCGAAGCTCAGGCGCCTGGTGGCGCTGACCAGTTTACCGCGCGCTCGTTTACCCTACGCTGTCGAGCGTGCGATGGCGAGGGCCTTTACACGCCCGTAGACGTGATTGACTGCGACGGATCTCCGAGGATGAGAGGATCGTATGCGAGCAAACGCCTATCCAGAGTTTCGAAGAACGTACCCGGCGAATCCGGCGAGCGTGATTCCTTACACAGCTCTCATGCGTAATTGAAGGAGTGAAGGGGCGGAACATCCCGTCCCTCACTTTCGCGCCACATCAATCAGCCATGGCCTTGTAGTGCTGTCTTGCTCTTGCTAATGCGAACCCAGGCTCGGCGCTTAGCTGTTTTTCCGCGCTGACCCAGTCCTCGACGTCCTTCCCAGGCTCACTGCCGCGCTGCGTGTACAGCTGGTATGCTCGGTGAGCGATATCTTCTTTGGAAAGCTCTTTGCGTTCGATCATGGCAACCTCCTTGGTTGTCGGCACGAGCGCAACACTCGTCCCTCCGCATGTGTTCTGCGGACTACTTGCCGTTTGTTGCGACGCTGACTTTGATCTGCTTCGGCTTTGACTCTTCACGCTTGGCCATATGCAGCGTCAAGATCCCATTGCGATAGTCGGCGCGAATGTTTTCCGAGTTGACTGTGCTCGGCAGCGAAAAACTTCGCATGAATGAACCATATGCGCGTTCAATGCGGAGGAAGTTGTCTTCGTTGACGCCCGTCTCGAATTTGCGTTCTCCACGGATGGTCAAAGTGTTGTTTGAAATGCGGACGTCGATGTCTTTCTCTTGAAAATCCGGCAGTTCGGCCTTTACGACCAATTCATTCTCAGTTTCGTAAATGTCCACAGCCGGCGCCCAGCTTGCTAGATCAGCATGAGCGGAGCGGTCACGAATAAAACTGTCGTCGAATAGCCGATTGACCTCGTTCTGTAGCGTAAGACCGCGAAATTGGTCCCTGTGCGTGATAGTGTTAGTCATGAATCTCCTTATAGGTCTTGCTGTTTGGTGTGGCCGAGGGTGATTCAGGTAGCTTCCGCGTGTTCAGGTGAACTGAAAAATCCCAGGTCTTCGATGCACACACGCAATGAGGCACGCGAGTGGCCACGCTACCCACTTAATTAATGGCTTAGAATCACCTGCCTAGAATGGCATACACTGTTCACTGAGGTAATTTCTTCGCCTCACCGGCGTATAGGGAGTACCCGGATAGAATCGTCAGTCGCCAGCACTCGCGTAAAACTTTAGGGCTGGCGGAATATGCGCAACTCATCGTGCTCCCGAAGACGCTCTTCATGGCGAGTTGCGCGATGGTTATCTTTTGGGGCCATCGCGGCGCAGTATGATCACTTCAGATATATGCCTGAAGCTCCGCGGGTGGGAGATTGCCGATGAAGGCAGTGGTGCTGCATGAGTATGGCGGTCCCGAGAAGCTGAAATTTGAAGACAACGTTCCAGAGCCGCAGGTCGGCGGAGGTACCGTACTGATCGCGGCAGCCGCTACGAGCGTCAATCCGATCGACTGGAAAGTGCGGTCAGGGGCGCGGCAGAAAGATGTTCCGTTGTCGTTTCCCGCAATTCTGGGCCGCGATGTAAGTGGGGTCGTCCGGGAGGTGGGCCTAAATGTAAAGCACTTCAAGGCCGGCGACCGCGTTCTTGCACTATCCCACGCGACCTATGCCGAGTTTGTGGCAGTGGACGATTCGGGCGTAACTCATCTGCCGGACGGCGTGGACCTGGCGGACGCGGCCGCGATCCCACTGATTTCCCTGACCGGAGACCAGCTCGTGCGCATTGCGACGAACGTGAAAAAGGGACAAGTCGTTCTGATAACGGGAGCCCTGGGCAGTGTTGGGCGCGCGGCAGTGCATTCGGCGAAGAAGATAGGCGCGCAGGTGATTGCAGGCGTCCGCGCGAAAGAACTGAATGACGCCCGCTCGCTCGGTGTCTTCGACGTGCTCGCGATTGATGACGATAAAGCGATTGAGAGATTTCGCCTGGTGGATGCGATTGCGGACACGGTTGGCGGCGAGGTTGCTGCGAAGCTGATCGCGAAGGTAAAGCAGAGCGGGTCCTTTGGCTACACCTCTGTGTTGCCGGAAAGCGCGGCGGCTCAAAATCCGACCGTAAAGATTACGCGTGTGGCTGCGCGGCCTGATCCATCCAAAGTGCGTGAGTTTGCAGATGACGTGCGCGATGGCAAGTTCGTCCTGCCTATTGGTTGCCGAATGCCCTTGCGTGATGCGGCACAAGCACATGTACTAGGAGAGAAAGGCGGGACTGGGAAGATACTTCTGCTGGCGCCGGATTCACAAAACTGAGTGCTTCACGGCGACCTCGGTGGACGAATTGCGAGCTAACTCGAAGTAATCCACATGGCTGAGAAACGCTGCGGGTTCAGAGGGTCGGCGCAACACTTGCGCGCAGTTTACTCGCGGGAGTCTGAAATCCCAGGGTCTTTCTTGGACGTTGATGCAAGCGCAGCGCGACCTGGTCGAGCTGCGCTTGAGAGTAGCCAGACTGGTCAGTTCCTCGCGGGAAGTATTGCCGTAAAAGCGGGTTGGTGTTTTCGTTCGTGCCACGCTGCCAGGGACTTTGCGGATCGCAGAAGTAGACCTGCACATCGGTAGCTACCGTAAAGTCCTTGTGTTTGGCCATCTCCAGTCCGCGATCCCACGTCAGCGAGCGCCGCAGAGTAGCGGGGAGTTTACGAATATGCCGACTCAATGCCGTAACCACCGCTGCTGTATCCTTGCTGGGCACTTTGATCAGCATGGCAAAGCGTGAATGACGTTGCACTAAAGTCACGATGTGACTGTTCCGTGAGCCGCTTAGCAGATCGCCCTCCCAATGACCAGGGACAGCGCGGTCCTCGACTTCAGCGGGTCTTTCCCTAATCGAGATGGCATCTGTGATTTGACCGCGTGAGTCTTTGAAGATACGAGAGTGCTGCGAGCGGCGCATGCGCCGCTTGGTTCGCAGGTGATCCATCAGCTCTTTTTTCAGCACTCCACGCGCTTGAATGAACAAGCTGCGGTAAATCG
>Ga0209530_1001493_pt1 | contig 10390 bp, 6 predicted proteins | sample BlaSpr_A8_Ref_O1_FD_187987 | JGI IMG/M metagenome (GOLD analysis project Ga0209530, IMG submission 187987) | Forest soil microbial communities from Thunder Bay, Ontario, Canada - Black Spruce, Ontario site 2_A8_Ref_O1 (SPAdes) (version 2) | ecosystem: Environmental > Terrestrial > Soil > Boreal...
GGCTCAAGGCCGCCTGACTTCTCCGGAACAGTTCGGCAACGTCATTGTGCGCGAAGCACCGAATGGGGGGACCGTTCGAGTCCGAGATGTGGCCCGAGTCGAGCTGGGCACGCAGGACTACAGCCTGATCGGTCGCCTGAATGGCAAGCCCAGCGCCATCATCGCCGTCTATCAGTTGCCCGGAACCAATGCTGTGCAAACGGTTGAGGGCGTCCGGAAGCTCATGGCGCAGATGAAGCAACGCTTCCCGCAGGACATCGACTACACCGTTTCGCTCGACCAGACACTCCCAGTCACAGAAGGCATGAAGGAAATCCTCGAGACCCTCGTGATTGCGATTGTGCTGGTCATTTTCGTGGTCTATCTCTTTTTACAAGATTGGCGCGCCACCCTGATCCCCATGTTGGCCGTGCCTGTTTCGTTGATCGGCACTTTTGTCGTTTTCCCGCTGTTCGGCTTCTCAATCAACACGCTTTCGATGTTCGGGTTGGTGCTCGCTATTGGCTTGGTGGTCGATGACGCCATCGTGGTTGTCGAGGGGGTGCAGCACCACATCGAGGAAGGACTGAGCCCGAAAGATGCTGCCATCAAGGCCATGTCAGAACTTTCCGGGCCGGTCGTGGGCATTGCTCTCGTGTTGGCCTCAGTGTTTGTGCCAACCGCTTTCATTCCTGGCATCACCGGGCGGTTGTATCAGCAATTTGCCGTCACCATCGCCATCTCGGTGATGCTGTCGGCGTTTAATGCTCTCACGTTGAGCCCCGCACTTTCGGCACTGCTGCTCAAACCCAAGAAGCAGACTCGCGGACCGCTCGGAAAATTCTTTGGCTGGTTCAACACGTATTGGGAGCGCTCTACCGACAGCTTTGTCCGTCTTTCGGGTGACCTGATTCGCAAGGCCGCTGTAGTGATGGTGTTGCTTGTAGTCGCCGGCTTGGGGGCGTGGTTCTTCAGCAAACATCTGCCCACCAGCTTCCTGCCCGACGAAGATCAGGGCTACTTCTATATCAATATGCAACTCCCAAATTCAGCATCGATGGAGCGGACAGGCGAAGCTGCGAAACACGTGGAGGAAGTTCTCGCAAAGACGCCGGGAGTTCAGTACACCACCAGCGTCGTCGGTTTCAGCTTGCTCAGCTACGTCCGGACTTCGTATAACGCATTCTTTTTTGTAACCCTGAATCCCTGGGAGGATCGCAAAACCCGGGCCGAACAATATCAGGCCATCAAGGCGCATTTGAATCAGGAACTCAGGCAGTTTCCAGAAGGTACAGTTTTCGGTTTCTCGCCACCCGCGATCCCCGGGGTCGGTACCGCCGGCGGCGTGACGTTTGCCTTGGAGGACCGCGCCGGCAAGGATGTCAACTTTCTCGCGGATAACCTGAACAAGTTCATGGCGGTCGCTCGCAAGCGCCCCGAGATTGGCCTGATCTCCACCACGTTTATCCCGAGCGTCCCGCAAAAGTTCATCAATGTCGACAGGGACAAGGTGCTGAAGCAGGACGTGAATTTGACGGATGTCTACAACACCATTCAAGCGTACATGGGCGGCTTATTCGTTAACTACTACAACGATTTCGGCCGTACCTGGCAGGTCTATGTGGAGGCCGAGGCGCCTTACCGCTCCACGACCGACGATCTCGGGCAATTCTATGTCCGCAACGGCCAAGGCCAGACGATGCCTCTTACCGCTCTGGCAAACTTTGAGACCCGTTACGGCCCTGAGTTCACCATGCGCTACAACGAGTACCGGTCGGCACAGATCAATGTCAGCGCGGCGCCCGGTTACAGCTCCGATCAGGCATCGGCGGCCCTGGAAGATGTTTTCAACCAGACCATGCCCCGTGAAATGGGCTTCGACTACATCGGCATGTCGTACCAGGAGCAAAGGGCGCGCCAGGGAGTGCCGTCTTCAGTCATCTTCGGATTTTCGCTGCTGTTCGTTTTCCTGATTCTGGCGGCTCTCTACGAAAGCTGGACAGTGCCTTTCAGCGTGCTGCTCAGCACACCAGTCGCAGTCTTCGGCGCTCTCGCTGCGCTCTGGCTGCGTCGCGTCATAGTCGGCCTTTACCTGCCGCAGTACATGGTTCAAATCGAGAACGATGTCTACGCCCAGATCGGACTGGTAATGCTCATCGGCCTGGCTGCGAAAAACTCAATTCTGATCGTCGCGTTTGCAAAGGAAGACTATGAAAAACGCGGCATGTCCCTTGTGGATGCCGCACTCTCCGCGGCGAGGCTTCGCTTCCGGCCCCTCATGATGACCGCGCTCGCCTTTATTCTCGGCTGCGTGCCGCTCTGGACAGCGTCCGGAGCAGGCTCCGTAGCACGCCAAATCATGGGCACGGCGGTAATCGGAGGAATGATTGCCGAGACCTTTATTGGTAGATTCTTTGTTCCCGCGATCTTCTACGGAGTTGAGAAGGTCTCAGGCGCTGAGCAACGGAGAGCATTGCCACTTACGACCGTAGAAGCGCCCAGTCAGGGGGACTAAGTTATGAAGAAAACGGCACTATTAGCGACTCTAGCCGTGCTGGTTCTGGAAGCCGGCTGCATGATGGGGCCGAAATACAAGCGGCCGATTGCGGATGTCCCGCAGGAATACCGTGCACCCGCTCCGCAGCAGGCCGCGCAAGCCTCGTCGCTGGGCAACGAGCAATGGTGGCAGGTGTATCAGGATCCGGTGCTCACGCAACTGATCCACACTGCCATTGCGCAAAATTATGACGTGCGCATTGCCGCCGCCCGCGTGCTCGAGGCACAGGCGCAAGTTGGCATTACCCGCGCTAATCAGCTCCCCTCCGCAAACGTCGGGTCCGATATTTTCAGCCAGCAAAACGCCAAAGTTACGAACCTCTTTCCCGCTTACCAGGTCAATGGAGGCGAACTGAACCTGTCGGTGATCTGGAATCTGGACTTCTGGGGAAAATACCGCCGACAAACCGAGGCGGCTCGCGCCCAATTGCTTGCCACCGAATGGGGTCAACGGGCCGTAATCTCCTCGCTGGTTGCTAACGTGGCCACCGCTTATTTCCAGCTTCGTGCGCTCGACAGCGAGCTTGAAATCTCGCAGCGCACCCTGGGGTCGCGGCAGCAATCCCTGCAGTTGACTCAGACGCTGGAGAGCCATGGCGGAGCTTCCGGGCTAGACGTGAGCCAAGCGCAGCAACTCGTCTACACTGCCTCGGAAACGATTCCTGATCTCGAGCGGCAGATTCAACAGCAGGAGAACGTGCTTAGCGTTCTGCTCGGTGAAAATCCACAATCCATTCCTCGCGGACGCGCGCTTACCGAACAGCCCGTCCCCCAGAACGTTCCGGCCGGCCTTCCATCGGAATTAGTGGAGCGCCGGCCGGACGTCCGCCAAGTAGAGGAGAACATGGTCGCCGCCAACGCACAAATTGGCGTTGCAAAAGCCGCATTCTTCCCCAGCCTGTCCCTCACAGGACTGGGCGGGCTGGAAAGCAACGCCTTGCACAGCTTCATCACGCAGCCCTCGGAAGTCTGGTACGGGGCCCTCAGCGTGAGTCAGCCCGTCTTCCAGGGTGGAGCGCTCCGCTCGCAACTCAGGCTCGCCCGGGCAAACTGGCAGGAAGCCACGCTCTCTTACCAGCAAACTGTCCAGAACGCTCTTGAACAGGTATCCAATTCACTCGTCGCTTCTCAGAAAGACCGTGAGTACCGCGAGCAGCAGGAACTGCTCACGCAGGCAGCGCAGCACACCGATCAACTCTCCGAGGTGCTTTATAAGAACGGTGGCGCGAGTTACCTCCAGGTGTTGACCAGCGAGACAAATTACTTCTCGGCGGAACTCAACTTGGTGGAGGCCCAGCTTAACGAGCGCTTAGCGCTCGTGCAGCTGTATCAATCGCTCGGGGGCGGGTGGCAACAATAGCGAGCCGTCCTATGAAACGGATAGCGCTTCTTTCGATCCTCTTCGCGGCGCTCATCGAATTTGCAATCGAGCGCGCAAGGTTCGACTTGTGGATCATGGCGGTTGCGATAGTGCCCACATTGTGGAGTATCGCGGGACGGACGCTGCGCTCTCGTGTGGACTCGCAGAAGCACGACCACAATGACTCCCCTTCCAGGAGGTAGTTTGTAGATTTCGATGAAATCCATGAGCACGACATCATGGTTAACGCTTCGAGCGCGGAGCGCGGTCACATCGCACGGGTGTCGGGAGGGGGAATCTATTCCGCCGTTCTCAAGGGCATCGTGAAAATAGCACTGGTCATGCTAAAGCGCAATATTGACGAGGGTTTATTGACGAGGGTTTACGCGGTATCTTCGTGCGTTCGAGGTTCGAGGAAAAGTAACTTTGGACGATTTCCGCGATTGGGGGCGATTTTGGCACATGTTTTACTAGGAAATCCTAGACCAACACTGACTCGTAATCGGTGGGCTCCGCTTGTACCACACGGCAAGTATGCAAAATGAGACGCGAATACGAGACGGGTCACGATCGAATCGTCGTGACCCTGACGACGAAGTTCGCCGAGTGGCGGATTTCATCGTGTCTTGAACAATTACGACGAGCGGGCGCAGGCGGGCTGGTGTTGGTACGGAACAATCGCGACTACGGACATCGGATGAGGGTCTCAGAAGATTGCTTGGCTGCTTCCGAAGAGTGCGGAAAGGAAAGCGTTTATGCAACCAAAGGTGATGACTCTGTCACTTGGGTCGGCAAGGTGAAGTGAAATGTTGCACCTCGTGCATGGGTAGCGGTCGCCCATAACCTCCCCCCATGCGACTCCACAATGGAACAGCTGATGGCCAATCCCATACCGCTGCCCTGCGGCTTGGTGGTAAAAAACGCAGAAAACATCTGATCCATCTTCTCCATTGGCAGCCCCACGCCCGTGTCACTGACCGAGAACTGGAGTTGACCGTCCCGCAGTTCTGACTTCACCGTAAGCTCTCCGCCTGAGTCCTTCATGGCTTCGATGGCGTTGAGCATCAGATTCATGAAGACCTGCTGCAGCTGCACGCGATCCACCATGATTTTGGGCAGGTCGGCGGCGAGTTCCCTGCGCATGGCCACCGAGTATCGATTGGCCTCACCTTTCAGCAGCGTGAGCATTTCCTCGATAATTCCGTTCACGTCTACCAACTCGCGTTGTGGAGGAGACTTCTTGTAAAGGGATCGTATACGGTCGATGATCTCCGCCGCACGATTCCCATACTTATCGATTCTGGCTGCTGCTGCACGGGCCCGATCAAGATTAGGCGGATCGTGTGCCAGCCATTCAAGGCAGCTGTTGGCGCTGGTGATGGCGGCAGCGATGGGCTGCTTGATTTCGTGTGCCAGCGACGCGGCCATTTCCCCCAACGTGCTCACACGACTGATGTGCGCCAGCTCGGCCTCCAGTTGTCGCAACCTTTCACGCTCTTGCTCGGCCCGTTTTTGTTCGCTCAAATCGAGCACGAAAGCGACCCCTTCGTTCCTACTTCCTTCGAAGAGTGCGCCGGCGAGCAGCACCGGCACGCGGCTACCATTTTTTCGGAAGTACTCCTTCTCGAAAGGTTGAAAGATCCCGGTCGCCTTTAAATCAGCTACTGCCCGTTCGTCGCGGTCGCGCCATTCGGCGGGCGTCAGGTCTGTCCAGCTCACACGACCGGAGGCGAGATCTTCGTGGCCATATTGCACCATGTGGAGAAATGCTTCATTGGCCCCGATGATCGCACCGTCGAGAGTCCACATGACAACCCCCACAACATTGGCCTCGACCAGGCGGCGAATCCTCGCGTCGCGATCTTCGAGATCGCGATAGAGGCGCGTATTCTCGAGTGAGATTGCCGCTTGCGATGCGAGCACCTTCAACACCGTGACGCGGTCGGCAGTGAAAACCTGCGGCGCCAGATTGTTCTCAAGGTAGAGAATACCGATGAGTTTGCCCTGGTTAATCAATGGCAAACAAAGAATGGAGCGGGCTCGACGCTGAACGATGTAGGGATCGGCCGAAAAAGGATTCTGACACAATGCGTCTTCGAGAATCACGGTGTCTTGTGTGCGCATTGCACATCGAACCAGCGAATCCGGCAGCGCCGCTGCAGTGTGGGTGCCGTCTCGCCGATGCACGATTACGTCCTCTCCACTCGTGGTCGCTTCCGCCTCTATCTGCAGCGCATCAACTCGCGGAACATCAAGACACCGCGCTCGGCGCCAGCGTGCTCGATCGCCGCGCGCATGAGCCTATCAATCAATTTCTCGAGATCCATCTCACCCGAGACTGCCTGCGAGACTTTGATCACCGTCGCTAGATCCAGATGTTCGACGGGTGCGGCGATCATGCTCGTGGATCTAGCGACCAGCTTGTCCTGTCTGAGCTGCGGATATTGCTCATCGAGTTGGCGCACTTTGCCTTCGGCACCCCACCGGAGATAACCGTACCGCGCGTCTTTCAAATAGCTAGTTGCTATTTTGTCGAAACCTCGTCCCGCGTAGAACCATGCGGCGAGTTCGTTGGCGAGCGCCTCATTGTTGATAAAGCCATTTGCATGCGCTGAGCGAATGGCCTGTTCATAAAGCGCCTCGGCGTCGAGTGTGCGCCCTTCCAGGCGAGCGATCTCGGCGCCTACGAGCGCGGCACGGTTTTCGAAATTGTCGGGACAGTTCTCCGCCCATTGCACGAGCCGCTTTTGATGTTCGACCAGAGCGTCGAAATGCTCGCGTCGTTCATCTGGCGTTGCAGAATCGCAAGCAGCCGCTCTCGCGAGCGCTCCGTAGAAATGGTACTCGGCCTCTTCAAAGAAAGCGGCCATGGTGTAGAGAAGCAGTTGTGCCTTAGCGGCCGCTGCTACCGCCTGCCTGTAGTCGCCCGCGTAAAAGCGCGCCTGCAGCTTTCGAATCCAATACCAGGAGTTGGGCCATAGCAGACCTTCCAGATGCTGCTCGAAGGGGCCCTCGTCGAACCCGTCCTCGCAAAACGAGCCGAACGCCGGCGTCAAACCCCTGAGAGTCCTGATGAAACTGAGCTGCCCTATCATGACGTCAACGACCATGCCGAAGTGCACTTTCTGTGCGAATTTGAGCCCGGACTCAGCCTCACGCTGCACCTCTTCGAGCGGAGCGCCACTGGCGAGAAAATTCGAGACCAGACTGCTGTAGCCATAGGCTCTATACGTCTGGTCGCCGGTTTCCAATGCTGTCTCTAAACTACGGCGAATTATCGGAACGCCCTCTCGTACGTGTCGGGTCCAGGGAGTAACCACGACGCCACAGCCGTAGAATGTACGAGCTTTGAACCGGTCCAGGCCCTTCTTCTCGACGAGATCGAGACAGAGTTGGCCGAAGCGGAACCCCGCTTGGTACTCGCCAAACCGCGCCCCCCCCACCATATTTATGAAGCCGTACGCGTAGCACGATCCATCACAGTTACCATCCTTGATGCTCAGGTTCGCCATTCGCAGCAGGGCAAGGCCCCACAGATTCGCGTCAGTAAAGTAAGCCGGCGCTACGACTTCCGAGAGGACTTCCATCATGGCCCGAGAGTTTGGGTCGGACATCAGCGGCAACTCGAAAAGCCCTTCGATCGGACGACTGCCAAGCCGCCGCCAGAGGCAGTCGAACTCTTCCCGGATCTCCTCGTCTGTGGGGTGCGGTGACCAGGCGATGCCGGCCTCGCGCAGGTATTCCAGACAGATATCCACGGCGCGGTCGGAACGATAGAGCGTCGTATAAACAGCTGTCCGTAAACACGCGGCGGCGGCCTTATCCACAAGACTCGCAGCCCGACCGGAAAGTGTCGCGAGTCGCTCCTCTGCTGCAGTCAGATCGCCGGTCAGGAATTCGCATTCGGCGCGATTGATCTCGATCGCAAACGCAAGGCGATAGTACCGCTCCCAGGCATCCTCGGGGAGCGCTGTAGCACCAGCCGCGAGATAGGTCAGGGCGGGTGCGTAGGCGGTCGCTGCTTTCGCTCGCTTGCCTGCGATGAGATTGAACTCGGCTAGGTGCTGCCGTTCCTCCAGCGAGGTGATCAGCGCAGCGCCCCGATTGAGTTGATTGACGATTTCGAAGATCGCTTCTTCTCGCTTCTCCGGCGGCGTGTGCGCCGCGAGCAGCCGTCCGATTCGGAGGTGCACCTCGGGGCGGAACGATTCCGGTACCAGAGAATAGGCTGCTTCTTGAATGCGGTCGTGGATAAAGCGATACGAGTTGTTTCGACGTTCGACTAGTTCGGCGCGAACGGCTTCTGCCAGCACCGAGTGAACCTCGGCTTCGGTTGTACCGTAGACGAGGGACAGCGTGCCGACCGCAGCAGTATTTCCGAGGCACGCCAGCTGCTGGACCGCCGTCTGGGTGGCGGCCCACAACCGTCCCAATCTACCAACCATGAGATCTACCACATTGTCGGTGTACCCCTTGGCGTGAATGCGATCGAGATGCCAGGACCATTGCGCCGTGTCATGAGCGAACGCGAGCAGATTCTCTTCGACGAGCACGCGTAGAAACTGAATTACGAAAAACGGATTGCCGGCTGTCTTCTCATGAACCAGTTGCGCCAGGGGAGCCGCACGCTCAGGTCCTGCGTGAACCGCTTCCGCGATCAATTGCGTCACGTATTCCTGATCGAGGGGAGCCAGCTTGATCTCCTGAATGGAGGCTCCCGCGGACCGAGCGGCTTCGAGCTTCCGCATCAGAGGATGGGACGAGTCGACCTCGTTGTCGCGGTACGCCCCGATCAACATGAAGTGACGCACATCCGACTGAGTCAACAGATCCTCTACAAGGTCGAGTGTCGCGGCATCGAGCCACTGCAAATCGTCGAGGAACAAGGCAAGCGGGTGTGAGGGCTGTGCGAATACGCTGATGAACCTCCGGAACACCAGCTGGAAACGCCTTCGCGCGTCCTGTGGCGGGAGATCCGGAACGCGCGGCTGCGCTCCGATGATGAGCTCCAGTTCCGGAACGATGTCGATGATGAGCCGTCCGTTCGTGCCGAGGGCCTCATGGAGCGCGTCCCGCCAGGGCGCCAGGTCGGCCTCGCACTTTCCTAGAAGTCGCTGGATAAGACTCTGAAAGGCCTGAGCGAGCGTCGCATACGGGATGTCCCGCTTGTATTGATCGAACTTGCCCGATGCAAAAAGCCCGCGGGGCGGAACCAGCGGTTTATGGAGCTCATTAACAACGGAGGATTTACCGATGCCGGAGTAGCCGGAAACAAGAACGAGCTCCGGCCTGCCGACGGCTACAACGCGATCGAACACAGCGAGCAAAGCGTTGATTTCGGATTCTCGCCCGTACAGTTTCTCTGGAATGAGCAGCCGGTCTGGCACGTCCTGTTCGCCAATCGGGAATTCGACAATGCGATGCTGCGTTTCCCATTCAGCACGACATCGCCGAAGATCACTCTCGACTCCAACCGCTGTTTGATAGCGATCTTCGGCCGTCTTGGTGAGCAACTTCATGATGATTGCCGAAACCGGGTCCGGAATGCCCTTCAACCTAACGTAGGGTGGTGTCGGCTGCCTTGCGATATGGCAGTGCACCCATTCCATCGGATCGGAAGCGGTGAAAGGGAGACTGCCGGTCAACATTTCGTACAGCGTTACACCCAGGGAGTAAAGATCACTGCGAGAATCGATCGAGCGATTCATTCTCCCGGTTTGTTCTGGGGCCATGTAAGCGAGTGTCCCAGCGATGAACTCGGGAGGTTCGGGCGCCTGGCGCTCGCGCGGAAGGCGCGAAGCGATCCCGAAACCCATGAGCCGGACCTGACCCGTCGCGGGATTCACCAGAACATTGGTCGGCTTTACATCCTTATGAATCAGCTCCCTTTTGTGCAACCCGCCGAGTGCCGCTGCGAGACCGCAGGCGAGGCGCAAGAACTGCGTTATCTCCAGTGGCCCGGAAAGGAATCGATCGAGAGTTTCGCCACCGGGGTCTTCGAGCACGAGCGTCGTCCGCCCGCGTTGCTCGGACAGGGCCAAAGGCCGAACCGCCCAGGTTGGGTGCAGCTCATCCCTCAACGAATATTCGTGCTCTATTTTTCTTAGGGTCTCCGGCGCAGGCCGCATCGAAGCAGAAGCCAGCAGGAGAATTGATGGCAACCCGGATTGCTTCGAGTGCGCGGCCCGGTAGAGGACGAACTCCTCATCCCTCCGGAGAACTTCGAGGACATACTGTGAGAGTTCCACGATGGTTGTTCTCGAACTTAGGACGCTTCGCCGGTCGACAGCCACGATTCCAATCGGGCCAAGCCCCGATCTCTATAAAAAGTCCAGTCTACCGCGGAGGTCGGACCCGAATTTGAAACATTGTACCCCGAGCCCAACCTGCAACGGGCGGTCTCGTCTCATTTGTGTGGTGATCGTAGACGGTGCGCAACGATCTATGGGCAAGCGATCACGAATCCGTGGACGCGGAAGTATTCTATTCAATGCC
>Ga0209530_1001496_pt1 | contig 10372 bp, 18 predicted proteins | sample BlaSpr_A8_Ref_O1_FD_187987 | JGI IMG/M metagenome (GOLD analysis project Ga0209530, IMG submission 187987) | Forest soil microbial communities from Thunder Bay, Ontario, Canada - Black Spruce, Ontario site 2_A8_Ref_O1 (SPAdes) (version 2) | ecosystem: Environmental > Terrestrial > Soil > Boreal...
TTGTATCCGGGCGATGAATTGTTATTCTGCGGGAATGTCTCGGATAAGTTTGTGGGCTTGACTTCCGCGGACGAAATTGTTATCGTGTACGGGCGGGCGATTGAGATCGCTAGGCTCGACGGGCCTCGCCCGAACGTATTTGCGTGTCATAGCCTGCACGCAATAAGATTTGTACGGAAAACGGATAATCTGGGGGAGAAATGAAGAAAATTACGATAAAGATATCGGCAAAAGATATCCAGGAAGCCCTCAAAGGCGGTCTGGCTTGCAAGACCTGTCCCGTTGCCCGAGCGGTACAGCGGGCTATGAAGAATCCCTTGTTTGAAGTGGGCGTTCATTGTGCGTTCGATCACAGCGGGGTTTTTCTGGACTTGCCCAAAGAGGTACAGTCGTTTATCGCCCGTTTTGATGCCCGGAAGCCCGTCAAACCGTTTTCATTCACGATCTCGGTGCCCGCGGCCTAACATGAATCCCCTCAAACCCCTGTGGCTCGTCAATCTCTTGTTCGGAGTAGCGGGCTTCCTGCTGTTTATCGCGGGTGCGGGCAATATCCCGCTGCTCGTGGCTGTCTTGGAATCACTCGTCTGCTCGATAACTTTTGATAATACTTGGAGGAAGTAATGCCATCAACTCTTGTTGTCATCGAAGGGCAGTTGCACGGGACGCCCGAAACCAAATACACGTCTACCCAGAAGCAGATCGCTAACTTTCAGGTGTCGGTCCCCAATGGGTTCGGGCAGAACGCCAAGGCCCCCAGCATCTTCAAATTGTCCGCGTGGGAAGAAGTCGCGGCACAAGTCGCGGGCCTCGCGCCGGACGCGAAATTCACGGTCTACGGGCGTCTGGTAGCCCGCACCTACGATTGGAACGGGCAAACCAAGACGGCTACCGATATCGTCGCGGACTCCGTGGTTGTACGGAAAACGTATAATTCGGGCAAGCCCGCGGGCCGCCCGGTACAAAACAACCAAATACAAGACGAAGATATTCCGTTCTAATGCGTTGCCCGCAATGTCGGAAACCGATGCAGAAGTTTCCTACGGGCTACCAGTGTGTCAACAAGAAGTGTAAGAACTTGGCTGCCTACCGATGAAAATCACTTGGCTTATAACCGATACGCACTTCAATCACGATAGGATAGCCACGTACTGCAAACGCCCGGAAAACTTCACAGAACTGCTTATCAAGCGCTGGCAGGAAGTTGTGAAGCCCGAAGATTTGGTAATCCATCTCGGGGATGTTGCTATTGGCAATCGGCGGAAGGTCAAGGATATTCTTGCCGAGCTTCCGGGCAGGAAATCTTTGGTGCTCGGAAACCATGATAGGATGCATGGCCCAGACTGGTGGATGGATCAGGGGTTCGCGTTCGCTTGTCAGGCAATGAAATACCGGAATTGCTGGCTGACTCACGAGCCTTCAACGTCGCTCGCAGACGGCTGCGAGATCAATATCCACGGGCATCTGCATAACTTCACGCACGAGGTTCATCCAGACTACAAAGCCAAGTCGTTCCATCGGTTGCTGGCGGTTGAGTACACCCGCTACTTCCCCGTCAACTTTGAGAAATTCGTAGCTCACCCCGAGAAGTACAAGGCTCTGATTCACCATGCCCGATAAAGACAAGCAGGATAAACAGGAATTCTCGCTCTACGGCGGCGAAGTCGTTCTCTCGGTCAACGAGAAGGCGCATACTAGCCAAGTGTCCGAGCTTGGCTGTAAGCCCTTTAAGATTCCGCACGTAACCACAGTTCTCAACACGCTCGCCAAGCCCGCTATCGCCCCGTGGTCAATCGGGGTATGCTGCGATTATATCTACGATAACCTCAAGCTATTGATGACGGGCAACAGTTTCTCAATCGAAACGGTGTTCAGGATTGTCGAGCAAGCTCGGAACGCCCCCGAATACGAGCGGCAGAAGGCCGCGGATATCGGCACGGCGGCCCATGATTGGCTGGAATCCTATTGGCTGTCGGTTGTACGGAAAACGGATAATCCGGAGTTGCCCGAGGACGGCCCTGTGCGTAACTGCGTAGACGCGGCTCTGTCGTGGATCAAAGAGCACGATATGAAGCCGATCTTATTCGAGCGCCCGTTCTACTCCCGCCTGCATAAGTTTACGGGCAAAGAGGATTTTGTCGGATTGGTGGATGGCGAGCTTGCTATCATCGACTACAAATCCAGCAAGCAAATTTACCCGGAAACGGCACTTCAGACTGCGGCCTATGCCAAGATGTACGAGGAGGAGTTCGGGACTCCGGTCGCCCGCAGATGGGCCTTGAAACTCGGAAAGCATGATGGTAAGGTAGAACCCAAGCCATACAAGCCCGAAACTCTTGAGGCGGACTACGATACTTTCCTCGCGGTCTTCAAGATTTATGATCGCTTGAAACACTTGAGGCGGGTCCCTAAGAAAGAAAAGGCAGACTTCTTGGAGGGTTTATGAAACGCTTGCTCGCAGTCCTGCTGCTCTCGGCCTCGGCTTTCGCGCACTCGGTCACGCTGACTTGGAAGCCCGTAAATCCTTTGCCTGAGCATTACATTGTGTATCGGGCTACGGGCGATGAAGCTGCCGAGGAAATCGCTGAGTTGCCCGCAACCTCCACGGCTTTCGTGGATAGGGATGTTTCGGGCGGCGGGCAATACTGTTACACCGTTCAGTGGGTCGCCCGTGGTCAATCTGGGTACGTCGGCAAGCCAATCTGTGTTACTATTCCGAGGGATAAGAAATGAAGGCCGACGAGTGCCAATCATGCCATTACTCTACTGAAGAGTTGGAACTGTATAGCCACCCGTTTGATACGCCCGGGGTATTCAAAGATTTGTGGCTATGCGAGTTATGCGCAGGTTCTTTGGCGGGCAACGTTGCTCGTTACTTTCGGGTATACGATAGCGATCTGAGGATGGTAACGGGCTGCATAATGAATGCCGCCAATCACATATTGGCAGAGCTTCGCAAAACGCCCGGAACTAACTTTGTACGGAAAACGGATACGGAGTAAGGATGCCCGTCGAATTATCGAGGATGGATTTCCACGTAACCCGCTTTATGACGAGCGAGGACGTTCAGGAAATGGATGCGGGCGAGGTCGGGCAATATTGTCTTCTCCTGTTCAACGCCTGGATGATAGCCAAGGACGTAACCTTGCCCGTTGAGCCAGACAAGCTCGCCCGCTATGCTAGAGTGGAAGAAGTCTCGCCCGCGGTCCTAAAGAAGTTCCCCAAAGTCGAGACGCAATGGGGCGTAAGACGCAGAAACGCAAGCCAGTTAGAGGTATGGGAAGCCGCCAAAGCCCGCACAGAAGCAGGCAAGAAAGGGGCGGATAGCCGCTGGAATAAGAGTCGCAATGCGGTCGCATATGCGGAGGCAATGCTAGAACATACCATACCAGAACATACCAGAACAGAGCAGAGTGGAACAGAACAATCCCCCCTCTCGCTCGAACAATTCGCGGACAAGGTAGAGGCGTAATGTCAATCCAGAAGAAGCTCCGTGTTCTTTGCCTGACAACTCTTGGCTGCAAGGCTGAGCCGTGGGATAACGTTTGGGAGGAAGTCAAGGAACTCGCGGAGGCGTTTGGCGAGCGACGGGTGATTGAGGCTTTCGAAGAATGGGCTGCGGTCAAGAAAGGCGAATTGATTGCCCGCCCGATTCAGGAGTTCTCGCGGGTAGCCCCGGGGATTTGTACGGGAACCGTACAACTTCGCCCGAAAGGGGACTTATTTGCTTTGCTCAACGATTTGGCGGGCATCGCCGATAACCGCGTGCTGTTTAATCGCGAGCAGCAAGCCGCGGTCGCCCGCCTAATGGCTCAGCACTCGCCCGCAGACATAAAATCAGCCTTCCAGGAGTTCTGGGGCAACATTGATGGAGACGAGTTTCTCATCAAGCAGGCGGCCAAGACGTTTACCGAGGCTGCCGAGCAGTTGCTGTTTGTTCGGGCGAAACGGCAGGAAGATGCCCGCAAGCAAGCCGAGCAGATCAGGATTTGTACGGAAAACGTACAAAAGCAGGCAGCCGAGGAGGCCCGTAAACTGCTGGAAGCTGATGTTGCCGAGCAGGATTTGATCGAGGATACGATTGGAACGTAGGTTCTGACCCCGCAATAACGATTTTCTAAGTGGGGATCGGGCGGCGAATGAAGTCGGGCATGCAAAAACGAGATCGGGGCTTAAATCGCCCGCAAACGCAAAATCGGAGATTATACGGAAAATGAATAATTACGGCCCCACGCTCAAGCAGGAACTCACGCCCCGCCAATACGAGTTAGCCGAAGATTTGTGGCGGAAACTGAACCCGCATCCCGAAGGCTCGTACGCTTGGTACGGGTGGTCGATGGAATTCACGATAGATAACGGGCAAGTGCTCGCCAAACCAGATTCGGTTAGTGAGCAAAACAGCTTTTAGTGATTTTGATTGGGGTGCCTTCGGGCAACTCAGGAAAGACCCCAAATACTGATGCCCGAAGAATCTCTTCAATCTCTAAAGCAGCACCCCAAGGTTCTCGATCTCTATCGGTCCCGCTTGTCTCTGAAGCAGGACGGCAAGAGATGGCGCGGGCCTTGCCCGTACCACGTCGATAAACACGCTACTAACTTTGACGTGTTTCCTGACGGGCAAACGTATATCTTCAAATGTTTATCTTGCGGGCAGAGCGGGTCGATTCTGGACCTTGTACAGAAAACGGATAACGTAGACTTCAAGGGCGCAGTCAAGATTGTCCGTGAATATTGTTCGGAGTTTGCGAACGCCCGTACCCAAGTTGAGAACACATTTCGCCCGCTAGGAGTCCCGGATGCCCCGAAGAAAACCTACTCGCTCGAAGAATACGGGCGGCTCGAAAACGCGCTCAAGAACTCGCCCGCAGCCCAAGAGTTCCTACGGTCGCGTGGAATCGATTCACAAACGGCTCAACGCCTACGAATCGGATTTCGCCAAGATGTTGGTAAACTCGCCGGAGAATCGGGACGAAATGCGGGTAATCGAGGCTGGCTGGCTTTTCCGACGTTCGGTGGAGGAGTTGTGTCGGGCCTTAAGTACCGCTCCATCGTGGGAAAGTATTTCTGCAAGCAGCCGGGGATGGCGACTGAATTATTCAACTCTGGTACGGTAGATATGCTGGAGCCCGTGTTCTTGGTGGAGGGTGAGTTTGACGCCCTCACCTTGGAGCAGGCGGGCTTCAAGGCCGTCAGCCTCCCGAACGCTCAGTACCAGCCGACGCCCGCAGACAAGGATTTATTGTTGTCCGCCGAATACGTCGTGTTGGCGGGTGATAACGATGATGCTGGGAAGAAAGCGATGGGCAAGCTCTGGGCCGAGATGAAAGAGCGGACTTATTTGCTTCAATGGCCTGCGGGCGTGAAGGACGCAAACCAGTACTTTCTTGAGTCGTGCGGCGGGCAAATATCCGTTTTCCGTACAAAAATTGACGGGCTAGTTCAGGAAGCCAAAGCCCGCCCAATGGCTGGAATCTATAGCCTACAAGAATCCTTGATGAACAGCACCGAAGAGAACGTCAAGGATGATCCAAACCGCTTCCGCTTCTCTTTGCCCGCGGTGGATCGCATGGCTATCTTGTCGCCCGGGTCAGTGATCGGGGTCGTGGCTACGAGCACCGGGCAAGGCAAGACCACGTTCGTCTTGCAAGAGACTCTGGAGGCCGCCCGCAAGCATGGGGAAGTCGTGCTCAACTATCAGGCCGAGCTAACCATCGAGCAGATCGCCCGTATCGTTACCGCTCACGTTCTCCGCAAGCATCGCTTGGAACTCACGCCGGATGATATGAAATCCGCGGCGCATGCCCTCGGCTCGGCTAAGTATTATGTCGGGCGGAACGCCGCCCTCACCACCATCACGCCCGTACTCGATTTGATGGAAGCAGCCATCCGTCGCCTGTCCCCAACTGTGGCGGTCTTGGACAATATCCACTACCTTGTCCGCAACGAGCAAGATCAAGTCAAGGCTATGGAAAACGCGATGCAGCGCGTCAAGTCGATGGCGGTCTTATACGGGCTAAAATTCTTTGTGCTTGGGGCCCCCAAGAAGGCGGAGTCAACGGCCAAGGGGAAGCAGTTGCATGTAACCGATGTCCGGGGTAGCGTGGCTTTCGGGGATGACTCGGACGCTGTGTTTACCATCCATCGAGATATGCTGACTAATTCCGAGGATCGGAAGAACGATTATAGCCCGCAGACAAAACTACGGTTGGTTAAGGTCAGAGACAAGGGTCCGGGCGATGCGGAGGTCGATCTTCTCTTTCTCGGGGAGCTTGCATCGTTCGTGGAAATCGCCCGGCTACAAGAACCTGAGTTATTTGGAGATCAACAATGAGTGATGAAGCCCGCGAGCAACTGTTTAAGAAAGATTGGTACGCGCACGCCCACAAAGTTGGGTCGCTGAACGATTTCACTATGGGTTGGGGCAGAGGATTTGATGCCGCTATGGAATTTGTACGGAAAACGGATTACTCCGTGGACGTGCTGGTTAAATTGCAGCCGCCCGATTTTTCCGATGAAGAAATGTTACCTGACGGGCAAACGGTCGGAAATCTCTTGGCCGCCCGCAACTGACTAGGGCTTGACACGGACTTCTGAGCATGGTAGGATAATCTGGAGGTACGGGCGATGGACAAAGACTATCCGATTCTGACACCCGAGGATTGGGCAGCAGCCAATTTTTACGGCTGGAAAAACGTGTCCGAGGCGTTACAGTTTGTAGTTCGCCACCCGTCTCGGAAAAGTACGGAAAACGTATAATGCCCACTCAAGAAATCGAGCTAGTATCGCCCGCAGAACTCGCCCGTAACGAAGACCTCTTGGCAGCCGTAGACTCCTTGTTGGATGAGACGCGAGCAACCGAAGATCGCCTGCACCGGAACTTCCTTGAGATCGGCGTGGCGATGCTCGCGGTCCAGAAAGCAAAAGCGTGGCTCGCCCGAGCTAAATCTTGGGACTCGTATGTCATGGACTGCGGCAAGAGGTTCGGGCGTGGACGGACTGCTCTTTACGGATACACGAGCGTGGCCGAGCGGTTGCTGCCGCACATGCCCGCAAAGCAGTTGGTGGAAATGGGGATTTCGAAAGCCCAACCTTTAGCCCAGTATGCTAGGCATCACGAAGGAAAGTTGCCCGCAAACCTCGTAAACAAGGCGATTGATTCGGGCGTCGGCACCGAGGAATTCAAAGCAGCGGTCGCCGAGACCCAGAACGAGAAGCCCGAAAACGGCAAGTGGTATCAGATTCCGGGCTTCTTTGTAACGCCCGAGGAGAAGGAAGAAATTGAACGCGGGTTGTCGCGGGCGGGCAATGTCGAACCGTTGCCCAAAGATTGCCCGGAATGGCTTAAAGTCAAAATCACAGTACAGCGGTTGGTTGCTGAGTTTCTCAGCACTTACGGTTGTACGGAAAACGGATAATTATGAAGATTTTCAAGTTTGAAGCGGAGGGCGATACGGTATACGTTGAGGGCAACGATTTTCAGGCGGCAAGCGACCGCTTTGAGAGTTTCATGGGCATCCTGCCCGAAAACCTCTTGACGGTGACGGAAGTCCCAGAACTGCCCGAGGGCGAAGAGTTTCTGTGAACGCCGGTAATACTTGCTGGATCGAACGGATAGACGGCAAGATCGTCCGGATATTCCGATCTACTCACGGGCAAGATTGGGATAATGCGCGAGCGTCGGGCACGCTCGAAACTTGTCCGAAGTTTGATGCGATACGAGCGATCTGGGATGCGATATTTGACAGATCGAGGGGAATGTGCGAATATGGTTGCGGACGGTCTGTAACACGGACTGGTTGGACGAAGGGCGAGATGCACGAGGAAGTACCCCGCGGAAACGGTGGGGAGATTTCTATCTACAATTCAAAGATGATTTGTAGGACGTGCCATCGGACGGACTTTCGTGGGCATGGAAACCGCAGACCGATGTGGTCGGAGACAACTTGAACCCGATAAAAGACATTACCAAGCAGAAATTCGGGAAGTTAACGGCTATGTGGCCTGTGGGAAAGAGCGGGAAGTCGAACCACATTCACTGGCTGTTTGCTTGCGATTGCGGAGGATATACGGTTGCTCGGGCTAGCACGCTTATTGTTGGGGATAGTCAAAGTTGCGGGTGCATCAACCCTCGCAGATTTAAGCACGGGCACTCGGACAGCAAGAATCAGAGGATTTCTTCAACATACGTAACGTGGCAAGCTATGCGGAAACGGTGTACGGATGTTAGTAACCCCAAGTACAAGTATTGGGGCGGTAGGGGCATAACAGTTTGCCCGCAATGGCTGGAATCTTTCGAGCAGTTTCTAGCGGATATGGGTTTGAGGCCGAAAGGTAAGACCATAGACCGCTACCCGAATAACAACGGTAATTATGAACCCGCCAATTGTCGGTGGGCAACACCCAAAGAACAAGCGGCCAACAAGCGGGCCGCAGGAGCATAAACATGCCAACCGCCCAAATCCTAGTCCGCCAAGCCAACGGCCAGCAAATTGTCCTTTCGGGCGATGACCGGATTGTCAAGGAAATTACGGTCGAATGCCAAAGCCCGCGCTGCCCGTCACGTCACGGGCAGGGAAAGCCCGTGGAATTTACCTTCAACGATCAAGACCCTTTTCCGGCTGCGGGCGATAATTTTATGTCCCTGATTTTGCCCGAGCGTAGCCCGTCAAATCCAGGATTCCCGCTCCCGTTTTGTAGCGGGCAATGCCTGAAGGACTATTTGACTTACAAGTATCTCGCGCCGGGTCCGAGAGGATTGGTCCCGGGCAGCGCGATTGACGGGGAGATCAACAATTCGCCCGTAGAAATTATACGGAAAACGGATAATTTGCCCGAACCAATCTGCGGCAACTACAAAGAATATGTCGGAGATGGCATCGGGTGCGATAAGGAGTCAAACCACGAAGGGGACTGCGGGAAGAAAGACGGAGGCCCGTTACCCGAGCCAACAGTTATCGGGCAAGCTGACGGAGTAGGAGAATAATTATGTACGAGATGGAAGCCAAGCCGCACGTCGTACCCGTAACTAGCTCTGTCATCCGGCAGTGGCTACAAGGGATGAATATTCCTTCGGGCAAGCCCGTACTCCTGCAATTTGAATACAACGAGCCCGCCTCCGAAGGAGAGAATCCGGCTGGCCCGAGATTCCTATAATGCCAATTTTCTGCTTCGCTTGCCCGCAATGCAAGAAGGTATTTGAAAAGATTATGCCTATCCATAAGACGGTAAAGACTCAGTATTGCGAGGTTTGCGGGCATCAAATGGATCGGGCGATGGAAGTTCCCGGAAGATTCATCAGAGGCGCGGGCGGCTGGAGCAGCCCGCCACAGAAAGGGTAGGAATGAGAAAAGTTTGGCTCGGGTTTGTTGTGTTGGCGGATTTATGCTTGGCGTGCTTATCGGGTTACCAAGCCGTTCATCTCTTCCACTCGCCCGACTACCTCTGGCTGCTCTGGCTAGGCGCAATGCAGCACTTCCTTGACAGTTTTACAAAGGATGTCGATAAGTTGGTGGGGGACTAAATGCTCGTAAATCTGCTTCTCGTAGGCTTGGTTATCGGGCTTTCTGTGTGGGTAACAATATACGTTTTCCGTATAAAGGACGCCCGTAACCACATTGAATTCTTGTCCGATGCCCAAGCCGAGGCCCAAGACCTGAGAATTGATGCCGAGCGTCGGGCGCAGGCGGCGGAAACCGAATTGGACTTCCTCCGCCAGACAGTTGTGGGGATGACCCAAAGGCCCGCAATCGTCACATTGCCCGAACAACATATTCAGACTTTTGCTAATATCGTGCAGTCAATCGTACATCCAGAATCACAGGTTAATTAGGAGGCAACTTGTTTTATCAGAAGAAAATCAAGATTTTGCAAGAAGATTTGGCTCTATTCAAGGCAAAGGCCGAAGAGTATTATAGCCTGTACAGCCAGGAGTCGGTCGCCCGCTCTGGGGCGGAGGACAAGATTGTAGACTTCGAGACCGAAGTAAAATCCTTAGACGAAGAACTTGCCCGCTTCCATGAAATCAACGCCGCTCTCGCAGATGAAAACCGGGACTTGGCTAATCGGTTGTACTTTCTGGAAAGCGTGCTCGGGCAGCTACAGATTCCGGTCAAGTTGCCCGCAAAGAAAAGCCGTGGCTAAGACGCCCGAACAGAAGCGCGATGCCTACTACCGCAAGAAGTACGGTGTCGGGCTAGATTGGTACAACGCCCGCTTCGAGGAGCAGGCGGGCTGCTGCGGAATATGCCGTCGCCCGCAATCTGTCTTCAAGTTCCGGCTGGCAATTGACCACGATCACGGCTGGAAGAAAATAAAGATAGCTACCTGCGTAGTGAGGGAAAAGTATTGGCAGGCACGGGCAGTCTACTTGGGGCAC
>Ga0209530_1001499_pt1 | contig 10368 bp, 9 predicted proteins | sample BlaSpr_A8_Ref_O1_FD_187987 | JGI IMG/M metagenome (GOLD analysis project Ga0209530, IMG submission 187987) | Forest soil microbial communities from Thunder Bay, Ontario, Canada - Black Spruce, Ontario site 2_A8_Ref_O1 (SPAdes) (version 2) | ecosystem: Environmental > Terrestrial > Soil > Boreal...
CTCAAACCGACGCCACAGGCCTTGTTTGCGGCAGCGTCGCCTGTAATTAACCCGAATGTCATTACAATCAGCATTCAGCCGGACGAGGGAATCTCGATCGCGTTCGACGCGAAGCGACCGGGAACGCAGATGCGGACGATGACGGTTCAGGCGAACTTCTCTTATCAAGGGAGCTTTGGGTCGAAAGGGCCGGTTGCGTACGAGACTCTGCTGCTCGACGCGATGCGCGGCGATGCAACTCTATTTACGCGCCGAGACGAGGTAGAAGCGGAGTGGCGCATCATTACGCCGATTGAAGAAGCGTGGGCGCATTTCCCGCTGCCCGACTTCCCCAACTATGCCGCGGGCAGTGAAGGACCGACCTCGTGGCATGAACTGGTCAGAATCCCTGGCAAAACTGCGGAACAGGCGATCGGTCAGGGTAAGTAGCCTCAACCTTGCGAGATGGCACACTTCGTCCTGCTAGCACCGCACTTGGACGCGAGGATTCGTGCAGCGGGCACATCCTTTCATGAGCGAGTGAGGATCGATCATCCTGAATGCATCGATTGCCACAAAAAGGGATTTCAGGCGTGGCTTTGTCACGCTTGGGACTCCTATAATATGAAGGTCGTCTCATTCCTCGCTTCCGATGAAGCGAGCTACGTCTCTAGCGTAGAGCTCATCGTGGGTGGCGGTGTAGCTCAAATCTAATCTGCCAAATCGGGAGCCTGCATTCGCGAAGGCTCAGAAAGGCGGGAAAAAGAATGTCAGGTCTTCAGGAACGGCTGGATGAGTTTAAGAAAGGATTTGAGTCCGGAGCTCCGCCGTACAACGCGCCGCACGAGGCGATCGAGAAGATGCATCGAGCGACAGCCGAGCTAAAAGCGTCCGGGATAGAGGGTCGCGCACTGAAAGTCGGGGACTGCGCTCCGAGCTTCACATTATTCAATCAGGATCATGTGCAGGTGGCTTCGGCGGACCTTCTTCGCGAAGGACCTTTGGTGGTCAGCTTCTTCCGAGGACACTGGTGACCTTACTGTAATATGGAGCTGGAAGCTCTACAGACAATCAATTCCGAGGTCAGGGCGCTCGGAGCGCGCATTGCGGTGCTCACTCCTGAACTTGAGCGGTACACCCGGGCCCTGCACAAGAAATTAAGCCTGACCTTCGATATTCTGACGGACCTTCACCTGAAGACGGCAGAGCAGTTTCGGCTTGTCTTCACGTTGCCGGATTACTTGCGCGATCTTTACAAATCTTTCGGTAGCACCCTGGACAGGTTCCACGACGAGCCGGAATACCGATTGCCGATGCCTGCGCGCTACGTGGTCGATAAGGAAGGGATCATTCGTGCGGCTGATGTGAACGCAGACTACACCATCCGTCCCGACCCTTCGGAGACTGTCAGTGAGTTGCGGAAACTAACGAGTTGATTGCGCCGCAGCAGATTGGCAAGGGCAATTCAATCCAAGCTGGTAAAAACAGAAACGAGATTACGATGCAAGTTCAAAGTGACTACTTCACTGCCTATCACAACCTAAAGCTGACACGAGATGATAAACGTGTGCTGGTTGCTGAGTTCCACAGCAGCAGCGGACCGTGGATTATGTCCGCGCAAGCTCACACGGAATTTGTCGATGCCTTGTAGCGGATTGCGCAAGATCGAGGGAAGAAGATCGTAGTCCTCACGGGCGCCGGCGGGGAGTTCATTACTGATGTCGATTGGTCCTCTTTCGGCGATCTCGCCGATCCCGGCGTTTGGAGCCAAGTTCACGACGAAGGCGTGCAGGCTTTGGAAAACATGGCCGGCATACGCGTGCCGGTCATCGCGGCTTTCGAGTGACGCGCCCATGTGCACTCAGACTTTGCTGCGTGGACATTTGCTGCCGAAGGAAAACGGGTCGCCGTTATCGACCGCAAATACATCGGTGGGTCGTGCCCGAATATCGCTTGCTTACCCAGCAAAAACATCATTTACAGTGCGAAGGTCGCGTCGTACGTTCGCCGAACCAAAGTGTTTGGCATCAATCACAACGGCTTCACGATTGACATGTCGGGGGTCCGAAGAGCGCAAGCGCAAGATGGTGCGTGGGCTCAACCACATGTATTCGGAAAATTACAAGAACACGGGAGCGGAGTTCATTTTAGCGACGGGAAAGTTCATAGCTCCGGGAACGGTGGAGGTCGCACCGGACGACTCGTCACTTGCATGGCACGAATGTGATCGTCAGTACTGGTACGCGGGCCACGTTGGAACAGATTCCAGGGCTGGTAGAAGCGCAACCGCTCACCCACATCGAGGCACTGGAACTCGACGAATTTCCCGAACATCTGCTTGTCATCGGTGGGGCTGCGTCGGAGTAGAACTAGACCAGGCGATGCGACGTTTCGGCAGCGAAGTGACGGTGAGCGATCGCAACGAGCGGCTGATGTCCAAAGAAGATCCCTCTTTACAGCCTGCTCGCAGATGAAGGTCTCGACATTCTCCCGAATGCACGGATCAAACGAGTGTCGGGTAAATCTGAGATCGAACACGCCACAAAACAAGGAATTCCACCCTCCGGTCGAGGCGAAACGTTTTCGATCGTCGCGCGGCGCGATTCATTAGCTTTATTGTTTTCACCAAGATGACCTAATTTAAGCACGGCCAGCTACTACCGGATGCTACCGTCCACTACCGAGAGGTGTTGCGGAGCGGCGTGGTGTTTGTTTTCTGAGCGGATGAGGGCTATTCGGAAGTTACCTAGTTCGCATCGCTTTTCCGCGCCCTTCATCTAACTCAGCATGCATAACGAGTTAGCTGTTTCGGTACTGGATCTTGTCGGCATGCGACCTACGGAGAAGCCGGGCGACGCGATTGCTCGGTCTGTGGATCTGGCGCAGCACGCAGAGCAACTGGGATACAAGCGCTATTGGCTCGCGGAGCATCACTCGATTTCGGGGCTGGTCTGTTCCGCCACGCCGGTGCTAATTGGGCATGTCGCCGCGGCGACGAAAACGATTCGTGTGGGCAGTGGTGGAGTGATGCTGCCGAACCATGCACCCCTCGTGGTAGCGGAACAGTTTGGCACGCTCGAGGCGCTGTATCCGGGACGAATTGATCTTGGGCTGGGGCGTGCTCCGGGCGGCGATTTTCAAACGATGCGCGCTCTGCGTCGGGACCTGGGCCAAAATGGAGACGACTTTCCACTGCTGCTTGAGGAACTACGGACATACCTGGGTCCGGAGATACCGGGACAGGTCGTCAAGGCGATCCCCGGGCAGGGCAGCAATGTGCCCATCACCTTGCTAGGGTCGAGCGGATTCAGTGCCGAACTGGCTGGCAGTCTGGGACTGCCGTTTGCATTTGCCGCTCACTTTGCTCCGGAGTACTTGCATGCAGCTGCGCAGTTGTACCGCGAGCACTTCCAGCCAAGCGAAGTGCTCCAGAAGCCCTACCTGATGGTCGCGGTGCAGGTAATCGCCGCTGAAACGGATGCCGCCGCACGGCGTTTGTTCACCACACCTCAGCAGCGTTTTCTGCGACTGATCCGAAACCAGCCGGTGGAGCTATTACCGCCGGTCGATTCCATGCAGTCGCTATGGCAGGACTGGGAGCGGGCAGCCGTCGAAAGCAGGCTGGGCGCGGCCATAGTGGGATCAGACGCAACGGTGAAGGCAGGTCTGGAAAACCTTGCGGGTGAAACCGGAGCCGATGAGGTGATCGTTGTGACTGATACTTATGAGCATGCAGATCGTCTCGAGTCGTATCAGCGGGTGTCGGGCGTTGCCGCTGCGATCAAGACCACGCCGAATGTCGGTGTAGAAGTGTAATCGGAGGGGGAGACTTCGTGACCGACCCGGTAGTCGAATCTCTGATCCCGGACCTGCTCGAGTGGTTGAGAAAGGCGAGAGAACCCAGGTAGAGCCGCCAACCGTGGGATGTATTTCCGCAGGGTCGCAGTTCAGGCTTGGGCCGGGCCATCGCTAAACGTCTGCAGGGCTTATTCCCTTGGGTCCTTGATCGTTGACGACTTGACACGCTCGATTTTGCCCAGACTGAAATATCGTTCTTCGGGATGGGCGAAGTAGAGCCCTCGGCCCCGGCTACATCACGAACGATTCCGTAGTTCGCATTCCGGTGCTAGCCTGCACATCGAGCAATCGCCACAGTGCGCCTTTCTCCGCATGTTGCCCAGTCTCGACTGAGGAGTGTATAGTCCGTAGAGAATGATAGGGGTCGGGAAAATGCGGGCATGCATTTTTGTGGCGCTCTTGACCGTCTCTATGGTTTACGCCTCGTTTTGCTCGACCACTTGTGCGATGGGCGTGTGCCCGAACCAAGAGCAGCAATCGGCAAGCCATGACTGCGAGCACCCTTCGCCTCATCACTCGGGCAACTCTCACCACCATCGACCAGAGAAATCCGACTGTTCTTTGCATCATCATCCCAGTGTCAGCCTTGTAAAGGCGGACGGCCTGATCGGGTTTCAACCGGCCAGCACGGGCAAAATAGCTGACAGTGACTTGCTTCATATCCACTTGGACGCAAGCGCCCACAGTTTAAATGCATCATGGTTATCTGATTTAGCTCCCCTACCTCCTCCAAAAGACCCCCTTTACCAGCAAATCTCCGTTCTTCGTATCTAGTCCTTCATTATCTCTAGCATCTTCAGCACGCGCAGCCGCGATTGGTGTGCCATGTCGCACGACCACTAGTGTTCTTCGCTCACCGCGCTCCAAGGTTCAGGGTTACCGCGTTGACCAAGAATTTACCGCCGGCGCTATGTGCTGCCTCTCGGAAGTTGCCAGGGCTTTTGTCAATATCACCAAGAGGTCATTCAAGCGTCAGGAGGAGGAAGTATGGATCGAACACGTCGAGACTTTTTGCAAGGCGCAGCATTTTTGAGCGCGGGCGTTCTTGGAACGCACAGTCTTGCGACCGCTCAAAACAACTCGGGAGATGAAAAGATGCGGATGCCAAACGGCCTGCAGATGCACAACGGGAAGATGCAAATGCCCAACGGACCGCCTCCACGTATGTCTTCCGAAGACGCAGGGTTTTCGCCAGTCATCACGCCCGACGTTCCCGACTTGCCATTCGAGTTGGACAACGGCGTCAAGGTCTTTCGTCTCATTGCCGAACCTATAAGACAGGAAATCACCCCCGGCAAGATCGTCAATCTGTGGGGCTACAACGGCAGCGCACCCGGTCCTACGATTCAGGCGAAACAGGGCGAGCGCGTGCGCCTCATCGTGGACAACCATCTCCCCGAACCCACTTCCATGCACTGGCACGGCTTCGACATTCCCTTCGACATGGACGGAGGACCAGGATTATCGCAAGACCCGATTCGGCCGGGAGGGCGATTCGTTTACGAATTCACTCTGCAGCAGGAAGGAACTTACTTTTACCACTCGCACATGGCCATGCAGGAAATGACGGGAATGATCGGTGCATTCATCATGCATCCGAAAGAGCCATACGATCCATCCGTGGACAAGGACTTCGCCATCATCCTTCAGGAGTACGCGGTCCTCCCAAACAATCCGACGCCCAATTCGATGAACATGGAGTTCAACTGGCTGACCTTCAACGGGAAATCAGGGCCCGCCTCGACCCCTCTCATCGTTCGACTCGGCGATCGCGTGAGACTGCGCTTCATCAATCTGGGCATGGATCATCACCCAGTGCATTTACATGGTCACCAGTTTGTGATCACGGGAACCGAAGGCGGACGCCAGCCAAAGGCGACGTGGGGGCCAAACAATACCGTACTTGTTGGCGTGGCTCAGGCGCGTGCGGTCGAATTTGTTGCGAACAATCCCGGAGACTGGATGATTCACTGCCATCTCCCCCACCACATGATGAACCAGATGTCATCCGCCGTAGGTCTGATGACTCGTCGTGTAGGGATCGTTACAGGAGCAGGAATGGAAGAAGGCATGGGGATGCCGCGTGGCGGAAACGCCACCTCTGACGCAAACGGTCCAAGCCTCGGCCGCGGTATGGGCGTCGGCTCTAACTTCGACAAGGCAACTTCAAACGGTCAACTCTCTCTGCGAACCGCTGCGGAGCAAACAGCACGGCACGCTATGCCAGACATGCAGATGCAAGTGGAGAAAGCAGACGTGAGCGAAGACGCCAACTCGGTTCCCGGTTTTCCCCAGGACGCCTTTATGGAGGGTCCAGCTATGGCGATGGACGAGATGTTCGAGAAGCCAGAGACGTATGGACTCCGCCCCGGATGGAGCGGATTCATGCAGGGCATGATGACTCTCCTGCGGGTCCTTCCGCCTGATCACTACAACCACATCGTTGAGCTGCGCAAGAAGCAGGGCAACAAGAATTCGGACGGCATGTCCGGTATGCACGAACACATGAACAAGTAACATGGCGCACGATGGTGCACAGGAGATTCGATATGAGAGGACACTTGTTTCTCGGTTTCTCGCTTCAACTCGCTTTCATTCTTACCGTGCTGCCAGCGAATCTCGCGGGGCAGTCGGTCCCTTCGGAAAAGACGCAAATGTCTTTGCCGAACCTGACGCTTTCGCTATCGAGTGGATTAGAAAACGGAAGCCAGCAGGGCACTGAAGGCCAGAACCTCTCCGCCCCCAGGCAGGGAATGACGTTAGAACAGTTGCAGCAGATGGCGCTCACGAATAACCCGACTCTTGGTCAGGCCAAGGCTGGCGTGTCGGCTGCCGAAGGCCTAACGCGTCAGGCGGGGCTATGGCCGAATCCCACTGTCGGGTATGTCGGCGAAGAAATTCGCGGAGGTTTTTTTGGCGGAGGTCAACAAGGTGTGTTCATTCAGCAGAACCTGATCCTCGGCGGCAAGCTCGCTCTCGACAGAAAAGCACGAGCGGAGGAGGGTAAACAAGCCGAGGCCGAAGTGGAGGAACAAAAGCTGCGGGTAGAAAACGGGGTTCGCGTCGCATTCTACGAAGCTCTCGCCGCGCAACAAATGGTGGAAATACGAGAAAAGTTGAGCGATCTCGCCAAGGACGCAGTCGAAACCACACGACAACTCTTCAATGTTGGGCAAGCAGATCAACCCGATGTGCTGCAAGCACAGGTCGAAGCGGACGAGGTTGACTTAGCTGTGATCACGTCCGAACAGGAGAAACAGCGTGCGTGGCGAGTACTGACGGCTGTGGTTGGAATGCCCGAACTCCCACTCACAAGACTGTTGGGGAATCTTGAAGAACTGCCCGAAATCAACTCCGACCAAATGGTGCAAACGATTCTGAACACCAGTCCAGCCGTGAAGATTGCTCAACTTGGAGTTACACGCGCAGGAACCGAACTTACACGTGCCCGTCGTGAAGTCGCGCCCGATCTTTCGCTTCGCGCTGGGTACATGAACGATCTTGAGCAACTCGGTTCAGTTCCCCCCAAGGCGGTCGGTTCCGAGGGGTTCGCAGAAGTCGGTGTGAATCTGCGTCTTTTCAACCGCAATCAAGGCAACATCGAAGCAGCCAGGGCTAATCAAAAACGCGCTAGTTTTGAAGTCCAGCGTGTCTCGCTAGTGTTGAGGCAGCTTGCCGCTCCAATTTTGCAGAGCTATGCCAGTTCCCGCGCCGTAGCCGATCGATACAAGACGAGAACGCTTCCGAATGCCCGGCAAGCCTACCAACTTTATCTCCAAAAGTATCACGAAGGTGCCGCCGCCTATCCGCAGGTCTTGATTGCGCAAAGAACGCTTTTCCAACTCGAAACGAGTTACATCGCCACACTCGAAAACGTTTGGATCAACGCGGCCACACTGCAAGGCCTGCTTCTCACAGACGGCCTCGACCTTCCGGCTGCTCCCGGTGAACTCGACCGCCCCGTGCGAGAAATCAATATGCCCGTGACGGAGAATCCGGGTGGACGCCAATGAAATGCCTGAGAATCCTCGGAGTCCTGCGTGCGGCCCCAGGAGGAGTACTTCGTTGCCGTCTCGGGCGACGAAGATTGGCTCCGCATCGCTCCCAGTTCCTCGAGTCTGCATGTACGTTTGCCGCCCCTGCGGCACGAACACAGACGGCACGGCTTATGCTAAGCGAAAAGGAAGCACGCTTGCGTTACTGGATATCGCTAATTTCGACGAGGCTTCCGCCGGCCAACGCGCGCCAATATCCGCCGCACCTTTTTCGGAGAAATCGACAACCGTGACGCCACTCGAGAGACTTTGCGTCCTTCGCGCTCCCACACCTGCGCGATCACAACCTCCGCAAATTCTTCGCTGATTTGCCGAAACGTCTTCACGCCGACCGCTCCTTGCGACCACGCTTTTAGCCGCGAATCGACACCGCCTTTGCGAAGAATTTTCGCGCCCAGCACTTGCAGGTCCTGCCACATGTAGTTGTCCGGTTGATTCGCCCCGCAAGATGCCCGCGCCAGATCATACGATTCTCGCGCCGCTTCCGGATTATCAAAAAACGAATTGCACTGCGTCAATCCCTGCCAGACGTAGGCATTCGCCAGCAACAATTGATGCTGCGTGTGCTTCGCCAGGTCAACCGCCTCTTGACCGAACTCGAACGCGCGGCGCGCATGGCTTCCGGGGTCCGCGCTTCCGCCGACCTCTTCCTCCACCTTGGCATTTTCGATCATGCACTGCAGAATGCGTGCCCGGCCCATCAGTATGTAGTCCTGCTTCTGCTCGGCCACGTCGTACGCTGAGGCCGCTTCCTCTTCGGCACGCTGAAAATCTCCGCTGTCAAGCTGGATATAGGCTGCATTCAGATAAACTGTGCCTGCACCATGATAGTTTGGCCGCTGCTGGTAGATAATCCGCGCCGCGTCAAGATGTTCGAGGGCTTCAGTCCGGAGTTGCGTCAGACGATCTAGATATTCGTGCTTCCGAACCTCCTGATCGCGACTGGTCTCATCGACACTTGGCCGATCGCGGCTGGCGTAAGCACTCGTGGCGTTCTTCTTGTCCTGACGGCTGGCAGTCCCTCGCCGCCGCCGCTCGGAATCGCGATCAATCCTTTTCTGCAACTGTAGCGCGATCCCTCGTTTCGCCAGCGCCATGTTTGCCAGCGATCGTGCCAGATTTGGATGCTGCGGCTCGCGCTTGTGATAGTGGCAGATGGCGCACTCGAAGAATTCAATCGCTTTATCGAAGCGGCCTTCCCGGCGCGCCATACGCCCATAGAACGATTGAATATTGCCGAGCGTTACGTAGTCATCGCTCTCACGCAGCGATTTTTCCGCAAACTGCGTTGCGTGCACCGCTTCTTTCCATTTACCCTGTTGAAATAACAGCCAGCCTTCGAGCACTTGCATCACGGCTGCCATTCGGGCATGACCCAAGGCAAGCGCCAACTCCTTCCCTTTGCGGGTATGAATCAGCGATTCACCGTACTCGCCTCTTCTCCGTAGGCACCGGCCTTTCCAGAAATAAACAATGGCGAGCAGAAAACGATCGTCCAACTCTTCCTTCAGGCTGAGCACGAAATCGAAGTGACTAATCGCCGGTTCCATCGCCTCTTCTTCCATCGCGGCCATCCCCTCGGCCATGCGCAGGCAAATGTAATCGCCGATCGACAACTTGGAGCGCGCCCCCGAACCTGCATCAAAGCGATTGAGAATCTCACTGAGCGGAGTTCCACTGAATCCAATATCACTCCAGATAGCCAGCTGGGCCACCAAACGAGCGCTATTCTCTTGATTAGGGTTGAGCTCATCGATCAGATGCTGGTGTGAGTGAAGACACTCAATGCCGCACCTGATCTCGCGGGCGGCAACATGTTTTTGTAAGTGCAATAGAAGGGACGTCGGAATCAGTCGCCTAGCGGGAGTCTTGCGAGCGCCCATGCACTCACTTTCTAATCTAATAAATCATAACTGGCAAGCGTCAGAAACTCTGCAAAGTCTTCGCTCGTCGTCAACTCTTCCAGGATTTTGGCCGCCTGGCGCAGCTTTTCATCACCGCCCAGCTCGCTCGCACGATGATGGATCATATCTTTCACCATGCCTGCAGTCACCGGCTTTCCATCTTTAAGAGGCCGTTTAAACTTCACCCACTGCCAAACCTGCGCGCGACTGATCTCCGCCGTGGCCGCGTCCTCCATCAGGTTATAGATCGGAACGCAACCGAGCCCTCCCAACCAAGAATGCAGATACTGTAACCCTACGTCGATATTCCAGCGCAAACCTTGCTCAGTGATGTCGCCCTTGGGAACCTCGATCAGGTCCTGGGCCTTGACTACATGGTTCGATCGCTTGGCCGATCTTTCATCGGAAGCAATCTGGTTTGGTCCAGGCATGTACTTATCGAAAATTTCCTTGGCTACCGGAACCAGCCCCGGATGCGCCACCCACGTGCCGTCATGACCGGCTTTTACTTCACGAAGTTTGTCGCGCCGCACCTTCTCCAGCGCCTGCTCGTTTGCCGCAGCGTCATTACG
>Ga0209530_1001503_pt1 | contig 10320 bp, 10 predicted proteins | sample BlaSpr_A8_Ref_O1_FD_187987 | JGI IMG/M metagenome (GOLD analysis project Ga0209530, IMG submission 187987) | Forest soil microbial communities from Thunder Bay, Ontario, Canada - Black Spruce, Ontario site 2_A8_Ref_O1 (SPAdes) (version 2) | ecosystem: Environmental > Terrestrial > Soil > Boreal...
AACGGGACCCGGATATCCCGAGCAGCCAAGCACCGGGCATCAGGCAGTAAGCGCCCGCCCGCCCGGCCGCGGCATACCGAGGGCATCGGCATATCCGAGGAATTCGAAGGCGTCTCCCTCGCCGGCCTAGCGGCAGAGATTGCCCTGCGTGAAGCGGCGCTGGACGACCTGCGCGTGCGGTACTTCGAGACGGAGCTCCGCATAGTCGAGAGACGCTTGCAGGCCCTCAGGTCCGAGATGGCACGCCGCAGACAACCCCCGAGAGCTGGGGCAAACCATGACGGACCAGCAGGCCGTCCGGGTCGTCAATCCGTTCCGCTGAGTCCGCCGCTTCTGTGTCATTAACGCTTGCACGACGGACTATGCCGACGTTGATAGGTTGCCGGAAGCCGTCGATCTAGAGCAGGCTCTGCGCCGCAGGTAGTGACACGAGGGCCAGGGACATGATGCGCATTTCTGAGAACTGCTTAGCTCGACTACACTTAATATAAGCACAGTCGAGCTATGGAGAGCATTCTGGACAGCGGAACCCTACACAAGCCGGTGGACGTCTTCGACCGCGACGTGGAGTGGGCGGACCTAGCCGACTTCGTGCTTTCGCCCTTGCCCGGACTGCGGATCGCGGTGGTCTACGGTAGGCGCAGGCAGGGCAAGTCGTATCTGCTGCGTCGGCTTGCCGGTGCGGTCGGCGGGCTGTACCACCTGGCGACTGAGCAGGCCGAGCCGGTCTCGCTGCGCCGGTTCGGTGACTCGCTCGCGCATTGGGCAGGGCTGTCGGCTGGCTCGTTCGGGTTCGGCGACTGGGAGCGGGCACTGCGGGCGGCCACAGAAATGCTGGCCGCGCGGGCACGTTCGGAGCCGCCTCCGGGCGTGCCCGCGCTGCTGGTGCTCGATGAGTTCCCTTACCTGCTCCAGGAGACGCCTGGCCTGCCATCCATCGTGCAGTCCCTGTATGACAGCCTGGGGCCGGGCACCGGAGGACTGCCGCTACGCCTGGTCTTGTGCGGGTCGGCGATCTCGGTCATGGGGGACCTGCTGTCCGGCACCAAAGCGCTACGCGGCAGGGCCGCGCTCGAACTGCGCGTCCGGCCATTCGGCTATCGGGACGCCCGGGACTACTGGGGAGTCGTGGTGCCGGCCGCGGCTTTCGTGCACAGCGCCATCGTCGGCGGAACTCCCGGCTACCGGGAGCTGGTACCCGACCCGCGCGTTCCCGAGGACCCCGGGCGGTTCGGCGAATGGCTGGCGAGGAATGTGCTGCGGCCGTCGATGCCGCTGTTTGACGAGGCCCGCCGGGTCGTGCACGAGGATCCGCGCATTCGCGACACCGCCGCCTACAGTTCGGTCCTAGCCGCCGTGGCTGCCGGGGAGTCGTCGCCGACGAAGATCGGTGGCCTTCTTGGCCGTCCGGCGACCTCGCTTGCGCATCAGCTGGCCACGCTGGCGTCGGCCGGCTTTATAGACCGAATGCATGACCTGCTCTTGGACAGGCGCCCTGTGGTCACGGTCGCCGACCCGATGGTGCGGTTCCATCAGCTGATCATCGAGCCGTACCTGGCCGATCTGGAGGCCGGGCGGGCGCGCCAGGTTTGGGCCGAGGCGCTGCACACCGTCGAATCCAAGATTTACGGACCGCATTTCGAGGCGCTAGCCGCTGAGTGGATTGCCCGGTATGCCCCTAGCGAAGCGGGTCTGATGGTCGGCCCGGTCGGGCAGACCGTCATCGCCTGCCGCGAGCACAAGACCGGCCACGAGATCGACGTCCTGGCACTTGAGCGCGGCGCCCGGCCGCGGACCCCCGGCGCTCCGGTCGCGTTCATCGGAGAAGCGAAGCACCGCGACCGCCGACCCGGACTAGCCGAGCTCCGCAGACTCCAGCACCTCCGTGAACTGCTCACAGCGGCCGGGCACGACGCGAGCGACACCGTACTCGGCATCTTCAGCGCGACAGGCTTCACCGAGGAACTAGAAGCCGAGGCCGTCACCAGCCACGACAAGATCCTGCTCGCCTCGCTGGAGATGCTCTACGGTCAGCCATCATGACCCGGTCCGCCACATGTGTCGTTATCGCTTGCAGGATGGACTGTCATTGCACTCGCAGTCGCGGCTATGACCTGGCATTCCCTGGGATTGGCTCAGCTGACCACGCCAGAAGACTCCGCTGAGGGTCCGCTAGGTCGTCCGCGACATCGTGGCAGAGGCGCGGCACGTGGAGGGCATCGTGACGAGCGTGCATGTCGCGTCGCTGCCAGCCATCAAGCCTGGATCGTGAGGGCCAGCTACCCGGGCAGGTGACGACGCTGGCGCCATCGTGCCCGGCTGCCCGGGCTGCCCGCCCCGGCTGCGGTCTTTCCGCCGCTCCCGCTCCGATTCCTGCCGCCGCGACTCTTTCGCCCCGATCCGCTCCTTCGAGCTCGGCGTCCCAATTTGGCGCCCCAGCTCAGCTATCCGGAGCTCGAAGCCGCCGCCTCAGTTTCCGTTCAGCATCCAGTTCCTGCCGCAGCACCGCGTTCTCTGCCTCCACCACGGCATGCAGCGACGACACCAGTTCACGCTGCTGCTCACCGGCCGCGCCTGGCTCATCGGACATAAGTGGCAAGCATGCTCAACCTGCACTGCAGCTTCAAGCACCCCACAGCCACGGCGCGCCGCCGTAAACGCGACTCCCGTGAATTCCGCGAATGGGCACGAAGCGGCTCAGCAGCCGGCGGGCAGGCTGATGAGGGTGCCTGCCTGCCGGAGCGGGAGTGGCCAGCAGCTGCATTCCCCGGCGTCGGATCCGTAGCCGGTGCGGGCATTGATCACCACTGAGTAATCGGTGGAGAGCGGCACAGCGTGTGCCTGTGCGGTGGCCGTAGAGGGAGCCAAAGCGGGGGCACTGTGGTTCCAGTGAATCGCCCGGGCGTGGACTTCGACGACCCAGACCAGGGTGCGGGGTGCCATCCCGGTACTGATGTCGCCTTGTGACTCGACGGGCTCGCCCTTGGCGTAGGTGGTCAGGACCAGGTGCACCTGCTCGATATGGGTGAAGAACCCACGTGGCTCCCTCCCGGTGACGAGCCTGCACGCCTGCGTTGCCGACATGACGCCGGGCGGCAGCGTCACAGCGGGTGTGACCGCATTGCCGGATTCCGGCGTGGCGCCGGCCGATGCCTGGACCGCCCCGCAGCCGCACGTCAGCGCCACCGCCGCTGCGGTCATCATGGCGAGCGCGCAGACTCGTGCCCGGCCCCCCGGTCCCCGGCCTCCGGCGCGGGCCTTCCTCACGTCCGGCCATGCGGTGCCGCCCTCCAGGCGATGGCCCCGGGAGATAGCGGTCGGGGTGAGCTCCCGGTGCAGCGCCCAACCATGCCTCTTACCGGGGGTGACTGGCTGAATGGTCATAGCGCACCGGTGCTTTCCCTCGTGACCGGCTGGGGTCACGCCGTGGCGGGGTAGCACCCCGCCTCTAGATATTCCGCTTCCCACCTCAGACGCCGCAGCCCGCTCAGCGGTTGCAGTGAGCCCGATACGACGGTGGAACGGCCTGCCGGCCCCGGGCACCTGCCGGCTCCAGGCCGATGTCAGAGAAGGAAGCCGAAGACCGCTGGGTCGCCACGGCTGGACCCAGAAAGGCAACCAGTTCTGCATCTGCACGGAGGCTTCGTACAGCAGCGGCCATCTGCCACCTAGCACCACCACTCAGCTGATAAGGATCCGGGCCCGTGAATGGACACTGCGGGCTGGCGCGACTAAGTGTGTTGTTATGACTTGCGTGCTGTCTATGGTCGCATTCGCATATATGTTCGTTGAGCTGGGCAGACAGCTGATTGACTTGGCTGAGGCGCACGCATTGCCGCCTCAGCGCCATTGCAGGACCGCTCAGGAACCACTTATCCGGAAGCGGTTCGGATGCACCGCGTTCGCTACTCTGAGCGATGGGACGTGCTCTTCGCAGGGCTTGCCGAGCACCTTGCCATGCGAGATAGCAAGGACGCGCCGGGATGGTCCGCGTCCCGCGGGCTGCGGCGCTTCTGGTTCCCGTTTGACACTCCAGGTGCGCGCGCGCAGGCGCTCGTGCATGCCCCGGCCGCGTTCCGCAGGCGGGGCGTGTTCGTCGCCGACTACGAGATCGACGCCGCGTGAGCGACCCCTCCCCACTCCTCGACCGCGAGCGCCTCGAAGAGGCATTCCGTCGGCTTGGCGACCGGCTTGCCAGGCGCGGCGTGGTGGCAGACCTCTACGTGTTCGGCGGTGCTGCGATGGCCCTCGCGTATGACTCGCGCAGGACCACTAGTGACGTCGATGCCCTCTTCAAGCCGCACGGTATCGTCCTTGACGAAGCAATGGCTGTCATCACCCAGGGGCTGGCTGGCAGGCACGCAACCCGGCCACCGCGCGACACGGGGCTGCGCACAATGGAAGCGCCACAGAGCGTTATGAAGTAGAGAGCGTATGTATGACCGCGGTGCAGTCCTGGCCGAGCGGGCCACCTCCATGCCGGCCCGCACCGAGCCGGTGATTTGCACCATCGACGGGATCGGGGTTCGCGATCAGGTCGCGGCCGGTGTCCCGGTCACCGCAGATCACGTTGAACACGCCCGGCGGCAGGAACTCCGCTGCGATCTCTGCCATCAGCAGCGTCGACGCGGAGTGGTGTCAGACGGCTTGAGCGCGACCGTGTTGCCGGCCGCGATGGCCCGGCCGGAACGGCCACCGGCAGCTGCGAAAGGTGCGCGCCGCGTTCGGCCGGGCATACGACCCGGCATCCTGTATCCAGCCGGCCACGCTTGCCGCGATGATCGCATGGTCCTGCCGGTCCGCCCGACCCACACGTGAGCGAACTGTCCGTCCTGCCGGGCTCGCACCCTAGATCTGGCTTGCCAGCCGGGCGAGGCTCAACAGTGACTGATGGATGACCGTGCGCTGCGCATCCAGGCGGTGAGCTTCGCTATCCGGTATCTCGACGTGGACGGTGATCTCGGTTCCGGTACCCGCTGGGCGGAGCTGCCAGCGAAAGCACAAGTCAGAGACCTGGCAGGAGATCATGACGGTGCCATTTCCCTGGCTTGCCGCGAGCGTCTGCGGCATCGGGAAATCTGGGTACCCGTCTGGGTACATCGTGTAGCCACCAGGACCCGGCTCGACCGTCCCGACGCCGGCCCACCATTCGGGGAACCTGGCCGGATCGTACAGCAGCTTCCATACCTCTTCGGGCGGCGCATCGCTGACGGCGCTCTGGTCGAAGGTGTGCATCAGTCACTCCCAATGGTCTCGAGTTCACCGAGGACGATCGCGAGCTCGCGGGCGGGCTCGACGAGGGAACTGACCGGCGGGCGGCCCAGGTCAATAAGTGCGGCGACGTATCCGGCGCCCGCCTGCCGGCTGTCCAGCGTGCCGGCGATCTGCTGCCATGTGCTCAGCGATTCGCGCAGCCGGAGCCTGGCCAGCGCGAGGTCGCCGCGGCTGGCGGCGACCAGCCCCTGCAGGCGGCTCATCCTGGCGACCAGCGTGGCCGGGAAGTCGCTCGGGCCGACCGGCTCGAGCGCTGCGCCGCGCAACTCAGCCTCGGCGCGGTCGGGCTGGCCGGCCAGGACGAGTGCCTCGGCTAGGCGCAGCCGGGTAGCGGCCGGGCTGACGGTGGCGCCGGCCTCCAGGGCGCTGGTCAGTTCGGCAACGGCTCCCGCTGGATCTCCGCAGGCCAGGTTGATCAGCCCGCGTTCGCCATGGACCAGGCCGTCCAGTTCAGTCAGCCCGATTCGTTCCGCGTATCCGGCGGCCGCGGCGCATGCCTGACGTGCCTCTGGCAACCGGTCCAGTCTGCGCAAGATGGCGGACCGAGCGGTCTGCGCGTAGACGCTCAGCCGGAGCAAGCCGTTCGGGATGACCAGCGGCAGGCACCGGTCAGCGAAGTCCAGGGCGCGCTCGAAGTCCCCGGCGCACGCCGCCGCGCTCGCCGCGTTGCTCAGGCAGCTATAGGCCATGTCAGGACGCCCGGCGCGGCCCGCGGCGGCGCTCGCCGCGATCAGCGGGCCGAAGCAGTCGCCGAACCGTCCCGCCCTGATCAGCGCGTGCCCTCTCGCCACGCCGATGTCGTGCACGAGCAGGTCACTGGGGTTGTGCGCCAAGATCCGGTCCGCCTCGGCCAGCAGCTCATCGACCACGGCCGGGTCGCCGGCAACAGCTTCTGCCCACGCCATGCCTGCCAGCGCCTCCGCCCGTGCGGGCAGGTCGTCGGCGGGATCGCGATCCAGGACGTCGAGCGCACTGCGATACGAGCGGCGCGATTCCCGTGGGTGGCAGATTCCGCCGCGCAGCCAGCGTCCGCGCCGCAGCCAGGCGCTGATCAGCGCGCCGGAATCCTGTGGCGCTATCTGCTCAAGCGCCCGGTCGAATGCCTGGTCGGAGCTGGTCAGCATGCCGCGGAAGCCGTCGATCTCGGCGAGCTCGATGCCTAGGTCCGGGTCGCCGGGCACGATCCGCAGTGCCTCGGTGAGGAAGCCAGCAGCTTCGGTCATCGCCGCGATACGGCGCGCGTCCCGCGCGGCGATAGCCAACTGGCTGACTGCCTGCTCGTCCTGGCCGGCGAGCAGGAGGTGGCGCGCGACTTCGGCCGCCCTCAAGCGGTTCGCAGGTCCCCGCTTGCGGAGCAACTGGGCGAGTTCGCCGTGCAGCCGAACCCGGGCCGGATCGGGGATCGCCTGGTAGACAGCGTCCCTAAGCAGGGCGTGGCGGAAGCCTGTACGTCCGTCGTCGATCCTGAGGAGTCCGGATCCCAGCGCCTCGGCGGCCGCACGGACCGGGTTGGGCAGCGGGAGAGCGGCGACCTCGGCTCGGCTGAGGTCACGACCGGCCGTGGCGGCGAATTCCACGAACATCCGCGCCGGAACCGACAGCCGGGTGACAGCCAGCCGGACCGCGCCGGTCAACCCCATGTCGGCCGCTCCGGTACTGGCAGCGCGGGCTGCCTCCACCGCCAGTAGCGGACTTCCGGCCGCGAGCTGGACGATCCGGCTGACCGTTGGCTCGGGAAGGTCGGCCGTCGAAGCGACCAGCCTGCGTACGTCGTTGCTGCTCAGCGGCCCCAGCCGGATCTCGGCGACGAGCGCGCGCCGTGAGCGCAACGCGTCCAGTACGGCGTCAAGGTGCTGGCACGCCGGCAGCTGACGCCTGGTCAGGACAAACAGCACGGGCAGCGAGCTGAGCCGGCGTCCCGCGTATGCGACGAGGTCCAGGCTCGCGGTGTCGGCGAGATGCAGGTCCTCCAAGGCAAGCAGCAGCCCGGACGAGCTAGCGGCCCAGGTAAGGAACTGGACGGCTGCCTCGAAGATGCGGACGCGCTCAAGCTGCGGGTCGAGGTACCCTGCCTCCACCCGGAAGCCAAGCGCCGGGACGATCCGGGTCAGATCGCCGGTCCAGGGCTGGCGCGGGTCCCCCGTCATGGTGAGAAGATCGCTGAGAGCTTCGGTCCAGATCGCGAACGGCGCGGCCTGGCCGAGGACGGTACCCGCAACGACAGCCGGGCACGGACGTACGGCTGCCCGCAGTTCTTCGATAAGACGGGTCTTGCCGATACCTCCCTCGCCTTCGAGGACAACCGTGCTCCCGGCGCCGGCGAGGGCGGCATGCCAGGGCGCGATCAGCTCAGCGAACTCGCGGTCCCTGCCGACCGGGGGCGGCGCGACAGCACGCGCCGACCCAGCGCTGCTGGCCCGGGCGGCGGTGCCAGCTCGGGTGCGGGTGCCGGTGCCAGCTCGGGTGCGGGTGCCGGTGCTGGCTCCGGTAGCGGGGCCGGTGCCATGGCGAAGCGGCTCAACCAGGGCCTCGGTCGCCGCCGACACCGGAACCCCCAGTTCGGTGTCGAGCCGCTCCCGCAGCCTGACGAAGGCGTTCAGCGCACCCGGCACATCGCCTGCGGCGATGAACGCTCCGATCAGCCCGGCTCCCGCGGGCTCGTCCAGCGGGCACAGTGCCGCCCGGCGGCGCGCCCAGGTGAGCGCCCCCGCCGGATCGCCAGCCGCGGTTGCCCGCTCCGTCAGCTCCGCCAGCGCGATGGCGATGTCGCGCTCAAATTCCTCGCGGGCCTCCACCACCCAGTCGTCGTCCATGTCCTGCAGCAGGTCTCCGCGCCACAACGCGAGAGCCGCCTCGGGCTGGCCGGACGCGATCAGCCGCCGGAACTCGCGCAGATCGACCCGCAGGCCCTCATCGCCGAGTCTAACCGTGTCACGGCTGGTGATCAGGCACGGCCCAAGCGCCGGACGAAGCGCCCAGATCGCGCTTCGCAGGCTGGCTCGCGCGCTGGCCTCTAGCACTTGGGGCCAGAACACGCCCGCGAGCCTGGACCGTGAATGCCGGCCAGGGTGAACCGCGAGCCAGCCGAGGAGCGCGCGGGCACGTCTGCTGGACGGCAGCTCCGCGTCCGCGCTGACGAGCCGGAGCTCGCCGATGACGCGGATCTCGACCATTGCTGCCGTCCTCGGACCAGCCCTTTGACGATGCCTTGACGATACGGAGGAATCGTCGTGTCCGGAAGACACCAACCCGAGGAGGCTCCAATGAGCACTAGCCAGATCACCAGCCAGTCGTTCGACGCGGCGGCATTTCGTCGCGGCATCGAGGAGCGCGACGCGGCGACACTGCTCGGCCTGTACGCCGAAGACGCCGAGTTGCACGTCGTGGACAGTAACGACCAGCCAAGTAACCCGAAGATCATCCGCGGCCGGCAGGCGATCGGCGAGTACTTCGCCGATGTCTGCGGCCGCGACATGACGCACACGATGGAGCGTCTCGTGGTCAGCGACAGCGGCGCCGCGTTCGTGCAGGCCTGCCAGTACCCGAGCGGCGGTCGCGTCCGGTGTATCGCGGTGCTGGACCTTGCGGATGGCCTGATCACGCGCCAGTCCGGCGTCCAGGCCTGGGACGAGTAGAAAGGATATGACGATGGCAAACAACGCCGAACACCGCGACTTCGCGGCCGCCGACGAGGTCCGCGAGTTCCCGAACGGCAAGGTCGAGCTGCTGCACATCGGTGACAGCGACATCGGACGGCTGACCCTGGCGCCGGGCTGGCGCTGGTCCGAGCACGTCAGGCCGATCGCGGGCACGGACCTGTGCGAGGCACCGCACTTCCAGTACCACATCTCGGGAAAACTGCGGATCCAGATGGCCGACGGGACCACCTTCGATGCAGTGGCCGGCCAGGTGACCGCACTGCCGTCCGGACACGACGCCTGGGTCGTCGGCGACGCGCCCGTCGTGGTTGTCGACTGGTGGGGCGCCAGCAACTACGCGAAAAGCTGACACGAAATCGGCGAGGTGACGGAGATACCGTCACCTCGCCTCCTCGGAACCCGCGGTCGTTATCCTCGTCGTACATACCCGGCTCCTTTGTAGAGCCGGGTGGAAACCTGTGTGGTTATCGCTTGCACGTCGGATTGTGGCTTCATTCGCAGATATGTGCTCTGACCTGGGAATACCTTGGCGATGTCATCTACGATGCCCAGATGCTCCCGGACGATAACCCTCATCGCCCAGGCGGCAGGTCATGCCCATACTGTGCGATTGGGGTGGACTCTAGTACTGCATTGAGTCCACGATTTCGGTGAGGAGGAACCTCACCTTCGCCGGGACTGGCCTTCCCGGGTAGGCCTGCTCAACGAGGTCCAGGCCTTCATCCACTGCGGTGAACCCGAGCTGGCGGTATAGCAGGACAATGTCGTCGGTGTCGATCTCGGCGCGCGCCGCGAACAGCTTCATCGCTAGCAGGTACCTCGGGGACGCGACGTCGACGATCAGCGAGTCGCTTGAATAGAACCGCTGCGCCTCCGGGTCGGGGCCGGGCAGGAATCCCTTGACCGCGTCGTTAAGCCAGTCCTCCGCAAGTCCCCGGCGTTCCGCTACCGCGGTCGCGGCCGCCCGGACCACGCCAGTCGGGATGAACACGGCATCAAGGTCCCGGGTCGCCCTCATGGCGTCATACGCAACCGCCAGAGCAGCGCCTCCAACGAGGAACAGCTCGGCTCTCGCCCCCCGCGCCGCCAGTTCCGCGGACGGGTCGTCGAGGAGCGCGCGGATGTCCTCCCGCCCAGGCCGGTACTCATGCGCGGTCGAGTGCCCCGTCCGTGATGAAAACACCCCGGCGGAGGAACGAGGACGGCGACTCGACCAGAGCACGAGGATAAAGACCACGCAGGTCGGTGACGAACCACCACGGCCATGCCTCACGCTCGGGCAGCCTGGCCCACGACGGAACCGCCCATCCGTCCCGGCGGCCCAGGTACTCGGCCATCGCCGCGAACGCAGCATCGACCCGGCTGTCCCCGGTGTTCCTGGGAGCGC
>Ga0209530_1001504_pt1 | contig 10319 bp, 9 predicted proteins | sample BlaSpr_A8_Ref_O1_FD_187987 | JGI IMG/M metagenome (GOLD analysis project Ga0209530, IMG submission 187987) | Forest soil microbial communities from Thunder Bay, Ontario, Canada - Black Spruce, Ontario site 2_A8_Ref_O1 (SPAdes) (version 2) | ecosystem: Environmental > Terrestrial > Soil > Boreal...
GGGAGTGCCTCCAACCTCCTGCAATACGCTGTCTTTGTCGCCGTCGTGGCAGTTCTCGTTAGACCACTCGGCGGGTACATGACCCGAGTCTTTGGCGGAGAGAGCACGATCCTCGATCCGTTGCTACGCCCGCTGGAACGCCTGATCTATAGGCTGACCGGCGGTAGCCCTGAGCTGGAAATGGACTGGGCGCAGTACTGTGTTGCGTTCATTGTTTTCGGTTCGATCGGGGCCCTCACGCTCTATGCCATCTTGAGGCTGCAACAATTCCTGCCATTCTTTTACCCCGGATATCAAATCACTCGTATGAGCCCGGACCTGGCGATGAACACCGCGATCAGCTTCGCCACCACTACCACATGGCAGGCCTACGTCGGTGAGACCACGATGAGCTATACAGGTCAAATCGCTGGCTTGACCGTCCAGAACTTTCTCGCCAGCGCATCTGGATTGGCAGTGGGCGTGGCCTTCATTCGCGGGTTGGCGCGCGAGCAGACCTCCAAACTGGGTAACTTCTGGGTGGATATGGTGCGCTCTGTGTAGTGGATACTTTTGCCACTGTCCCTCTTAGGCAGCATGCTTTTGGTCTGGCAGGGCGTGCCTATGAACTGGCACTCGTACATCCGGGCCACTAGCTTGAATGCAGGCCAGCAGGTCATTCCACAAGGGCCCGCGGCGGCTCTTGAAATCATCAAGAATCTCGGAACGAACGGAGGTGGCTTCTTCAATGCGAACGGCGCTCATCCCTACGAAAATCCGACCCCATTAAGCAATTTTATCGAGATGCTTGCAATCGTTTTGCTTCCGGCCGCATTCACGAACACATTCGGCCGGATGATCGGAGAACCACGTCAGGGTTGGATGTTGTTCAACGTTATGGTCGTGCTGTTTGTGGCGGGGCTGATGTTGTGTAGTTGGGCTGAGCAGAACGGTAACGTAAGGCCGGTCCCGAATCAGAGTCTTTCCGAAGGCGCGCAGAAGGGACAACCGGGCGGCAACATGGAAGGGAAAGAAGTCCGGTTCGGTATCGGCGCGTCTGTTTTGGCCGCGGTTGTGACATCCGATGGTGCAACCGGCTCGGTAAACTCAGCGCACGACCGTTACACCCCACTCGGCGGCGCCGTGCCTCTTGTAAACATGCTCTTGGGAGAAATCGTATTTGGCGGCCTGGGCACGGGCGTATACAGCATCGTCATGATCGCCTTGGTGGGTCTGATCCTGGCCGGATTGATGATTGGCAGCATGCCGGAATATCTCGGCAAGAAGGTAGGGCCTCTCGAAACGAAATTCGTGACGCTGTACGCGCTCGCATGTCCTCTCGCCGTTCTGTCGGTTACCGCCTTGGCCGTAGTGACGAGAGCGGGGCTGGCTGGGCTGGTCACCAATGCCGGACCTCATGGCTTCACCGAAATCTTCTATGCGTACACGTCTTGTTTCGCGAACAATGGCCAGAGTTTGGCGGGATTGAATGCGAACACCCCTTTTTACAATTTCACGACAGCTCTCCTAATGATGCTGGGACGCTTCGGCCTTGCGATTCCCGTGCTTGCGCTTGCGGGACTCTTCGCCCGCCAGATTAAAAGGCAAGAAAGACAAAACGCTGTTCCCACCGACAAACCACTGTTCGCTATCCTCTTGATCGCTACGGCACTCATCCTGGGCGGGCTCAGTTTCCTCCCTGCACTCACGTTAGGACCCGTTCTTGAGCATTTGATCGGTAGGTAACTCCGGAAAACCACTTTTTGCTGCCACCCGAGTCCCAAGACTTCGGTCTTACTGACGCCGGAGAGCCATTCGCGCTGGACATGCAAATCTTCGACTTGGAAGCTGTCACTCCCTATAATCTCGCCTCAAATATGACCCTACTGAAGGCTGACGATAGGTGGAGAAAAACTGCCGCCTACGCTTTCCTGACGCCTGGTCGGGCACTACGTCAGGGCTTGAGCGCGATTGATCGGAATATTGCGGTCGGTCAGGGCTCCCAGGCTTTGTGCTTCTATAAGGTGGCGCATTGGAACTTCTAAGGTGACTCCAGCCGGCACGAACTTCGCCTGTCGGAATGCCACAAGAAAATCTTTATACCTTCCTTACACATTCCTGATGCGAAATGAGTATCGTAGGCTTTTACCTGCCAGTGGTTGAGTGTGAATGCGCCGAGTCGGCGTGCATCTAAACGAATCAACACGAGCGACATTAGCAAATGCGGTTTGGCAGGTTACCCACCGCGGGTCTGCCACGCACGTTGAAGGATGAGGCTTCATGGCCGTCATAGCGTTCTTGGGCATGGCTGTGGTCTGTGCGTTTTTCTTGTACGCGCTGGTGCAATTCTCGCTGGAAGAAAAGCACCTGCGGCAAAGGAGAGAGACACCCTTGGGATTTCCGGTGATTTCTGCCAGCCAAATCGTGATGCCACCGGAGACGCGGCGCAAGGCGCGGCGCGAAGATTCTGAAAATCAAAACACCCAACACGAAAGTGGGAACAGGAGATGACTTCCATGTTGAATATCTTGATCAAGTACAAGACGAAGATCGTTTTTGGCATGCTGTTTTTTGTGCTGGGGCATTTCCCTTGCTTCGCGCAAACCAACGGCGACTCGCCGAACCAGCAGGCCAGCGGCGCGGACCAACAGATACCTCCCGCAATCGCCAAGGAATTGGAAGCGATGCGGAAACGCATTGACGAACTGGAAGCGGAACTGAAGCACGCCAAGACGCCGGAGCGGCCCACTATACCGGCGACGAGCGCGAAAATGTCCATACCGGTGGCGCCGGTTGCTGCAGCGCCTGCGGCGCCCGCGACTGCAGCACCCGAATCCGCCACTTCGGCAACAGCCGCAGCCGAGACCGCGCCGGGCCCAATCGCGCCATTTTCGGATGCGGATTGGACTTGGCTGAACGGCAACCCGCGCACGAAGGAAATATACTGGGACTCGAAATTCTTCACACCGGAAATCCGGTCAGACACGGTGTACGTCTTCGACTTCAACCGCCCGACGGACCATTCGATGGGCGGATCGAGCGAACTCTTCCGATCGCAAGAGGTGCAACTGACGCAGCTTGGCGTGGGTGGTGATTTTCACTATGACAACGTGCGCGCGCGGCTGATGACGCAGTTTGGCATGTATTCCACGACGACCCCGCGCAACGACCCGAGTCCGGGGCACGGCCAATGGGACCTCGCCGATGCGTACCGCTACATTTCGGAAGCATACGGTGGATACCACTTCAACGTGATGCACGGGATCAATGTGGACGCGGGAATTTTCATGTCCTATATCGGCCTGTTCAGTTACTACAATTTCGACAATTGGGCTTATCAACCGTCGTACGTTTCCTCGAACACGCCGTGGTTTTTTAACGGCGTGCGCGTGCAGATTTTCCCCACGGCGCATTTGAAGATTGAACCCTGGTTCATCAACGGGTGGCAAGCGTACGGTTCGGCCAATCACACGCCGGGGATCGGAGGCCAAATCAAGTGGACTCCCACGCCCTGGATGAACGTGATCTCCAATAACTACGGCGTTGGTCAGGATGATCTTTTTATTCCCAACCGCAAACGCATCCACACCGACAACAGCATTGAAATTAAGTACTTCGACAAGCCGTACCAGCCGCTAGACAAGATGGCGTTCTCGCTGACTGGCGATATGGGCTGCGAGTACGGCGGCGGCGTGAGTTGCTACGGCGACAAAGCGGGCGGACCCAAGCAAAGTTTTCTGGGTTTCATGCTCTACAACCGCTTCTGGTTCCATCGCGATTTGTTCGGTCTTACGCTGGGCGGCGGGAAGATCAACAATCCGGGACGCTATCTTGTGTTGCTGCCGCCGATCAACGGAGAAAGCGCGATTACGGCGGCAACGAATTCTCCGTACTTTACGGAAAATCCCGGCGATCCTTTCAAGGCGTGGGATTCGTCCATCACATTCGACTACATGCCCAAGCAATACATCACGTTTCGTTGGGAGTATGACTACCGCCATGCGAGCGTGCCGTATTGGACGGGCCGCGGCGGCATTACGCCTCCTGGCGGGAACAACAATTTTCCTCAATTCTTTGCCTGCAGTAACGGTTCCTCATCCGGACAAACGAGCCTCGGACCGGCGGAAACAGCCTGTGGCGGCGGAGCCAGCAGTGTCTTTTTCCCCGACCTTCGCAGGGATGAGAATTTTATTGATATGTCCATCCTGGTGAAGTTCTAAACGCGCGGGCTATCAGCGGCGGCGTTTTCACGGAGGTTTGGTGTATGCAGGACATTGTGTTCGTAGTGGTGACGATCTGTTTTTTTGCGGTCGCGCTCGCGTACGTGCGCGGGTGCGACCGCCTGAAGTAAGGGGACGACAAAATGATTGGTAACATTGTCTTGCTGGTGGTTTGCGTTTTGATTTTGGGGTATCTGTTCGCGGCCTTGCTGTGGCCGGAAAGGTTCTGACGATGACGGCCAATGGCTGGCTGCAAATTTTCTTGTTTTTGCTAGTGATCTTCGCGGTGGCGAAGCCGGCAGGGCTTTTCATGACGCGAGTATTCGCACGTGAAAAGACGTGGCTGGACCCGCTGCTGCGGCCATTCGAGCGCCTGCTGTACAAAGTGACTGGCGTGGACGAGAAGCGCGAAATGCGCTGGACGGAATATGCCATCGCCATGCTGCTGTTCAGCGGCGTTTCGATGACGCTGCTGTATGTGATCGAGCGCGTGCAGCAATGGCTGCCGTGGAATCCGCAGAAGCTGGCGGCCGTGCCGACGGATCTGGCGTTCAATACCGCGGCATCGTTTACGACTAATACGAACTGGCAGGCTTACACCCCGGAAGTCACGATGACATATTTCACGCAGATGGCGGGACTGGCCTATCACAATTTCCTATCTGCGGCGGTGGGCATTGCGCTGGCGATAGCCGTGATTCGAGGAGTGGCGCGGCGCGAACAAGAGACCATCGGCAATTTCTGGGTGGACCTGACGCGGACGATCTTATGGGTGCTGCTGCCGGTGTGCCTGGTGGTCGCGATGATTTTCGTGTCGCAGGGCGCGATTCAGAATTTGCGGCCGTACACGACGACTCAGCTGGTGGATGCGCAGACAGTGACAACCACGGGTGCTGACGGCAAGACGACCACGCAGGTGGTGAACGAACAGGTGCTCCCACAGGGGCCGGTAGCGTCGCAGGAGGCGATCAAGATTTTCGGCACGAATGGAGGCGGATTCTTCTACGCCAATAGCTCGCATCCTTACGAAAACCCCACGCCGTTGACGAATTTCCTGCAGCTAGTGCTGATTTTTGCGATTCCTTCGGGACTGACTTACACGTTGGGGCGGATGACCGGATCGCAGCGGCACGGTTGGGCGGTGTGGGGCGCGATGGCTGTGCTTTTTCTTGCTGGTGTGGTTTCGGCGTACAGCGCGGAGGCGCGCGGAAATCCTCTGTTGCATGGCGTGGAGCAAAAAGTGAGCGCGACGCAATCCGGCGGCAACATGGAAGGGAAAGAAGTGCGGTTCGGCATCGCGAATACGGCTCTGTATGCGACGGTGACGACCGATGCGAGCTGCGGCGCGGTGAACGGAATGCACGATTCGTTCACACCACTGGGCGGAATGATTCCACTGATTAACATTATGTTAGGTGAGGTGGTTTTCGGCGGCGTGGGCTCGGGGCTTTACGGAATGATCGTGTTCGTGATTCTTTCCGTGTTTATCGCAGGGCTGATGGTGGGAAGAACGCCGGAATACTTGGGGAAAAAGATCGAGGCATACGATGTGAAGATGGCGATGCTTTCGGTGCTGATTTTTCCACTGGTGATTCTGACGTTTACGGCGATTTCCGTGGTCGCTAAATCTTTTGGGACGCCCTCGATTTCGAATCCGGGACCGCACGGGCTTTCGCAGATTTTGTATGCGTACACCTCCGGCACTGGTAACAACGGATCGGCATTCGCGGGATTGAATGGGAACACGCTTTGGTACAACACAACGATCGGATTTGCGACTTTGTTCGGGCGATTTTTCGCAGTGATTCCGATACTAGCGATTGCGGGCAGCCTGGCGAAGAAGAAATACGTACCGGAATCGGCCGGAACCTTTCCGGTGACGACCCCGCTGTTCACGGTGCTGTTGATCTCGGTGGTGCTGATTGTGAGCGCATTGACGTTTTTCCCGGCGTTGAGCCTGGGACCGATTCTGGAACATTTGATGATGCACGCGGGAAAGGTGTTTTAAGGACCTATGGCTACCAAAACGAGCAGCAAGGAAAAATCGCGCTGGGGACAGGACATCGTGGTGCAGGCGGTGTGGGATTCTTTCGTAAAACTGAATCCCAAGACCCTGGCGGCAAATCCGGTGATGTTCGTGGTCGAAGTGGGCGCGACGCTGACGTCGATTGATTTGGCGCGCGGGGTGGTGCAGCACTCGCATGGATTCGGGTTTTCGCTGCAGATCACTTTGTGGCTCTGGTTCACGGTGCTGTTTGCGAATTTCGCGGAGGCGATGGCGGAAGGGCGCGGGAAGGCGCAGGCAGAGGCATTACGCAAATCGCGCGCGGATACTATGGCGCGCCGGCTGAAACAGGACGGCAGCATCGAATCGGTGCCGGGCTCGCAATTGCGGGCGGGCGATTTGGTGATGGTTACTGCTGGGGAATTCGTTCCTGGCGATGGTGAAGTGATCGAGGGCGTTGCTTCGGTGGACGAATCCGCGATTACCGGAGAATCGGCGCCGGTGATTCGGGAATGCGGCGGCGACCGGTCGGCGGTGACAGGCGGGACGCGCGTGCTTTCCGATGAGATCAAGGTGCGCATCACTTCGAATCCGGGCGAAACTTTCCTGGACCGGATGATCAAGCTGGTGGAGGGCGCTTCGCGGCAGAAGACGCCGAATGAAATCGCGTTGAACATTTTGCTGGCCGGCTTGACGATCATATTTTTGCTGGCGGTGGTGTCGTTGCAGCCGATGGCGATTTATTCGGGCGCGCCACAGTCGGTGTTTGTGCTGGTGGCGTTGCTGGTGTGTTTGATTCCGACGACGATTGGCGGATTGCTTTCGGCCATTGGGATTGCGGGAATGGACCGCGTGCTGCAGAAAAATGTGCTGGCCATGTCTGGCCGCGCGGTGGAAGCGGCGGGCGACGTGGATACTTTGCTGCTGGACAAGACCGGGACGATTACTTTGGGGAACCGGTTCGCTACGGAATTTATCCCGGCACCTGGCGTGAGCGAGAGTGAATTGGCCGATGCGGCGCAACTGGCTTCGCTGGCCGATGAGACGCCTGAGGGCAGATCCGTTGTGGTGCTGGCGAAAGATAAATATGGATTGCGCGGGCGAGAATTGGGTTCGGTGGCGGCGGCGTTCATTCCATTTTCAGCAGTCACGCGCATGTCTGGTGTGGATATGGATGGACGAAAGATTCGCAAGGGCGCGCGGGATGCGATCGTGAAATACATCAAGGAAGCGGGCGGGACGGTGCCACACGAGACGATGGAGGCGGTGGACCGCATTTCGAATTCGGGCGGGACGCCGTTGCTCGTCGCAGAGGATGCGCGGGCGCTGGGCGTGATTCATTTGAAAGATATTGTGAAGGGCGGGATGCGCGAGCGATTTGAACATTTGCGCGTGATGGGAATTCGCACGGTGATGATTACCGGCGACAATCCATTGACCGCGGCGGCAATTGCGCGAGAGGCCGGCGTGGATGATTTTCTGGCGGAGGCACGGCCGGAGGACAAGCTGGCTTTGATTCGCCGCGAGCAAGCAAAAGGTAAATTGGTGGCGATGACCGGCGACGGCACGAATGACGCGCCGGCTTTGGCACAGGCGGACGTCGGCTTGGCGATGAACGCGGGAACGCAGGCGGCGAAAGAAGCCGGGAACATGGTGGACCTGGATTCGAATCCGACGAAGCTGATCGAGGTGGTGGAGATCGGCAAGCAACTTTTGATTACGCGCGGAGCGCTGACGACTTTTTCCGTGGCGAACGACGTGGCGAAATATTTCGCGATTATTCCGGCGATGTTCGCAGCGGCATTTCCGGAGCTGGAAGTTTTGAACGTGATGGGGCTGAAGAATCCGCACTCGGCGATACTCTCAGCGGTGATTTTCAACGCGCTGATTATCATCGCGCTGGTGCCGCTGGCTTTGCGCGGCGTGAAATACCGGCCGCTGGGAGCGGAGGCTTTGCTGCGGCGAAATCTGCTGGTGTACGGGCTGGGCGGAATTATCGCACCGTTTATCGGGATCAAATTGATTGACGTGATTATCACGCACATCGGACTGGCATAGGGGCGCTTAACTTATGAAAAAGAATTTTCTGATTTCGATTTGGATGACGCTGGCGACGACAGTTTTGCTGGGAATTTTGTATCCGCTGGTGGTGACTTTGCTGGCGCAGTGGGCTTTTCCGCGGCAGGCGAATGGAGAAATCATTCACGTGGGCGGGAAGCCGGTGGGATCGAGCTTGATTGGGCAGCCGTTTACTTCGGCGGGATATTTTCATTCGCGGCCGTCGGCAGCGGGACCGGCTGGATACGATCCGGATGCGTCGAGTGGAGGAGCATCAAATTTGGGGCCGACGAATTCGGCTTTGATTACGCGGGTGAATGGAGACGTGCAGCGATTGCAATCGGAAAATCCTGGGGCGCGAATTCCTGTGGATTTGGTTACGACTTCGGGCTCGGGGTTGGATCCGCACATTTCGCCGGCGGCCGCGGAATTTCAGATTTCGCGGGTGGCGCGCGAGCGGGGGATGAGTGACGGAGATCTTCGCACTTTGGTGGCCCAACATACGGAAGGGCGGCAATTGGGATTCCTGGGCGAACCGCGGGTGAATGTGTTGGAACTGAATCTCGAACTGGATGCAGTTCATCCCGTTCATTGACGCGTCGGGTGCGATCAGCGCTATTTCGCGCAGGAGATCGATATGGGAGTTTCGGTTACTAAGGCCGTCATCGAAGCCCATGGAGACACGCTGAACCTTCTCAGCTATCGCGACCAAACTTCGGTTTTCCCCGTTTTCCCGCCCCTCGAACGTGGCCGGTCAAGGGACTGATGCACACCGCCACGATTCTCGTTGTTGACGACGAACCGCAGATACGGCGTGTTATGCGCACCACCCTCGCAGTGCACGGTTATTCGGTGGTTGAAGCACGCAGTGGCGAAGAGGCGCTCGCAAGGACCCGTGATGTGCGGCCCGATCTCATTCTTCTTGACGTGAATTTACCCGGAATGTCGGGTTTGGAAACCTGCCGCGAAATCCGCAACACCTCCGATGCGCCGATCATCATGCTCACCGTCCGCAATACCGAGCGCGATAAAGTCCAGGCTCTCGATGCTGGCGCCGACGATTATGTGGTGAAACCGTTTGGTGTCGATGAGTTGATGGCGCGTATCCGCGCAGCGCTGCGCCGCGCCCCACCCGTGGAAGCCACTCCGCCATTCATCTCCGACGAGCTTAAGATTGACTTCGAAAAACGTTATGTCACGCTCCAAGGCCATCCGATCCGCCTTACGCCCAAAGAGCTCGAGCTGCTGCGACAGCTGGTCTCGAATTCGGGCAAGGCGCAAGGCCACCGTCATCTCCTACAAACTGTTTGGGGATTTGAGTACGGAGATGAAATGGAGTACTTGCGCGTTTTCATCAATCAATTGAGGAACAAAATCGAACCCGACCCCCGCCACCCGCGGTACATCCATACGGATTCTCGGATCGGCTACCGCTTCGATCCACCTACGTCTAAATCTCGTGCCTCGCGTTCCGACAAATAGCCCTGTTGCCGCGCTGCCGCTAGCGAATGGTACAGTTAGCCCACTACCGAACAAATGACGCATGCACTCTTGGGAGCTTGGAAAAATCGAATTTCGGGTAGGTCAATCACCGGGAGCCCGCGTTTAGCAAACTGGGAGTGCCTGCGGAAAACCAACATGACCGCATCGTCTAAATCGTTCGTTACGGATAACTGAAGGCTGCCAATCGAGTGCGGGCGCGACGTTGCGTACCTCAGATTGCGAATCGAAGTAATAGAAACTTTGAATCGAAGCCGACCAATTCCTTACGACTGCCTTATGCCTGCTTTATGGTCGTTTTGCTAGCGTCGTCGCAGTTGATTTTGGGGGTGCTGCGATGAAGCGATCTGGTGGTGTTCCAGAATTGGCATTTCCCGCGCTGGTTCTCCGGATTTTTCTGTTAGTGACTCTGATGCCGTGGGCCGGGCGTACTATCGCGCAATCCACTTTCGGAAGCTTGCGAGGTTTGACGGTGGATGCTACCGGCTCGGCGGTGCCGCAGGCGGAAATTACGGTACACGGACTGGATGACAATAGCGACCATCAAGCGACGAGCG
>Ga0209530_1001505_pt1 | contig 10316 bp, 7 predicted proteins | sample BlaSpr_A8_Ref_O1_FD_187987 | JGI IMG/M metagenome (GOLD analysis project Ga0209530, IMG submission 187987) | Forest soil microbial communities from Thunder Bay, Ontario, Canada - Black Spruce, Ontario site 2_A8_Ref_O1 (SPAdes) (version 2) | ecosystem: Environmental > Terrestrial > Soil > Boreal...
CCGCTCCACGTCCATATAGCGACAAAGCGCATCGATCTCTTGTTGGTGGGGTACAGGGATACGATCGGATTCCCGCAGTCGACCGGCGAAGCGCAGCCAGTTGCATGTGGTGTGTCGAAACTCCCTGTCGGTTTGTTGGGGACCACGGCAACTCGCGTTGCGATACGAACGGTGAGCCCATCGTTTCGCGGCCCGTTCGACATCTTTGCGTTCAACAGGGCTGGATTCGTCCAGCTTCATCCAAATTGCGGCCCGATAGATAACCCCAGCTGCGTCTTTGATTGTGTAGAACGCGGCTCCCTGGCAGCAAGATGCTCCAGGTAACGACGCCTTGATTCGGCCAACGGGCCATTTTCGTGACGAGCGATTGTGAGTGGACAGCGGTAGAGAGTGTTGAACATGGAAAAACCTCCTTGGCGGGGAAGGCTCTGCTTCCGTTCCTCTTTTGTCCAGCCGCCGCTGAGTTACGCGCTAAGTTACTGGTGGCACGCCCGCGTATCTCATGATAGGGAAAGGAGATGTCTCAGGTAATCTCGACACCACGTCCGCGCTCCCCCATAATTCTGGAATGAAGCGGCCGTTGCTTTTGGGCGTCACGGTACTGGTTGCACTGGCGACACTGAGTCAATCTGCTCCAGCCTGCGGCAATCCACCGGCGCAAGGTGTTCCCGGCACGAAGGCGCAACTTGTAATTCAGGGTCGCGCTGGCAGTGTTCGCATTGGAGAACCAATCTCCGCCAACCTGATTCTCCCGAAGGATTCACAACTGCCCACTGGCACTCTAGACCGAGCGACCTGTACGTCCTTGGAGTTTACTGTCGAACCGGCGAGTGGCTGGCACGATCCTTGGGCCGACTGGTACTACTCCGGAATTTCCCAGCATGCCACTGGCAGAGACGGTCCGCGCACCTGCGGAGTAGTTGGGTACCCCCGCGGCGCCGAAATTCCTCCACCGCAGATCAACTTCACTCTGAACGATTGGATCGAGTTCGACAGTCCCGGAAAATACAAAATCTCAGTCACCTATCGCACGGAGTTCAGAAAACGTCAGGATATATGGGACGATCCCTATGACGACCGAAAGACAGGCGTCCACGTCACGCTCGTCACAGACGTGGTCGAAGTCGAGGTACTGCCCGAGTCAGCAAGTGTCATGGACCGTGCCTCGGATGCGCTCGCCTTGCTCCGAGGCCATTTTCGTGACGACGATCCATGGTCGGGCAGTCCTGACCCCGAACCCTTCCCTGAATGGACCCAGTATTCACACTCAGAGGCCGTAATCCCCCTGCTGGCTCAGTTCTACGAACAGAGTCCCAATGTGGCTAGACGCGGGCTGATTGCCTCGCCGCACCGCAAGCTTGTCGTTCAGACGATGGAAAAGGAACTTGTGGATGCACGACATTCCGTGGATTTCAACTTTCTCGCGGAACTGGCTTTTACTGCGGCCGAAGTTCAGCATCCGGAACTGTTCAGTGGAAGTAGCAAGGAGTGGTGGAGCCCCAAGTGGGAACAGGAGTCAAAGAAACGGGATGAGCTTCTTCTCCGATTGCTGGCTGAATACACTCGCACACTGTTGTTGGCTTTGCCTCAGAAGCATGAGTATCCGCGAAGAGACAGCCTTAGTGCCGCGTTAATGATTTTGGCTCGCTGGGACCTTCCCGGAAAAGCTCAACTCCGAAAGCAGGCGGCGGACGAAGCGGCCCGTCTAATGCCCAAGATGAAAGAACCACCGTACCTCTGGAAGGAACAATGGAATGTCATCGCCTCGCCTGCTCTCCTCCCCTACTTGCGCAAGACTGAGGGTTTCCAGCAGATGCGCTACAAGTTGGCCCCACAAGAAGCAAGACAATCAATGATTCATTCGGCAGCGCGTGGTGATTGGGCAACGGTGGCTGGGTGGGCCGCTGTTATGCCAGAAAACGAAGAACCGTCTGCGGTACTCGATTCTCATCTCGCCACGGGACTTCGCCAAGAGCCGGACGTCGAAACGGAGGATAACCTAGATCAGGTTCTGCTTAGGCTGGGCGGGGCGAAGTTGATCGCCCCGGTGCGCCAGATACTCGCTTCAGAGTCTTGTGTGGGGAGTCCTGCGCTCTGGGCATTCTTGCTCAGACAACAGGGAGGGCCGACCGAAAAGAGATTGATCCGGCGCTACCATCAAGACGGCGCTGACCCAACTTGCGATGCCGATCGGGCCCTTCAGCAGATCTGGCTCAACCATTCTGTGCGATATTGGTCGCCTCAACTTGAGGCTATCGTCTTCTCGCAACTCGACAAGAGTGACCCCATCGCCACGGATGCTGCGCATTTGCTCGAGCGATTTGGTTCCAAGGACTCAGAACCGGCGCTCTGGACAAAATTGGAGAAATGGCACCGATTGCCTCCATTCCGTACGCGTGACTCGACGCAATCCATCTCACCTGAAAAAGACCTGGAGGCCGCGTTGTTGTCTGCGCTTCTGAACGGGCGGAGCTGGCTGCCCGAGCCCCAGCGAATCGATCGTCTGCGCCAATTGTGCGTCTATCGATGCGACAGCTTGAAATGGGCACGCACGACGGATCAAATACAACACTTTCCGGTATGGGAGCTGAACGAGGGAGATCCTCATTTCGGAGACCTCACTAATTCCTTTGACGATTTCAAAGCGTGGATTCAACGGTTTCCTGCAGGCACGAGCTTTGAAATTAAGGCGCTTCCGGGGAATGCACCGCTGACCGAAGCCGAGGTGGACTCCCGATATCCCGACCTCGGGGCGCTGAGGCGTAAGCTCAAGCTGAAGATCGTAGACGTCTTGCCATACGACGAATATGGACGTTGCACCGACTCGCGCTTTGATGGGGAGAAGTGATCGCTTTCAGAATGGGAACTTTGGACTCCCTCTGATTGTTACTAAAGAAGGGCGCTATCGATGACGCGCGCATTTGTCTCGCGCTTGAATCCACAATAACTCTGACCGGCCGCTGAGGGGACATCCGGCCTTGTAAGAGAATTCTTCAGCAATCTGCTGCGCGTTGCACGACTCTGAGTGTCCTACCACGCCCATGCTTTTCGGTGGTACCTCATTCTCCAGGTTCGGTTATGTTGTGAGACTTTGACATAGCTGGTGCAATTCTGGTCGAAAGGCCCTGAAGTCGCAACATAATGCAAGACGCAACATAATACGGTCGCGTTCGCCTCGCTGACCTCATACCGCCTGTGGCCGAGGCATTCCTGAAAGACCAGATAACCATCGGCCACGCTTTGCTGATCGCAAAGCTTCCGGCTTCGCAACAGCAGGAAGCATTCTCGGCGGCTTTCCGGGGCTTGTGGACAAGCGAAGGCAACAGCCAAGTCCTGATTCCAGTGCGGGAGTTGGCCTTATGCGGTGCACGGCATAAGGTCAATAATGCGGTGTGCGTCTTTATGCAGAGTGCGGCAGCGTAGCAGGGGATGAGCTTCTTTAGGGCCAGCATGATGGGCTGAGTGTCAGAGAGTGACAGCTTCGCATAATCTGCAGTAGTCTGAACTTGACTTGACTGACTGACCGATTGAATCGCTCTCGACCTGCGCCACAACCAGCTAGCAGGAACCCAATTTCAGCATTGCCGACGATACGACCGGAACGCAACATGACCGGCCAAACGGCTCGCTGATTGCATTGTTCTATTCTCTACAGGCGATCGCTAACGCACCCATTGAGGGCGTTTCCCTACTCCGTCCGAAGTGCTTGCATGGGATCGATGGAGGCAGCGCGACGAGCGGGAATAATGGCCGCGATCAAACCGGAGACCGCGAGCAAAGCACAGACGGAGAGGGTTGTAATTGGGTCGTGCCGGCCGACACCAAAGAGAGATGCCTGAATCGCGCGCGTGGCGAACCACGAGGCAACTAACCCGGAGACGAGACCCAGCGCAAGCAGGAGCGACGCCTTCTTGAGCACAAGGAGCATCACGTCCGTTCGCTGCGCGCCGAGCGCCATGCGAATGCCCACTTCGCTCGTGCGGCGACTGACAGAGTACGCCATGAGCCCATAGAGACCCACCAGCGCAAGGAACAATGCAATGCCGGCGAAGACCGAGAGCAGCGATGTCTGAAAGCGCCGCTGTGCACTGGCTTCAGACTCCAAATCACCCATGGTTTGAATGTCGCCGACCGCAAGATTGGGATCGATGGAATACAACGTAGAACGGATGGTTGCTGCCAAAGACTTTGCCGGAAGGGTCGAGCGGACAGCGATGTAACCGCCTTCGAAATCACCATCGAGATTATAGATCTGGGGCTCCGGCGCTTTCTCCAGTGCCGAGTCACGCACGTCGCCAATCACGCCAACGACGCTGCTCCATTGAGTGTGGTCATCCTCTCTGCTGATGCGCCCGCCGATCGGGTCGCGATTGATAAAATATTCCCTCGCAAAGCTCTCATTGACGATTGCAATGGATCGATTGGATTTGTCTTCCTGCGTAAACAAACGCCCCGCCGCAAGCGGAATGCCCATGGCTGAAAAATACTGCGGTGTGGCCCTGCGGAATTCAGCCAACTGACCCTTTTTGTTTGAATATCCGTCAACCTCGAATTCTCTTAGGTCTTCGTCGTTACTGAGCGGCAAGTTGCTGATCCCACCCACCTTCTGTACGCCGGGGAGCGCCTCCACTCTTGCGAAAAGATTGCGGAAGAACTCAACGCGTTGCGGCTGGCTGTACCGAGCATCGAGCTCGATGTTCATTGCAACGGTGGATTGGGAAAAGCCTGTGTCGACCGACACCACATTGATGTAGCTACGGATGAACAGACCGGCCCCGGCAAGCAGCACGACAACCAGCGCGGACTCCACGACAATAAGTGTGCTCTGGACGCGCGTATGCGCACCAGCGACGCTGCGGCTGCTGCTTGTAGCCAGAAAATCAGTCAAGTTGATGCGCGACACAGCCGATGCAGGCAGAATGCCGGTAATCACACTCGTCAGCACAGACACGGCCACGGTGAAGAACAGTACGCGTATGTCGAGCGATGCTTCATTGAGGCGCGGAATGTTGCCCGGATTGAGATGCGGCAGGACACGGAGAAAAACGTATGCCAGGCAAATTCCAACTCCTCCCGCCACGAGACCGATGAGTAGCGACTCAGTGAGGAGCTGACGGATGATTCGGCTGCGCCCCGCACCAAGTGCAACACGCACGCCGAGTTCGCGCATTCGGCTTGCTGCGCGTGCAAGCAGCAGGTTTGCAGCGTTGCCGCATGCAATCAACAGCACGATGCACACCGCACCGAGCAGCAGCCAAAGCAGCGCACGCACATGGCCGACGGTGCTATCAACGAAGTTCTCGACCTGGGCGCCCCATCCGCGCACACGCGCGTCGTGAAGCTTGTCGAGGCGCACCATGAGGGTACTCATCTCCGCCTGTGCCTGCGCGATGGAAACCCCGGCCTTGAGCCGTGCGACGGCGTTGCCGCGCGCGTTTTCACGGTCGTCCATTTGATGGGGAGTGAGAGCCAGCGGGATCCATATCTGGGTCGTTTTGTATTGCGCGCTGCCATAGGGCAAATCGGAGTAGTGCGGATACTCGAACCCTTGCGGCATGACACCGATGATCTGATAAGTCTTGCCATCGAGAAGCAGCGAGCGATGAAGAATGTCCGCACTGGACGCGAACATGGATTGCCAAAGAGCGTGGCTGATCACGGCCACTTTCTCATGACCTACTTGATCGTCGCTGGGAGCAATTGCCCGGCCCAGTTGCGGCGAAGCTTGGAATGTCGAAAAGAAATCGCCATCCACGCGCGCTGTGCTCACACGCTCCGCAGAGCCCTGCGTAGTTAGGCTGAAGACCGATTGATCGAAGGCGGTCATATCCTGAAACGAGGTGCTCTCTTTTTTCAAGTCGTAGAAGTCAGCATAAGCGGGACCAAAGACTTCCACCGGTACATTGAATTGAGGGTTGGGCGTGTAGAGATAGACGAGCCGGCCAGCATCACCGTATGGCAATGAACGGATCAGCACCGCGTTCACTAGGCTGAAGATGGCCGTGCATGCACCGATGCCGAGAGCGAGCGTGAGCACTGCGGTTATGGTGAAGCCGGGACTCTTGCTCAATGTGCGCAGGCCATAGCGCAGGTCCTGCATGGTTTGTTCGATCCACTGCAGAGAGCGCTCGTCGCGATGTGCCTGTTTTGCCTGCTCCACGCCGCCGTAAGCGCGTCGCGCGGCCAGCCGTGCTTCTTCAGGCGGCATGCCACGGCGTTCGAAGTCGTCGGCGAGGAGGGTGAGGTGCGATGCGACTTCACGCGCAAGATCCTCTTCGGCGCGCTTATTAGCAACGAGACCGCGGAGCTTGGCGATGATTCTTCTCCAACGCGCCATGGTTACTGTTCCTCTGCAAGCAACTTTTCAACCACGCCGGCCATCTGGCGCCAGCGTTCGGTTTCTTCATTGAGCGCCTTCAACCCGGCCCTGGTGATGGTGTAATACTTCGCTTCGCGATTGTTTTCCGTCTTGCCCCAGGAACCACGGGTCCAGCCGTGCTGCTCAATCCGCACGAGAGCCGGATAAATGGTGCCCTGGTTAAGATTCAAGGCGTCCTCCGAGACCTGCTGGAGCCTGCTGGCGATCCCATAGGCATGCTGCGGACCCATGGTGGAGAGGGTGCGGAGGATCATGAGATCGAGAGTGCCTTGCAGAATCTGGATGGGCATTTTCTTCACTTGGCATTCAAGTGAACATAGTTGTCACTTGGATGTCAAGTGGAAACCGCAGGACGAGATTCGAGGCGCGGCGAACTCGGTCGATTGATGTAGCGGAGGATTGCTCAAGGCTGCTCACTCCTGCTGCCAATCGCCGATGCACTCATCGAACCAAAGCCGAATCGCCTTCCGGGTTTCCGGGTTGCGGTCGGATGACGAGCAAACCGGAAATTGAGATTCAGCCGAGTCCGACTGTTCCGCTTCGTCCTCACAACAGCGCGTGTAAGGTCAAGTCTCGGCTATCACACATAATCATGATGCTCCCAAGGAGGGGGAACATCATGCTGGTTCGCTATTTCAGACGGCCATCACGTATCGAGCAATTGCGCAGTAGCACTGGTGGTCATCTGCTTGAAGGATTCGCCAAGGAACTGTCCCAAGGCTGTTATCAGTGGGTTGCAGCGCGAAAGCACATTCGGGCAGCGGAACACTTTCTCCATTGGATCTCCCATCGAAACCTGTCGATCATGAGCGTTGAAGAACGATATGCACAGCAGTTCCTCGACCACTTGAAACGATGCCGTTGTCGCGGACATCATCCACCACTGAAACCTCACCGGCAGAAGTACAGTGTCGATCTTTGGTTCGACTATTTGCGGCGCGTTGGCATTGTCCCGACTCCAACCTTTGTTGAACCAGCGGTCGAGGCACCGATGTTAACGTCCTTCTGCGATTGGATGCGTCGACAGCGCGGGGTTTCCGATGCCACTCTTTCCATCTACCGCTTCGAACTGCGTGCATTCATCAAGGATCTCGGCGAAGATCCGCACATGTATGACGCACGGAACTTGCGGCAGTTCGTGTTGGATAAGAGTCAGCACTCCGGATGGGCATCTGCGAGAAAGTGTATCTGCGCAGTCCGCATGTTCCTTCGCTTCCTGATCTCGCAGGGAAGGTGCCCCGACTATCTCTATGCGTCAATCCCTACTTTCGCCCATTGGCGGCTCTCTGCTTTGCCATTCTATTTACAAGCCGATCAAGTCGAACAGGTCATAGCGTCGCCCGATCTGGCGACTTCGCTCGGAAGGCGAAACCGAGCGATTCTTCTCTTGCTCGCACGCCTGGGGCTTCGGGCGAGCGATATTGTTCACCTTCGGCTCGACGATCTCGATTGGAAAGAAGGCATGATCCGGGTTTCAGGAAAGGGACGCCGCCAAACCGTGTTGCCACTGACCCAAGAGGTTGGAGATGCGCTGGCGGCTTACATCAAAGACCATCGCCCCCAAGCTGACACCGAGGCAGTGTTTGTCCGATCATCGGCTCCGTATCGGGCCTTCGCTGACTCCACTGCGATTTCGATACTCGTTGCTCGTGCGATGCGCCGCACCGGCATCAACTGCCCGAAGCGAGGGGCAGCTCACATTCTCCGTCACTCTGTTGCCAGCAGTATGTTGCGGCAGGGAGTGTCCCTGCAGGAGATCGCTGGTGTGCTCCGCCACCGTTCGATCGCGAGCACGGAGATTTACGCCAAAGTGGATGTCCTCACGCTAGGGCAGATTGCGCAGCCCTGGCCGGAGGTGAAAGCATGCTGAATCAGGACGTGCAAGCGTATCTGGCTGTGCGCCGGGCCATGGGATTCGGGATGAAGTGGTCAGGCAACCTGTTGCGAGGGTTCGCAGCGTTTTCCGAAGCAGCGGGCCAACACCATGTCTGCTCTGAAACAGCAATAAAGTGGGCGGGATCGACGCCCTCCGTTCGCACGCGAGCCAGACGGCTTGGATTGGTGATTCGATTGGCGCGGTACCTGCTTGCGGAGGACCAGCGTCATGAAGTGCCTCCTCCTGTCTTCGGCAGCGAGGACCGACCGCGGCGCACTCCTTACATTTATTCGAAAGAAGACGTTCAGCGGCTCGTCCAAGCCGCATGGGGTGTGGGGCGATACCCTAATCCGGAGTATCGCGGTCTCACCTACAGCACATTCTTCGGGCTATTGGCATGTACCGGCATGCGACTGTCGGAAGCGATCAATCTCCGGATGCAAGACATCACTGCGGATGGTCTTGTCATTCGACATACTAAATTCCGCAAAAGCCGACTGCTGCCACTCCATTCGACCACACAAGCTGCGTTGGAGCGTTATCTGCCGAAGCGACGCGTCTTTGCCCCCTTCGACGATCACGTGTTCGTTGGCTTGCGAAAACACAAGCTGTTTCGGCACGACGCCTACGTTGCATTTCGCAGAACTATCGAGACGATCGGCCTTCCGCGTCATTCGGGCCTTCCGCGGCCCACGATCCATGCGTTGCGACACACATTTGCCGTGAGAGCCCTTGAAACCTGCCCCGATGACCGGGATCGAATCACCCGGCACATGGTGGCGATCTCAACCTACCTCGGCCACAGCGACATCGCGGACACGTATTGGTATCTGGAAGCGACACCCGAACTGATGAGGAACATTACTGAATCCTCCCAACGCTACTTTATGGGAGGCCGCTCATGACTCTGATCGCGCCGCATATCGCAGCTTTCCTCCAACAACGGTTGCCGGTCGAGCGTCAGGCCAGCCCGAACACCTGTGACTCCTACGCGCACGCTTTCCGGCTTCTCTTTGAATACGCGAGCAACTGCCTAAAGATCACGCCGTCGCAGTTGCAGGTGGAGCACATAGATGCCCAGCTCATCGTGGACTTCCTGAATCATCTGGAAGCAACGCGCGGAAACGGCGCTGGCTCCAGAAACATCCGGCTCGCAGCGATCAAGTCGTTCATGCGGTACATCGAGTATCGGCTGCCGTCCGCCCTCGAACAGATTCGCTGCATTCTGTCGATTCCCACCAAGAAAACGGACGTGCGTCTCGTCCGGCACCTCACGGCACAGGAGATGCAATCCATTTTGGATGCTCCTGATCCAGCACGCCGGGTCGGTATTCGTGATCGCGCCATGTTGCACCTCTGTTTCGCCGGTGGATTGCGAGTGTCAGAACTGGTGGGCGTTCGCGTCATTGACGTTAGACTCCAGCCTGAGCCTAACGTGCTGATTCACGGCAAGGGCCGGAGAGAGCGCTGTATTCCGCTCTGGAAAGAGACCGCGTCGGCGGTGCGCGCTTGGCTGTCTGTCAGAGGGGAGGTTCTGGTTCCAGAACTATTTCTCAATGCCCGCGACGGATATATGACTCGTGCCGGGTTTGAATACATCCTCAGGAAGCACGTCCGTACGGCCGAAAAGCGTTGCGCTTCGCTCTCATCGAAGCGAGTGTCGCCACACGTCCTGCGGCACACCTGCGCGATGACAATCCTCCAAGCCACCAAAGACCTGCGGAAGGTCTCGCTTTGGCTTGGCCATTCCAGCGTGCAGACGACGGAGGTCTACACGCGCGCTGACCCGACCGTGAAACTGGAAACCCTCGAAGCTGCGATTGCCCCAAAGCTGCGCACCGGCCGATTCAAGGCCACGGACAAGCTCATCGCTTTGCTGAAGGCTCCCACGATTATGCGAAGTAAGGGAGCCATCCCGTGACGCCAGCCCAGCATTCCATGGTGCGGAGTCCGCATAACAGCGGACTCCGCATTATTGGCAGCGTGGATTGAATCGAACATCTTGTTACAACTGGCGTCTGCGCCCTTTGACAAGCAGGACGAAACGCTCGTTCCCGAAGG
>Ga0209530_1001510_pt1 | contig 10237 bp, 9 predicted proteins | sample BlaSpr_A8_Ref_O1_FD_187987 | JGI IMG/M metagenome (GOLD analysis project Ga0209530, IMG submission 187987) | Forest soil microbial communities from Thunder Bay, Ontario, Canada - Black Spruce, Ontario site 2_A8_Ref_O1 (SPAdes) (version 2) | ecosystem: Environmental > Terrestrial > Soil > Boreal...
CGTCCTTAAACAATTTTTCCTTCGCTGCAAAATGCGTGATGACTTCCTCGGGTGTCACGCCCTTGGGCACGGCGCTTTCGAGAGGGCCTTCCTGCGCGTCCGCGAGTGAGGTGAGCGAAATGCAAATGGCAAGAAACAGAAAAACAAGAAACAGACAAAGAGGATGCACCCGGTTCATAAACCTATTTTATCGAATAATTGCCGATGGCGAGATGCAGAACTGCGCAGGCGCTCCCAATGGAGCGTCACAGCTGCACATCTACCGCGGCGACCCTCCCCCGACCCCTCTCCGCTCAGTGAGGCCGGGGGTAGGGCGCTGCAGTTCTGCCGCAAAGTTGGATGCCATATCGCGAAAGGGGTTGCCGTCACCAAAAAGTAGCGCCGGCGTCCCGCTGGCAGTCTGTTCTTCGGCTCTTTGCTTCTCTGGGAGAGTCGCCGCCGGATTCGCAAAGCATCAATCCTCACCGCCTTCTGGTTCCCTAGAGCACACCTTGACTCGAAAACGCACGAGGCGCCATGGGCGCCATGACTATCAGTTTGCAATCAATGCACTCAGTGCTATCGTTGACGTCCGTTGACGTCATGGCCAGCATCACCATCCGCAAGCTTCCCGAGAACACCAAGCGGCGCCTCCGCATCCGCGCCGCCCGCAACGGCCGCTCCATGGAGCAGGAAGCGCGCGAACTTCTGGAAGCAGGTTTGGCTCGGGCAGATTCGGAGCCGAAAAATATGGGAGAAGCCATCCGCCGGATCTTTGCTCCTTTGGGCGGAGTCGATCTGAAGTTTCCTCCCCGCGGCCCTATCCGCGACCCCGGAATCCGTTAAGCAGCGGAACAATGCTTATCCTGGATACGAACGTTATCTCGGAGACGATGCAGCCTGCGCCTTCCCCGCGCGTTTTGGAATGGTGGTCCCAACAGCAGAGCGCCGAACTGTTTACGACCGCTGTCACTGTGGCGGAGATCCTCTACGGAATCGAACTGCTGCCCCAAAGCAAGCCGCGTACGACGCTGCTTGCAGGCGCCGACAGAATGTTGGCAGGGTGTTTTCCGGGCGTATCCTTCCCTTCGACGAAGAAGCCGCCCGCGCGTTCCCGGAAATAGCCGCGACTTGCCGCGCCTAGGGGCGTCCAATTGCCGAGTTCGACGCCCAGATCGCCTCCATCGCACGCTCCCATCGCGCCACGCTAGCCACCCGCAACACCGGCGACTTCGAAGGCTGCGGTGTCCGCTTGGCCAATCCCTGGCAGCTCGCAGACTCATAATTGCAGTTGCAATGAGCTCATTCCGGCCAGGGCGAGCGAGAGTAAAACAGCAAAACCAAGGACTCTGTCATTCCGACCGGAGCGGAGCGAAAGCGGGCGAAGTGGAGGAACCTGCTCTCTTCCTGCTACACTCATCCGTTTGCCGGAAAGGTCTTAGATGCGCCGTTTCTTTCTCGCTTTTTTCTTCTTCGTTGCGTTCGCACTGTCCGCATACGCGCAGACCAAGCATCCCTTCACCTTCGAAGACATGATGAAGCTCAAGCGCGTCGGAGAGCCCGAGGTCTCGCCCGATGGCAAGTGGGTGATCTTCAGCGTGGTCGATGTGGATCTCGAAGCCAACACGAAGACGCCGCACATCTGGATCGTGGCCACGGCTGGAGGTCAGGAACGCGAGATCATTGCCGATCAGGACGCCGATCGGCCGCGCTGGGCGCCAGACGGGAAGCGGTTTGCGTTTATCTCGACCAAAGAGGGCGGGTCGCAAGTCTGGGTCGCCCAGTTTGACAATACTGCGGGCACGGTGACCCGCGTCTGGAAGCTGACCTCAGTCACGACCGAGGCTGGTGGCGAGGTCTGGTCGCCCGACGCAAAGAATATTCTTTTCACTTCAGATGTCTATCCAGAATGCGACGCACAGGACGATCCAATTACTTGCAACGCGAAGATGTTGGATGAAGCGAACAAATCCAAAGTGCAGGCGCAGATTTTCACGCACTTGCTCTATCGCCATTGGAACGCATACAAAGAAGGCAAGCGCAGCCACATCTTCGCGATTGAGGCTCCGCCCGCAGTTGAGCCGAGTGCGTATGCCGGGCGGCCCGTGGTCCGCCCCCACGACCTCACCCCCGGCGACCACGACGCGCCCGTGTTCTCGCTCGGAGGGCAGGACAACTACGCCTTCTCGCCCGACGGGCAGGAGATTTGCTACACCTCGAATCACGACAAGAATCCGGCGGCTTCCACCAACAACGATCTGTGGATTGTCCCGGTCAGCGGAGGCCCGGCCGGAGCTATCCCAGCAAAGAACATTACCGCCGACAATCCCGCCAGCGACTCGACGCCGCTCTATTCGCCCGATGGCCGCTACATCGCCTACCGCGCCCAGCAGCGTCCGGGATACGAGAGCGACCGCTTCCGCTTGATGCTGTATGACCGCAAGACGGGCGAGAAGAAGAATCTGACGGAGGATTTTGATTTTTGGGTGGGATCGTATGTGTGGGAAGGAGATTCTAAAACAATTGACTTTTCGGCCGAGAACGCAGGTACATCGCCCATCTATTCAGTTTCCATTTCAGGCGAAATGCGGGGGTTAGCTCGGGGCTTCAACGATGACCTGACCATCACACAAGACGGCAAGCAGATCTTCTTTACAAAGATGAGTCTCCAAGCGCCTGTTGCGATCTACAGAGCTAGCGCTGCCGGGTATACGACGGTCGATTGCGAGTCTCCGGTCGGCGCAAAAAATCCCTTACTAAACTGCTTTCAGGACCCACAGGTCGTAACTCACGTGGACGACCCCATTCTCGCCCAAATCCAAATGTCCCCCCTGGAATCCTTCTGGTTCACTGGCGCTCACGGTGACAAGGTCGAAGGCTTCCTGGTCAAGCCGCCGAACTTCGATGCCAGCAAGACGTATCCGGTGAAGTTCCTCATCCACGGCGGCCCGCAGGGGGCTTGGGGAGACGATTGGAGCTATCGCTGGAATCCCGAACTGTTCGCCGCCAACGGATACGTGGTCATCATGATCAACTTCCGCGGCTCGACCGGCTACGGGCAGAAGTTCATCGACGCCATCAACGGCGACTGGGGCGGCGCTCCGTATGAAGATCTCATGAAAGGGCTCGACTACGCAGAGAAGACCTATCCGTTCATCGACAAAGACCGAGAGTGCGCGCTGGGTGCCAGCTACGGCGGATACGCCATCAACTGGATCCTCGGACACACCGACCGCTTCAAATGCCTGGTGTCGCACGACGGCATGTTCAACGCCGAATCCGCGTGGGGAACCACCGAAGAACTCTGGTTCAACGACTGGGAGTTCAAAGGCACTCCCTACGACAACCGGGCGATGTATGAAAAGTGGTCGCCGCATCAGTACGCGAAAAATTTCAAGACGCCGACGCTCGTAATCCACGGCCAGCGCGACTACCGCCTCGACGTGAGCGAAGGCCTGCAACTCTTCACCACGCTTCAGATGGAAGGCGTGCCATCCAAGATGCTCTACTTCCCCGACGAGGGCCACTGGGTGCTGAAGCCGCAAAATTCCCAGCTCTGGTACAAAACTGTCAACGACTGGGTGGACCAGTGGACAAAGAAATAAGTGCGGACGCCTGTGGTTGCCCGGGCGCCAGTTCTCCAGCAGGCGCACCGGTGGTTCGATAGGAGAATGCCATGGCGCGCCCGGACTGGCCGTAACGCTTCCGTTTCCCTCGCTGCCTGTGGTCACGGAACCCTTCCTGCCGCTACTTAGAGGGTTTTGGGAAACCGAGGCTATCGTAGTCGGTGCCGAAGAACCGCGCAGTGACGGATGTCTCCTTGAACTTGTGGAAATGGTGGTGCGGAGCATCGCTTCCGTTGGCGCCGACTGCGCCCACCGAAGCTCGACGGTCACGCTATGTCCGTGCCCCTAGATCCCGCACCGCACGTGCTCTTCCGCGCTAAGATTCGCACCCGCCAGCAGGAGCAATCCTGAGAGAAATGCCCAGATCATCATGCTCACCGAGAGTGCGAATGGCCCATAAACTTCCGCAAAATTAAGCCAGGGCAGCGCCAGAATGTAGCCATACTTCAACGCCTCAGACAGCAGCCCCATAATCACCGCTGAGGGCAGCACCGCGCGCGCGGGAACTTTACCGTTGGGCAACACCCAGTAAATCAGGAAGAAGATGGCAATGCTGGCGGCTATGGCGAACACCTTCATCACCACAAATCCCACCAGACGAATAAATCCCGAGCCGTGGCCGCGCAACAGAAATTCCAACAGCGCCACGTTGCCCGCGGTCATGGCAATCGAGAGCAGTGACAACACCCCACATCCAAAGGCCAACCCCAACGAGATCAATTGATTGCCGAAATACGAGCGGTTATTTTGGAAGCGCCAGATCCGGTTGAGCGCCACTTCCAGCGGCATGAACACGCCGGAAGACGTCGCCAACAGAATAATCAGTGAGACCACTTGCACCCGCTGCCGGCTATTGACCATGGCGTTCAGGTTGCGGATGACGAACTCCTGGCCCGCGGGCAGGTAGTCGCGCAGCAACTCCACCACTACGTCATACATCACACGCGAATGGAAGACGCGGTGGATGAGCGTCATGAGCAACACAACGAAAGGAAAAAACGCGAGAATCGAATTGGCCGCCACGGAGAATGCAAAAGTGTGCACATCGGTCCGAAGCAGGTATTTCACGGTCGAGACCAGCATGCCGGGGGAGCGCTTGCGGCGCGGCCGCTGTGCCCCGCTTGGGATGCCTTCCCCGGGACGGGGTATCGTGACTGTCGTCTGCTCTAGCATGGGTAGATAGCCTAATCCTACCAAGGGTTTGGCTCTATTCCTCTATCTGGCCAGGAACCAAAGGTGGGGGGGCCTCCGTGCGCCTTTTCTTGCACCCTGTTAAAGAATTAACCGCGCCCGGAGCTTATTTTTTAATCATTAGCCTCTAATTGTTCTTGTCAAACGATTTAATACTGCTTATTATCGCGTGTGCTCGCCGGTGGTCATACCACGCGATGAGCTTGTAAGGCAGGTTGACGTCTTGCGTAGGGCCGTAAAAATCAGCGTCGGTAGTCCAGGGCTCCGAAAGTTCTCGCCGTACTTTGTGCGGCGTTGAACCGAGGAGTCTTTTGCTTTTGGCGCGATTTCTTCGGCACTATGTGGCGCAACCAAGTTCCACCGTTTTTCTCGAGGGGGCGTCCCGGTTCGCCGGGACAACAATACTGGAGATTCGGGGAATTAATTCTTAGCGATGTCGAAAGGAGTTTTCTGTGAGAGAGAAGGGAACAGTGAAGTGGTTCAACGGGGCGAAGGGATATGGATTCATCCAGCGCTCCACGGGAGAGGACGTTTTCGTCCATTTTTCGGCAATTCAGGAAAACGGTTACCGCTCGCTCAACGAGGGTGAGACCGTGGAGTTCGATCTGCTGAAAGGCCCCAAGGGCTTTCAGGCGGGCAACGTCGTCCGCGCCTAACGCGATCATCGGATTCGCAACCCTCCCGCTCCCAGGGAGGGTTTTTCGCTGGCGGGCCGTTCTCATTAAATCTTCCCTTTTGGCGTTGCAGAGCGCCGCTTTCGTCGTGCTTCGTTCTAACCTCCTGCTATAGAATTTGACAGCGAAACCTGATTTTTCGCAGCGGGATTGACAAGCGATAAGGCGTCCTGCGCTTGGGGCTCAGGTAAACCGAAATAGTCGACGACTCTTACGTCGCCTGGAGGAGACGCAATGCGTATCCGCTCTCTCAGGATTGTTTCCCTACTTCTTTCCATGTCACCATTGGCTTTGGTCCTGACCGCCTGTGGCGGGAGCAACGCCAACAGCATAAACAATCAGGGAGGCGGCATGTGCAGTGGATGCTCGTTTCTCTACGCCTCCACCAATGCCGGCCAGATTCTGAGTTTTCAGATTGACTCGGGCGGGACTCTTGGCAGGCCGTCGTCACCTTCAAATTTACCTGGCTCGGATAGTCCTTACGTTGTCGGGTTCGGCCCTGATTTTTATGCATCGGACGCCAACAGCAATGCCATCGACGGGTTCGTCGTGAATAGCAGCAACGGCGCCCTTGCGGCGATGACCGGATCACCCTTCAGCCTAGGGAGCGCTCCGGTTGATCCTGACGGACTTGCGACATTCGGCAATTATCTCTATGCCGGCAACACGAACGGCACCGTCTCCGCCTTCAACGTCAACCCCGCCGAGGTCTCACGGCGATCTCCGGCTCACCTTTCGCAGCCGGCTTCGCGCCTGTGGATCTGGCCGTGGCGAACCTGAAGGCTCTCAGCGCTCCCGTTCTCTACGCCGCGGATTTCAGCAGCGCAGTCATATGAGCTTTTACGATTGGCTCCGACGGTGGACTTACGTTGGTTCCCGGCTCTCCCTTCGCGGCTCCGGCAAACAACTCGCCGACAGGGATGTTTGTCGGCGGAAGCGAAAGCCAGGGCATACTCTACGTCGCTCTGAACGCAGCCAACCAGATTGCCGCTCTTTCCATAAGCGGATCAGGCGCTCTCACTCCACTTCCCGGCTCACCAGTCGCGGCCGGGCGCGGTCCGGAGGCGCTTCTTGGCTCTTTTAATTTTCTCGATGCCGTGAACATCCTGACCACACCATTTCCGCTTACAGCATGGACCAGACTACCGGCGCCCTCACAGAAATTCAGGGTTCTCCTTACTCAGTAGGCACGGCAACGGCGGGAATTATCAACGGCCCCGCAATCTATGTCCCCGATCTGCATTCCAGCAGTATTTTTGCCTGGAATCAGGACACGAGGACGGGCGCTCTCACGGCTTCGCCCCGCTCCCCATTTCCCACCAGCGTGGGACCAGTGGGACTCACGACCGTCGTGTTCCCAATCCTGACGCCGTAAGGACACTTCGCCCGTGGGATACGCCTGGGCCGGCATTCGATTCGGGAATTTCGGCAGAGGGCCGCCGCTCCGAAGCCGTAGTCCGGATTTATTTTTGGAGAGAAATTCACAGACCCAAGGCTTTCGGGAGGCCGCCAAGCCCTCAGCGCACTTCCACCGACACGAGGTCCCCATCCGCCAGCCCCCCCGGCTTATAGTTCACCGACACCGAGCGGTCATTCCACGAACAGGAGAACGTGTCAGCCCCAATCAGCAACAGCGACTTGTAGTCGGGAGTTCGCAGCTTCAGAACTTTCCCACCAGAAGCTACCGTAAGAAGCGCGGCAGGTGCCTGCGAGCAATCCACGCCCACCAGCCGGCCCTGAAGAAATTTGGCTGCCCGCTTGTCCCCCACGCCGCTGTTTTGTGGCGACCGCTCCGCGGCTGCGCGTTTTGCTGCGTCCTGATCCAGCACGTCAAATGGAGTACTCTGCGGAGAAAATTTCGGCGCCGTCGAAGCGGTCGAGAGTCCATACTTCTGTTCGTTCGCCAGCCGGTCGAACTGCTCGCGAGCTTCGGCCGCAACCTGAGCATTACCACTTGTCTTCAGCGTCTCCAGCAAGGTTCGCGCCGCGTCCCACTTTTTGGCCTCAATGTAGATTTCCGCCAGATGATAGACATATTCCTGATTGCGCGGGCTGAGTTGTATGGCGGCGCGCTCTGCCTGCGTAGCCGCGACCGGTCCTCCACCAACCATTCGCGCCATCGCCATCAGGTCGTAGGCATCGGCGAACTCCGGATACCACTCCAGCACTCCGCGCAGATCCTGCATCATGTTGGGCAGTCCCTGGATGTCGGCGTGCTTCTCCTGTGCAATGCGGTACTTCAGCACCGCGAGGTAGTAACGGATCCACATATCGCGCTGGTCGAGCGCGGCCGCATCGCTCAACTCTTCCGCAGCTGCATCAAATTCACCGTGCTGGATGTGATCCCAGGCCAGCGCGCGATGGGCGATCTCATTCCCCGTGGCGGCCACCAAAGGAGCATCTTCATCGTTGTTCGGCTTACTCGTCTTGTGGATTACGATCTTCCCGGAAGTGTTCGTCTCAGACGTCGTAGCCAGCTCCTGCAATTCCTTCAGACCCACAACCCGGCGCTCCGGAATCCTTACCTTTACTTCAGCCGCAAAAGCTCTGGCATCGCTTTCGCGCATCGGTTTGGCCAGGATCGCGCTGTCATTCGGCCCAACCGGCGCGGGAAACTGGTAAACCTGCGGCAGATCGGCTGAAGAACCTCGCTGTTTGGAGGCATCGAGAGCCGTAAATAGCGGCGTAAGCGAGCGGAAGTAGCCTTTCACAGCCTGGTCGAATTGTGCGGGCGTTACCCCGTAGGCCTTCTGAATGGCTTCTTCCACCGGCAGATGCTGGTTCTCCACCAGATCGAAGTACTCTCCCACCTCCGGCAGCTTCTTCTCGTGCAGCAGGTAATGCACCGTCATCCATGACTGCGCATAGAAAAGCGTGTGGTGCGTGCCTTCCACATACCCCGAAGTATCATGTTTCATGGTGAGCAAGTCGGGCAGCGCGAGCCAGACCTGCCCGCTGAGGAGTTCCGTGAGCGATTTCGGTGGGCTGCGAACTTCGTGCTGATTCTCCAGTAGGTCCTCGGTGAAGGCGAGGCTCATTTCCGGATCGCCGCCGATTTCTACTTGCCTGTTGTCGATGCGAATGGAGCCGAAATATTCCGCCAGCCCTTCGTCGAACCATCCCTGCACCGGAGGATAGTTGTAATTCATCAGCAGATGCGCGAAGTCATGCGCCACCGCGCGCCATGACTCCTCTTCAAATAAATTGAGCACGATAAAGTTCTGGTCTGCGCCGGGCACGAAAAAGCCCGGAGCACCGATCGGCTGCCCCTGCCGCAGCGGAGCATTCTGGTAATAGTCCTTGTCGTTCTTGAAGGCGAGAATCGTCAGCGGCAGCGATTCGTTGAGACGGTCCTTCATCAGCACGATGGCGAACACCGCCCGCATCTGCTCGAAGCGCAGTGCCACTTCCTTACCTTTTTTCTCCCCGGCATCGGTGATCACCGTGAAGTGCGTGGAATGGATTTCCAGCCAGGGAGAGGGTTCCACCGCCGGGGCCGATGAAGGTAAGAGTAATGACAGAAGAACGCCCACCAGCATCGCGAAGAGCCATGAAACCGGAATAGGGAATGCGCGGGCCATGCTGATTTCGCCGTAGGCGCGGGCCGACAGTGAAATGCTAACACGGGAGCGAAACGGGAGGTTCCGCAAAACAGCGTCAATTCCAAGGGCGAAGCGGAACTCCAATAGGTCGCGGCTGGCGGCTATGAAGTCGTGGTCTGGGGTGGCGGAAAACCCTACTCCATTTCACGCATCGTAGCGGAAGGCGCTGTTGTCTCCGGTCGCACTCTTAACGTGGCGGCGGGCTCGTCAGCCTCTGTTTCGCTCACCCTGGTGGGCGCCAGCGTGGAAGTAGAAGGCGTGGTGAAGAAGGCCGGGCAGCCTTTCGCCGGTGCGATGGTGGTTCTGGTACCGAAAAATCCCGAGATCGACCATGATCTGCTTCGCCGGGACCAGAGCGATTTGGACGGCAGTTTCAGCCTGCACGGCGTGGCTCCCGGTTCTTATACTCTCTTGGCCATCGAGAACGAAGGGGACTTGGACTGGTCGCAGCCAACGGTGATTGGAGCTTACTTGAAGCACGGTCGAAAGCTCCAAATCGACCATCAGGCGGGACGGTCTATGAACGTTGCGGAAGCAATCGAGGTTCAATCCAAGTAGCTGCGCTAGGCTCCGAGGTTTTTATTTCAACCCCAGCCCACCGTTGAAGTGTTGGATGACTCCATAACATTCACAAGCCGCGGCTTCCAGGCTCTTGCGGTTCAATATCTTTACCGTGCCGCGCAGGTTTTCGATCAGTCCTGCGTCTTCCAGCACCGCCGCTGCCAGGCTTACGCTGGGCCGTCCTGTGCCCAGCATTTGCGCCAGGAATTCGTGAGTGAGCGGAAGCAATTTGGAATCCACGCGATCCTGGCACATCAGCAGCCAGCGGACCAGCCGCTGCTCGGTTTCGTGCAGTCGGTTGCACGCGGCCAATTGTGCTACCTGCATACCCTGCATCAAAGCGAAGCGGCTCAACTCCGATCGCAGAGTGGGCGTCCCAAGCAACAAGGTTTGAAATACTTCCGATTTTATCCGGACGCCGGTGCCCGACATTTGCATGATGGCCCGGAACATCTCCCGCTGCAGTCCCACCGTCAACGACATTCCCACCATGCCTTCCTTACCAACAATGCCGACTTCGACGCTTCTCCCATCTCCGCTAAGCGCCACCAGCGAGGTCATACCTTCATTCAGGAAATATGTGAACTCGATCTTCTCGCTTGGT
>Ga0209530_1001512_pt1 | contig 10210 bp, 11 predicted proteins | sample BlaSpr_A8_Ref_O1_FD_187987 | JGI IMG/M metagenome (GOLD analysis project Ga0209530, IMG submission 187987) | Forest soil microbial communities from Thunder Bay, Ontario, Canada - Black Spruce, Ontario site 2_A8_Ref_O1 (SPAdes) (version 2) | ecosystem: Environmental > Terrestrial > Soil > Boreal...
ACCGCCAGAGCCTGCTCAGCCGCTCACCATCCCCGAGCATGCCAACAGCGCTGCCCGCAGCCTGATCAACCGTCTCGAACGCCCGCATCTCCACATCTGTAATGGTAGCGATCGCATCCGGCGAGAGATGTCAGGCAACACCTCACTGGCCGTGGCGGACGCTGACCGCCGAGTGGCCGCGGCTCACGACCTGCGGTCGTCGGCGGTGATGCCAGCTCCGCTCTCCTCACGATCGCGGGCCTCCAGGTCGCGATCTACATGCTTCTCCGGCTGTCCCGGTCCGCGAGAGCGGGCGGACATCCTCCCGGATCGTGTGGGCGTCAGGACTCCAGGTAGCGGAGCACGGCGAGGACGCGCCGGTGGTCGGAGCCAGAAGGCGGCAGGGTGAACTTGCTGAAGACGTTGCTGACGTGCTTTTCTACGGCGCGTTCGGAAATCACGAGGGCGCGCGCGATGGCATTGTTGGACCGGCCCTCGGCCATTAGCGCGAGCACCTCGTGCTCGCGGGGTGTGAGCGTGGCGAGCCTCTCGGCTCTGCCGCTGGCGGCTAGGATCTGAGTGATGACCTGCGGGTCAAGCGCGGTACCGCCGGCCGCTACCCGCGTCAGCGCATCAACGAATTCGCTGACGTCGGCAACCCGGTCTTTCAGCAGGTAGCCGATTCCGGCCGCGCCGCCGGTGGATGCGGCACCGAGCAGGTCGGCGGCGTACCGGGTCTCGACATACTGAGAGAACACCAGCACTCCGAGACCCGGGTGGCCACGGCGGAGCGCTATCGCCGCGCGCAGCCCCTCGTCGGTGTAACTGGGGGGCATCCGCACGTCCACCACCGTGACGTCCGGGCGCTGTACAGCGACGGCGGCATGCAGTGCCTCGACGTCGCCTACTGCGGCCGTTACCTCGTGGCCGCGATCCGTCAGGATCTCGGCTAGCCCGGCCCTGACCACGGCGGAGTCCTCGGCTATCACGATGCGCATGCTGAGCTGCCTTCGGTTGGTCTCATGCGTGGGAAGGAAGTTCGGCAGTCACCACTGTGGGGCCACCGCGGGGGCTGCTGATGTCCAGCCGGCCATCCACGGTCCGGACCCGATCGGCCAGTCCGGTCAGGCCGCTGCCCGCGACCAGGCGCGCTCCGCCGCAGCCATCGTCGCTTACCCGGAGCCGCAGCAGGCCAGGTATATGCACGACCTCGAGCGTGGCCCGCCGGGCGCTACTGTGCTTGGCCATGTTAGCCACAAGTTCTGCTGCGCAGAAGTATGCGATGGTCTCGATCGCTGGGGATGGCCGCAGCGGCACGTCGACGATCAGGTCAACTGGTACCGCGCTTCGTGCTGCGAGCGTCGCCAGCGCGGCATCAAGGCCGCGATCAAGGATCGGCGGGTGGATCCCCCTGGCCAGGTCGCGCAGCTCGGTCATCGCCTCCCTGGCAGTGCGGTGCGCGGTGTCGACAAGCTCGAAGGCCCGATCGATGTCTGACTGGGTGCCGCCCGGACCACTGTCCCCGGATCTGGGGGCACCCGGTTCGCTGGCCCCGGCGCCGAGCAGCTTCTCCTTGGCAAGGCCCAGTTTCATGGTGACCGCGACGAGCTGCGCCTGCGCGCCGTCATGCAGGTCCCGTTCGATCTGGCGCAGCCGCGCAGCCGAGTCGTCCACCGCGCGGGCCCGGGTCTGCTCCAGGTCGCGCACCCGCTCAGAGGCAGGCGGGCCGAGCAGCCGGCAGATCAGCGCCCGGTCCACGGCGGTGACCGCCCTGGTCAGCCACGGGGCGGTGAGAAGCGCTGCCGCTCCGATCGGGATCAGGAGGAAAGTGCCAGGCAGGGTCAGCACGTGGATGCTGCCGATGGGCCCCGGATTGGTCACTGGATCCGGTTGTGTCACCCCGCCGGCGGAGAATGGCACCTGGTGGAAGATCTGCCACCAGAGCGGATAGGTCAGGTAGCCGAGTCCGCCCAGCCACAAGCCGCCCGCGACGTAGCCGCCGAGCACCGATACGGGCAGCTTCAGCAGCAGGTAGCCGCGCGCTCGCCAGGCGACGGGGTCGTTCAGCGCCGACCAGAACCAGCCAGCAGCACCAGGTTCCGGGTGCAGCGGCCGCGGCGCGGCCACCTGCACTCCAAGCAGCCGGCCAGCCATGCCGCGGCTGGCAGCGCCGAAGCCCCGGACGCCCTTGGCGGAAGCGGCGACCAGCAGCGGCCCGATCACGATGCCCGCGATGGTCAGCGAGAGCCCGGTGCCGGCGACCAGGGTGGCGGCCGTGAAGAGGAAACCGGCGATTGCCAGCGGCAAGCTGGCGATCGTGTACAGCAGCTCTGTCCAGGCGCGCCGGGTAAACGGTTCGCGCAGCAGGCGCGCTACTTTCCGCCCGGACCGGCCGGTCAGCTGGCTGGGGGACGTCCGGGCCGACTGGCCGGTCACCGGAATCCCGTTGTCCATGACACTATTCTCCACTTCTGCGACAGACTCACACGTCACGCCGGCGCAGCAGAAAGCACGCGACGGCGACTAGGATGGCGGTCCACAGGCAGAGCACCCCGAAGCCCAGCCACGGCGACAGCAGGTCCGCGGCTTCCTGATGGGCATGGGTGATTAGGAGCCCGGCGTTCGCCGGCAGGTACGCGCTGATATGCGCACCCGCGCTGCCGGGGATGAGCCGGGCAAGGCTGGCGAACACAACCAGGAACCCGATCACCACGGTGATCGCGGCGGCGGTATGCCGGACCAGCGCCCCGACCGCGAACGAGAACAGGCCGAGCACCGCAAGGTAGAGGCCGACACCGAAAACGGCGCGGAAGGTGGCAGGGTCGCGAAGAGACTCCGGGAGGCGGTGGCCGATGATCGGCTCGGCGATGATGAACGACACGAAACCAAGCACCTCGCTGACCACGAACGCTACCGCGGCGAATACCGTAGCCTTCGCGGCGAGCATCGGGACCCTGCGAGGTACGGCGAGAATGCTGGACCGGATCATGCCGGTCGAATACTCGCTGGTGATCACCAAAACGCCGAGCACGCATAGCGGAATCTGTGCGTACAGGAGCGCTGGCCGCAGGAAACCGGTCGGGTCGGCCAGATACGTCTGCTTGGTGGCGGCGCTCGTGGTGTCCCAGTTCGCGATGGCCAGACTGACGACCAGGGTGTTGAGGCCGATGGCAGTGATCACCAGGATGACGAGGGACCAGAACGTCGAGCGGACGGTCCGGATCTTCGTCCACTCCGCATGAAGCAGACGGCCGAACCCTGCCACGCCCGCCCGCGGGGGCTGGCCGGCAATCCCCTGACCCAGGGTCGCGGCGGTCATGATGCGTTCCTGCCAGACGCGCCGGCCTGGGAGGACAGCGCTCCAGAGTCGGTCGCAGCAGCCGTATCATGATCGCCGTATTCCAGGCTCGCGGCCGTCAACTCCAGGAATGCTTCTTCCAGCGATCCGCGCTGTGGCGTCAGCTCATACACGACGAGCCCGGCCCTCGCGGCCAGCTCGGCAATACGCGGTGCCGCCATGCGATTGACGACAAGCGTGTCACTGCTCTCCCGCAGTACCTGCCCGCCCTCAACCTCGACCAGGTCCGAGAGCCGCACGGCATCCGCGGTCTTAACCAGGACCTGGGACGCCGAATGGCTGTCAATGAATTCCTGCATCGAGCAGTCGGCAAGCAAGCGGCCCCGGCCGATCACGATCAGATGGTCGGCGGTAACCGCCATCTCGTTCATCAGATGACTGGACACGAAGACCGTCCGCCCCTCCGCCGCCAGCTGCTTCATCAGGTTCCGGATCCATAGCACGCCTTCGGGGTCGAGGCCGTTGACCGGCTCATCGAGCAGGAGCATGCGGGGATTTCCCAGCAGAGCCGCCGCGATGCCCAGCCGCTGCCCCATGCCTAGCGAGAACCCGCCAGCCCGCTTCCTGGCCACCGCACGAAGACCGGCAACGCTGATCACCTCATCCACGCGGCGAGCCGGTAGACCTTGAGTCTGCGCCAGGCACAGCAGGTGATTACGAGCGCTACGCCCCTTATGTACGGCCTGCGCCTCAAGCAGTGCCCCGACGCTGCGCAACGGCAATGCCAGGTCACGGTATGGCCGGCCATCGAACATGACTTCCCCGGAGTCCGGCCGGTCCAGGCCGAGCAGCAGGCGCATCGTTGTCGACTTGCCCGCGCCATTCGGCCCGACGAACCCGGTCACCCGCCCCGGTACGACAGTGAAGGACAGGTTATTCACGGCGAGCTTGCCGCCGTAGCGCTTGCTGAGATTGCGTGCATTGATCATGGCGACACCCGGCCGCCGGGACGAATATTCATACCTCGATGCTCTCGATCCGGGCGGCACCCGATCCACCGTGATACCACCCGAGATTCAGGTACGGCTAGCCACACCCTTCCGGCCGTGTTGACAAACCCTTCAGCCTTCCCCTGATGCCCCTCCGATCGCGCCCGTACTCACTCTGCAGACCGTCTAACGCGGACTTCCGCACCGCTACTTCGGCCCCGCCGTGCAGGACTGAGTCTTGCCCTGGACCTGCGCTTTTACCGGGTTTAAGGCCTGCACCGGGCACTCTGTCGGGGCCGGTACAGGCGATGGGCTTGCCCCGGATGAAGACTGACATCCAGGTTCACTTGCCGGGTGCGGGTGAAATGCCAGGTTTGGATCAGCCCAAGTGTATGCAATCAGGAACCAGAGGGGATTAACCGGGCGCAGGCGGCAAGATCGGTCCCGCGACAGAGCAGCGGGACGTCCGCCGTATCGGCCCCATCGCTGGGGCCGGGAGCTGCTGGTCTGGACGTCGCAGGGCTTCGATATCGCCTGATCCAAGGGGCGAAGAACCGGTGCGGAAACCCGCGCTAAGGGTGCCGGCTCGCGGGCCCCTTGATGGCATTATCGCTTTCAGGGTCGATGCCGACGGGATACGGCAGGCGGGCACGTCTGTCAACCCGGAGCAGTGCGATCCAGCTGGGACCGGTCCTGCACCCGCGACGAGCAGCTAGACGCCGTACCTAACTCTGCCATCCAGCTCCGGCTGGCCACGCTGCAGGAGATGCTGGCAGGCATCGGCGCCGCCATCGACGCGGGTGGACGGCAGCTTCACGGTGCGCGGCTGCTGGTGACCGCCCGTTAAGAATGTGTTATTAACGCTTGCATTCAGCATTATGCCGTCATCGGCACATGCTACCGAATTACCTGTGGTCGGACGGCTGGTATGCCATGCGCAGATTGAGAAGCGGCAGGTTATTGTCCACCCGTTGCCGATCTGCCTGTCGCTGACCTCGGCGAATGGATCCGAGATTGCAGTTAAGTCCTGCTACTGACCCATCTCCTCTATGTCCCCACCATCGGCGTCGGCACGCAAGCGGTCATGCTATCCGCGCGGGTAGTTGCCTTTGAGGATGGACAGCAGGCTACGGAGGTAGGGCTCGGGTCCGAGTTCCCTGATCAGATTGACGTTAGCCTTGATCCAGTCGTCTTCGCTGATCATCGGTTCGTGAGGTAGGGCCAGTCCTTGGTCGATATTGATTGCATAGAAAGGATTGGCGGCTATACCGGTAACATCGCCAGGGGTCCAGCCGTCCTGATCTGCCATGCTTGTACCGTACCAGAAGGTGAAGCTGAGATTACGCTTAGCGACAGACATCATGTCTCTTTAAGCACGGGGCGCGGCTCTTGGTCAGGTTCCCGCCGTAGGCACATCAGCAACCGGCAATGATCTCGGAACTGGCTGTGTTTGTCACGCAAATCCTGCTGGCAACGCGGAATCTGGAACCTGCGCAGGCGTCGCGGTCCTAGGGCAGAGCGGCTCGGCATCGTATGCTCGGGCGAAGAACGGGTAAGCGAGGAGGGTTCACCGTGACGGGCTACCGCCCGATGACCTTGGTCGATCTAGCCGACCGCCTGGCGCGGACGGCGGATGGCAAGGTGCAGTGGAAGCTCGTGTGGGAGTTCCTTGAAGAGTACCGATGGGAGGCGGCCGACGTTCAGGCCCTCCTCGTTCACGACGAGCCAGCGCCGGTTGGTGATGAGCGATGGGACGCGCTTCTGGCCGCACTGGCTGAGCATCTTGCCGCCCAGCATGACCTCGCCCCTCCGCAGTGGGCCGAGTCCCGGGTGCTACAGCGGCCGTGGCTTCCCGCAGAGCTGCAGATCCAGCGGGCCGAGGCGCTGGTCTGGGCGCCAGCAGCGTTCCGCAAGCATGGCGTATACCTGTATGCCCGGGACCAGGAGGCGGCGTGAGCGAGCCCGATGATGTCCTGTTGGGCCGGGCCGAACTTGAGCGGGCCTTCACCGCCTTGGGCGAGCGCCTGGCACGCAGAGGTGTCGTGGCGGACGTGTTCGTGGTCGGCGGCGCCGCGATGGCCCTGGCCTACGACGCCACGCGCGTGACCCGCGATGTCGATGCGAGGTTCGTGCCGCACGTAATCGTGATCGAGGAAGCCAGGCGAGTCGCGGACGACCTAGGGCTGCCTTACTGGTAGCTCAACGAGCAGGCAAGCGTCTACATCTCCGGAAAAGACGATCCGGGAAAGCGCCGCGTGTTCGACCATCCAGGGCTGCGGGTGATGGCCGCCTCGCCCGCCCACATTTTCGCGATGAAGGCACTCGCGGCCAGGACGCGTGACATTGACGATCTCCGCTTGCTGGCAGACATCGCCGGGGTCGGATCGGCCGACGAGGCGCTGCGGATCTGCGCGGAGTTCTATCCTGATGAACCCGTATCGCAGAGATCTGCTGCAGTCCTACGGGAGCTCTTCGGCTGACCAGCCCGCGCCGCCGCTGCCAGGTGATACAAGCGCGGGCGTGCTCGATGACGACCTGTGTCACGTCATCTCCCGTGTTTTCGGATTGGGTAGGTCAGATTGCGGCCGAGGCCTGGTACGCCCGAAAACGTAGATGTTCTCTTCACCCTCGACCGGGCAATGCTGGAGTCTAAGCCGCTGCGATGTGGTTGACGATGCTGGTGAATAGCCGCGGAAGATATTGAGCTGCCGGGACGATGCGCGGCGCTAGCAGCGAACTGTGCCTGGACCACAGCAGCCCGGTGGTGAGAAGGCGGGACTTGCGGGATACTCGCCGCCACGCATATTCGTAGTCGGCCACACGGCCGGCCTGAAGGCATTCAACCAGCGCTGCCGCCTGAGCCAGCGAGACGCTTATCCCTTCGCCCGTCAGCGCGTCGATGTACCCGGATGCGTCTCCGACGAGGAGAACGCTGGCGCTGACCCGGTGCCGGACGTTCTGCCGAAGGGGTCCGGCACCGCGCACGCCTCCGACCGGCTCGGCCGCGGCCAGTCGCTCGCGGAGAGCGGGGAAGGCGGCGAGCCGGGAGTCGAAGTCAGCGCTGGAAGCGCCGAGCACCGCGACGCCGACAAGATCATCGGCAACCGGCGTGACATAAGCTTCGGCTCCGAGTGACCAGTACACCTCGACCAGATCGGTCCATGGCGCGATGCGATAGTGGCGGCGCAGTCCGAACCTGGGATGTCGGGCGGGCGGAGCATCCAGGGTGCAGGCGCGGCGGATCGACGAGTGCAGCCCGTCGGCGGCAACCAGGTAGCGGGCCTCGATATCGGCAGCTGTCACGCGGTCAGCGTGCTGCACGAATTCGGCTATCCGGACCGGGAGGACGGGGATCGCGAGCTGAGCGGCCCGTTGCGTGAGCGCGGCGTGCAGTGCCGTGCGCCGCACGCCTAGCCCGTGATCGCGACGGAAGAGCGCGTCGGCTCGGTGACTCGCGTCCAGGTAGCGAATCCCACGGAAGGGACGGCCCGCCGGGTGCACGCCGATGGCTTGCAGCCGCGCAACCGCGGCTGGCATCAGCCCCTCCCCGCATGCCTTGTCGATCGGAGCAGCCCGGGGCTCTGCCACAGTCACCTGCAGGCCGGCCAGGGCACACCGAATCGCTGTCGCAAGCCCGGCCGGACCGCCGCCGACGACGAGTACGTCGATCATGCGGCCGCCGCCAGTGCGCGTGTCTCGCAGCGTATGCGGACGGTGAGCAGTGCCGCGTTCAGGACAGTGAAGGTGCACGCTGTGATCCACGCCGACCCCATCAGCGGCAAGGCTGCGCCCTCCACGATCACGGCAGCGTAGTTAGGGTGCTTGAACCATCGATACGGGCCCAACCGGATGAGCGCCAGACCGGGCATGACGATGACCCGCGCGCTCCAGCGGGGTCCCAAAGTGGCGATGCACCACCACCGCAGTGAATTGGCGAGAATGACCAGCGCGAGCATCGGCCAGCCCAGGGCCGGCAGGAACGTGCGATGCACGGCAATGACTTCGAACCAGCAGCCGGCCAGCAGTGCGGTGTGCAGAGCCACCATGGCGGGGAAATGGCCCTGGCCGGTCTCCACGCCGCCGTTCGCCAGGCTCGAGGTGGCGTGTCGCTGGGACACCGTCAGCTCAGCCAGTCGCTCGAGGCCGATGACAACGAGTAGCGCGAAGTAGAGATCCATCAGGTTCATGCTCGGCTACGCCCCTACCACCGAAGTAGGACGAGTTCGGCGCTTACTCCGGGGCCCAGGCCGATCAGCAGGCCTGCCGATCCCGGTGGCGGCGGGCAAGTGTCGATGGTCTCCTGGAGCACGTGCAGCACCGATACGGAGGACATATTCCCAACCGCTGCCAGCGAGCGCCTGGAGGCCTCCAGCGCGCTGTCGGGTAGCCCGAAGCTCTCCTGGACGGCGTCGATCACTCGCGGACCACCGGGATGGCACACCCAGCTCCTGATCTCGTCAACGGTCAGCCCTTGCTCTTCGAGGAAGGTGCTGACGCTCGCACTCAGGTGCCGCGCGACGACGTCGGCTAGGTCGGCGGTAAGCACGATGCGAAAGCCATCTGAACCTAGTCGCCACGCCAGCACGTCGGCGGTATCTGGATAGACCTCGCTGCGGGTAGCGATGACTTGCGGGCCGCTGGAAGCGGCGGCCTTCTCCCCACCCCTGGCCACAAGCCCCGCTGCCCCGTCGCCGAAAAGGCCGCTGACCACTAGATCTGCCGTAGTGCTCTGAGTGACGGGGAGGGTCAGCGAGCACAGTTCGACCGCCAGCAGGGCGGCGGTGTGCTGCGGCCAGGCGAGCAGGTAGTCGTGCAGCCGCGCGAGGCCAGCCGCGCCGGCGACGCAGCCAAGCCCGAATATTGGCAAGCGCTTGATGTCAGCGCGCAGCCCCAGCCTCGGGATAAGCCGAGCATCAAGCGAAGGAACAGCCACGCCGGTGACCGACGTGACGATCAGTAGATCCAGGTCGCGAGCGGCCAGCCCAGCAGCCTGCAGGACGCTACGGATTGCCTGCTCCCCCAGGGTGGTCGCGTGCTCAATGTAGAGATCGTTGGTCGGCCCGATCCCATCGAGCTTGCCGTACTCCGCCAGGGGAAGAACTGTGTGGCGGGTATCGACACCAGCGTTTGCGTGCAGTCGTTCGAGCAGGGTACGTCGCACCGGCTCCATATCGCTCAGCTCGCAGAACGCAGCGGTGAGCTCGGCCTGCCTGTGCCGGTGCGGTGGCAGCGCGCACCGCACGGCCACGATCCTCGTCATGTCCGCCCGCCTGACGACCACATAATGATGGAACGGAAATATGGCCGGTTTGGTTCAGACCAGCGCGACCCCGCCAAACGCAAACAATGCGACATCGACGGCGGCGATCCCGATCGCGGCCATGAATGGCAGTCGCCCCGGGGCGCGAGCGCCAATCGTCGCGAGCACCGCAGCCGCGCCCAGCCCGGCCAGCGCGACCCACCGATGCGGCCCGCGGGAAGCCAGGACGAGCAGAACGGACGCCAGGAGCAGGAGCACCAGGGCGGCTAGCCGTACGGCTGCGGGACCATTCCGTACAGCCAGTCGCTGCGGCAAACCGCGAACGCCGACGGCCTCGTCGCCAGCCAGGTCGGGGAGCACGTTGGCGAAATGAGCACCCAGCCCGACCGCGGCCGCTGCCGCGATTGTCCACGGCCTCGCCGTTGGCTGACCCGGGAGCGTGCTCGCCGCGAACGCGGGTACCAGGCCGAATCCGACGACGTACATAAGTCCGGACGCCAGAGTCGACTTGAGGCCGGCGTTGTAGGCCCACCCGGCCGCCATCATCACGGCGTTCACAGTCCCGGCGACCTCACCGATGGCGAATGACGCGAGGACCGACAACGCCAGTGCGGCTGCGGCTGCGATTCGGACCGCGCGCCGGCTGACAGCTCCCGCGACGATCGGCTTGTCCGCTCGGCCGGC
>Ga0209530_1001513_pt1 | contig 10206 bp, 8 predicted proteins | sample BlaSpr_A8_Ref_O1_FD_187987 | JGI IMG/M metagenome (GOLD analysis project Ga0209530, IMG submission 187987) | Forest soil microbial communities from Thunder Bay, Ontario, Canada - Black Spruce, Ontario site 2_A8_Ref_O1 (SPAdes) (version 2) | ecosystem: Environmental > Terrestrial > Soil > Boreal...
CTGGATGACGTTGACCCCGAGGCTGCGGGCCTTCTCATACAGCGGATACGCATACCGCTCGTCATCGCAGCGCCACCCGACCGGGTAGAACTTGATCGATGACGCGCCGAAGTCACGGATCTGGATCTCCACCGACTCAAGGGCATCCTGCAGCGTCCCCCGCGTCGGGGTACCGCCCAGGACCATGCTCGGGTCAGTCCCGCCGCCGAACAGCAGCCGCTCGGGATGAGCCTTCACCATCTCGTGAATGAAGCTCAGGTACTTTTCCGGATCCCGCTGGATCGCGCCCAGGGAGACGACGGGCGTGTTGCCCAGCAGTGCCATGTCCATCGGCGCCTGCTCGAATGCCCACTCGTACATGGCCTCGATGCTCCCGCCGAACTCCGGCGGGAGCTGATACGTCCCGTCGTCGCGGCGGTAATTCACGAGATCCAGGTTCCCTATGCCACCTACCAGCCGGTTTGTCAGCTGTACCGTCATGTCCATCGATGTCTTGTCCGTGAGCACGTCCTCCAGCCCCTCGGCTGACAGGTCAGCCAGGTGCAGGGTGCTATCGAACACCAGCGCATCGTTGATCATTTCCGAACCTCCATCTATACCGATACCGGGCGACCCGGGCGCTCAGTGCCCGGGTGTCACTTTGCGAGCTGGCCCCACGTGTCCCACAGGGCCGTGCCGTCGCCGTACAGAACGGGCGCGTTGTAGCTGGGCGAGTAGGCCGCCGAGCCGTCTTCTGAACTCGGGCTGAACGCCCACAGGGCGACGTAGTTCTTGTTGAGGGCCTGCACGAGGGATCCGTAGGCCGCCTGACGGGCGGTCAGGCTCGCGCTGCTACGGCCCGCGGTCGTCGCGGCGTCAATCGCCGGGTTTGAGACATGACCGAAGTTCGCACCGCCGCCGGTGTGGAGCGCGTTATAAATGATCGGCTCCGGGTCACTGCCGAACAGCCCGAGCTCGATCAGGCCATAGTTGCCGTCCTCGACGAACTGGGTGTAGTTAACGGCGTTCTCGGGCTCGATCTGAACGCTGACGTTCTGGTACGCCGCGAGCTGCGTCTCCAGGGCGGTTGCTGCCTCACGCTGAATCGTGGTGTCGTCGTAGGGGAACGTGAACGAGACCGGCTTTCCCTCGGCCGCCAGCTGATTGAACAGCTGCTGCGCCCGCGCCGAGTTAGGCGGCGCGAAGGTGGAACTCGCATCGAACAGCGGCGAGTTCGTAGCGACAACGCTGGAAGGCGCCGATATGAGTCCGTCAAATACCTGCTGGTTGACCGTCTGCTCGTTGATGGCGTCATACACCGCCTCGCGGGCGAGGATGTTGTTGAATGGCGCCTTGGCCTCATTGAAGAAGTACCCGAAGATTCCCGCTATGGGCATTGTCGTAACATCGAGATTGGCTTGCTTTGCCGTCTTCTGGATGAGCACGTCTACGGGCGCGGTCATCTGGGCTTCACCCGTCTCGACGGCCTCGATACTTTGCTGTCCGTCCGAATTGAACTTGAAGGTAATCTGGTTCAGGTAGGGCAGCCCCTTCTGCCAGTAGTGCGGGTTCCGCGTGAGGACGGTCTGGACCGACGGGGTTATCGAGCTAAGCTCGTAAGGTCCGGCGCCCACGGGATGGTTACCGTAGTTAGCCCCGTATTTCGCCACGGCGGTCGGCGACGGAATCCACGTCAGCGCGCTCGTCGCAACGGCCTGATCGAACTGATAGTTCACCGCGTTCAGCTTGATGCTCAGCGTCAGGGCGTTGACGACCGTCATGGAGGTGACGGGCTGCAGGTACTGTGCGTTCACACCGGGTGTCTTCGGGTTCTCGATCCGTAGCCATTCCGCTTTGACGGCGGCGGCGTTGAAGGGCGTTCCGTCGGAGAACGTCACGCCGGGCCGGAGCGTCAGGGTCCAGGTAAGGCCGTCCGTCGTCGTGAAGTTCTCCGCGAGATACGGCTGAATAGTGCCGGTGGGCCCGATGGTGAACAGGCTGTCGTAAATTGCGCTCAGCACCTCACCGCCGGTCTCCCACTCGTTGAAGGCGGTCGCCGGATCCAGCGTGTTCGCATCGACTGGTCCGATGACCACCGCCGAGCCTCCGTGCTGCATCGCGCCCGTCGCATCAGTTGAACCCGTAGCAGTACCGCCAGCGCTACTGCTGCTGCCACCACTGCTACAGGCCGCCACCATGACCGCCATAGCGGCAGCGACTGCACACGGGACCGCCCGCTTCCAGCCTGATAGTCGGCTCATAGCTCTCCCTTCCTCGTCCATCACAATTGACATCTCAGACGGTCACGCGCGCTGGCCGCTGTATCACGTCGGCGATCCCGGTCAGGTGATCGCGAGTCGACTGCTTAGTCTCGGAGTGTGTTGCCGATAGCCCTGGTAGGCAGTGACTTTTGTTCTGGACGAGGCGCCGATATAGCTGCCAACGTTGAGCCCGTCTCCCCCGGGAGCGGCACACAGCATCTGGCGCGGATCTGGACATTGGGGTTGGGTGACGCATGCAGACTGGACATCGGCCAGGCCGGGTATGGCGTCGATGCGCGGCTAGGCCGCGCCGGGTACAGGATGGCCCGCCATGCTGAGTTTCCTCGGCATAAAGGTCCTCCGCGCGCTCGCCATTGTCCTGGCTGTCACAGTCCTGACCCAGTTCCTGCTCGGGCTGGTGCCGGGATCCATTGCGGAGGCGATTCTCGGCCCGCAGGCCTCGCCCGCACAGATCCGGGCGCTCAACGCCACGCTTGGCGCCAATCATTCCTTCTTCGTGCGCTACTTCAGCTGGCTGGGGAACGCGATACACGGAAACCTCGGATCATCGGCGGTGACCGACCAGTCGGTGGGTTCCGCCATCGTGTCCGCGCTGCCCGTCACCGTTGAGCTGGTCATTCTGAGCGTCGTCCTGGCGGTGGTGCTGTCCCTGGTCACCGGGGCTATCGCGGCCCGCCGCCCGGGCGGCAAGCTCGACGCTGCCATCGCAGCCGTGACGTCAGCGTCGCTGTCACTTCCGCCCTTCATCGTGGCGCCCGTGCTGGCCTACATCTTCGCGGTCGAGCTCCGGTGGGTACCGGTCCTGGGTTTCGTCAGCCTCACGTCCAGCGTCGGGGGCAACCTGAAGTCGGTTGCCCTGCCCGTGTTCGCCATCGCCCTGCCGGAGTTTGCCGTGCTGCAGCGACTCCTCCGCGCCGACCTGGTCGCCACGCTCGGCGAGGGCTACATCGATGCGGCCCGGGGCCGCGGAGTACCGGAAGGGCGGATCCTCACGCGTCACGCGCTGCGGCCGTCGCTCATCTCGCTGATGACAGCCGCCGGCATCACCGTGGGGAGGCTGATCAGCGGCACCGTGGTAGTCGAAGTCTTCTTCTCGATGCCCGGCATCGGCTCGCTCCTGGTGCGCTCGATCCTCGCGCACGACCTGATCGTCGTCCAGGGCACCGTGGTGGTGATCGCCATCGCCTATGTGGCCATCAACCTGGCGGTCGACCTGGCCTATAGCCTCGTTGACCCTCGCATCAGGATAAGGGCCGTAGCATGACACCCGAGATCGCCGCCGCCAATGGCTCGCCCATCGACACTGAGCCCCTTGAGCTAGCCGCGCCGGAAACCTCCCGCGCCAGCAGGCGCCGTTTCGATCTGACGCTCTGGCTGTCGGCAGCGTGGCTCGTGATTATCGTACTGGCGTCCGCTTTCGCCAGTTTCCTGCCGCTGGCGTCGCCTAATGAGACAGCCGGCCCCGTTAACCTGCCCATGTTCCACGACTTCGGTCACAGCCTGATCCTGGGCACCGACTCATTCGGCCGAAGCCTGCTGTCGGGGTGCATCTACGGAGCGCGCACCTCACTGGTTATCGGCGTGACCTCGGCGACCGTCGGATGCGTCGTAGGCGGCTTGATCGGGCTGCTGGCCGGATACCTCCGCGGGCCTACCGACCGCGTCGCGTCCTTCGTCATCGACGCACTGCTCGCGTTCCCGGCCCTGGTCGTGCTCCTTGCCCTCACCGCAATTCTGCAGCCGAAGGTATCGACGATCGTCATTGGCTTGTCGCTTCTCTCAATTCCAGCTTTCGCCAGATTGGAACGGGGCGCGGCATTCACCTGGGCGGAGCGCCCGTTCATCCTCGCCGCCCGCTCTTACGGGACTTCACGGCTGCGCACAGCCTTCGCGCACGTCATGCCGAACTCGGCGGTCATCCTTATCACGTACCTGCCTACGATCATCGCCGGGCTCATCGTTGCCGAGGGTTCCCTGAGCTTTCTGGGGCTTGGCGTTCCCCCGCCGACCGTGACGTGGGGCGGGATGATCCTCAATGGTGAGCCGAACCTCGCTACATCACCGAATCAGGTCCTTGTGCCGGCCGCGTTTATCTTCATTACCGTGTTCGCGCTCAACATTCTCGGTGAGCGAGTTCGCGGTCGTCTCGATAACCGCGGTCGCGGCTGAGCCGCGAGTTGGGAACCAAGAGATGACGACTGAACTGGCAGAAGGCAACCCTGAATCCCCGGATGAACCGGTCATCAGGGTATCGGACTTGCGGACGACGTTCCGTGAGCGCTCGGGCGAGACGACTGTCCTCGACGGGGTGACGCTGAACCTCGGTTCCCGGGAGGCCCTGGGAATCGTCGGCGAGTCAGGCTCGGGGAAATCGATGCTGGTGCGCTCGATCATGGGACTGCTCCCGCGAACGGCAAAGCGTACCGGGGAGGTGACCTACCGGGGACGGGATCTCGTCGGGCTCGACTCGCGGGCGCTTCGCGAGCTGTGGGGAACGGCCATGGCGATGGTTCCCCAGGATCCCATGCTGTCGCTTAATCCGGTCCGCCGGATCGGCTCGCAGCTTATGGAGCCGCTGTTCCTCCACCTGAAGCTCGGCAAGGTCGCCGCTCATCAGCGGGTGCTCGAGCTCATGGGCATGGTCGGGCTGCCGGATCCGGAACGACGATTCACCGAGTATCCGCACCAATTGTCTGGCGGGATGCGCCAGCGCGTTCTTATCGCTGCCGCACTGGCCTGCGGTCCGCAGGTCCTGTTCGCCGACGAGCCCACGACCGCTCTCGACGTGACTGTGCAGGCGCAGATCCTCATGCTGCTGCGGAACCTGCAGCAGGAAAAGCAGATGGCGATGATCCTGGTCACCCACGACCTCGGCGTAGTCGCCGGCTGTACGGACCGGGTCATCGTGATGTATGCCGGGCGGATCGTCGAGGCCGCACCGACGCCTCGGCTGTTTTCCGCGATGCGGATGCCATATACCCAGGCGCTGTTCAGCTCCATACCGCGCATGGACCAGCCACCGCATACGCGGCTGGAGATAATTCCAGGCGGGCCGCCCGATCCAGCGGCGCGGATCACCGGCTGCCGTTTCGCCTCGCGGTGCCCGTACGTTCAGGACAAGTGCCGGGAAGCAGAGCCTCCCCTGGTGGCATGGGAGGAAGACCAGAATCACCTGTACCGCTGCTGGTTCCCCATCGAGCAATCAGCCTCGGTGGGGCCGGTGCCGGTCCCGGTAAGAGAGCCGAGTGTGCCGTGACAGAACTCAGTGACGAGCGCCCCGGGCCGCAGGACGAGACGCTCCTGCGTATCGATGATCTCGTCGTCAACTACCCGGTGCCGCACAGCGACCAGAAGGTGCACGCCGTGAGCGGTGTCAGCCTGGAGGTCAAGCGCGGCGAGACACTCGGGCTCGTCGGCGAGTCCGGTTGCGGCAAGTCAACGCTTGGCCGCGCGCTCCTCCAGCTCCCGCGACCGACCTCAGGCGCTGTCAGCTACGAGGGAGTCGACCTCACCCGGCTGCGGGAGAGGGAGCTGCGGAAGTACCGGAGCAGCCTGCAGATGATCTTCCAGGACCCGATTGCCTCGCTGAATCCGCGGTGGTCAGTGGCCAGGATCGTCAGTGATCCGCTCGCCGTCCATGACCGCGGCACCCGGCAGCAGCGCCGCGAGAAGACCGCCGAAGTCCTGAGCGCCGTGGGGCTCGACCCGTCCACGATGCAGGAGCGCCGCCCGCATCAGCTGTCGGGCGGCCAGTCTCAGCGCGTCGCCATCGCCCGTGCGCTAGTACTCGAGCCAGCGCTCATCGTGTGCGACGAACCGGTGTCGGCACTCGACGTCTCCGTCCAGGCGCAGATCCTGAACCTCCTGGAGGACATGAAGGACCGGTACGACCTGTCATTGCTGTTCATTTCCCATGACCTGGCCGTCGTCCACAACATCAGTGATCGCGTCGCCGTCATGTATCTCGGCAAGCTGTGCGAGGTAGGAACGCCGGACGCCATCTTCAAGCACCCAGCGCACCCCTACACGCAGGCCCTCATCCGCTCGATCCCGGTGCCCTCCCCCGGGGCGGCGCCGGAGGCGGACGAGCACCTGGCCGCAGACCTGCCATCACCCATTCATCCGCCGAGCGGCTGCCGGTTCCGGACCCGCTGTCCGCTGGCCACCGAGCGATGCGCGGCGGAAGAACCGCAGCTGGTCAGGGTTGACGCTGATCAGTTCGTGGCATGTCATTACCCGCTGTGGCCTGCGCCGAAGACGCGGGAGTACGTCCCGGCCAGCTCGACGCGCTCATCGAACGCTTCGACGGCCGAGTAATCCAGCCGCCGCCCGCCAAGCTGACGGGCGGCGGCTGGTGCCATGCGCACCGCCGCTGGTGATGATCGCTATGGCGTCATCGGGATCCGCGACCCGCAGCATCGCCTCGATGTCGGTCAGCACGATGCCGGCGCTGCAGGTAACAGTCAGCCCCTCACTGCGGAAGGTTCTCAGCGTGCGTGCCACGACCTCCCGGACCGTACCTATGGCCGCGGCGACGTCCTGGTGGCTGGTCGCTGCCACGATGCGCCCGGTGGCCCGGTCCTCGACAGCGACATCGAGCAGGAACCTGGCGACACGCGCGCGGATCGGCGCGAACACGTTGTGGGCGAGACGCTCTTGCACGTTAAACAGCGAACCGGCAACCTCCTCGGCGACAGCCCACCCGACCACGCTGTCCTTGCGGGCGCGAGCCTGGAGAACCGGCACCGACATCTTGACCACGCGGGTCGCCACGATCGCCTGGGCGGCCGCCGGCGACGTACCGGTCACGATGGACGGCAGGCCCATAACCTCGCCAGCCCGGGCATACCGGATGTTGACCTCGCGGCCGAAGCTGGACGTCCGGTACACCCGTACCAGACCGTCCAGGACCAGCATCAGATGCGGTTTCCCCGACTCGTGGTAAATGACAGACTTCGCCTCGATGGTGACCTCGCGTGCCTGGCAAAGGAGCTCGGTCCTTGTCTTCTCCGGCAGGCGGCCGAGGAAGCTTGCCTCCACCGCCAGTCTCCATGCGCGCGGGTATGTCTCCATCGCACTCTTCTCGCTCTAATTCGTGACCACTGATCGGCCCGCGCGATTCGGCCGTGCGCGCCGTGTGACCGCGAAAGCGGAGCCACGGCAGGATCAAGCGCAGGCTGGCCTGGTCTCGCGACGTCGGGAGCCACTCATTTTTGACTCTTGCGTAAAACTACAGTCAGAATAAATCGTCCCTGGAATTTACGCTAGTGCCGCATGTCAGAAACATGATCTTGCTTCTCGTCGTTGACGCAACAGTAAGGAGATCCATACGAAGTCATCAGTCGTCGAGGGCTATGAGCCCTCGATCATCGCTGGCTGGGCAGGCGAGCCGGCCCGGGCGGGACACCACGAAGGGTAACCACGGGCAGCTGCCCGCCGCGTACGGCTTCCTGACGATCAAGGGATCGCCTGCCTGCGTGCCTAGAGGGACACGAGTAAGCTGAGCGGCGTGCTTGGGTTGGAGGGACGACAGGGGACGGCGGGGCGGGAGCTGTGCCTTGAGCTGGCCCGGGCGCTGCCAGTACCGCGGCCGTTTGAGCTGGAACGGTTCCGTCTGGCGCTGGAACGACGGCGGGGGCGGACACTCTGGTTCGTCGCGGCTCAGCGAGGTTCCGGGAGCGATGGGCTGTGGATCGCCACCACCGGCGCGGACTGCATCCTCTATGACCAGGGAGCACCGCCGCTGCGGCAGCTGTACATCATCGCCAGGGAGATCGGGCACATGGTCTTCGGGCACGAAGGCGGCCCTGCCTCGGCGAGCGAGATCGCCCGGCTAGTGCTGCCCGCCCTCGACCCGGACCTGGTGCTCAGCACACTGGGCCGCACCAGCTACACCGCCGACGAGGAAAACGAGGCCGAGCTCTTCGCCGTCATGCTTCTTGACCGGATGGAATGACTGATGCGGGAACCGCGCGTGTACTCGCGCCGCTGATGGAAAGGTTCCTGACATGAGCGCTGACTTCTACCTGCTCGAATCGATGCTTTCGCCTGCAGAGCGAGAACTGCTGCTGCGGGTCAGGGAGTTCATGGAGAAGACTGTCCAGCCGGTCATCAACGAATACTGGATCCGGGAAGAGTTCCCCTTCGACTTCCTGCCCGGCCTGCGGTCGCTGGGGATCGCGGGGCTGTCCTATGACGGGTACGGCTGCCCAGGAGGCGGGTGCCTGCTAGACGGCATGATCGCGATGGAGCTGGCGCGGGTGGACTCGTCCATCGCGACGTTCCTCGGCGTGCACAGCGGCCTGGCGATGGGATCCATCTACCTGTGCGGCTCTGATTCGCAGAAGGAACGATGGCTGCCGGAGATGGCGTCGATGGCGAAGATCGGCGCGTTCGCGCTGACCGAGCCCGACGTCGGCTCCGGCGCGGCCGGGGGCCTGACCACGACCGCCCAGCGGGACGGTGACGACTGGATCCTGAACGGGCAGAAGAAGTGGATCGGCAACGCGACGTTCGCCGACTACATCGTGGTCTGGGCCCGGTCGCAGGAGGACGGGCAGGTCAAGGGTTTCGTGGTGGATCGCGAGACCCCAGGGTTGTCCACGACGAAGATGCAGGACAAGATCGCGCTGCGGGTGGTGCAGAACGCGTACATCACCCTGGACAATGTCCGGGTTCCGGAGTCCTCACGGCTGGCCGGAGCCAACTCATTCCGTGACACCGCGGCGGTGCTGCGGACGACCAGGGCCGGGGTGGCCTGGCAGGCGACCGGGTGCGCCCGCGGCGCCTACGAGCACGCGCTAGCGTACGCCAAGCAGCGAGAGCAGTTCGGGCGGCCGATCGCCGGGTTCCAGCTGGTGCAGGACCTGCTGGTGCGGATGCTCGCCAACGTCACGTCGTCCGCGTGCCTGTGCGCCCGGCTGTCCGATCTGCAGCAAGCCGGGCTGGCGGAGGATCAGCACTCCGCGCTGGCGAAGGCGTTCTGCACGGTCCGGATGCGGGAAACGGTCGGCTACGCCAGGGAGCTGCTCGGCGGGAACGGCATCCTGCTGGAGAACCACGTGGGCCGGTTCGTCGCCGACGCTGAGGCCATCTACTCCTACGAAGGCACCCGCGAAATCAACACCCTGATCGTCGGGCGCTCCATCACCGGCATCGGCGCGTTCGTCTAGGCCGCTTTTGCAACAGTTACTTCAACGGTGTATACGGCTGCTGCTTGCCGCGGTGATCCTGGCAGTGATCAAGAGGATGAGCCCGTATCTCCTGCTGCCAGGCCTCGTCTTGCTTTACCCTGTCGCTGTGGCACTGGTGCTGGCCGAAACCGGCTGGCAGCCCGCGTCATCCACGCTCGACGCTGTGTACATCCTTCCGCCCGTACTGCTCCGCGGGGCGCTAGTCCTGGTATCTGGTGGGTGTGGTGACCCTGGTCAGCCCGGCCGGGGTTGTCCATACCAGGATGCCTGGTTCCGGTTGTTCGAGTTTCCAGCCTTGAGCTTGCTTGATCTTGTGGTGCCGGCGGCATAGGGGTGCGAGATTGCAGCCGCAGGTGATGCCGCCGTCCTCCCATTCCCGGGTATGGTCCTGGTCGCAGCTGGCCGCGGGGCTGCCGCAGCCGGGGGCCACGCACCGGGTGCTGCGGGCCATGACGAGGTGGCGGAGCGTGCGGCTGGGCCGGTACTGCGGCTCGGCCTGCGCGTGGTCGCACGCACCCCTGGTGACCGGCTCCAGCCTCACGTCCAGCGCCGCGGCCAGCCCGGCCGCACCCGCTTCCCCTGCGCCCGCTGTCCCGGTGCCCGCCGTCCCGGTGGCCTGGCTGGCGGCGGTGATGGCGTCGAGGGTGCGGCGCCCGGGGAGGCAGGCGTGGGCGGTGGCGGTGCCGTCGGGTCCGGTCATGGTGAGGCACCACCGGCTGGCGGGGTGCTGCCCGGCGGCGTGCAGCAGGTCC
>Ga0209530_1001514_pt1 | contig 10203 bp, 10 predicted proteins | sample BlaSpr_A8_Ref_O1_FD_187987 | JGI IMG/M metagenome (GOLD analysis project Ga0209530, IMG submission 187987) | Forest soil microbial communities from Thunder Bay, Ontario, Canada - Black Spruce, Ontario site 2_A8_Ref_O1 (SPAdes) (version 2) | ecosystem: Environmental > Terrestrial > Soil > Boreal...
GTTGAATACTAGTTAGGAGACAAGATTCTAACCATTTTTCAGTGCTTGCGCCTCTCCTCGGAGGGTCTCTTGCCGTAGCTATCCCAAGCAGAAGCGAGGAAATTGGCGATACCAGTCAGAGTGTTTCAAAATCGGGATCTGGAAGTCGTCAGTCGCCAGCTGATGCAAGCGACACCTTCAGCGATCCGGCCGCGATCGCAATTAAAACCATCGCTGCCCACTCGAATCGCGGTGATCGGGAACTATCTTCCGCGGCAATGTGGAATCGCTACGTTCACTACCGACCTCTGCAACGCGATATCCGCGGAATACGGAACCGCTCGATTGTTGGCGCTGCCGGTCAACGACACGCTGGAAGGATATGACTATCCTGCGCAGGTGCGATGGTCACTGGCTCAGGAGGACCTGACCTCGTATCAGGAAGCGGCTGAATTTCTGAACTTCAACAACATCGACATGGTGTGCCTGCAGCACGAGTATGGAATCTTTGGCGGCGAGGCCGGAAGCCACATTTTGCACTTCCTGCGCCGCTTGAAGATGCCCGTGGTGACCACGCTCCACACGGTTCTGCGCGAGCCCGACCCTAACCAATGGCGGGTGATGGAAGAGATCGCAGAGCTATCCGATCGCCTCATCGTCATGAGCCAGCTCTCATCCCAGTTCTTGCAAGAAATCTTTAAGGTTCCCGGCAGCAAAATCGACATGGTTCCACACGGGGTTCCGGATCTGCCATTTCTGGACCCCAATTTCTATAAGGACCGGTTCGGAGTGGAAGGAAAAGCGGTTTTGCTTACGTTCGGCCTGCTCTCGCCAAATAAGGGAATCGAAAACGTCATTCAGGCGCTGCCGCAGATTTTGTCGCGGCACAAGAATGTCGCTTACATCGTTGCCGGAGCGACCCATCCCCACGTCCTGCGCCACGAAGGGGAAAAGTATCGAGAAAGCTTGGAAGCCCTGGCGAAGGAAGTGGGAGTGGAATCGCAGGTAGTGTTCCATAACCGCTTTGTCAGCCCGGAAGAGATGATCGAGTTCATTGGCGCGGCAGACATTTACATCACTCCTTACCGGCATGAGGCGCAGGTGGTTTCCGGAACGCTCGCCTACGCCTTGGGAGCGGGCAAGGCGATCATCTCGACTCCGTATTGGCACGCGATCGAGTTGCTGGACGATCGCCGGGGCGCGCTGGTTCCGTTCCAAAATCCCGACGCGATTGCGCAAAAGACAATCGAACTCCTGGACACGCCCGCGACGCGTCATGCCATGCGGAAGCGCGCCTATCTGTTCGCGCGGGAGATGATCTGGAAAAGAGTGGCACAAGGCTATATGGAAAGCTTCTCCCGGGTGCGTAGCGACCGCATGGAAAGCCCGCGAGTTCAGTTCTCTGCCAGCGCTATTCATAAATCTCTGAATCGACTGCCGGCATTAAACCTGGGTCATCTGAATCGCCTGACCGATGACACAGGGATGTTGCAGCACGCAATCTTCACAGTGGCAAACCGCGGGGAAGGATATGCCAGCGACGATAATGCTCGCGCTCTTATTTTGGCGGTGTCGCTGGAGCAAATGGATAAGGCGGAGCTTGATACAACTGGTGCGGCTACTTCGGGTGCAATCACCCCGGGTTTGTCGTCTCTGTATCTGTCGTTTATGGAGCATGCATTCAATCCGGCCAGGAACAGATTCAGAAATTTTCTTGGCTATGACCGCCGATGGCACGAAGACGCTGGGTCTGAAGATTGTCACGGGCGCGCAGTGTGGGCGCTGGGCACGGTTCTAGGGCGATCGAGCGATCCTGGATTGCGCTGCGCTGCCGGCCGCCTATTTGAGTCTTCGCTGCTTGCGGTTACGGAGTTTCGCAGTCCGCGGGCCTGCGCCTATACCCTACTTGGAATTCAGAAATATCTCGCTTCGTATGCCGACGATCGCGACGCGCAAAAAGTTAGTTTGACGTTGGCTCGGCGATTGCTCGACATGTATGAATCGATTCGCCGTCCGGACTGGAAGTGGTTCGAGAACGTTCTGGCGTATGGCAACGCGAGATTACCCCAGGCCCTACTGATGGTGGGTGCGGCTTGCTCCGATGATCGCATGATCTCCGCTGGACTCGAAGCGCTGCACTGGCTTACCGAAACACAACGCTGCGAAACTAACGGCCACTTTGTACCGATCGGCTCGCAAGGCTTTTATCGCCAAGGTGGGACAAAGGCTCGCTTCGATCAACAGCCGCTGGAGGCTGCGGGCGCGGTATCTGCATGTATGGAAGCCTACGGAGTGACTGGCGATGACCGCTGGCGCAAGGAAGCATGGTCGGCTTTCAACTGGTTCCTTGGCGACAACGATCTCCAGGTCCCTCTTTATGATTCCGAAACCGGCGGCTGCCGCGACGGGCTCCATCCCGAACGTGCCAATGAGAACCAGGGCGCGGAATCGACGCTGTCATTCCTGATGGCGCTTCTGGAAATGCGTTCGTTACAAAAGTCTGAACTAATGGAAATCCCTTCATGACTATTTCTACACAAGAACCTATGAGCGTGAACACCGGTTTCGAGCCGCTACTCCTTCGTCATCCTTCCAACCCGATCCTGACCAGCAAGGATTGGCCTTATTCGATTAACAGCGTCTTCAATGCGGGCGCAACTTTGCTACCGGATGGAACGACTCTGCTGTTGTGCCGTGTCGAGGATCGCCGCGGTTTATCGCATCTTTGCGCCGCACGTTCTCGAAATGGCGTCGACGGATGGGAAATAGATAGCGAGCCGACATTGATGCCTAGCCCTAGGCAGTATCCCGAGGAAATCTGGGGCATCGAGGATCCTCGCATTACGTTCGTGCCCGAACTTCAGCAATACGTGATCACGTACACCTCCTATTCGCGAGGTGGCCCCGGAGTTTCTCTGGCTCTGACCGCAGACTTTCGAAGCTTCGAGCGCTATGGCGTGATTATGCCGCCGGACGACAAGGACTCGGCGATTCTACCGCGAAGAATCAATGGATACTGGGCGCTGATTCATCGACCCGCGACCAACCTCGGAGCGCACATGTGGATTTCGTATTCGCCTGATCTGCACCATTGGGGCAGACACAGGCTCATGCTGGAAGCACGTCGCGGCGCGTGGTGGGATGCCAACAAAATTGGGCTGTCGCCACCGCCCATCGAGACTTCCCGGGGATGGCTGGTGCTCTATCACGGAGTGCGGCACACGCCGTCAGGCTGTCTGTATCGATTGGGCCTGGCGCTTTTCGACTTGGAAAGTCCAGAAAAGTGCCTGCTGCGGGGAGATCCGTGGGTCTTTGGGCCGGAAGCGGAATACGAGCGACACGGCGATGTTGACGACGTGGTTTTCCCCTGCGGGTACACGATGGGCGCCGACGGTGACACAGTGAACATCTATTACGGAGCTGCGGACTGCGCGATTGCTCTGGCTCGTGCGAGCGTACGCTCTCTTCTGGGTTGGCTGGATGCCAATGGGAGCAATGAGCGCAGGCAGGGAGCGCAGGATCGGTAAGACAAATCCCCGGCTTTCAGTTTGCCTCAGATGCGGCAAATCCGCATGTGAGCTATCTTGCTCAGACAGCAGAATCTGCACCTGTCATTCTTTATTCTCCTGAATGTGTAGACGGAGCTGCGGACGCTGATTCGTCGCTCTCAACCCTAAGGTCGCTTCGGGCCGGGACCAATTCCGGCGAAGCGATCACATCCAGCCAATCGGCATTCGTCGGCGTGCACGCCGAGAACCTGCGGCGAGCACGGTTCGACCCTAAAGGCTTTCTAACACTGAATTGAGGGGCAACCCTCGGGCAGATGAGAGGCCCGTAACAAGAAGAAAGGTCAAAAGATCATGCCTTTAATTCAACTCCTGGAAGTTCTCATCGTGGTGGGTGTTCTTCTATGGCTGGTGAACCGCTTCATCCCCATGCAGTCATCCATCAAGTCGATCCTGAACGGCGTCGTAGTCATCGCCGTAGTTTTGTGGTTACTGAATGTTTTTGGGATGTTTCATTCGCTGTCCCACATCCGCGTTGGGTCATAAAGCAACCCGGATCAAACTTTTACATCGATCAGAATCGATACAACGCAACACAGTAGATAGCTGCCATAAGGAGAGAGTGTGAAGACAAAACTATTGTTAGCCGCTGCCGTAGCGATGAGTTTGCCAGTAGTCGCTCAGACCAATTCTCAATCCACGGTCGAAGTCGAGCGTATGAGTTCGACGCCCACGTTTCGCGTAACCGTCATCAGCCGCAGCGTGCAGGCCATCAACTATGAGCACCGCAGCGGGAGTTCGAAGCTGGATTTTGCGGGGACCGCCTTGATGCCTTCGGCGAACGGCGAAGCCAGAGTGAACAGCAAGCGAGGATCGATTGAGATCGAAGCGGAATTTGGCAACCTGCAAAGGCCCACGACTTTCGGCAACGAGTATCTGACCTACGTCCTGTGGGCGATCTCGCCCGAGGGCCGGGCAGTAAACCTGGGTGAAGTATTAGTAGGCGGCAACGATCGCAGCAAACTTCACGTGACCACGGACCTCCAGGCCTTCGCCCTGATCGTCACCGCGGAGCCTTACTACGCGGTGCGGCAACCCAGCAACGTAGTGGTGCTCGAGAATGTGATTCGCGAAGACACCAAGGGGACGAGCGAGGCGGTGAATGCAAAGTATGAATTGATGGAACGCGGCGGGTACATTCCGACCGGGTACAAGTTCGATCCCGTGGTTTTGAATGCCAAGTTGCCGCTCGAATTCTTCGAGGCGCGCAATGCCCTGCGCATCGCGCAATCTGAGGGAGCCGAGCAGTACGCCCCCGATAGTTATCGGCGCGCCGTTCAGTTAATGAATAACGCGGATGGCTATGCCGTCGACAAACACATGGACCGAAAGCCGCTGATCGCGGTCTCCCGCGAAGCGGTACAAACAGCGGAAGATGCGCGCGCCATCGCAATCAAGAAGATGGACGAAATGCGCTTGGCGGACGAGCGCCAGGATTCAGCCGACGCAAAGGCGAAGGCAGAAGGCGATGCGGACGACGCAAATCGCCGCAAAGAGCGAGCCGAGTTCGACACGGCCAGGGCGCAAGCGGCGACGGCTCAGGCAGAATCTGACACGGCGACAGCACGCGAAGCAAAGCGTCAAGCGGAAGCGGATGCGGCGAATGCCCAATCTGCAACCGCACAAGCTCAATCGAATTTGGCCAGTAGCCAGGCGGCATCCGCAACTGCACTCTCCGCAGCGCAGGCGGACGCGGAACAATCGCGTCTGGCGGCACAGCAATCCCAGTTGAACGCGCAGCAGGCAGACACAGACAAAGCAGCCATGCGTGCGAAACTGTCCGAGCAGTTGAATTCCATCCTTCAGACTCGCGACAGCGCGCGCGGGCTCATCGTCAGCATGTCCGATGTTTTGTTTGACACCGGGAGGTTCTCGTTGAAGCCGGGTGCGCGGGAGAAGCTGGCAAAAGTTGCTGGCATCCTGCTGGCCTACCCTGGACTCAACATTCAAGTCGGCGGTTATACGGATAACGTCGGCGGTGATGCCATGAATCAAACTCTGTCCGAGAATCGCGCCAGTTCGGTTCGCGACTACCTCGTGCAAGAAGGCGTATCGACCAATTCAGTCAGCGCCAAAGGCTTCGGCAATACGCTGCCGGTGGCCTCCAACGGCAACTCCGCCGGCCGGCAGCAAAACCGGAGAGTGGAACTACTCGTCTCCGGCGACGCCATTGGCAGCCAGGCCAACCCCACAACAGGAAACCTGCAGTAACCATCCGCGGCGCGGGCAATTTGCCCGCGCCCACACAACCCTAATGGAGGCAACAATTGTGAAATTAATCGCAATGATTGGTACGGCGGCTTTGTCATTGATCCTGGGCGCCACTGCTCTGGCGTACCCACAGCAAGAACAACACGACCAGCAGGAGGAGCAGAAGGACAAGCCTGCCCACCCGGAGGAGAAAAAAGCGCAGCCGGCAAAGCAAGAGGAGAAAACCGGGCAGCAAAAAGAGAATGCAAAGCCGGAAGAGAAGAATGCGCAGCAACATCCGCAAGAAGCCAAGCCAGAAAAACAGGCGCAGCATGCCGCCGGTGGCCGCATTCCTGCCGACCGTTACAAGGCCAACTTTGGACGGCAACACACATTTCGCGTCAGCCAAGGAGACTACGGGAATCGCCGCTTCCAGTATGGCGGTTATTGGTTCGGATTCGCCGGCGCGTGGCCCAGCAACTGGCTCTACACGCAGGACGTTTTTGTAGTCGAGATCGACGGCGTGTATTACCTGTGCAACCCGACGTATCCGGGGGTCAACGTCGCGCTTAACGTCACACTGTAGCACTGCCTGCAGACGGCTAAAAACATTGCCGACGCGAACCCACTCATCTGGGTTGGTTCGCGCTGATGCACTCGCAGGAAATGAGGAGCAAATATGCTGGGAACAATCTTGATCGTGATTCTGCTTTTAGCCCTGGTTGGTGCGCTGCCTCGGTGGCCGCATAGCCGCGAATGGGGATATGCCCCTACCGGCGGGTTGGGACTGGTGATTTTCATCGTCGTCATTTTGTTGATTCTCGGGCGCATTTGAATCACAGACCCCGGACAGACATTTGCGGCGCAGGTAAGAAAATGGCTTCCGCCACAGGTATTTCATACGAACGTTAAACAAGAAAGCTTTACAAGGAGAACGACGATGACTACGAATGAGCAGATCAAGTGTGCGCATCTTCCCTGCCGGTGCGTCGTACAAACGGGAAACAAGTATTGCGGTCAAGCTTGCAAGGAAGCGGGATCCAAGGATGTGGAGATTGCGTGCCAATGTGACCACGGACCTTGCGCGCTGACCGTGTGAAACATATCAACCGTTCGAGCAAAGCAATTGATCACGGAAAATCTCGAATATGAAGATGCGTCGCCGCATACTCCTAGGATTCGCGCTTATCGCCGTAGCGCTGGTGTTTGCAAAAGCCCAATCCCTGGCCGATGCGAGAGACTCTTCCGGCGATGTCGCCGTCACCACCAGGGCGCAACCAGCGTTAACTTACATACGTCCCACACAGAAGACCAAGCTCCGCAACTACCTTTTCGATTCGGTCGGCCCTTATCCCATCGCCGGTGCCGCACTCGCTGCCGGCGTCAACCAGGCGTACAACACCCCGCCAGAGTGGAAACAAAGTTTTGAAGGCTACAGCAGACGCTTTGGCTCCAACTTCGGCATCGCGGCAGTCAGCACTACAACGCGCTATGGGCTGGCACAAGCCTTCCAAGAAGACACGTTGTACTACCGTTGCGAATGCAAGGGATTGTTTCCACGATTGCACCATGCAGTGATTTCCACTTTGACATCGCGCCGCGGCGAAGACGGCCATCAGGTTCTTTCTTTTTCATCGCTCATCGCTCCGTATCCTGGCACGATGACGGCCGTCTACGCCTGGTATCCCGGCCGCTACAACGGTAAGGATGCGCTCCGCATGGACAACTACACCCTGCTGGGATCCGTGGGCGGGAACATCGCGTTTGAATTCCTATACGGCGGACCTCATTCCTTGCTTTCGCGCATGCACCTCGGAAACGGGCCAGGCGCACCAAGTGTAGGTTCAAATCCGTGAACGGCACACTCACTGCGGCATCGGATATGGCTGCTCCTCTTCCGGGGCCGTCGACCTCGCCTTCGCCTTCCATGGTTTCGACTAAGGGTTCGATCAACGAGTTTCTGGAATGGTTCGGCGACCTCGGAATATTTTTCTGGCACGTGGTGCGGGCTGCGGTGACGCCGCCGTTTGAATTCCACGAATTATTTCGTCAACTCGACGAGATCGGATCAAAGTCTCTGCCATTGGTCGCGCTGGCGGGCGCGGCTACCGGTATTGTTCTCTCCATGGAAGCTCGTTTCAGCCTCACGCGATTTGGGGCTAAATCTCTTCTGCCCGCTGCTATCGTGTTCTCCATTATTCACGAGACCGGACCGATTATTACCGGCCTGGTGGTAAGTGGCCGAGCTGGCGCAGGCATTGGCGCAGAGTTGGCGTCGATGAAAGTGACCGAGCAGATCGATGCCATCGAAGCCTCCGCGGTTAACCCTTACCGGCTGCTGGCAGCGACCCGCGTCCTGGCCTGCATTCTGATGCTGCCTTTGTTGACGCTGGCGGCTGACTTTTCAGGCTTAATCATGGGCTGGGTTGCGCAGGCTGCGGTCGAGCCGCTTTCATTACACCAATTCATCACCAGCGGTTTTAAGGGCGCCAATTTTAGTGATTTCCTGCCGCCCACGCTTAAGACCGCCGTGTTTGGCCTGATCATCGGGCTGATCGCATGCTTTCAAGGGATGCGGACACAGGGAGGCGCCGCAGGCGTGGGACGCGCCGCCACCAGTTCGGTGGTCTTGTCCTCGCTGTTCGTAATCCTGGCCGATGTAGTGCTGGTGAAACTCATCATCATATTTTTCCCCTGAACGTATTTCCCGTGAACATGCAATAAAACAAGCCGCGCGCGAAACCGATATGGACACACTTGATCTAGTTGAGATGAAGCGAGAAAAAGCCGAGGAAGACGGCAGTGCGCCGGTGATCGCCGTTGAGGGCCTGCATAAATCGTTCGGAAGTCAAAGGGTTTTGAACGGGATCAGCCTGAGTGTGAAGCGGGGCGAGACCCTGGCGGTCCTGGGGCGCAGTGGCACGGGTAAGAGCGTATTGCTGAGGGTCATCATCGGTCTGGAGAAGCCTGACTCGGGAGCGGTTCGCATTCACAGTCAGGACATCGGCGGCCTGGCACTCGACCAACTGGGCGAAATCCGCAAGAAGATGGGTTTTCTGTTTCAGCACGCCGCGCTTTACGATTCGCTGACTGTCGAACAGAACGTGGCTTTTCCGCTGCAGCATCACAGAAAAGAGATGTCGAAGTCTGAGCGTTCCGACCGGGTTCGAGGGCTGCTGGCGGAAGTGGGGATGGACGGCGCCCTTGCGAAGATGCCTTCAGACATCTCGGGCGGCATGCAGAAACGGGTAGGACTGGCGCGCGCGCTGGTTTTGGAGCCGGACATTCTGCTGCTCGACGAGCCCACTGCCGGCCTTGACCCCATCAGTTCCCGGGAGATTAACGACTTGGTACTCAGGCTCCAACAGGAACATCACATGGCATCGATCGTAGTGACGCACGACCTGTACAGCGCGAAGACCATAGCGAGCCAGCTGGCCCTGCTCGATAAGGGAGACGTGGTTATTCAAGGCGACTTTGAAGCACTTCAGAACAGTGACATCGAGTTTGTTCGAGAATTTTTGAAGCACTCGTAGGAGAACATCATGTCGAGAGCCGCGCGCTTAGGAGCTTTCATCGTTGCTACCCTGGCAATTCTAGTGGCTGGGATTTTCGTCATTGGCGGCAAGCGGTATCTTTTCAGCTCGACCTATCAAGTGAAGGCGCAATTCGACAACGTGGAAGGCCTGGATGCCGGAGCTGATGTGCGGGTTGGCGGGGTGCACGGCGGAACGGTGCGTGACATCGTGTTACCTCACAAGACGGGCGACAAAGTGACGGTGATCATGGATCTCGGCAAGTCGACGCACGAGATCATCAAGCAAGACTCTGTGATTACCATTGAAACCGAGGGCTTGTTAGGCAACCAATATCTGGCGATCTCGTTCGGCTCCGGCACATCGCCCAACGTGCGGGATGGCGATATGCTGGCCAGCCAGCCCCCGCTGGAGATGGCAGACTTACTAAATAAGATGAGCGGCATTTTGGATAGCAGCCAGGAAGCCATCAAGAATGCCACTGGCGCGACGGCAAATCTACAATCGATCAGCGCCAAGATCAACGGTGGGCAAGGCACGGTAGGCGCGCTAATCAACGACAAGCAACTCTATGCCAACCTTGAACAGACGACGAGCGCCATGCACGACACCATGATCCAGGCGCAAGCTGGAGCTACCGACTTCCAGGAAAACATGGAAGCCATGAAGCACAGCTTCTTCGTGCGCGGGTATTTCAAAAGCCGCGGTTACCAAGACTCCGCCGAGCTCGCCAAGAACGAAATCGAACGATTGCCGCAAAGCGCACCGACAAAGGAGTTTACCTATCCGGCGAAGCAGCTTTTCGATAAGCAGGATTCAGCCAAGTTGAAGAACCAGAAATCTCTCAATGCTGGCGGCGAATTCCTGGCAGATAACCAGTTCGGATTTGCGGTGATCGTGGCATCCACCGGCATGGAGGGCGATACCCAGAC
>Ga0209530_1001517_pt1 | contig 10189 bp, 6 predicted proteins | sample BlaSpr_A8_Ref_O1_FD_187987 | JGI IMG/M metagenome (GOLD analysis project Ga0209530, IMG submission 187987) | Forest soil microbial communities from Thunder Bay, Ontario, Canada - Black Spruce, Ontario site 2_A8_Ref_O1 (SPAdes) (version 2) | ecosystem: Environmental > Terrestrial > Soil > Boreal...
GCAGCCGCATGACCTGATAAAACAACCCCTCCTGGCACTTCAGCCAGTACATCGGAGCGTGGCCGAATTCCTCATCCACCGCGTCAAGGTAGAAATAGATCGGCTTGCACTGGCAGACAATCTCGCCGAGCAGATCCTCAAAGTCGTCCCAGAGCGGATCGTCGAGGTATGCAGACAGCTGATGGGCGGTGTGCCGCTCATTAATGATGTCGCGCACCTGGCTATAGATCGTCCGAGGCCGACGGAAGTCATCGAGCAGCCGCGCGTACGACTGCTCGATCTCGGCAGCCTGCTCATCGCGTATCTGCTGGCGCAACTCGGGACGGCGCAGCAGGTGCGTGGCCAGCGACCGCATGATCGCGCGCTCCCAGATCTGCATCCACTTCTCGACCAGGACCTGGTCGGAGAACCACTGGCACGCCTTCACCACGACTTCGGTCTTCGGCAGGTTCTGCTGTGGCGTGCCGGCATAGACGGAGTCCTGCTGTGCCTGGAAAGCCTGAAGACGCCGCAGGTAGACCGTTTTGCCGGCCCCGAGTTTTCCCACGATGACCCGCACCATGGAGTCGTTCGCGCGGGTCGCGAGGTGACCATACGCCGGATTGCCGCCGAAGTCGACGAACTCGCTGATCAGATCCTCGATGTCGGCCCGCGACCCGTCCGGATTGCCAAAGGGCCCCACAGGATCGAGCCGACGCCGCCTGCTGCTCATCTTTTCTCCCAATCCGGATCGTAGCCCTCGGCAGGAGACAAGAGCCAGCAGAGTGCCAAATACCGGATAAGACCAGCGAAACGGGTTAGTAGGGATGCTTCGGCTTACGATGGTCTGGTGAGCAGCGGCATCGCGAGGACCACCTTCACCCGGATGCGGGACGGCACGGCTGAGGAGTACGCCCTGATCCACGCGCGTGAGGCGGCGTACAACCGCACCTTGCACGTGCGGGTGCTGGACGCGGTGCGTGCGCTGGGCGCGGAGGAGACGGACCCGGGGTACACGGTGAGCCGGCTCGCGCACAGCCTGCAGTCCGCCACCCGGGCGGAGCGGGAAGGCCGGCCCGTCGACTACGTGGTGGCCGCGCTGATCCACGACATCGGCGACGGCCTGGCTCCGTACTCGCACGGCAGCTATGCGGCGGCCGTGCTGCGCCCGTTCGTGTCGGAGCAGCTGTGCTGGATCGTCTCTCACCACCCGCTGTTCCAGATGCACTACTACGGCACCCAGACCGGGGACGACGCCGACGCCCGGGAGGCATACCGGGGGCACCAGTGGTTCGACGCCACGGTCGAGTTCTGCGAGCGTTATGACGAGAACTGCTTCGACCCCAGTTACGACTGGCTGCCTTTGGAGCACTTCGCCCCGGCGGTCAAGGACGTCTTTTCCCGCGAGCCGGCCTTCCGCTAGCCGCCCCGGCGTGGCAGGTCATGATTGACCAGTCCCCGCAGCCCGGATTGGACCCGGGACGAGGCGCGCGGCCCGGATAGCGCGGCTATTTGCGGGCGCCGCAGCGGATGAAGTTGCTGAATGGCAACGACGGCAGGTGTATCGCGCCGCCAGGGGGTAGCTTGCGGGGTATGCGCTATCTGGTACGCGAGCGGCTGTTCTCCATCAAGGAAGACTTCTGGATCACCGACGAGCACGGTAACCGGATCTTCTTCGTCAACGCCAAGATCCTCACCATCCACGGCACCCTCGAGCTCCAGGACGCGTCGGGGCAGAAGCTGGCCACGATCAAGCACAAGCTGCTGACCTTCACCGACAAGATGGAGATCGAGCACGACGGCCACGTCGAGGCCACCGTGCACAAGGCGGTGTTCTCACCGCTGCACCACAAGGCGCGAATCGACCTGCGGCACGGCGGGCACCTGGAAGCGGTCGGCAACATCATCGACAAGGACTTCAAGATCCTTGACGGGCACCACGAGGTCGCGCACGTATCCCGGCGCTGGTTCAAGATCCGCGACACCTACGGGGTAGATGTCGCGCAGGGCCAGAACGACGCGCTCATGGTCTGCATCGCGGTGTGCCTGGACCGCATCCACCACGACGAGGAAGAAAGCCACCACTGAGCCACTGAGCCACCACTAGCTAACGACAGCAGCGCATCCAGGTCAGGGAAGGTAAACCGGCCGCCCAGGTACTGCAGCGGCGGGTAGTCCTCGTCCGGTACATCGCGGTCGGGGTCGGCGGCCAGGATCGAAGCGGCGTACACCTCCGCGTCGTCCTGCGGCTCATAGCCAAGCGCCCTGGCCTCCTCAAGCGAGACGAACCCGCCGCGGGTGTTGGCTGACACGCCGAAGACGACCCGGAACCCGGGGCTCGGCGCGGTCAGGCATGCCTCGAACAGGCGGCCAGCGTCATCCGGGGACAGCCAGGTGGACAGCGCCCGGCGGTCCGGCGGCTCAGGGAAGCAGGTCAGGATGCGGATGCAGATCGTGTCCAGCCCGTACCGGTGGTGGTAGAGCCCGGCCAGCCCTTCGGCCGCGACCTTGGACACGCCGTAATAGGTGTCAGGGGCCGGGAACGTGTAGTCGGGCACCGGGAACCGGGACCGCGGCGTGAAACCGATCGCGTGGTTGGACGAGGCGAAGATCACCCGCGGCACCCCGGCGCGGCGGGCCGCCTCGAACGCGGTGTACGTGCCGTGGATGTTGAGCTCGAGAATGGCTTCCCACGACACCTCGCCTGGCACCCCGGCCAGGTGGATGACCGCGTCCGCGCCCTCGCAGGCCGCCGTCATCGCGGCCAGGTCGGTCGTCGAGGCCTGTACGTACTCCTCGCCCGCGCCGACACCGTCCGTAAGCGGTGCTATGTCCAGCAGCCGCAGGGTCCGGTCCGGCCGGGCGAGCCGCGGCCTGAGCATGGTTCCGATAACACCGGCGGCACCGGTAATCACGATGATTGACACCAGCCCACAGTAACCCACAGCAACCGAAGTCATTCAACTGCCGATGCTAGAGTTACATATAGTTAACGAAAGCCTCTTATATACCGATTTTCACGGCCTGCCCACGGATAAGCTGACCTCCTCTCGACATCGAGAGACCGAACCGTTATCAGGCTCTGATGGAGACGCGCTGTATGTTTCACCCCGTCGGGAGTTACGCTCCGTTTTGATGCGAAATAACAGAGACGGACGGGGGACGCTGGCACTGCCCCGGATGAACGCTCACCGGATGGTGGTTGCCGCTGCCGCGCTGACCATTCTCGTCACCGCCATGCTGGCCAGCGCCCTGGCGGTGCTTATCGGGCAGACCCTGCCCATCGCCACGCACAAGGACCTCACCGCGGCGGGCACCGCAACGTCGATCACCATCAGCGGCTCCGTGAACGCAGCCAATTACGCAGAGTACAACTCGACTCTGCCCGGGCAGCTCCGGTCGGCACTTGACAACACGCCGTTCACGTTCTTCGACAGTGAGTGGTCCGACCCGCTGGGGTTCGCACCGGGCACAGCCCCGGCCAGCGGCGCCAACGTACCGATCCTGGATGCGGCGAGCTACCCCGATCTCACCGCGCACGCCGCCCTGCTGAGCGGATCCTGGCCGGCCGCCCCGGCCGCTGGACAGGCCATCCAGGCGGCGCTGCCCGCCACCGGGGCGGCCCTGCTGCACCTGTCCCCAGGCGACATGCTCAAGCTGCACGACCGGGTCAACAACAAGGCCGTCAGGATCGAGATCACCGGTATTTACCGGCCGATCACGGCTGGTATCGCTGCCATGGATTACTGGCACCTGAACAGCATCGGGCTGACCGGCTCGAGCACGACCGGCGGTTTCACTACCTACGGGCCGCTGACCGTCCAGCAGGCGGCGTTCGGCCCTGGCCTGCTCACCGTCGATGCCGCAACCTGGTCTGCCCAGACGCAGCCCACGCTGATCGGTGCGGATCAGCTGAACACCGTGGCCGGCGACATCGCCGCGCTGACCAACTCGCTGGCGCAACCCGTGTCGCTGCCCAGCCTGGTGCTCAGCAGCGGCCTCTCCTCGGTGCTGAGCGGTGCGGCCGACAACCTCGCCGTCGCTCGTTCCTTGCTGGCCATCTGCGCGGTCCTGCTCGCCCTGCTCGGCGGCGCGGTCCTGCTCGGCGTGGCCCGCCTGCTGTACGGCCAGCGTGAAGGCGAGACCGCGATGATGGTGGCGCGTGGCGCCACCCGCAGCCAGCTGCTCCGGCTGTCCGCGGCAGAAGCCCTGCCGGTCGCCATCATCAGCGCGGCGGCCGGCGCCGTCGCGGGCATCTGGCTGGCCGGGGTGCTGCACCCGGGCACATCCTTGCCGTTCTCCGGTGCGCTCGCGGATGCCGGCGAGGCCTCGGTCGTCGTGGCGCTGGGCGCGCTGATCATCTTGCTGGTGCCCGCTCTTGCCAACCTCACCCCGGGCGCCGCCCGGGCCCGCCGCGGCCGGCAGGCCGCCGTCTCCACCGCGAGCCGGGCCGGCCTGGACCTGGGCCTGATCGCGCTGGCCGTGCTCACCTGCTGGCAGCTGCGGCACTACTCCGCGGTCTCGTCCGGGACCAGCGGCACGTTCGGCGTGGATCCCGTCGTGGTGCTGGCGCCCGCGCTGGCGCTGGCAGGCGGAACCGTGGCCGCGCTGCGGCTGCTGCCGCTGGCAGGCAAGGCGGGCGACCGGCTGGCCTCCCGCGGGCGCAACCTGGTCACCGCCCTGGCGAGCTGGCAGATCAGCCGGCAGCCGCTGCGTCAAGGCGGTGCCGCGCTGCTGATCGTGCTGGCCGTCGCCACCGCCACCCTCACGCTCACCCAGCGGTCGAGCTGGACCCAGTCCGACAACGACCAGGCCGCGTTCTCGGCCGGCGCCGACGTCCGGGTGCAGACCCTCCAGCCGCTCACCGCCGGCCAGACGGCCTCGCTGACCAGCCTGTCCGGCGTGCACACGGCGATGCCGGTCGCCAACTACACCTACGCCTCCGGCACCGGCAACGTGATGGCCGTCGACGCCGCGACCGCCCCTGACGTGACGCTGCTCCGCGCTGACCAGGCGGGACAGCCGCTGAGCAGCCTGTTCGCCAAGATACGCGACGCCGACCAGACACCAGGCGTGCTGCTGGGCCGCCAGGCTACCCAGCTCCAGCTCACCGCCCGGCTCGGCCCGTCCTCCCTGGACCTCGGTCCGGCCACGGTGGGTCTCACCGTCGAGGACGCGCGCGACATCGTGTACCAGGCGCAGACCGCCACTATGCCCTCCGACGGCCAGTACCACGCGCTCAGCCTCGACCTGACGCCCGGCACCACCGCGATCACCTACCCGCTACGGGTGACCTCGCTCACCGTCACATTCACCCTCCCAAGCCACTCCCCGAAGGCGATCGGGTACTTCTCGGTACAAAGCCTGTCCGGCCTGCAGGGGAGCGTCCTGCAGGACTTCACCGCCGTTGCCTCCTCCCCTGACCTGCAGGGCACCATCGAGCAGCAAGACCTGTACGACGGTTCCGCCAACCCCGCCGTCATCAGCAGCACCGCCAGCGGCAGTGCACAGACAGTAACGTTCCACGCGGGGTACGGGCTCGCAGCGAACCCGCCGCCGTCCGCGCCGAGCACGCTCACCAGCCAGCTGACCATGACCGCGCTGCGGCCCGACGTCGATCAGGTCATTCCCGGTATCGCGACGCAGGGCTACCTGTCGGCCAGCAATACCTCGATCGGCTCGACCGTCCAGGCCACGCTGGCCGGCGCCACCGTCGGCGTGAAGATCGTCGCGGCCGTCAAGGCGTTCCCCACGGCCACCGGCACCGGCGGTACCGTCATCGTCGACCTGGCCTCCGTGCAGGACTTCCTCAACGGCAGGGGCCTGCCGCCCGCCGCGGTCGAGGAGTGGTGGCTCAGCACGGCCGGGCACACCGTGCCGGCCGGCCTGAGCGGCGTACTGCCGGACGGCTCGTCCATCACCAGCGAGCCAGCGCTGGCCAGCTCCCTGCTCAGCAACCCGCTGTCGAACGTGCCGCAGCAGGCGCTCGCCGGGATCGCCATCGCCGCGCTGGCGCTGGCCAGCACCGGCTTCTGCGTGTCGATCGCGGCCGGGGTCCGGCAGCGCCGCGGGGAGAACGCGCTGCTCGCCGCCCTCGGCCTGACCCCGCGTGCCGCGGCGGCCCAGCTGTGCCTGGAGAAGTTCATGCTCAGCCTGCCGTCGGCGGCGGCCGGGCTGATCCTCGGCGCCGTGATATCCAAGCTGCTCGTCCCCGCCATTACCCTCAGCGCCACCGCGACGACTCCGCAGCCGCCGGTGCTGATCGTGTTCGGCTGGGTGCCGACCCTGGCCGCGGCGATCTTCCTCGCCGTGCTGCCGGTGCTCGCGGCCGCCCTGGTCACGGTGCGACGGCCCGACGCCGCCGCCAGCCTGCGGACAGCGGAGGCCGCATGACGCGCATACCAGCCTGCTCCGGGCCAGTTACATGACAACGGGAGAACCCATGGCAACCACCATCGCCGACCTCGGCGCCGAAGCAGCCCGGCAGCATCACGCCTACGGGACTGGCTCGCTGATCGCCTGCGACCGGCTGGTGCGCATCTACACCGCGCCCGGCGGGATCGAGGTCCAGGCCCTGCAGGGCCTGGACCTGCTGATCGGGGAGGGTGAGCTGATCGCCCTCGTCGGCGCGTCCGGCAGCGGCAAGTCCACGCTGATGAACATCCTCGCCGGACTGGACGTGCCCACCGCGGGCGCGGTCAAGGTGGCGGGCAACGACCTGGCCGCGATGAACGCCAAGCAGCGGCTGACGTACCGGCGGCAGACCGTCGGATTCATCTGGCAGCAGACCGCGCGGAACCTGCTGCCGTACCTGACCTCGCAGCAGAACGTGGGCCTGCCGATGCGGCTGGCGGGCACCAGCGCCAAGCACCGCAACGCGCGAGCCGCCGACCTGATCGAGCTGCTCGGCATCGGCCACTGCCTGAACCGGCGGCCGGATCAGATGTCCGGCGGTGAGCAGCAGCGGGCCGCGATCGCGGTCGCGCTGGCTAACGAGCCGAAGCTGCTGCTGGCCGACGAGCCCACCGGCGAGCTGGACTCGGCCACCGCGTCCGAGGTGTTCGGCGCGCTGCAGACCGCGAACACCGAGCTCGGTGTCACCGTGCTGATCGTCACTCACGACCCGAACGTGTCCTCGGTTGTGCGCCGCGTGATCGCGATCAGGGACGGCCGGACCGCCACCGAGATCCACCGGCAGGCCGTCACGGACGAGGAAGGCGGGGTCACTGACCACGCGGTTGAGTATGCGGTACTCGACCGGGCCGGCCGGCTGCAGCTGCCGAAGGAAATGACCGAGCCGCTCGGCATGCATGACCTGGTCCGGCTGGAAGGCCAGTCAGATCACATCGGGGTATGGCCCGACGACCGTACCGACAAGAGCGGGGAGGCGCAGTGACCGCAGTGCTGGCTACAGACATGGTGGGCGTGCGGGAGGTGACCAAGACGTACGGTAGCGGCAACACCGCAGTCGCGGCGCTGCGCGGCATCACCTTCAGCATCCCGGCGGGCCAGCTGATCGCCCTGCGCGGCCGGTCCGGGTCGGGCAAGACCACTCTGCTGAACATCGTCGGCGGCCTGGACCGGGCCGACGGCGGCACCGTGCACGTGGCCGGCCAGGACGTCACCGCCATGTCCGAGGCGGAGCGGATGAAGCTGCGGCGCAGCAGCGTCGCGTTCATCTTCCAGTCCTTCGGCCTGATCCCCATCCTGTCCGCCGCGGAGAACGTCGGCGTCCCGCTGCGTATCGCCGGGATGTCCCCGCGCAAGCGGGAAGAGCGGGTCGCCTTGATGCTGGACATCGTCGGCCTGGCCGATCATGCCAAGCAGCGTCCAGGAGAGCTGTCCGGCGGCCAGCAGCAGCGCGTCGCCATCGCCCGCGCGCTCGCCGCCAGCCCGAAGCTGCTGCTCGCCGACGAGCCCACCGGCCAGCTCGACTCCGAGACCGCCAAGCAGATCATGCGGCTGCTGCGCACCGTTGTCCAGTCCGAGGGCGTCACCGCGCTGGTGGCCACGCACGACCCCAACCTCATCGAGATTGCCGACTCCGTCATCGAGGTCCTGGACGGAAAGATCACAACCTCTTAAAGCAGAACGGGCTGTGGTGCTCGTTCTGCATGGACCTTGGTGGTGGCAGTGTGATAGGTGGCGTCAGCATTCTGCGTGGCAAGGGCGGCGAAGTCGCGCTCGCCCTGCTGGTGTGCGGCATGGTGTTCGCGGCGCTGGCCGGCCCGGCGCAGAGCCTGCACACCCGCACCCAGGCCTTCCAGCAGACCGCCGCCCAGCTCCCGGTCACTACCAAGACGATCCAGGCGACCATCGGGTACGCCGACATGGCCGGCGACCTGAGCGACGACACCGGCGTGCCGAACCCGGAGATCTCCCCGGACGAACTCGACTCCGCCAAGGACGAGGTAGCGGCCAGCCTGCCCAGGGTGCCGTTTGTCGCGGGGGCCTCTTTTACCAGCGTGGTCAGCGCTGGTGAGGTTGTTACCGTCGGCTATGGGCCGCGCGCGGCCGGTGTTAAGCCCCCCAAGCTGGAGTTCAGTTACCGGGACTCACTGACCGCGAACTCCCGGCTGGTGGCCGGGTCGCTTGCCCCCGGCAGCGATGTCCCGGCTGGCGCGCTGGCGGTGACCGCTACCGAGGCGACGGCGACCCGGTTCGGGCTGCGTCCAGGGTCCAGGCTCACGGTGAACGGGAACTCGGTCGTGGTGACCGGCATCATCACTCCGGTTGACCCGGGCAGCGTGTTCTGGCAGTTCGACGTCACCGCCATGGTGCCGGCCGAGAACAACCCGCAGAAGGCTCCGCAGTGGATAGGCGAGGTGTTCGCCGATCCTGGCCAGCTGCTGACCATGGACTCGATGTTCGGTACGTACGCGACGGTGACCTGGGTGTACCCGCTGACGCTGGCGGCGGTGAACGCCGATCAGGTGCAGGGACTCTACAACCAGCTGAACCGCGTGGACGGGCTGGCGCCCACGCTGCACGGGCAGCTGGCGGACTTTGCCAACGACATCATCGTCAGTTCACCGCTGGCGAGCCCACTGGTGACGTTCCTGCAGGCCCAGGCGGCGGTGCTCGCGGTGCTGCTGCTGCTGTTCGTCAGCCTGGGCGCGATCGGGATAGCGGTGGTCTTCATGGCCGCCAGGATGATTGTGAACCGACGGCAGGACGAGCTGATCATGCTCAGGGCGCGGGGCGCGTCGGCCCGGCAGGTCGGCCTCGGGCTCGCCAGATCGGCGGCGCTGGCCTCGGTGCCCGCGGCGGCGGTCGGTGCCGTTGCGGCGATTGCCACTGTGCCCGGCGCTGGCCGGTCAGGTGTGCTCGGCTGGGTACTGGCCGTGCTGGTCATCGTGATCGCTGTCGCCCTTCCCGCGGGTATCGCGATATGGCGGCACCGGCGCCCGATGGCCGCCGCGAACCCGGCGCGGATCATGACCGCGGAGACGAGGACCACCCGGTTCTCCCCCCGCGCGCTGCGCCGGATCGTCGCCGAGCTCAGCGCGGCCGGCGCCGCGATCGCGGGTCTCGCCGTGCTGCGCGGCCAGGGCGTCACGGCCGCTGGCGCAGCGGGCAGTGACGTCACGCTCAGCACGAACTGGTTCCTGACGCTGGCACCGGTGCTGGTCGCCATCCTCGCCGTCCTGATCACGCTCCGGCTGTATCCGCTGCCGGTACGGGCCGCCGTGCGGATCGCGCGGCGCCGGGCCGGCGCGACCAGCTACGTCGCTCTCGCCGCCTCGGCCCGCACCTCGCTGGCCACCGCCGGGCCGGTGTTCGCGCTCGTCCTGGCGCTGACCCTGACCGCGTTCTGCGGCATGATCACCGAGAGCATCGGCGCCGCGCAGTCAACCGTGTCCTGGCAGACAACCGGCGCGGATGCCGTCGTTGCCGCCGAGAACAGCTCCGTCACGTATGCCAGCCCCGCCGCTGAGCGCGACGTCGCCGCCGTCCGCGGGGTGCGGCGGTTCGCGGCGGTCTGGTCCACCGCCTGGACCAGTCCGGGCGGGCAGCAGATCACCGTCGTCGCCGTCAATCCCGCCCAGTACGCGGCGCTGACCGCCACGACCCCGTTCCCCGCCATCCCGCCAGGCGCTCTCAGCGTCAGCCCCCGGCCGGTCACCCCCGCGACGACCATCGGGGTTCTCGCGTCTCCGGCGGCCGTCGCCGCGCTGGGGCGCGGTACCAGCCAGCTCACCTCGATCAA
>Ga0209530_1001518_pt1 | contig 10178 bp, 8 predicted proteins | sample BlaSpr_A8_Ref_O1_FD_187987 | JGI IMG/M metagenome (GOLD analysis project Ga0209530, IMG submission 187987) | Forest soil microbial communities from Thunder Bay, Ontario, Canada - Black Spruce, Ontario site 2_A8_Ref_O1 (SPAdes) (version 2) | ecosystem: Environmental > Terrestrial > Soil > Boreal...
GCTAGTGGATTATTCAAAAATCTTAATGGTACCGATACCAAAGGTAGAAAGCCAGGAGATTTCGGCTACCAGGATTACTATGGAGACAAGGACTTTCCCATTAACGGCGGCCAAAGTTTCGGGTTTCAAACATTTGCCGAAAGATTCCCGGACTTGGTTAAAAAAGGATACTTGCCGCAATCATTTGCTAGTAATTTCAGAGGGGTAAAAGCCGCTGTCGCCGATACAGATGAAACGCATGATGCCAACAATTTCAAGACTGCCGACGCCGCTATACAAGCGAAAGGAGCCATGATGAAATATGCGCAAGACTACGTTCAAAAGTATGCCGATGATCATAACGTGAAATTATCCCCCAATGCAAAGGACTTCTTTACATTAGCGTGGTTCAATGGAGGGGAAGGCGGCGTAATGAATAGAATGACGAAATACCAAAATAATGGTGATTTGGACAACGATAAATTCATGAACACGCGTCCAGCGCAGGAAGAGAAAGTTAAGGGAACAAAGGATGACGTTTGGGGTCATATCATACCTCGCATGAAGATGAGAGACAATCTAAAAGAACAACAACTACTGCAATGAGCAACATAAAAACACTAGAGGAAGCATTAAAGATAATTGCCAAATACGAAGAAAACGGGCCAGCTAAATTATATTATGCGCTCAATAGAAAATCTTGGGAAATAGCTGACATGCTCAATGCTATTGATATGGCAAAAATTGAATTGGACGACAAGGACAGTAAAAAATTTGACCGTGTTCAAAAGACGTTAGGGGATGCTACAAAAATAGCCGAATCATGCAGGATTTTGGAGGGCATTGCAGGCATCACCGGAAATGAGACAGCCGATGTTAAAAAATTGAAACCAATTACGCCACAAAGTATAGCCAGAGGGGAGGATGTGTAAAAAATGTTTTATCCAATAGAAAACGGAAGTGTTGTTGAAGTATCAGACAACGCATTTGGATTTGTATTCAAGTGTTGGCGTCCTCCTATTGGGTACGGTAAAAATGTCATTTCTGGTAAAATTCAAAAGACGGATATATTTAAACGGTCTGAAATTCCAGAGGAACAACGTTGGGAACGTCCTAAACTACCGGAAGATTATAATAGGAGACGAAAAATTGAGGCAGCCAGGCAAAAGATAGATAAGGACTACTTCGATCCATATTTAAGGGAAATTGTAAAGACAGAATGGCGTCGTAGATTGTGTGGCGTATGGTTTTGGAATTACAATCCAGAGACAAAAGAAAGCCAACTTGAATATATAACGGGTACTCATTATTTAAAATTAACCCATTGGCAATTTAAAAAGGATTTCTTTTTTCAATTTCGTATACCAGATATGCACTATTGGTATATAATTCGGTATTGCGAGGAAGACCCGGAATGCTTAGGACTAAATGATATTGAAAAAAGAAAAAGCGGGAAGACCGCCCGTAGTGGAGTTTGGCTTTACGATAGAACATCTCGCTCCGAAAATCAACATGGTACTATCCAGAGCAAAAGCGACGATGACGCTGCCGATATGTTCAAGAAAGCTGTTGTCCACCCGTGGAAACTACTTCCTAACTTCTTTAGGCCGACTTACGACCTAATGAAAGGGGATGACCCTAGCGAAAGTTTGATGTTCTTTAACACTTCAAGGAGAGGATCGACAGCCGAAACAGAACAGACGGAGGAGGCCATTAATTCATTCATAGATTTTTTCCCGTCTCAGGAGCATTCGTTGGATGGACCTGAAGTGGACACTTACGTTTCTGATGAGGCAGGCAAAACAAAAAAACCGGTCAGCATTAAGTCAAGGCAAGATGTTGTTAGGTATTGTAGTGAAATAGACGGTAAATTTGAGCATAGGAAACAGCTTTATACAACAACGGTAGAGCCGGACAAAAACGAACCTGAGAATTATGAGTTTCAGGAAATGACGGCCCAATCTAACCCGATGGAGCGAGATGAGAACGGAAGGACAGGTACAGGTCTTTATACTTATTTCGTACCAGCTCAATATTCTATGTTCTTTGATGATTATGGTTATCCTAATGTGCAGAGAGCCGTCACCTTCCTTTTGAATACCAGAAGGAAATATGAAAACGACGGTGACACCCGTGCATTATCTTCCTTCAAGCGAAAAAATCCGATGAACTTTAAGGAAGCATTTTCTGCTGATGGGGAATTTGCGCTTTACGATCCAGAGAAACTAAGTAATCAACTGGACGCTATTTCGTGGAATGAAAAATTAGTTGAAAAAGGGAATTTGGAATGGAAAGACGGCGTACCATTCAAATTGCAAGTTGATCGAAATGGAGAATTACAAGAAATAATCAATCAGATTATTTGGGTGCCGTGCGAAAACGGTCGATGGGAGCGCGTTAACGGTTGGTGGCCAAAAGATGCCAATAAGGTCTATGACAACAATGGTAAGTTTTTACCTAATAATAACTTTGCCTTTCGAATAGGATGCGACCCATTCAAATACGATAAGACGAAAGACAAGAGAAGGTCTAAGTGTTCGGCGTATGTATACCAAATGAAAGACGAATTAGCTGCCGATGATCCATGCAATGATACCTTTGTCCTTAAATATTCATTTCGCAGAGAAGGAACTAGATTGGCTAACGAGGATATTTTGAAAATGTGTTGGCTTTGCGGTTGTCAAGTTTTATTTGAGCGCAACGTAAATCACTGGAAAGACTATTTTCGAGAAATGAACTGCGAAGGATTTTTGATGTGGCTACCCGGCGAAGTCGAGCCAGGAATATATACGGACGGGGCTAACACAACCGTTCAATTGATTTGCAACTACACAGAAGCCTACATAAATGAGTTTATAGGGAAAGTCCTTTTTAAATCACTGATCCGAAAAGACACTGGCTGGCTTGGGTTTAAAATAGAAGAAACGCAAGCATTCGATGAGCCGATGGCCGCCGGGTTTACACTAATAGCCGTAAAGGGTAAGAGATATTCCAGACCAACCGATCAAACTAGAAACATTGAAGACGTAATGCCTTTAAACCAAGCAGCATGAGGTACGAGCAAATATCATCCGGCGCACAAAAAGAAAAATGGAAGGATATTGCCGAGTATGAAGGTGATTATCAGATCAGTACATTAGGGCGCGTCCGATCTTGTAAATACGGGGATTACCGCATAAGGAAGCCTTTTATCGCCGGGAAGGGCTACGTGGCCATTGATTTATGCAAGGCGGCAAAAGCAAAGAAATTCTATCTTCATAGGCTTGTTGCACAGCATTTTATAAAAAATCCTAACAATCTACCAGAGGTCAATCACAATGATGGAAATAAGCTAAATAATGCTAAAAACAATTTGAATTGGACCGATGGAATCGGAAATATGAAGCATGCGAGAGAAAGCCTTGGTTTTAACCAAGATGGAGAAAACAGCCATAGGGCAAAACTTACAGAGAAGGATGTTTTTAATATCATTAGTCTTTATAAGACGGGCCGGTATAGTCACGCAGAAATAGCAAAAAAATACAAGGTAGGCGCTTCGAATATCGGGGCAATATTGAATAGGACAAATTGGAAACACCTTAAAATAGCTTAATATGAGGTATGAGCAAATTTCGTCTGGTGCGCAATATCCGTATCCGGAGCAAAGTATCGATCCCGCAAAAAAAGGACTTGAATGGTGTGTAACTTATGCCAAGGCCGCTTATTTTGATTGGCAATTTTCGTATCCCAAAGGAGTTTTTTACAACAACAATGGGGACTATGAAAAATTTAGGATGTACGCATTAGGGAAACAACCCGTGAGCACCTACAAGAAAATCCTAAAGGTTGACGAAGTCACCAACGAAACTTGGATGAGTATCGATTGGACAGTTAGGCCGGTCGTTTCCCATTACAGGGACATGGCTATCTCAGCTTTGATGAAAGAAGTTAAAGGAGTGGTGGCTACTCCGGTAGATATGATGGCAAAAGGAGAATTAGATCAGTACTATTCGCAGATGAAAGCGAAGTTGGCCGTCCGTCAACTCATGCAACAACAGAATCCACAACTGGCTAATCATCCAATGATTTCCTTACAGAACGGCGACCCGATGGATATTGAAGAATTGGAGATGCGGATTATGATGGGTGAACAGTTCATGCGGAGCGAGGACGCCGAAAATGCTATTGAGCTTGGGTTTTACGAAAATGACTACAAGCATGTGCGCCGAACGATATACGAAGACCTTTTTGACTACGGAGTATCTGGGTATAAAGAGTGGTTAGGTGATGACAACAAGGCAAAGTTCAGAAAAGTTAATTGCGAATGCGTTATTACTAATTTCTGTAGACATTCGAACTTTGACGATCTCGTTCACGCCGGGGAAGTGATTGACGTATCTCTGGTTGATCTGGCGTTGGTTACTGATGAAAATGGCAATCGTGTATTCGATGATGCGCAGTTGACGGAATTTGCTGGAACATTGGCCGGTCGGTGGGGTAATCCAGCTATGATCGGTCGGGCAAGCGGTTGGTTCAAGCCATACGATAAGTTCAAATGTAAGGTATTCGATCTTGAATTTTATAGTTACGATGACTATAACTTCAGAATGACAGTTGATGAGAACGGACAATTGAAAGACTATCGGAGAGCCGATTATAATAGAGGTAAAGTAGCTACCGATAGGTACGATCGTAAGCGAATACAAAGCGTCTACAAAGTCAAGTGGGTAGTCGGTACGGATTACGCCTATGATTGGGGGATGGCGCAGGATCAGAAAAGAAGTAATGACGTAAAGAAGAAAGGGAAGACAGAACTATCTTTCAAGTTCTACGCATACAACTTCTATGAAATGAAGGCGCAAGGGATAATGGAAAGGCTTGTCCCTTATCTGGATGACTATCAGTTGACCATTCTTAAAATTCAGAACTTTAAAAATAGGGCCGTCCCGTCTGGTTGGTGGATAGATTTGGATGCGCTGGAAAATGTGGCCTTGAACAAAGGTGGAAAAAACATGACCCCGAGAGAACTTTTGAAAATGTTCTTTGAAACGGGGGTATTGGTAGGGCGTAGTAAAGATGCGGCAGGCAATCCAATGGGGCCAAACTGGAAACCGGTCATCCCCATGTCAAATACAGCGATGCAGGAACTTGCTGCATTGTATCAGGACTTGATTACAACGATTTCGCAAATCGAATCTATTACTGGTTACAACCAAATTACGTCCGGCGACCCGAATCCTAAGACCCTTACGCCGGGGTATGAAAGTGCCAATATAGCTACCGACAATTCACTATACCCCCTAGCGGTTGCCGAAGAATGGCTAACTGAAAAGTTAGCTAAGGACGTGTTGATGCGGATGAAACAAGGTATTCGTAAGGGAGCCATCGAAGGAATGATCCCATACAAAGGAGCCTTGAACTCCAATGCACTTACTTTTGTCACCATTGATCCAGCCATTGCAGACCGGGAACATGGAATTATGTTAGAGGAAGCCTCTACCGATGATGAAAAGGCATGGATCATGCAGCAAGTCCAACAAGATATCGCAAACGGAACGCTTGATACTTCTGACGCTATCATGGTTATCAGTACGCACAACGCGAAATCGGCCATGTCCATTTTGGCATATAAATGTAAGAAAAATAAGGAGATGATGGCGCAGCAACAGCAAGCGCAAATTCAAGCACAAGGCCAACAAAATCAGCAAGCTGCCCAAATAGCAGCCCAAAGTCAACAACAAATCTTGCAAATGGAGTTGGCGTCGAAGGAGAAAATGAAAATGATGGAAGTCCAAGGGGACCTTCAAAAGGAGGAATTAAAACAGAGATACCAGTTGCAGGCTATCAGGGAGCAAAATTTAGCTAAAGTTGAAGTAAGCCAAACGACCGGGCAGGCAAAGGTAATTTCAACTCACATAGCTACAGCACCTAAATATATGGAAACTAAGGATGAATAGGCATCGATATTCCTTTCTTTATTTCGTAATATTTGAATATTTGATAGAATGACTTTCCTGACTTGATATGAGTATAAAGGACAGATGTCGTCACGCCGAAATGATGGGCCCAATGGGTCATAACCATTCTAACTCAGTTGTATTCTATCCATCTATTATTAGTTCTATTTATTTGCTGTTGTTTCATGGTGGCCCATCTGCAATTAGATAGTTCATAGTCGCCGTTTTGGTCTGGGTATCTGTCTAGGCTATGTTTTGGAGTTGGCTTTAGCCCCATATCCTCTATGAACCCTTCGAACGTTAGCCATTTATCACACACTTTGATTCCTCTGCCGCCGTATAATTCGTAAGCCGGACTGTTGGGGTTGAGACACCTTTCTTTCATGGATGCCCACGAATTGTATTCTGAGGTTTGATGGCCTCTTTTTGAGTGACCATGCTCCGTTTTTCTATCTGAAACAAGTTCTCTTTGAAGGCATCCGCAAGATTTAGTTAACCCCTTTCTGAGATTAACGCTGTCTATAAAGCATATTTGGCCGCATTCACATAAGCAACACCAAATAGCGTGGCCGGGGCCCGTCTTTTCTTTCTTATAAAGAACGTTTAATCTACCAAATTGTTGGCCGCTCAAATCTATCAGTCTGCTCATAAAAGAAAGAATGGGATGCCTAAGTAGTCGCAATACTCAAACACCCCATTTAGGACGATTTTAAGGCCCGGAATCATATTGCGACTATGTTTCCGGAATATATGGCAAATATACTATCTTTATTTTAAATTTATATTTTATGCCAGACAATCAACCAGTACAAGAAAATCCAGCGGTAAAAGTAGAAACACCAACCCAGCCGCCTGTAGTCAAAGCAGAAGCACCTGTTGCGCCAACACCCAAACCAGCGGATAAGGCTACCGCCCCCGAACTAGATCGGAAGTTACCTAAATATCAAAGGCTAGTCCATTTCTTGGAATCTCATGGGGGGGATAAAGGGTTTGTCAAGATCAATGACTTTCTAAAAACCTTCTATCCGGTCCCGGCAGGCAAGGAACCGCCTTTATGGACAAATCAGGGGGAAATGCGGAGTTTGAAGGCGTTACTCCGCACCATGAAAGAAAACGGCCAGGTTGTCTTTAATGGCAACAGTTGGGAACGGCTTGGCGACAATTACCACACCGACGGCGAGAAGTTGCGCAGGGATTACAGTGTAGCGGATATAATCATCGAAGCTAGGCTGCCGGATTAAAAAAGTTTGTTCAGTTCAAAAATTGTAGTAATTTTAACCAATCAGTATGTTTATCAGGAAGTTTTATGATATAGCTATTGCCGAACCAGCAACGGGAGCGCCAGTTAATCTGGCCGAGATCATGTCGAAGTCCGGCAAATTAGCTCAACCAGGAACAGAGGGGCAAGCCCCAAAGATCAATACATCCGAGACGAAAGAACAACCGAACCCAGCGCCCGCTCCGGCACCCGCGACCGCGACTGCCCAGCAACCTGCTGAACCGGCTAAGTCTGAGCCTCAAAAGCCAAAGGAAGAAGCCAAACCGGCACCCGCTCAAACAGAGCAGCCAGCGACGCCTATTTCATGGCAAGAAGTTCTCAAACAGCAGCAACCCAACGCTATTTTTAAAGAGTTGGGCTACGGTGAACAACTGGCTGAATTTCTCCACGAAAACAAAGAGCTTGACCCGAAACTGGTCAATCTCTTAAAACACTGGAAAACTTCAGACGGCAACATGGAACCGTATCTAAAGGCCATGACGACCGATTTTGCGAAAATGCCACCAGAAGAAGTGATGAGACATCAGCTTCGGGAGCAATATCCAGAACTGGACGCCAAGCAGTTAGATCGACTGTACAACATCAAGGTAGTGAACCGTTACAAACTAGACCCTCAGAACTATTCGGAGGAAGAAGTGGCGGACGGACAAGTGGAATTACTGGCTGATTCCAAGCCGGTAAGAGAAGCCTTGATTAGTAAACAGCAAGACTATTTGTTGCCAAAACCAGTTCAAAAGCAGGCTGAGCCTGATTTACAGGCCCAGCAACAGCAACGAGACGCGGAAGCGTGGACGGCTAAAATAAATGATAGTCCCGTTATAAAAAATATTGTTGCTAACAAGTACGTTACTATCGGGAAGGGGGAAGATGCTTTTAACCTCCCCGTTGACCCTAACCGAATTGTTAGCATATTGAATGATCCGGATGAGTGGGCGAATAACCTTTTCCATATCACCAAAAATCCGGATGGCACAGTAAAAGAGGCCATACCAAATTTCGAAAAGCAGGCTAAAGTAGCCGCTATTATGGACGACGACGACGGGAGTTTTGAAAATTTAGCCAAACACTATAAAGCAATCGGTGCGAGAGCCGCCGTAGCTCCCATAGAAAACGCCAGCGAACCAGGCAAAGGACAGCCTGCTAAAGCCGAGGTCGAATCCAACGACCCGACTAAAGCAATGGCTAAACGAGGCCGGGTAGTCAGAGGCGGCGAATAGGACAGCGTTGGGTTGTAATGAAACATAATTGTTTAACATTTACAACCCAGCATCATGGCTACACTTCCTTCAGTGGTGACGCAGGGGACGATGATTAAATCATTCGTCTCTGCCATCAACTTCCTTGATCAGCGTGATATTGACCCCAATATCTACGATGTATCCCGCGACCGTGCTTTCACAGACATCATGAAATTGGTGGGACGCTACAAGCCTGCCAAAATGATGAACTATCATAACTTCATCAATAACAACGTGTATGAAGTAGGTACGGTCAGTTCCGTAACTTCCACGGGCCTTGCTCAAATCCAGTTTACCATCAATACCGGCTCCAACTTCCCGCGCGTAGGGGACGTGATTGAAAGTTCCAACCCCAACAACGTCGGAGTGCAGGCCCGCGTTCAGGTGGTCACTTTCGGATCAGGAACAGCTACCCTGACGGTCAGAACCGGCAGCAACAGCGTTCCGTTCTATGCCGCTAACGGCGACCTTATTCAGTTTGGTTCGAATGCCTTCGCGGAAAGCTCGAACGCGCCTGTAAATCGCCGGTATCCGCTCACCAAATTCTTCAACCTCATTCAGGTGTTCCGTGAAGTCGACGAGATTTCCGATATCCAGAAAGTCACCAAGATTGAGGTAGAAGTAAACGGCGATTACCATATCCTCCCCTATCAGCATATCCAGAAGGTTATCAAACTGAATGGCGACATTTCGGTTCAGATGCTTTCTGGCCAACAGTCGGCCACGTCGTTCAGTGATACCAACCCCTTCCTGGCCGACCCGGTTTCCGGATTGCCTATTCAGTTGACAGGTGGTTTAGATTGGTATGTAACGACCTACGGCATTGTCGATCAGGTAGCCACACTAGGGACCTTCCTCGTGACCGATCTGGACGAAATCATCAATGACCTCATTTCCGTCAAATCCCCCATGCAGCAGATGTGTTTCATGGGATCGTATGCCAAACGTACACTCGATAAATACTTTAAGAACCTGGGTTCTAGCGGTGTTACCTCTGTACGTTTGATCATCGACGGCAATACGGTTGATTTCAACGTCGATCAGGTCAACTACGGCGGCGCAACTTTTGATTTTGTCACCATTCCCCTTTTTGACCATCCGCAGTTGTTCTCCCGTACCATCCGCCCTGATATCAACGGCTCCATGTACCTGATCCCCAAAGATCAGTTGGAAACAGTAGACGGCGGCAGGGAGCCTTTCCTTCAGATCCGGCATACGCCTTCGCCTTTCATGGGGGCTAATGGATCGTCCAACGGGATCATCAAGGAATGGAGAACCGGCGCACTCGCTGAAATTCCGACTAGCAGCACCACGCTCTTGCATACCGACTGGTATACGGCGCAAGGTTTGGAAGCTCTCGGCGTTCAGTTGATGTTGAAGTTCAGAGTCATTTAGTGCATCATAGCAGGAGGGATTTCCCTCCTGCCTTTTTATAACCAATCAAATATTTTTTTATGTTACAGCAAGTAGCACATTACAATGATCTATCAGCCAAATTCAGGAATGAATTAGAGGAAAAGGTACGATCCTTCGGTAAATCAGTTCGATATCAATTCAAGATTTCCAATCCCAACCCGGACCCCGAAAAGTACAATGGGCCTATTATCTGGCCTCAAATGTGGACTTTAGACCCTATTACGTTTCGGATCGTAGACCCATACGAAGACAGGCCGGGCGTATCTAAGTCCAAGTTAATCGGAATGGTCAAGGATGTGAACGAAAAAGGAATTCCTATTTCTTTCAATC
>Ga0209530_1001519_pt1 | contig 10173 bp, 7 predicted proteins | sample BlaSpr_A8_Ref_O1_FD_187987 | JGI IMG/M metagenome (GOLD analysis project Ga0209530, IMG submission 187987) | Forest soil microbial communities from Thunder Bay, Ontario, Canada - Black Spruce, Ontario site 2_A8_Ref_O1 (SPAdes) (version 2) | ecosystem: Environmental > Terrestrial > Soil > Boreal...
GAAAGACAAACTCGCATGGACGGCGGAGGGATTTGGCGGCCAACAGATGTTCGTCGTGCCGGAATACAACCTGATCGCAGTTTTTACTGGCTGGAGTATTTTGCCAAGCACTGAAAAAGAGAAGCACGACCAACTGGAACGGATTATCGCGGCAACCGACAAAGGATTTCGCTGCGGCGCGGCGGCAGGGAACTAGCGCGACGGTTTATTGGCTTTAAAGTTCTTGGGGAAGAAACAGCGCGTGGGCTTGAGACATGAATAAACCTCTCAAGGTGATCGTGTGGGGTCTTGTGTCGCTGCTCGGTGCGGCAGCGCTCGCCAAGATCGCGCTTCAACGCGGCGAATCGCTCAGTGCGATCTGGTTTGTGCTCGCGGCTGTCTGCGTCTACCTGGTCGCGTATCGGCTCTACTCCGCCTTTGTCGCTGCGAAGCTGCTCGTCCTCGATGATTCACGAGCGACTCCGGCAGAGCGCCATGACGACGGACGCGATTTCGTTCCTACCAACAAGTGGGTGCTCTTCGGCCATCACTTCGCGGCGATCGCGGGACCGGGACCGCTCGTCGGGCCGACGTTGGCGGCGCAATTCGGATATTTGCCTGGGACACTGTGGCTGATTGCGGGCGCGGTGCTCGCGGGATGCGTGCAGGATTTCATTATTTTGTTCTGCTCGATTCGCCGCGACGGCAAATCGCTCGGCGAAATGGCGCGCGAAGAAGTGAGCCGTCGCGGTGGTTTGCTTGCCCAACTCGCCGTGCTGGCGATCATGGTGATTCTGCTCGGCGTCGTCGCTCTGGTGGTCGTCAATGCACTGAAATCGTCACCGTGGGCTACATTCACGCTGGCGATGACAATCCCGATCGCGCTGCTGCTCGGCGTGTATCTACGATTTGTGCGGCCGGGACGCGTGCTGGAAGCTTCGCTCATCGGCGTTGCGCTGATTTTGTTCGCGGTCGTCGTAGGGGAGTGGGTTGCGAATTCGCCTTCGTGGGCGAAAGCCTTCACGATCGGCGGGATTCCGCTTGCGGCAGCACTTATTGTCTATGCGTTTACGGCGTCGGCGTTACCGGTTTGGTTGTTGCTCGCTCCCCGTGATTATCTCAGCGCGTTTATCAAGGCTGGTGCGATCTTCTCACTGGCCGCTGGGATTCTATTTGTCCGTCCGCACGTCGAGATGCCGCCGCTCACACGATTCATCGACGGCTCCGGTCCAGTCTTCGCGGGGAAGATTTTCCCGTTCTGCTTCATCACGATCGCGTGCGGAGCGATCAGCGGATTTCACGCGCTGATTTCATCTGGCACGACGCCAAAGATGATTCTGCGCGAAGGGCATGCGCGTTTTATTGGTTACGGCGCGATGCTGCTCGAGTCGTTTGTCGGCATCATGGCGATGATCGCGGCGTGCGCGATGCCGCCGGGGGTATATTTCGCCATCAACAGCCCATCATCGATCGTTGGCGCAACCGCAGATGCTGCTGCCACCACGATCAGCGGTTGGGGATTTCCGCTCGCGCCGCAAACGATGACCGATTTGGCGCACAAAGTAGGCGAAATCACGCTACTGAATCGAGCGGGAGGGGCTCCGTCGCTCGCAGTCGGCATGGCGGAGATTTTCTCCAACACGATCGGTGGCGATCGCCTGCTGAGCATCTGGTATCACTTCGCGATCATGTTCGAGGCGCTGTTTATTCTGACTGTGCTTGATGCAGGGACGCGCGTCGGGCGCTTCATGGTGCAGGAAATTGGCGGGCGCGTCTGGAAGCCGTTCGGCCGAACCGGCTGGATGCCGGGGATTTTGCTGTCGAGTGCGATCATCGTCGGGATGTGGGGATATTTTCTCTATCAAGGCGTGATCGATCCGCTTGGCGGGATCAATTCGTTGTGGCCACTGTTCGGCATCGCGAACCAGTTACTCGCGGCGGTCGCACTCGTCGTCGCGACAACGATTCTGCTCAAGATGGGACGAACGAAGTGGATCTGGGTCACGATGGTGCCGATGGCGTGGATCGTAATCATCACGATGACGGCGAGTTATCAGAAGCTGTTCGATCCAAACCCGCGGATCGGATTTTTATCGTATGCGAATTTGCTGACTTCGCAGATTGCCGCCGGAAAAATCTCTGCGGCAAAGATTGCCGACACACAGCGGCTGATTTTCAATCAACGAATGGATGCCGTAGTGACGGTCGTGCTCGCTGGAATGGTCGCGGTGCTGATCATCGAAGCTCTCATTCAGTGGTACAAGCTGCTAAGCCGCCGGACGGAACCGACGTTGCACGAATCGCCCTATGTCGCGACGCAGTGGGCGCCAGGATTCCCCGGCGTCGCGCACGGAGACGACTGATGGAGACTGCGACGCTGCAACAAACGCGAGACGCCACCCAAGCGCGGGGTGGAACCCTAACGAAGCCTTCAGGTCGGGTTCGGATTCTTCTTCGCCGATTGTGGAGTGGCATTCGCGACTGGTGTGGCGACTCGGCCTACGAGCGTTATCTGATCGCGGTCAGAAAGCGGAATATGTCGTCGACGTGTCCGCCGCTGAGCAGAGATCGGTTCTACGTCGAGCAACTCAATCGCCGCTACTCACGCCCCAACCGTTGCTGCTGAGTGCAATTGTTCGCGATGCTGATCTCTTGCGCGCTTCGCATTCGCCGACCTACAATCTCCGCAAGTCATTTCCTCGGTAGCCCTCGGGCGTTTTCATCTCTTTCGGACTTCGTGCTCATGGAGGCGTTATGGCGCTCAACATGGATAAATTGAATGAATTTCTCGGCAAAGCCGTCGTTGATTTTGGCGCGACGCTTAATGCGGCGTTGATTCGCATCGGCGACCGACTCGGATTGTACAAAGCGCTGGCCAGCGGCGGTCCGCAGACGTCGGCGGAGCTTGCGAAACGAACCGGCACTGCCGAGCGCTATGTGCGCGAATGGCTGAGCGCGCAGGCCGCCGGCGGTTACGTGACGTACGACTCGGCGAGCGGAAAGTTCTCACTGAGTGAAGAGCAGGCGTTCACGATGGCGGACGAAACGAGTCCGGCGTTTTTGCCAGGTGCGTTTCAGCTGGCGCTCGCGGCAGCGAGGGCTGAAGAACAGCTCACGGAGAAATTCAAAACCGGCGAGGGCATGGGCTGGCACGAGCATCATCACGATCTCTTTGTCGGTACCGAGCGATTTTTCCGTCCCGGTTATGCGGCGAATCTGATTGCTTCGTGGATTCCTGCGTTGCAGGGCGTCGAAGCGAAGTTGAAGGGCGGCGCGAACGTTGCCGACGTTGGATGCGGGCTCGGTGCTTCGACGATTCTGATGGCGCAGTCGTATCCGAAGTCGGAGTTTATCGGCTTCGATTATCACGACAAGTCGATCGAAACAGCGCGGGAGCGTGCGAAAGATGCCGGCGTGGGCGACCGTGTGCGATTTGAGATTGCGAAGGCGAAGGATTTTCCAGGCAACGACTACGACTTCGTGACGTTTTTCGATTGCCTGCACGATATGGGCGATCCTGTTGGCGCGTCGAAGCATGTTCGCGGTTCGTTGAAGAAAGACGGGACGTGGATGATTGTCGAGCCTGCTGCCGGCGACAAATTGGAAGACAACTTGAATCCGATTGGTCGCGCGTTTTATAGCGCGTCGACTTTGCTTTGCACTCCAGCTTCGCTGAGCCAGGAAGTTGGACTCGCGCTCGGCGCGCAGGCGGGAGAGAAGCGGATGCGAGAAGTGGTGACGAGCGGTGGATTTTCCAATTTCCGACGTGCGACGCAGACGCCGTTCAATCTGATCTTCGAGGCGCGTCCGTAAGGACCCTATCGGTCCGCTGTGGGCGAGGCTTGCGCGGTTGCACGGTGGTGAACTTTACGCCGGGCGGAGCAAGCCCCGCCCGTACAGCCGGAAGAGTTGATTCAGATCGTTCGAGAGACGTACGACAGTCGGTTAGGGGAGGGGCCCCTCCTCTTTTTTTCTAAGGATGTGATTCTGGGGGAGTTGCACGGCGGAATCGTTCAAGGATGTGATTCTAAATGGCTTGCGGGGCGACGGGAGTTTGCGGAGAACACCGGCGCGGAAGCTAACTCGTTTGAGTCCGCTGACTTAACCGCAGATCGCGCTGGGGCTTACTTCTGAGATCCTTCGCTTCGCTCAGGATGACAACGCCCTCTTTGGTAACGAGACCGGGGAAGCTCGCTGGAACGTGCTTACAGGTCGTCGGGATCGTCGGGCTTCAGTTTTGTGATTTTCTGGGTGATTTTGACTTTGTTGTTGCGGATGCCGGCGATGATGGCGCGGCGTGTGTCGGGCGGCAAAGTCTCGGGCGCAAAGACGCCCTTCAGCTCACGGGGAAAATTTTTGATGAAGAGGGCGGCGACGTGGGCGGTCGCATAGGCGACGGGCGTCGTGTAGAGGTCCTGCTGGCGAATCTGGTAGAGCGTCGGGAAGTGGCAATCGGTTCGAACGAGCAGATGCTCGTCTTCGTTCTTGCCTTTGCCGCGTTTCACGCCGCGAACCAGGACGGCGGCAGCAAACCGGGCATTCTGCAAAACTCCCTGACGAATTAATTTCGCGATCGCGCGCGGCGACGATGTTTGCGGAAATCGCTGGCGCACGATGCCGCGCGACTTTGACAGCTTTCCTTGTTTGTACCAGCGGCGCAGGCGATCGAATTCGTTGCCGCCAATTTTGACGTCCATGTCGCTCATCGGGATGGAATAGGGAATCGTGCCGACTTCGTCCTGCGCGGCGAGGACGACATTCGCGTTGCCGATCGGATCAGGGAAGCGAAATTTTTCGAGCTCGGCGAAGCGCTTCTCCATCTTGAATTTGCCGTTGCGATAGACGCGGGGGCTCGAAATCGCCTCATCGAACGTAACTTCCGGCGACCACTGCGAAATTGGGTCGTCGCTTTCGCTGCTTTCGTAGAGGCGAATCTGGACCGATTCAACTTGGTCAAGCATTTCGGCGGCGCGAGCAACCAGCAGATTCGTGAGGCCTGGCGCCGCGCCCGTATTGATCAAAGCCGTGCGGCGCTTTTCTTCGAAGCGCTTGTGAAAAGAGAATTGTTCGGCTTTGAAAGGATTCCGCGTCAAGTGTGAGCTGAGATCGACATAGTGAGCACGCAGCCGCAACGCCGCGCGCATCACAATCTGATTAAAGACCGACGCTGAAGCATTGACGATGAGATTGCAGCCGCGCGCAACGCGCACGATGCCGAGGAGATTCCGCGCGTTGACTTCCGTTACGGCGATGGTGCTGCGCTTACCCAGAAAGCGGCGGGCCCGCTTGGGGTCGCGATCGCCGCACCAAACTGTGTGCCCTTGCCGCTCGAGAAGTTGTGCGAGGAGCGAGCCGGTCGCGCCGGCGCCCAGAACGAAGATCTGCATGACGTGGCGAAAACTGTATCACAAACGTTTGGCGAGTCCGGCGGCCGATGGAGCGGAATGTGCCTGAATTGCAGCCCGATTTGATGGGGCGTAGACTAAAAACTCAGTCCCTCGACGCCCTACCAGCGGCCTTCGACACCAGCACTTTCATGACTCTTCGCGACAAATTCGGACGAGCGATCACTGACTTGCGGATTTCGGTCACCGATCGCTGCAATTTTCGCTGCGTGTATTGCCGCTCAGCCGACCCAGAGAACTATCGCGAAGACGAAGAAATCCTCACGTGGCCCGAGCTGGATCATCTGGCGCGAGTTTTCGTCGGCCTCGGCATCGGCAAAGTTCGCGTGACCGGCGGGGAGCCACTGGTTCGTCATGGCGTGGAAGACTACATCGGCCGGCTTGCCGCGCTTGGTGTACAGGATCTGTCGATCACGACGAACGGCCACCTCTTAGCTGACCGGATCGATCGCCTCGTCGCCGCCGGCCTGAGGCGCGTGAACATCAGCCTGGATTCGCTCGATCCCGCAAAATTCGAGCAGATCACGCGCACCAAGTCCTTCGACGCGGTGATGCGCGGCATCGATGCCGCGCAGGCGTCTCCACTTGCGCCTGCCAAAGTCAACGCCGTGCTCGTGCGCGGCATCAACGACGATGAAGTCGAAGGCTTCGCCGAATTCGCCCGCGAACGCGGCCTCGTGATGCGTTTCATCGAATTCATGCCGCTAGATGCCGACCGCCACTGGAATCGGAATCTTGTCGTGCCAGCCTCCGAAATTCATCAACGCATTCAGGCGCGTTGGCCGCTGGAGCAAATTCCACACGAGCGCAGCGAAACCGCGCGCCGATATAGATTCGCCGACGGCGCTCCCGGAGAAATCGGCCTGATCGCGCCTGTGACGCAGCCGTTTTGTGGCCATTGCTCGCGCATCCGGCTCACTGCCGACGGCAAGCTACGCACCTGCTTGTTCAGCAAGGACGATCACGACTTGAGAGAGTTGCTCCGCGAAGGCGCAAGCGATGAGGATTTGTCGCACTTCATTCGCTCGATTGTGAATCACAAAGAAGAATCGCACCATATCAACGATCCCGATTTTGTTCAGCCCTCGCGAACGATGGTCCACATCGGCGGTTAATCAAATCGGCGTAATTGCCGCATTGCGCCGAACCAACGGAAAAGGTGAATCATCCAAGGCGTGTGGGCGCTCTTTGCTATGACGATATGAGCGCAATCGAAATCAAGCGGGCGACAAATCCTCGACCCATCCTGCGGATTACGCTAGCATCGCAGTAGTGACGTCCCTGACCGAACGGAGAGTTCATGCCTGACGAAGACGACGAGCAAGACGACTCGCCGGATTCCGATCCGGAGCCTGAACCTCGTTTGTTCACTCTGACGGAAGCTGAGCGTGCACGCCGTGAAGTTGAGCCGTTCCTTCTCGAGGCGATGGATTGCCGCAAGAAACTCGCCGGGCTCGAGACCGATCTTTCCGCCGTGTCTACGCGCATTATGATGATGGGCGGTGTGATCGTTCCGTACGAGAAGCTGGCGACGTTGCGCATCGAACACACGCAGCTTGCCGAAACGATGCGCTCGGCGCTCAGCCGCATTCTCGAAACCGGATGCATCATCAAGGATCTCGATACCGGGCTGCTCGATTTTCCTGCGCGCCTCAACAACGAAGACGTATATCTGTGCTGGCGTCTCGGCGAAGATCGCATCCGCTTTTACCATCGTCAGGACGAGGGTTTCGCCGGCCGCAAGCCGCTCGATCCGCGCGATCTCGGTTCCGGCGATCTCCTGCAGTAAGCGCAGTTGTGCCCTGCGTTGCAGGCAACAAAGCTCTGACGTGTTTGGCCGTTAGAAGCCCGCTTCCGATTCGCAGACCATCGGCCCTCATTTCCGGGTTGTCGAAAGGACCCCGTTGTCCGACTATCACGAGAATCGACTGAAAGATTCCGCAAGTCCGTATCTGCGCTCCGCCGCGCATCAACCCATCGACTGGCTTGAATGGAATGATGACGTCTTCGTTCGCGCGAAAAACGAAGACAAACCGATCCTGCTCGATATCGGCGCCGTCTGGTGCCACTGGTGCCACGTCATCGATCGCGAGAGCTACGAAAACGCCGAAATCGCGCGCATCATCAACGAAAATTTCGTGCCGGTGAAGGTTGATCGCGACGAGCGGCCCGATGTCGATTCGCGCTACCAGTCGGCGATCAGCGCGCTTTCGGGGCAGGGTGGCTGGCCGCTGACGGGATTTTTGCTTCCTGATGGAAAACCGTTTTTCGGCGGCACATATTTTCCGCCTGATGACCAATTCGGCCGGCCAGGATTCAAGCGCGTGCTGCTTTCCGTTGCCGACGCATACAAAAACAAGCGCGGCGATCTGGAGCGCGCTGCGAATTCGCTCGTTGATGCGGTCGCGCAAGCCGAGGTCTTCACTGGAGCACGAGCGGCGTTCGATCCTGAGGTTGTGTCCGCACAAATCAAATCCGTCACTGAGCAATTCGATATCAAGAACGGCGGCTTCGGGCGTTCGCCAAAATTTCCGCATTCGTCGGCGATCGATCTGGTGCTTGAGCGCTATCAGCAGACGAAAGAGAAGCACCTGCTTGCAATCGCCGAAACGACTCTCCAGAAAATGGCGCATGGCGGCGTGTACGACCAACTCGCCGGTGGGTTTCATCGCTATTCGGTCGATGAGCGCTGGCTCGTGCCGCACTTCGAGAAAATGTCGTATGACAATTCGGAGCTGCTGCGAAATTATCTGCACGGTTGGCAGGTCACGCTGAATCCGTTCCTGCGCGAGACGGCCGAAGGCATCGTCAACTGGGTCAACGAAACGCTCTCCGATCAAAGCGATGGCGGCTTCTACGCCAGCCAGGATGCCGACTACTCGCTCGATGACGACGGCGACTACTTCACCTGGACGCTCGACGAGCTTCGCGGCGCGCTTCCGCCGGTGCAGACACGCGTCATGGAGCTGTACTATGACGTCGAAGCGCATGGCGAGATGCATCACAATCCGGCAAAAAATGTTTTGTGGGTTGCGCGTGATGCACGCGAAGTCGCGAAGACGCTGAGCCTTGAGGAGGCGAATGTCCGCCTGGCCATCAGCAGCGCCAAGGAAAGGATGCTCTCCGTAAGAAAAGAGCGCCCAACTCCTTTTATCGACAGGACGATGTACGTCAGTTGGAATGCGATGTTCGTGTCGGCATATCTCTCCGCGGCGACGGTTTTCGGTGGCAGCCTCGGCGGCGGATGCCGCAGGTTCGCGCTTAAGACGCTCGATCGTATGCTGCGCGAAACCTGGAGCGAATCGCGTGGCTTCAGCCATCGTCTGGGCGGACCGGTGCTTGAGGGCTCGCTCGACGATCAAGTTTTCGGCGTTCTTGCTTTACTCGATGCGTATGAATCGACACTCGATCCGCGCTATTTCGACGCGGCGAAGCGCACGCTCGAGAATGCCATCGCGCGTTACGGCGATGCCGAGGGTGGCGGATTCTTCGATCGTCCGCACGATGCCGCGCCGATGGGCGGGCTCGAAGTGCGGCGCAAGCCGTTTCAGGATTCACCGACGCCCGGAGCCAACTCCATCGCTGCGATCGCTTTGATACGAATGCACGGCTATACGGGCGAAGCGCGCTACTACGACCTCGCGCAGAAGACGCTCGAAGCTTTCGCGGGAATCGCGCCGCAATACGGAATGTTCGCGGCGACGTATGGGCTAGCGGCGACGTTGTTCGCGCATCACCCGGTGCAGGTAATCATCACCGGGCTCGCGAATGACCCGGTGGCACAGGCGCTCGAATCTGCGGCCCACCGCGTATACCGACTCGGCAAAGCGGTGTTGCGCATCATGCCGGGATTTTCTCTCAACGAGCTGCCGCAGGCGCTCAAACAAACGTTGCCGCATCTATTCACCGACAAAGCTCTCGCCATCGTGTGCGCCGGTCAGACGTGCATGCCGCCGACCAACGATCCGACGCAACTGATTGCGATGCTGGAGCAAAGTGCCGCGGCCGCAGCCAAACCCTGATCTCGACAAAAAAGGCGGAGCGTGATTCGCTCCGCCTTTCATTCGCTTCACTAATGTCGGGCTATTTCTTCGGCCGCGATTCCGGTGGTACCAATCCCGACACGCGGTAATACACAACAAGCTGGCCGTAGTGTTCGCCGGAGTGCTCGATCAACCCGTACGCGATGTCGTAGACCGGCGCCATCTGGTTGTTTCCGCCGTCGACGACATTCATCATTCCCTTGTCGCCCTTCGCCTTGATCGTCGCGCGGCCGTCTTCGACGGCCTTCTTCACAAATGCGACAACCTGCGCTTTCGTCTTCAGCTCGTCGCGCTTGGGATCGTCCTGATAGCGCGGCTTTTTCCCGTCGACGATGTCGGTGAAGTAATACATCGAGGCAGCCGCGTGGATCAGTTGCGCGGCAAACGTGCGCTGCGCGGGAGTCGGTTTGAACTCATACTTGTCTTCGGGAAAATCCTCGGCCATCGCGGTCAGCTTGCGGCCGATGTCGTTCCACTGGTCGAGTACGAGATCCGCCGCGCCTTTGGCCGCTGCCGCGGGCTTTGGTGAATCGGTCGCCTTTTCCTCGGCGGGCGCAGCCATCATCGGCAAAGCCACAACCGCGAGATACGTACAGCCTGCGAGCCCCAAGCTCAAGATCGTTCGTTTCATCGATTCTCTCCCTTCGATTTGCACACCCGGAAATCGCTGATTTCCCCACTCAATCTGCTTTTGACGCATGAACCTGGATAAGGAATGACGGTCCATCACCCAGCCTACGAACCGC
>Ga0209530_1001520_pt1 | contig 10172 bp, 9 predicted proteins | sample BlaSpr_A8_Ref_O1_FD_187987 | JGI IMG/M metagenome (GOLD analysis project Ga0209530, IMG submission 187987) | Forest soil microbial communities from Thunder Bay, Ontario, Canada - Black Spruce, Ontario site 2_A8_Ref_O1 (SPAdes) (version 2) | ecosystem: Environmental > Terrestrial > Soil > Boreal...
GAGAAAAACGGCCGCGGCGTTCAGCAGCTCAACTCGATCGGCCCTGAAGCCCTGGCCGCGATCGGCGCTGCCCTCTTATTGGTCGCGCTGATCATCTTCGCCTACGGCCTGGCAAAGCGTAACGCAACGGAAATGGCCGTCACCAACCGCCGCGTGCTGATCAAGACCGGCATGGCCAGCCGCAGGACTCTCGACATGGTGCTGAACAAGGTCGAAAGCATCGCCGTACAGGAAACTTTTCTCGGCAGGATGCTCGGCTACGGCTCCGTAGTCGTGCGCGGCACCGGAGGCACCCCGGAATCTTTCGTCATGATCGCCCATCCCCAGCAATTCCGCCAAAGCGTCCAACAGCAAATCGGAGTTACTTAGTTCTTACTCACCGGCACGCGCGTCGGGTCGGATTCCACATCTCCAGAGGTAGAGGCATTTCGCGGCTCGAACCTTTGTGGCGCCTATCGGATCACAATAACATCCGGACTCGGCGATTAACGTTATTTGGTTTTGCGCTTGGATTACATGCGGCAGTTGGCCGTAATCATGAGCAATCTTGGCAAGCTCTTCTGTCGTCGCGCAACAGCCTACGTCAACCAGCCGGAACGTGTAGGAGAGAGAGTAAGACGTTGCCGACTCGCCGCATCCCCGGCACTCGAACTGTGATTGTTGAGCGCTGTCCAAAGCGGCCTGTCGCAGTATCGGCGGACCACTGACTACATTCGCCGACTCAACGCTTCCGTCTCGCCTGATGCCAAGCGCTAAAACCACCTCACCCGAAATGTGCGCGACCCGCGCTATCGGAGGATAGACCGGACCCAATAGCTTAACTAAAACGACCCCGCCCTGCGTGGCATCCGAGGTGGCAGCGGCCTGAGCAAAGGATCTTTCAACGACCGCACATGCCAGGGTAGCCAGTGCGGCGAAAAGGATCGCAAGAAACAGTACGTGCCTTTTCATGTGCGAGATTTTAGACCTGCTGAGACACGGACGCCAAGCATTACCCTGTGACGCGAATGCCGTGGTTTTGCTTCTCTAAAACTGTAAACTATTGTCTGAATTATTTCTCGCTACGTGATTCCCTTTCTCCATCTCGGTCCCCTCACCATCCCCACGTTTGGCTTGATGGTCGCCTGCGCCATGCTCGCTGCTTTTTTCGTCCTGCGCGCGGACCTTGAACGCCGCGGCCTCGCATCGTCCGGCAAAAAAGACGCGGCAAATGCGGCAGGCGCGAGTTCACCAAAACCCGCCAACGCCGAAGCCGAGCTGCTCATCGCGATTCCGTGCATGGTGGGTCTTGCCGGCGCGAAGCTCTACCACCTGCTGGAATCCCCGGCGGATTTTTTCGCTCATCCGCTGGCGCTGCTCATTAGTCCCTACGGCTTCGCCTGGTTCGGCGGACTGCTCGCCGGTTTCGCGGCGTTCGCATGGGTCGGTCGCCGCCAGCGCATCCCGCTCCTCACCCTGCTCGACGCAGGCTCGCCCGCCGCTGCCTTAGGCTACGGCATCGGACGCATCGGCTGCTTCCTCTCTGGCGACGGCGACTACGGCATCCCCACTTCCCTTCCGTGGGGCATGAGTTTCCCGAACGGCCTCGTTCCCACAACCCAGCGCGTGCATCCCACCCCGATTTACGAATTGATTGTGGCCTGCGCCATCGCCTGGTTTCTGTGGCGCATGTTCGATCGCCAGCGCAACGCGCTGCGCAACAACCCACTTCCCGCCGGCTCCGTTTTCGCCGCGTACCTGGTGCTGACGGGCTTGGCTCGCTTCCTGGTGGAATTCATCCGCATCAATCCCCGCTCCTTTCTCGGAATGTCCAACGCGCAAGCCGCCAGCCTCGCCTCATTGATCGCCGGAATTATTTTATGGTGGTGGCTCGCAAAGACTTTCACCCGGCGCGGAAATCTAGCCTGAACCGGTTTCGTAGCGCCGGCGTCCCGCCGGCTCTTTTGACTTTCAATCGCTCGGAAAACTGACGCCACGATTCTTGCTGTCCGTAGCCTGACCTAACCGCGGTGGGTTGCGCCTACGAGGTCGAGAGGTCCTTGTCCGGTGCAGTTTTTTCCCCTGAGGTCTTGGAGATCCGTATGCCAAGTAATCCGTTCGAAAGAATCGCGCTGCACCGCGCCGGATCTACTTCCGCGGGTAACTCCTGGATGCAAAAAAGGTTCACTGAGGGGTGCTCCGATTCGGCGTGCCGCGCTGAGACTTCTTCGCGGCACGCATGCCCGCACATAACGGCGAGAGCGGCCGCGTCCATCCGCGGCGGCCCGCGCAGCGGATCCAGCGAGCGCACCAGCCCGGGCGTGTCCGCGCGATCTCCGCACTCTTGGCAGCCGAAAATCAAAAGCCAGCGTGGCTCGATGCCCAGGATCACTTGCGCGCTTCGGTGTCCGGGCAGCGATGCCAGCACGCTTACGAACTCGCCGCACTCCGCGACGTCCACTTGCATCTCGCCCAGCACCTCGTGTTCGGCGTCCAGCCAATCTTCGAGTTCGCTTCCCGTCCGCGCGCCACGATCCATGAATTTCTCGTAGGCCCGGCGCGCCACTCCGTCGTAAGCGCAAAGCAGCGCCTCCGTCAAATCGGACAGCGGAACGAATTCACGCAGCGCGGCGGAGGGCAGCGCGAGTTTCAAGTGCTTCTGCGGCGAAACAGCGCGCGTCCCCGATGCAAATGGCTTCATAGTGCCTCTCACTGTTAAATAAATGCCAAATGCTCCTGACGTCAAATGCCCACGCCGCTCAATGGCGATTCAGTGCGCGAGCGGGATGCCGGCGAAAATGTTCTCCGGGGACTCCGCGAGCTTTCGCCGGTTCCAGCTCGAGCCCCGCGTCGTTAGGAATGGAGAATAATGCTGCACCCGCCGATCGGCGTCGCGGCGGCAGTGAGTTTTTTGGCACAGCGCTTCCCTGTGGAGAGCGTCCTCTTCTTTCGCCCGGGCCTACGCGAGGGTCCGCAGCGGAAAGTGTTTCGCGCGGCGATGTTTCGGCAACCCAGTCGGGCGCCTTGCCGGACGACTTTGACACCTGCGTGCGGACGGGTTTGTCCAAGAGCTGTGTGATTTCCAATTGCAACTTGGAAGAGTTCAGCGCCCGGTCGCCGAGAGTGATCATTCCTCGCTGGACTACCGGCAGCCACAGCGAGGCTTCCGAGAGCGCAACGGAAACGAGCAATGTCGCGCCACGCTCCAAAACCACGTCGGTCAAATCGTAGCCGCTGCCGTCATCGATGCTTTCGCCCGCGAGAATCACATCGAATCGAACCATCTTCAGCACAGATTCTGCTTCGGCGATGGTGCTTACGGAATAAGCGTTCCAGCCATCCCGTTCAAGTCGTTGCAGTGTGGCCAGAGTGCTGGCGGACGTGTGACCCACGACAAGAATTCGAACCGCGGAGGCGGACATAGCTTCCCCTTTTGGCGGGGAACGGGCGGCCCATATTGGCGCCAACTCGCTTGAACGCTTCGCTGTCTGAACACCACGCAAAGCGGTCAAATCGGAATGAACCCGGCGTTTAGCAGACGGCGCTGCAAACGCGCACTTCCACAAACTCGAACGCACAAAACCGGCCGCAAACCTTCATCCCCCCAGAACCGCCTGCCGCACTTTTGTCACGATGCTGCAAGCAGCTCTGGAGAGATGTTGACCGTCCATTCCCTATTTACTTATCGGGGAACCTTGGGAGAAACATTAGCAACATTCCCTGACCCTTCCAGCTTTAACAAACAAATATAATCTTCGCGATAGTTGTTTCAATTCGCAACATTACGGCTTTTGTTTTGCGGTCGGTACGTAACTCCGCGATGCAATCAACAATAGTGCTAGTTCCACAATGAACCTCGTAGCTCTGACGACTTTCAGATGCCGCCCTTCCCGTTTTGGAACATAAACTACTTGACAACTCTATTAGCAAGAGAGTAAATTCACGCCCGTTGGAACCGGAATCCTGGGCTTCGAATTCCACCCGGCAACTGAATTTGACTAATCCAAACGCGCGCGACGCGTTTGTGCTCGGAGTTGTGTTTAGCTGTCTCTAAATAATGACCACTCTCCCTGGGGCGAACTTCAACTCGGGTCAGCTCAAGAGACCAAAGGCCAGCGCTTCCCGCGCGAAAAGGCGAGCGGAGCGCGCCGAACGCATCTTTGCTCTGGCCTACAATTCCCGCTACGACGGATTCGAATCGCTGGCGACAGCGTCGCGCCCACTGGCCGTGTTGGCAAAAGTATTCGACGAGTTTTTATTTGAGCTCGACACAGACGGCCGCTTCTTAGGAATGTGGAGCTCCCGCCAGCCTCTCAAAATCGGGCGCCAGACGGGCTTTATCGGCCGGCATGCCATGGAGGTTTTGGGGGAAGACGTCTTCCTGCCGTTTAGCGAGGTTCTCCACCGCGTGATCGCCACCCACCAGGCCGACGGGATCGAATTCCCCGTGGACTTGGAAGACGGCCGCCACTGGTTTTACGCCCGCGTCCTGCCGGTCGGCCGCACCTTGGGCAAGCGCCCTTCGGTTTCATTGCTGGCTCACGACATTACCGCGCAAAAGAAAACCGAAGACGAACTGCGCAAAAGCCAGGCTTTGCTGGCGCAAGCCGAACAGCTCGTCAACATGGGAAGCTGGGAAGTGGATGCGAGTTCGGGGACAGTTTTGTGCTCCGACAATCTCTATCGCATTCTCGGCGTCGATTGCCGAAAATCCGAGATCGAACTTCCAAACATAGGGCAGAACGTCCATCCCGACGATGTCGTCGAGGGTCAGACGCGGATGCGAGCGGCGGTAGCGCAAGGCATACCCTACGAGCACGACTTTCGATGCATTTCGTCCGCTGGACCGCGCCGTCTCCACGCTCGCGGGTTTCCTCTTCGCGACTCCGAAGGCCGCATAGACCGCGTGGTAGGAGTGACCGAAGACGTCACCGACCGCCTGAACGTCGAGGAGCGGCTGCGGCGCGTGTCCGACCAGTTGCTCACTTTGCGCGACGAAGAGCATCGCCGCATGGCACGCGATTTGCACGAAACCGTTTCGCAGGAAATGGCTGCGCTGAAAATGTCACTCGCGCGCGTGGCCGACACACTGCCAAAGCGCAACACCGTGGGCAGGAAATTTCTGCAGTCCGCGCGCGAGTTTGCCGACGCCGTCATCCGCCAGGTTCGCACCGTCTCTTACCTGCTGCACCCGCTCTTGCTCGAAGAAGCCGGCCTGGGCTCCGCGCTGCGGTGGTATGCCTCGGGATTTGCGGAGCGCAGCGGCATCCAGGTGAAAGTGAACAGCAACGGAGATTTCGGTCGCTTGCCCAAGGAAACCGAAATCGCGCTTTTTCGCGTGGTGCAGGAAGCGCTTACGAACATTCACCGCCATTCCAAATCTTCCGTCGCGGCGATTCGCCTGCAGCGCGCCGGCGGAAAAATCCGCATCGCGGTGAAAGATGCGGGCGTCGGGATGGCCCAGCCTTCCGCGGACACCGGCTGGAATTCCCCGCTGGGCATCGGCATCGCCGGAATGCGCGAGCGCGTGAAACAGCTCGGCGGCACCTTCGAAATAAAAAGCAAGCCCGGCCGCGGCACCACCGTCTCGGTGGAGCTCCCCGCGCCCGAAGATTCGCAGCAACAGCAGTAGCGCCACCTTGTCGTGCGCGAGGCAAAGGGCGGCGAGGCACTGAGCGACGGTCGCGGAGCGAACGGCGAGGCGCGGGGCGACGGGCGGGCCAGGCGGCAGCATGAGACGCGGGGCGGGAGACGGCCACAATCTCGGTACGCGAGGGAAAAATGGCGAAAGAAGCGGCAGCTTCAACCACGGGGGCAGCACCGGCGGCGCCGAGAACTTACAAGATTCTCGTAGCCGACGATCATTCCATCGTGCGCCGCGGCATCCGTTCGCTGCTGGAGTCCCAGCCGGATCTAGAAGTATGCGCGGAAGCGGCCGACGGTGTGACCACCATGGATTACGTGGTGAAGCAGCGGCCGGACCTGGTTGTGCTTGATCTCACCATGCCGGAAAAAAACGGCCTGGAGGTGGCCCGCATGATTCGCGAAAGGTCGCCGTCCACCGATGTGCTGATCCTGACCATGCACTTTTCCGAGGAGGTTGCGCGCGAAGTGCTGCGCTGCGGCGCGCGCGGATACGTTCTAAAGTCCGACGCGGACGGCGAGTTGCTCTCCGCCGTGCGCCACATCCAGGAGGACAAGCCGTTTTTTACCGGGAAACTGGCCGCCACCATGGCGGAAAGCTTCGTCCGCGATACGCGCGGTTCGGGAACTAACGTCCCGGCCGACGAAGCGCCGCTTTCGCAACGCGAACTGGAAGTGGTGCAGCTTTTGGCCAGCGGAAAAAGCAACAAGGAAGCGGCCGCGTCGATCGGCGTTTCCACCCGCACGGTGGAAAGCCATCGCAACCACATCATGCGCAAAATGGAGTTTGAGAGCTTCAGCGATTTAATCCGCTTCGCCATCCGCAACAATTTGGTCCAGCCGTAGTCGTAAGAGTTTGCGGTCATGGTTAGCGGGTCATGAGGCTGGGTTTGCGCGGCGTCATGACTGGAGCGACAACCGGCGGCGTAATGAATTCGCGAAGTTTCTGCCGCTGGAGAAATGCGAAGCCTAAAGCTTCTACCGCCAACCCCGCCAGGATTCCAATCAGCAAGGGTTGATCGGTCGGCCACATGTTCACAATACGCGGCAGCAGTTGCGACGGAACCAAGAGAGCGCTGAGAGCGACGGCGCGTTCGCTCATCACTGCCGCGAGTGCTCCCAACAGAATTCCCGCGCACACGTAAAAAATGATGAGGTAAAGAAACGCGAAGACGAGTGGACGGCGTGTGCGTCGAAGGTTCATCCACTGCAGGTACAAAACATCGCGGGCGATCCACACGCCGCAAAAGGCGACCTCGAATAGCGCCGACGCGATGCTCCAGCCTTCGATGGGCTGGCGATAGATCCGAATCAGCTCGACGACCGCTAAGCCGGTAAGAATGATTCCACCGATCACGTATAGTGCGGGCCAGAGGCTAGCCCACCAACCTGCGGCAACGTCGCCCATTGCGCGCACCCGCCGGCGAACGCGCTCGCGATTGCGCAGCAACAGCATGCCAAGCCCAAAAAAAATCCACGCACTGAGAAACAGAAGCGCGTGCTCCGTCTCAACGGCCGGAAGAAGAGGCGGTTCCTTGATGTAGCTCCAATTTATGACCACCCCGGGAGGTTTCATGAGCCCCGGGGACTTCCAACGGAAGAAACCAAGTAATAGAAGTTCAAGGTAGAGAGCGAAGAAAAATGCCTGCATTGGGGAATAGATTTCGTACACGGCAGGATCGCGCTTCAGATTGCGCACGATTCCCAGCAGGAACCAGGCGGTGAAAATGGCGAACAACACAAACAACACGGCGAAATGGGGCAGCAACAAGCCGAAGAACTGATCGTCAAAAGGAGTCTTGCCCCAGTCCCACGAAGCAGCGTAACGGGCCGCAAAAGGGCCGAACTCTTTAAGTTGCCAATCGGTTGGAATAGGGCCGGTGTCGGCGGAGGTTATTCCTACGAGCAGCAGAAATAGCAGGATTGCCATGGCAGAGCCGCCGCGGCCGAGCATGGTGGAAGCCAGCACCGCAAAGGCGTGGTAGACGATGCACCCGAATAGCACGATCACATATGCCTGCACGAAGGGCCAAACGCCGATGTGGCCTATTACCGCGGCGAAAATCGCCAAGGGCATCAGGCAAAGAACAACGAAGTACGCGAGGATCGGAGCGCCGAAGAGTTTTCCTATGCCAAGCTCGAACGACGAAAGGCGCGTGACGCGTTGGAAGTCGAAAGTGTTCAATTCCTTTTCGCGATGAACTGATTGCAAACACGCGATTCCGCCACCCAAAAGCAAAACAATCACTTGCAGTAAAAGGGTTATTCGGAAGAGGACGACGTCGGTGCTATTGCCGGGACCGGTGACGGAGCCGTAGTGATAAGAGGACCAGGCGGTGAGAGAAACGGCGGCGCAGATTACGGCGGCGGCGATGGCGCGGCCGGGGCGCAACTGGATGCGGGCGTTGCGCAGCAGTTCGGGGTTGAGGGCGAAAGCGCTCACATCACTTCTCCGCTGGAGATGCGCGAGTAGAGGCGCTCGAGGGTTTCCACCACTTCCTGGACGCCGCAGACCGGCGCGCCCGCGGCTACCAAGTCTTTCACCAGTTCGGCGAGCGCCGCGTCACCGCCATCGAGAGCGAATTGCGCGCTGGCGGGCTCGGAGACCACTCCGGTAATTCCCTGCCGTCCGGCGAGCCACATGGCCAGACCAAATCCCGGCTCGGCGAGCCGCAGGCGATAGCGGCGGACAGCTTTGCCGTCGCGCATCACTTCTTCCAGCTTGCCGATGCGCAGCAAGCGTCCCTTTTCCATGATGGCGATGGAGGTGCAGATTTCTTCCAGGTCGGAAAGAATGTGCGAGGTGACGAAAATAGTTTTGCCCGCGGCGTGAAGTTCTTTCAGCAGAACTTTGAGCTCCACGCGCGCTTTGGGGTCCAGGCCCGCGGCAGGCTCGTCCAGGACCAGCAGCGGCGGGTTGTGAATGATGGCGCGGCCGATGCCGAGGCGCTGTTTCATTCCGCGCGAGAGGCCGTGGATCAAGTCGTCGCGCTTGGTTTCCAGGTTCATCAGGCGGATGACTTCGTCCACGCGCGCGGGAATTGCGGCAGGATCCATTTTGTAGGCGCGGGCGAAGTAGTCGAGATATTCCCAAACCTTCAGGTCGTCGTAGAGCGAGAAAAAATCCGCGAGGTAGCCGATGTTGCGCTGCGCTTCTTCGGGCTCGAGCTGAACGTCAATTCCCTTCACCGTGACGCGCCCGGCGGTGGGCACTTGCAGGCCGCAAATCATTTTCAGCGTGGTGGTTTTGCCGGCGCCGTTGGGGCCGATCAAGCCGAAGAGTTCGCCGTCGGCGATGTCGAGGTCCAGGCGGTCGGCGGCGACCAGTTCCCCGCCCTTGTCGGAGGGCAAATCGTACTGCTTGGTCACTTGTTCGAGGCGAATCATTTTAATTGCGCGCCATCTTGCGCCATGCGACAGAGTGTGTCAATGCCAGCCGAACCCGATTGGTTGAAAGTTCTCGATTAGAACGAGGTGCGATCGTTTGCTTGCAGGGAGTTAGCGATGGTTGTAATAATCGGAGTTCTCGATTAGAAAGAGCCTTCGCGATTGAAGCTCGCGCGTGGCAGTGTGCAAATCTAGAACCGGGTAGAGGGGGTTTAGTGGTGTGTTTTGTGTGACTTCTACTTTTAGGGCAGAACCGGGTAGAAATGTTCGGACAGTGGCGTGTGACTGGCGTTGAGTGACTACAGCCCGTCTCATATGTGGTCGGACCATTGATGACGCGAACCTCAGGGGTTGAAACCCCTGAGGTTGGGGCGGCATTCGGCACGGCTGCCCTTCGCAGCTCGGGGTAAAAAGCCGTGCCCTGACGGGAGCCAAGGCGGGTGTCGGCTAAAGGATAGCGTCGGTTGGCAGCGCTACAGCGGGCGCAGCATGCTGCGCCCCTACGGAGAGAAGGGTGGGCGAGAAGATTTCGGCGGGCTGCGGATTGTACGGAACAGGTGGCTGCGGAGAACACGGATGGACGGAGCACTCCCGCCGGGCGCGATTGCTCGCTGCCCTGGCCCTCGCCCCGTTGGGCGCCGCGCCGCTCGTGGCCCGTTCTAAACCAAATTTTCATCGCAACAATGATAGGAAGTCAGAATGCGAATTGCAAGGATGCGTACACTGTGGGCTTTCGAGATTTTTGCATGCGGGAGGGCAAGGCTCGGCGAAAAGTCCGCCGAAAGGAAGCAGGCCGTTTGCGGATTTTTTTATGTCGTGGCTGCCCTTCAAGGTCTCAGGGTAAAAAGCCACGACGCACAAAGAATTTCGAGCGGAACGTCAAAACCCGAACCCTTCACACACCAAAGTGTTCGGCACCCCCGCGAGTTTCAGGTGTGGTTAAGTGAACTCCGGTGCCGCGCGGAAGGGTTGGCCACCCGCCCCGAATCCCGAGTGTCGAGCCTCGCGACCCGTCACGTCTTCGAGAATGAGCATCCCACCGCATTTGCGCTCCTATTTAAGTGTTCTTGCTTCTTGCGGTTTTATCAACTCGCGCACGATTCGCAAATACTCCGCGTCGTCTGACACTCCTTCGCACTGGGCGCGAGCGTGAGAGACGTTAA
>Ga0209530_1001521_pt1 | contig 10162 bp, 8 predicted proteins | sample BlaSpr_A8_Ref_O1_FD_187987 | JGI IMG/M metagenome (GOLD analysis project Ga0209530, IMG submission 187987) | Forest soil microbial communities from Thunder Bay, Ontario, Canada - Black Spruce, Ontario site 2_A8_Ref_O1 (SPAdes) (version 2) | ecosystem: Environmental > Terrestrial > Soil > Boreal...
TGCGTTTTCCACGTGGCTCTACAGGATTGCGGTGAACACTGTGCTGATGAAGTTGCGGCGTCGTAAAGCGCCTCCCTTGCTCTCACTGGACGAACCGGTTTCGCCCGAGTCTCCCTCGCTCAAGCGCGATGTTGGCACAGCCGACCTCAACCTTAGCGGAGCCATCGATCGCATCGCGCTGAATCGCGCCATTGAGGAACTGCCCGAGGGATGCCGTCAGATTTTCGATTTGCACGAAGTTCAAGGACTCCAGCACCACGAAATCGCCCGACAGCTCCGATGCTCGATCGGAAACTCCAAGTCCCAACTGCACAAGGCAAAGATGAAGATGCGCGACCTGCTGTTCCCCAAAGGTGGACAGCCACGCACTAGAACCGCCACGCTCGCCGGCAGAGCCCTGGCGAAGAGCTCGTTGTGACTTCCCGTCGCGCAAGGCAAAAAGAAAGACGCCTTGGCGATGATTCCGAGTCTGTGAACGGCAAGAATTTGAAAGGAACAAGTCCGTGCTGCTGGGAGCTGTAGTAGCCGTCGGTGGTAACAATCAGTGGGCCAGTCAGGACTCGGCCACGCCGCTTGATGCGGCGGGAGATGTCCAGAAACCCTTGCTGCGGGAACCATTGGAATGCATCGAGATCGCCGGTCGCTCGCTGGTGGAGCGCCTGGTTGTTCGCTTCGCTGCGGTTGACATGGTTGTCGCCGTCCTGGTTGAGGCCGGCACGAACGTGCCCAAGTTTCGCACTGCCCGTGAAAACGTAACGGTTGAGTTTGTGCGGGATCTGAGCTCGGCGATCAACCAGAAAGTTTCAGACTTCTCCCAGCAGGGCATCGACCACGCTTTCATTAACTGCGCGAACACCTACACAGAAACCGATCTGCTCGATCTTTTCTCCTTTCATCGCGAGTCACGGCAGAGGGTTACGCCAACCTATGACCGGCAGGGGCCGCTGGCTCTCTGGGTTGTCGATTGCGCCAAGGCAGAAGACGTGCCACTAGAAACTTTGCTTCGCGATTCGAGATCGAATGCCGCTTCACGATATTTCATTCGCGAATATGTGACTCGTCTACAAGAGCCTCGCGATCTGCGCCAGTCGGCTTCCGATATGCTCCGCGGCCGCTGCCAGATCGGCCCCAGCGGCCGGGAAGTAAGGCCGGGAGTCTGGATCGATGAAGATGTCGAAATCCACCGCCGGGCGCGGATTGTAGCCCCGGCTTACGTCGGCTGCGGCTCGAAAGTCAGAGCCGACGCTCTAATCACGCGCTTTAGCAATGTGGAAAGAGACTGTTGTATCGATTGCGGCACCGTAGTCGAGGATAGTTCCATTCTCTCCGGCACAACCGTCGGCATTTGGCTCGATTTGTGCCACGCGGTTGCGAGCGGAAACAAGCTGTTGAACCTGCAACGCGATGTCCTGGTTGAAATTTCCGACCCCAGCGTTCTGTGTTCTACCAGCGCCAGTCGCAAGTTCGTGCCGAGTGCCAGTCGTCAGCGCGAGCCGCTGCAAAAAGTTTCTGATTTACAAGAACAGCGTCCAATATCAGGCGCATGGCAACTAGGTAACAATCTCATTCAGGAGTAAACGACATGAGCACTCGCGGTCCGGTCATTGTGATGGAGTTACCAGAGAAGCTGAACCACGCCGCAATCAGTTCTTTTCTGGACGAACTGCGCCCACTCCTGGAGGACGATCGTCCATGCATTGTTTTGGATTGTTCGCAGATCAAGGACCTGGACAGTGGCGGAGTCGAAATGCTGCTGCACTGCCTGGAGCAGGCCATGAAGCGAGACGGAGATCTCAAACTGGCAGCGGTTTCGCCAGCCTCGGGAGTCATCCTCGAGTTGATGCGGGTGGATCGTCTTTTCGAAATGTTTGAAACATCCGCTGCCGCAGTGCGGAGCTTCCAAACGTTTGCCTTGGAGACAACTGCTCAGAGCCAGCCTTGGTATGCCGCGCCGCACGGGTTCGCCGATCTCAAGGCTACTGGTTAAATCATGTGCTGTCGGGGTTTGCCCATGGATGAACGCCAAAACTGCAAAAAGATAGTTGTGCGAATAACGCAGAACGCTCTGTTATTGTGCCTCTCCGTTTCGCTGGCAGTTGCGCAGCAAGCTGGCGACATAACGCAACCTGCGCAGGCGCTGGCAGATCGAACCGGGCAATCGCTTCCCTCGCTCGCTCAATTTCCAGATAGCCCTGGGACAACGCTCGCGAAGTTGCAGGCGCCGAACTCACCGCTAGCCCAGCAAGATCAAGTCCAGTCCCAGCAACAACCGACCGAGCCACTTTCCGCTCAGTCCACAAGCCAGCAGTCGGAAACTTTACAGCAGGCTCCGCAAAGGCCCGTGGGCACGGCGGCGGCAGAGCCTACGCATGCCGCTGGAATCGCCGCCTCACAGCCCGCGGGAGTGGCGATCGCGCCGGCCAAACAGCACCGGACACGGACCATCATCATTCGTGTCGGCGCGGTCGTCGGGGCCGCCGTAGCTATCGGAACCGTAGTGGCCCTCACCGCAGCCACGTCGAGTAAACCACCCGGCGCTCACTAAGCGGAACAAATTCAAGCTGCAAGAGGCTTTCGAGATGCGGGCAAATAATCCGGTGATCATTGTGAGCTTTTCCGGAATCGACGGTGCTGGAAAAAGTACCCAGATTACCGAGCTCAAAACCTGGCTTGAAAAATCCGGACTTCGCACCAACCTTCTCACTTTCTGGGATGACATCGTTGTCTTCTCCCGCTTCCGCGAGTTCGCGAGTTTCAAGGTATTCAAAGGAGATCGCGGAGTCGGGAGCCCGGAGAAGCCCTTGCAGCGGCGCGACAAAAATGTCACCTCGTGGCCTGTTACTCTGGCGCGTCTCGGGCTTTACCTTGCAGATGCCCTCCATCTTGCCTTGAAGGTTCACCAAGCGCAAAAACGGGAAGCCGATGTGGTGATCTTTGACCGTTATATCTACGACGAACTGGCCAATCTCCCGCTCAGCCGCGGGTCTGCGATTGCCTTCATCAAGTTCGTGCTAAAGCTCGTTCCCAAGCCGGATGTCGCTTACCTCATCGATGCCGATCCCGTGGGCGCACACGCGCGCAAGCCCGAATACTCTCTGGAGTTTGTTCGGCGCAACCGCGAAGCATATATCGCTCTCTCCCGCATCCCTGGCGAGCTGACCGTTGTCGGCCCCGATTCCATCGAAGCCATGAAACTAAGAATCAGAAGCGAAATGGTGCAAACTCTTGCGCAAAGCCAGCGCTCCGGACTGCACCGTCCCTCCGTGCTTTCCCCGAGACAAGCCAACATTTCACCCGGCGAACTCATCGAACCGTGATGGTTCTCGATCGGCGACCATGATCGAGCCACGGTGATCGGTGTGAGGCCCGCCAAATAATGAAAATTTGTCTGGTTACTACTTTCCCGCCAAGTCAGGGAGGGTTAAGCGAATATGGTCTCCACATCGCACAGGAACTACAGCGCAATCCCTTTATCCGCCTCACCGTTCTTGCCGATAAAATCTCTCCGTTCGAACCTGAGTTGGAGAACTATTCCGTTCAGCGCTGCTGGTCGTTCAATGATCTTGCCAGCGCTTTTCACATTCTGCGTGCAATCCACAAACTTAAGCCCGACGTGGTTTGGTTTAATCTCCTCTTCAGTACCTTCGGACGCAATCCTGTGGTTGCCTTCACTGGACTCTTGACGCCGCTTCTTACACGTCTGAGCGGCCGCTACACCCACGTGACCCTGCATCATCTGATGGACACGGTTGATCTGAAAGACGCCGGCGTCCGTTATCCGCGCGCCTATCGTTTGGCCGGCGCCGTCGCTACAAAAATGCTTCTTCTCTCCAACTCCGTTTCCGTACTTATGCCCGGCTATCGTAAGATCCTGCGCGAAAAATACGGTCGCGATAACATTCACCTTCGCTCCCACGGCATCCTCTCGCGAGAGCCCGAATTCCCCCGCCTTGACCGGCGCGGCAATCCTGAACATCGCATTTTGGCCTTCGGCAAGTGGGGAACCTACAAGCGGCTGGAGTTGATGATCGAAGCGTTTGAACACGTGTCGGAAGTTTTGCCGAACGCCAGGCTGGTGGTTGGCGGAGGGAACCATCCCCACGCTGCCGGCTACGTGGAATCGATGAAGAAGCAATACGCAGGAAACTCGAAAATTGAATTCACCGGCTATCTTCATGAAGATCGATTGCCCGATCTTTTTCAGACCTCTTCCGTTGCCGTCATGCCCTATTCCTCTTCGGCCGGTTCCAGCGGGGTCGCGCACCTGGCTTGTGCCTATGGAGTTCCCATCGTTTGCGCCGATCTTGCGGATTTTCGCCAGATGTCGGACGGCGAAGGGATGGCAATTGACTTTTACAAGCCTGGGGACGCCAAGGACCTGGCTGCTGGCCTCATTGGTTTTCTCTCCGACCCGGCCCGGCAGCGCTCCATGGCAGAACAGAATTTTTCCGCCGCTCTTCGCATGACGATGCCGAACATTGTTCTGAAGTATCTGCGCCACTTCGAATTGGAGCAGAGAAAACTCGCCATGCACCACGTCACCAGGTTTCGCAAACTGCCCAGCTGGGTGCCCTCAAAGTCGCTCCTGTTGCGACTCATGACCAGAAACTCGCTGGGCTGGGTTTATCGCTCAGCCGTCCACCCGTGGCGAAACAAACGCCTATTGAACAATGACGTTGACGGTGGTGGAAAGCTGGCTGGCACTCGAACTCCCGTTAATGGTGACGGAATAATTCTTGGAGGTGGTAGCGGCCCCGGCGGGAACGGTTTCGGTCCCCACGGCCTTTCCTCCGCACGAAGCCCCAATCATTCCCAGGCCAATGACGGCGCACAAGGCGAGCATCTGGGCCCCGCGTTTACCCGATCCCTTGCCAAAGAGGCCAAACCCGACCAGCCCGAGGGGCAGCAGCCATGTGGCGTAAATGGGAAAGAGCTTTCTTCGCTGGGGAAGATTCACTCCCTTAGTAGTGATGTCGGAAATGGTAAGAACGGAAGTAGCGGTGCCGGCTCCCGGAGTAATGGTAGCGGGAGAGAACGAGCAACTCAGCGTGTCGGGGATACTGCCGCAGCTGAGCGAGATGGGATTGTTGAAAGTTCCGGACTGCAGCTTGGCCGTGACCGTGAAGGCGCCTGACATTCCGGAAGGAATCGTCATAGTCGCCGGCGATGCGCTGAAACTCAGGGTTATCGGTTCCGGCGTCGGTGCAGGTGTCGGCTCCGCATCGTTGCAGCTCGGACGATAAGCCGTTCCCCCGGTGATCTGGTTTGCCAAAGTTGGTTTACCCACGGCTTGCACAAACATTTGGTAACTGCCTCCAGGGATCGGAAATCCACAAAGATTAAGTGAGTGAATTCCCGTGGCAATCTCCGTCAGCGGCATCAGGTCCTGTCCGTCGGAGCTGATGTACACCGTGTAGTGATCAACTGTGTTTTCGTTTCCATTGGGCGTCCACTGTAAGCTATTCGCAGCCACCGAACTCGACAAAGTTAAGCAATTGTCGATCCCGGATTCGATCTCGGTGGCTTCTTCGTAATCGTTCCACGTCACCAGTTGAAGATAGGGAAGCTGGTTCCCCGCGTTGAACATGCTGTTGAGCTTGGAAAATGTTTGCAGCCATGTCTGGCCGCATTGCTGGCTCATAATCCGGTTCGATCCCCAGGATGCCAGCGTGTCATTGAATCCTTTGTAGCTCGCCCCCACGGTTTCCTCGCTGAGGTGGGACAGGCCTGCGTCATAAAAACTGGCCAGATAACTCATTCCATAGTCGGTGGTGGTCGGCATCACCCACGAGAAACTGCCATCGCTGAGAGCCTGGGTGAATCCACTATTGTTCTCGAAAATGAGCGCGGGATTCGTTCTCATAGCCGCTATGGCGGCGTTCCAATCGACCGATGGATAGGAGAGACTCACGTTGAAATTTGTAACCACCGGCTGTCCTTGTGTCGTCATGTACGCCGGCGAAGAAAAATAAGTTTGTTCGATGTATTGCAGATCATTGACCAGCGCCTGTTGCGGTGAACATCCCGCACAGGAATACCATTCGATCGCGCCCTGGTCGATCATAATGGCGAAGGTAAATCCCGGATGGCTCTCCGCCGCCGCCATAACCTGCTGTGTGGCTTGGTCGATCGCGTTACCCTGTCCGTACCAGTCGATGATTACGCCATCAATGCCGCGGCTCACCATATCGTCAATCTGGCTCTGCACCTGCGCCGGATTTGTCTCGCTGTAGCCGATATTCATATGGCTCGGACTACCGAACCACAAAACCATATGGGCATACACCTTGGTGGTAGCCCCCGGATAAAGCAGCGTGTGGATATCGACCTTGCTTATATTCCCAGCGCCCTTGTTGTCGTTCGACTGCTTCGTAAAGCTGTTGGCCGCACTCGTGTTGTTCGCGGTCTGAGCGGCAAGGGTTGTGGTGGGGACTACATAATTGGAACTGGCCGAACATAGAGTCGACGCAGCACCGAGTGCGATTGCGAACCCAAGTTGCGTGAAACGCATGATTCCTCAGGGGCGGAGGTAGAACCGAGGATCTTGTTTCGGATCTGGGACCAGACTGGGCAAGGCGCCTGCCTATAAATTTGCCCAAGGACTGGCTGGCCTGTCGGTTTATTCGGGAAACTGCGTGCAGCTTAGGAGAGAAGTCACTGAAACGATAGATGACCTTGGTGGCTGCCCTATTGGTCGAGGGAGTCATGCTCTCAAGCCGATGCCAGCATGGCGCGTCCGGCTTGTGGATGTCTGTGGGGATGGAGCCAGAATCTGCGTGACCAATGTCACGTACTTCGCGGAATGAAAATTTTCAAGAAGAAGTTATTGCAGAATTGTGGGAGCGGTCAGTTTAGCTTGTCATCCGGAGCGCGAGGTCTTTGCGCAGCGAAGGATCTCAGGGGGCCGCGCGAAGCGTTGCGTTTTTGGCGACGCATAAATTGCGGGGTTTGGCCCCGCTTCCTTATCAAGCCGCCCCACTTATTACTACCCAGCTACCGGGAATTCACTGTGAGATTACGCGCCACATATCGTGATCCATCGAAGTTTGCCACTGCGCTCACGTCGGCCCCGGCTCGTAAGCGGTCATCCACCGTAATCACCGAGGGATCCAGATAGATCTCGTACGTCTTGTGGTCGTTTGCGGACTGCAAAACCAGCAGGCCAATATGCAGATCGAGCGAGATAACTCTTCCTGCGAACGTAAAATCAGTTCCGGGAACCGCCAGGATGGAGATTTGTTGAACCTCGCGATTACTTTTCTGCGCCGTGAAATCGACATTGATCAGCGTTCCAGGAATCAGTTGGTTGGCGAAGGCGCTATGCCCGTCCTGAACGATCTTTGTGCCCGAAGTAAAATGCAGCTTCACCGGATCGGGTGAAAGCGTATCGCGCAAAACCAGTTCGTCGCCTTGATAGCTGATGACTACTCCCTGACTTTTACCTACGCTCCCGCTCGTTGCCAGGCGAATATTGCGCGCAAAGATCGTACTTCCATCCAGAATCGTATCGACGTACACGCGGTCGCCGGGCTGCAGATCGAGCGCTGAGGCCTGCGTGCTCCCTTGAACAATGTGAGTGCGCGGGTCAAACGCAACTTTCATCTTCCCGCCACCGAAGATTTGCAAGGTCAGCTGATCGCGAATGTGATCCACTTTCTCGATTGAGCCGCCAATCAGGCTGGCCTTGCTTCGAGGCAAAGCCGGCAGGTCGGGAAGAAGGCTGGCTGGGTCGACCACAATATCGGCATCAGCACGATCCGGCGCCAAAACTGGAGTGATCGACGACGTAGTGACCGCCGACGGCGAAACCACCGACGGCGAAACCACCGACGGCGAAACCACCGACTCCGAGCTTATCGACTGAGGCGCGACCGGCTGCGAGCCTCCCGACTGGCCGTGGGCCACGCATCCCAAAATCGACGCCGCGAGAACGCTACGCGCAAAAGTTCCTGACCAGAATCGCCTCGCTACCTTAAGCCTCATGATCTCCCCATGCCCTTATATTTCAACGCTGCCATTGGATGCTGGGAACAGCCCCAAGGTAGTCATTTCATTAGGAAGATTCTGCGCTCCAGCGACAAACAATAACCCCTGGATGGCATCTTAATGGAGCGTGGTCGTACAGCGGTTTCTGAAAATAAAGTTCTGAAACAATAAAGTTCTGAAACAATAAAGAGGCCTGCGGATGTCTTGCAAATCAAGGGTTGTCGCCGTAGTCGTCGGCGTCGTGCTCGCGTGGGGAGCGGGTGCGCAAGCGGGAGATTTAAAGATCACGCTGCCCAAGCGCAGCCCCATGACTCCCGTCCAGCGCCTCAATCAGGATGGCGTGGATGCCATTCGGAAGCGCAGGTACGAGAAGGCCGAAACCTTCTTCTACAAGGCCTACCTGCTCGATCCCGATGATCCATTCACGCTCAACAATCTGGGCTACATTTCCGAATTAAAGGGACAAGTCGACCGAGCGTTGAATTTTTACGCGCTCGCCGGGCAGCAAGCAACCGACGCAGCCATCGCGAAATCAAGTTCTCGTGCAATGCAAGGCCGCACCCTCAAAGAGGCCCTCGCCATTCCCGACATGCCGCTTCAAATGAATCACGACAACGTCGAAGCTGTGCGTCTGCTAGCCCAGGGCCGGGGACCTGAGGCCGATCTGTTACTCCAGCAAGCCCTGAAGACCGATCCCAACAATATATTCACCCTCAACAATATGGGTGTCGCCAAGGAGATGGAAGGCGAGTCCCAAACCGCGCTCAAATACTACGATTCCGCCTCCTCAATCAACTCCGATGCAGCCGCAGTCGTCACGCTCGATCGCACCTGGAGAGGCAAGCGCGTCAGTGAGATGGCAGCCCAGAATGCCCGCAACCTGCGCAATCGCTTTCAAACCCAGGAGACCCTTGAAACCCAGCTGGCAGAGCTGAACACTCGCGGCGTCGCGGCCATGAATCGCAATGAGCCCACCGCAGCCGAACAGGATTTCAGAAGCGCCTACGCTCTCGACCCCAACAACGCCTTCGCCGTCAACAATATCGGGTATCTGGCTGAGATTCAGGGAGACCGCGAGACCGCCCAGTTTTTCTATGACAGAGCGCAGGCCCTCGGCGGCGCGAACGCTAGGGTAGGCCTCGCCACACGCAGTTCAGCTGAGGGTTTGCCCCTATCGCAGGTCGCATCGACCAGCGACTCTAAGGTAGAAGCCACTGTGCGGCAGGAGCGCGATCTGCGCCGCCAGCATCCGGAGCCCATTCTCCTGCTGCGCCGCGACAACTCAGTCGTGCGGGAACCAACTACGCCGCCGGCCAGCACTCCGCCTCCGCAGTAGCATCGAGAACTGGTTTTGAGCAGGTTCTGGAAAGCAGACCTGAAACTTGAAGCCACCTCGTAGTGGTCCGGGAAGGGCACAACTTTCAGTCGTTCTGTCTAGAGCCAATAAAGACAAGGGTTTAGCCCCCGAAGCATCTCGACCTGGCTACAACCCTCGCTCCTGGAACCGTCCAATGTCAGTCTCCGGATCATACGTAAAGTAGCGCACAAGATTCTTAAAATAGCGGAGCAGCGTATTCACGTTCGTGTGGTACCAGCAGCAGCGTGCCATCTCAGGAGAAAATCCGCAGACAAACCGGAAGCGATTGAGCACCGGCACAGGTTGGCTGAGCATCGCCGCAGCCATGCGATGATTGCCGTCGAGAATAGTCAGCGGCCCAGTGTTGTTGATCCCGATAAGCAGTACCGTGCGATTGACAAGATTCTCCTCCACCGTGGAGCCTAGCAGCCGTAGTTTGCGAAAGAACAAATTGTCGGAGGGCTCGGCCAGCTTCAGGCGCAAGCGCTCCACCACATCCTTTAGGTAGAAACTTCCGTCGGCCGCTCGCCGCCACTGCGCCCGGGGAAAGAAGCGAATACGATCCAGGTCATTGACCGTAAGCTCCACTTCAAACCACTTGGTATCCTCGGGAAGCTCTCGCCACATGGCGCCGCGACGCAAAAATAGCAACGCCTGCCTCACCGCGTTCTCCCGGGAACTATTCAGATTCGGATTTTTTACCAGATGCTCGAACTCATGCCGGTAGTCGTCGAATTCAGGATGATGGAACTCGCTCCTGAGAAACTCCGCCATCACCTCTTCCTCTGTCATCAAACGCCGCAACCGCAGATTGCTGTA